>Ga0307516_10006501_pt1 | contig 13688 bp, 11 predicted proteins | sample 19_EM_MG_FD_203310 | JGI IMG/M metagenome (GOLD analysis project Ga0307516, IMG submission 203310) | Populus trichocarpa ectomycorrhiza microbial communities from riparian zone in the Pacific Northwest, United States - 19_EM | ecosystem: Host-associated > Plants > Roots > Unclassified | place... | reverse complement strand
CTTCAGCGCTCGCCGAACACTTGTAGTTCGGAGACGCTGCCGCCGGAGCCGCTGGAATCGGTGACCGTCAGCCGGACGTGGCGGGCCGGCACACCAGACGTGGCGAGCGAATAGTTGGTGGCCGCGGTCGTCAGCGCCCCGGTGTGGTCTTCGAGCAGGACCCAGCTGGTGGGCGTGTCGCCGGCGTCGGCGGAGACCTCAACCCGGTACCGGTAGCCGCTCGCCTTCTCAAAGGTCGTCACCACCGCCGTCACCTGCCTGACCGCACCGAGGTCGACTTGTAACCAGGACGGGTCCGGCAGGCCGGCTCCCTGCGCCCACCGGGTGCCGGCCGCGCCGTCGACGGCCTTCTCCGGCGCGTACTCGTCGGAGTACCGCGAGGAACTGATGGCCTTCGCGTTGAGGGCGAGGTTGTCCAGTTGGGGCAGGGTGACCGTCACCGGCGTGCTCGGCGCGCCGAGATTGCCGGCCGCGTCGCGGGCCCGGACCGTGAACGGGTAGGCCACGCCCGGGGTGAGGCCGCCGATCCGCACCTTCGTGGTCGCGGAGGCACTGACCAGGCGCCCGTCGGCGTAGATCTCGTAGCCGGTCACCGCCACGTTGTCGCGGGCGGCGGTCCAGCTCAGGTCCACGACCGAGGGCAGGATGGCGACGGCGGACACCCCATCGGTCCGGCCCGGTGCGGTCCGGTCGGCGGCCGGCGCCGGCGGTTCGATGTCGCGGTAGGCGGGTTCCAGCCCGGCGCCGGTCGTGACCGAGGCGGGCAGCGCCTCGCAGGAGGGCACGACGGCGTTGTCGGCCACGACGTTGTTGGGGCTGCCCTGGATCGCGACCTGTGGGTTGGTGGTGAAGTTGTGGTCGGCGGCGTTGTAGCGCGCGCCGCCTCCGTTGATGAGCAGCCAGCGGACGTCGGTGCGGCAGAAGGCGTTCTCGGTGACGTGCACGAAGCGGCTGCCCTCGTCGAGATAGACCGGGCCGTACCCGGTCGGCCCGATGTCGTGGACGTAGTTGCGGGAGATGACGGTGCCGGGGTCGGCGCCCAAGTGGTAAACGCCGCCACCGTCGGCGAGCGTGGTCATCAGGTCGTAGATGTGGTTGGCGTAAACCGCGTTGTCCAGGCTCGTCGTCGCGGTGTCGTACATTGTGACGCCGAGGTTGCCGGGGTAGGCGGGGTTGCCGCCCGGATCGGTCAACCCGAAGCCCCAGCCGATCGAGATGCCGCTGTAGGGCAGGTCGTGCAGGGTGTTGTGGTGCACCGCGCTGCGAGTGGTGTACCCGACGAAGATCCCGACGGAGTCGGCGTACTCGGCGCCGATCCGGGTGACCAGGTTGTCGGCGATGGTGTTGTCGCTGGTGATCAGGCGCGGGTCGGTGGGGTGGTGGTCGACCTCGTCGATGCCGCCGAGCTGGACGCCGGCGGAGGAGATGTCCTCGAACCGGTTGCCGACGACCGTGCCGCCCTGACTGCCGGTGCCCAGGTTGAGCCCGGCGGCGCCCAGCCGGGTGAAGACGTCGCGGTCGAAGCCGATGTCGCGGTCGTTGTCGAAGCTCACCGCCGCCGGGGTCTTGGCCCAGGCGGCGCGGGTGGAGTCGAAGTCGGGGTTGGTGGCGATGGTGCCGACGATGTGGAACCCGGCCTGCACGTCGGCGTAGCCCTCGTCGGTGTCGGGGGCGAGCCAGGTGGCGTACGCGAAGGTCAGCCCTTCGAAGCGGAGGTTGCGTACCGGGTCGCCGGGAGTGCCGTCGCCCCGGATCAGCGTCTCCAGCCTGGGCGCCACGGCGTTCGCCTTCGCCATGTCCTGCCCGGCGAGCGGCTTGTAGTACAGGTAGCCGGCGGTCCGGTCGAGGTACCACTCGCCGGGCTGGTCGAGCAGCTCGTAGGCGTTCTCGAACCAGGTCGGCGCCTCCATGCCGATGCCGGTGTGCAGGTTGGCGTTGTGCCAGCACGGCTGTTGCACGGTGACGGCGGTGCCGGCGATTGATGCGACCGGGCAGCGGATGAGCTTCCAGGCGATCTGGGTGACCGCCTCGATGTCGGACTGGTTGCGCCATCCGGCGAGGGTGCTGTCCGGCGCGGTGAACCCGTTGCCGGACTTGGTGAAGCCGGTGAGCGGGGCCTGGGTCCGGGCCCGGGTGGCGCGCTTGCCGTCCACGAAGAGCTGGCGGGTCCGCAGGTTGCCGACCGGAGCCCGGTAGATGTCGTGGGCCGCTTCGTATTTCGACCAGCCGGTGATGCTCTGCCCGCCGCTGATCACCGGGTGCTGGCCGGTGATCGCGCGGTAGGTCACGCTGTGTCCGGCGGCGCCCGAGTCGGCGCCGGTCAGTTCGAGGGTGCGGTCCAGGACGTACGTGCCGCCGGAGAGGTTGACGAACACGTCGCCACCATGGTCCGTGAGCTTGCGCGCCTCGTCGCGGGCGCGTTCGAGGGTACGGAAGGGGTGGGTCTTCGTGCCGGGCGCGGTGTCGGCGCCGTCCGGTGCGACATAGATCTGGGCTGTGGACGGGCTGGCCGCGGCGGCGGCCGGCAGGGGCAGGAGGGTGACGGCGAGCGCCAGGGCGAGGACCCTCGTCGCGTTACGCCGCCGGTCGGGTGCCTTCAACGAGTGCCTCCGGTTGGGTGGTGCCGTCCTCGGCGAGGCCCGGCTCGGTGGCGGCGTGGACCAGCCCGTCGGCGTCGGCCGAGTCGTCGGTGCGGATCGGGTTGCCCCACACGAGGGCCTCGTAGTACGTCGTATTCGGGATAGCCATGCAGAGGTGCTGGTTGACGACGCCCATGCCGTGCACTTCGGCGCGCAGGCAGAAGCTCTCCGCCAGGTGGGCGATGCGCATGGCCCCGGTGATGCCGCCCTTGAAGATGGCGGAGGTCCGCACCCGGGTGGCCGTGCCGAGGGCGATGAAGTCGGCGATGTTCATGTGTGCGCCGTCGCTGGTCTCCCCGACCAGCAACGGCACACTCACCCGCTCGGCGAGCCAGCGATGACTGGTGATGTTGAATTCGCGCATCGGCTCCTCGTACCAAAGGAAATCCAACTCGGACAGGACCCGGCCGAGCGACACCGCATCGGCGAGGTCGAAGCCGGCCGAGCCGTCGTACATGAGCGGGAAGTCGTCGCCGACGTGCGCGCGCAGCGCGACGGCGAGCTTGGCGTCACGACGCGCGTCGCCCCAGGCGTGCAGCTTGATGGCCCGGAAACCCCGGGCGATGCACTGGTCGGCGACGTCGAGATACTCCTCGATCGAGTCGTAGGTGACCGTCGAGGCGTACGCCGGAATCGACTGGCGGAAGGTGCCGAGCAACTCGTGGACCGGCGCGCCGGCGATCCGGCCGGCGATGTCCCACAGGGCGACGTCGACGAGGCCGAGGAAGTAGAGCGGGAACTCCTCGATGCGGTCCAGCTCCCACATCCGGTGCCACAGCCATTCCCGGCGCAGGGCGTCCTGGCCGACCAACTCGTCGCGGATCCGCCGGCTGACCAGGTCGGCGGCGATGACCCCGCGCGGGGTGGGTGCGCTGCCAACGACGCCGTCGCGGGTGCGCACGCGCAGGACGCCGGCCTGGCGGGCCGGCTCCGCGCCGGACAGCCCGTCGCGCCACCGGTATCCGGGCTGTGCCGGCAACTCCACCAGGTCGACCCAGACGTCCTGGATCTGCGAGCCTCTCACGCTCCCTCCTGGGCGGGGTCGGCCTTGAGTAGGCGGTTCTTGATGCGTTCCTCGAACTGGGCCTGGGTGGTGTCGATGTGGTCGGTCATGGCGGCCGCCGCCGCGTCGGGCCGGCCTTCGGCTATCGCGGCGGCGATCGCGAGATGCTGGTGCGCCGCGACCTCCAGCGAGCCCGGCAGCTCGCCGAGGAACAGCAGCCGGTCGGACTGGGCGGCGAAATCCCGGACGTCGCTGACGGCGGCTTCCAGGAAGACGTTGCCGGCGGCCGCGGCGACGGCGTCGTGGAAGAGGGCGTCGAAGCGGGCGAACTCGCTGGGGTCGTCCTGGTCCCACACCGCCATCGAGCTCTCGGCGGCCTCGCGGAGGGCTCGCACCTGGACCGGGGTTGCCAGGTTGGCGGCCCGGCGGGCGGATTCCGCCTCGATCAGGCGGCGGTAGTCGAACATCATGCGGACCTGTTCCAGGTCGGTCGGCTGGTAGTAGGCGGTCCGCCGGCCGGCGATCGGGTTGGCGGGCGCCGCGACGAAAAGGCCGGCACCCTTGCGTACGCTGATCCGCCCGACCGCGGCCAGCACCTTCACCGCCTCCCGGGTGACCGTCCGGCCGGTCTGCAGGATCTCGGCGAGGCCGCGCTCGGTGGGAAGCCGGTCGCCGGGCTGCAGTTGCTGCTCGGCGATGTATTCCAGCAGGCGCTCCGCGGCGAGCACGTAGCCCGGCTGGTAGCCGGCGGGGGGTGAGGTCATCAAGCCGCTCCTGCCAAATAAATCAGATCTGTTGCATGAGTATAGATCTGAGTCTCCTGTTGAGGTCGAGTCTTGACATCGTCGAAATTTCGCGCCAATACTGGCCATCACTCAGAGGATCGCCTGGATGTCCGAAAAAATAGATCTGATACTTCATGTGCCGGGCGGTGTCCTCCCGGCCCCACGAAGGGCTCTCCATGAACCGTCACGCGCGCCGTCGAGCCGCCGGCGCGGTCAGCCTGGCTTTTGTCGCCGCACTGGCCCTGACCGGCTGTGGCAACAACAGTGGCGAGAAGCCGTCCGCCCCCGACCCCCACGCGAAGGTCATCGTCTGGGCCGACGCCACCCGGCTGCCCATGGTCGAGGCCTACCAGAAGTCCCACCCGGACGCGAATATCGACCTGACGACCATCCCCAACGAGGCCGGCTACGTCCAGACCAAGGTCCAGCTCGCCAACCGCTCCGGGCAGGGCTGGCCGGACGTTGTGTTCACCGGTGCCGACGTCGCGGCGCTGCAGGCCAAGCCCTACAACTGGGCGGCGCCGCTGGACGACTACGTCAGCAAGGACGTCGTCGCCGGTTTCTTCGCCAGCTCGACGACCAACTGCACCATCGACGGCCTCGTCTACTGCCTGCAGAACGACATCGCGCAGACCGTGCTCTGGTATGACAAGGGCCTGCTGGACCGGTTCGGCTATGCCGTGCCGAAGACCTGGACTGATTACCAGCAACTGGGTGCCAAGGTCGCCGCCGACCACCCGGGCTACGTCGTCGGAGCGCTTGGCGCGCAGGGCATGATGTACACCTACTACCAGGCCAGCGGCTGCCCGCTCAGCGAGGTCAAGTCCGACACCGAGGTGCGCATCAATGCCGGCGCCCCCGAATGCACCCGGGTCAACGACCTGCTCCAGCCCATGCTGGACAACGGTTCGGTGTCCCGCCTCGATCCGTTCGACCCGGCCTTCGTCAAGCTCGGCACCGACCGCAAGCTGCTCATGCTGCCGTTCGCCTCCTGGGCCGGGGACTTCGCGTTCAAGCCGACGTTCAAGACGCCACCCGGGCAGCTCGCCGCCGCGCCGATGCCGGCCTGGCCGGGCGAGACCACCGGGTATTCGGGTGCCGTCGGCGGTGGGGTGTGGGTGATGGGCCGGCACGCGGCCAACCCGCAGGGCGCCGCCGACCTCATCACCTGGCTGACGACCGACATCGAGCTGCAGAAGGCCCAGCCGACCTACCCCGCCTACCAGCCGGCCGCGAAGGCGTGGGCCGCGGCCAAGGCGAACGACACCTACTACGCGGCCGACCCCACGCCGGTGTTCGCCACCCAGGCCGAGCTGATTCGCGACAACTGGAACTACACCCGCTTCGCGTCGACCCTGACCAACGGCTACAACGAGTCCGTCGCCAAGGGCATCCAGGACCGCGGCAAGCTCTCCGATCTGCTGCCGGCCTTCGCCAAGACGCTGGACCAGGCCGCCCAGGACACCGGCTATACCGTCGTCCAGTAGAAGGACATCGATGACCTCGAACTCCCGGGTCCGGCCCGACCGCGCCGCCCCCTACCTGCTGATCGCACCGTACGTGCTGTTCCTGGTGCTGTTCGGCGTGGTGCCCACCGCCTACGCCGTCTGGGTCTCCCTGCGCACCCAGGAGGACACGTTCGCCGGTGCCCGCAACTGGGTCGCGGTGTTCACCGACGAGCGGCTCCTGCCGTCGGTGGTGAACGTCGGGTCGTACCTGGGGATGTGGCTGCCCACCATGCTCTTGCTGGTGACCGGGCTGTCGCTGGTGGCACACCAGCGCGGCGGGCGGGTGTCGCAGGTCAGTCGCTTTCTCTGGTACGTGCCGGGTGCCGTCACCGGGGCGGCCGCGGCCCTGCTGTGGCTGTTCATGCTCAGCCCCGGGATCAGTCCGTTCTCCCCGCTGCTGGAGCTGGCCGGCGTGAGGTCCGGCTCGGACCTGTTGGCCGGGCATGGCCTAGCAATGGTGCTGACCCTGATGGGCGCGATGATCACCGCGGGCGGCTGGATCGTTGTGGTCTACGCGGCGCTCAACAGCGTGCCCGAGGAGGTGATCGAGGCGGCGCGCGTCGACGGCGCCGGGCCGTGGCAGGTCGCCTGGCGGGTCAAGGTGCCGCACATCCGGCCGCAGTTGGCGCTGATGCTCATCTCCAGCTTCGCGTACGGCACCCAGATCTTCGTGGAGCCTCAGGTGCTGCGCTCGGCATTCCCCAGCCAGGTCAGCCAGACCTGGTCGGTCAACCAGCTCGCCTACTTCTTCGCCACGGAGCGCGGCGACTTCGGCATGGCCGCCGCCCTCTCGCTGCTGCTGCTCGCGGCCGGCCTGCTGGTGGCGGTGCTGGTCGTCGCCCGCACCGACCTCTACGCCACCGAAGCACGGAAGGGCTGAAATGACCGCATGGGGGTCCCGTGCAACCGGGCGTGCAAGCTCGGCGGTGGGCACGGTGGTGCTGCTTGTCTCCGCCACCGCCTTCGTCGTCCCGGTGATCTGGCTGCTGCTGGCGCCGACCCACAGCCGGGCCCGGTTGACCGCCGGCTCGTCGCTGAGTTTCGGCTCCCTGGACGATCTGCGCCGGGCCTGGGCAAACCTGATGTCCTATCAGGACGGTCAGGTGCTGCGCTGGCTGCTCAACTCCGTCGGCTACTCGGCCGGTGCGGTGCTGCTGGCGCTGGTCATGGCCGCACCGGCCGGCTACGCCCTGGCCATGTACGACTTTCCGGGGCGCCGGGCCGCACTCAACGCCACCCTGCTCACGATGATCATCCCGCAGGCGGCGCTGATTCTCCCGCTGTATCTGGAGATGGTGCAGTTCGGCCTCGTCGGCACGGTGTGGTCGGTGATCCTGCCCAGCGCCTTCTTCCCGTTCGGGGTCTACCTCAGCTACCTCTACTACAACGACAGCGTGCCCCGCAGCCTGCTGGAGGCGGCTCGCATGGACGGCGCGGGCGAGTTGCGGATCTTCTGGTCGCTCGGGCTGCCGCTGGGCCGGCCCGCCCTCGGGCTCATCGGCTTCTTCTGTTTCGTGCAGGCGTGGAACCAGTATTTCCTGCCGTTCGTGATGTTTTCCAGCGACCAGCTGTACAACCTGCAACTGGGGCTGCAGACGCTGATCAGCTCGACCGGGGCGGTCAATCCGTCGTACGGTGCCACCACCCTGCCGATCTATCAGCCGGAGGCGGCGCTGGCGGCCATCCTGACCGTGGCTCCGACGCTGGTCGTCTTCGTCGTCGCTCAGCGCTACCTGCGGGCCGGCCAGGTTCGCGGCGCCGTCAAGGGCTGAGCTCGTACCGACAACGAAAGGATTCCCGCGTGCCCGCGGCCTACGATCCGGACCCGATCTACCCAGCCCTTGGCGCCGGCGTGCACCACGGGTGGAGCGCGGCCGTCGCCGACCTGCCGGCCGCCGGCGTCGTGGCCGTGGACGGGCCGCAGTCGCTGGACTGGACCGCGCTTGTCGCCGGCATCCTCGCGGCGATCCGCGAACGTGGCGGACAGGCGCAGGCAGTGGACGTCCGCGACCACATGGTGGGCTGGCCCGAGGTGCTCGCGCGGACCGCGCCGGCGGCCGAGCTCGCCGACGACCCGAACTTCGCGACTCTCCCCGGCGGGACGCTGGCGCAGCTGTTCGACGCCGTGCCGAGCGTGCCGAGCGAGGCCGGCACGCTGCTGGTCGTGTTCGGCCCCGGCGCCGCTCTGGTCGGCCACGACGCCCTCTGGTACGCCGACGTGGCCAAGCGGTACGCCGAGGCGGCGGTCACCGCCGGGCGGGGCACGAACCTGGGCCAGCGCACCGACGACGGCACCGCGACACTGCGGCGGCTCTTCTACGTCGACTGGCCCCTGCTGGACCGGCACCGCGACGAGCTCGCCACGGCGATCGACCGATGGATCGAGGCGGTGGACCCGGCTGCGCCGACCTCGATCGCGGGCGCGGACCTGCGAACCAGCCTGGCCGCGCTGGCCGGGCAGCCATTCCGCACCCGCCCCACCTTCAACACCACGTCCTGGGGCGGTCATTGGGCGCAGCAACGTCTCGGCTTCAACCCGGAGGCGCGCAACACCGCCCTGGGGTACGAACTGATCGCCCCGGAGAGTGGGGTGCTCCTCGGCGAGCGCGACGGATCCACTGTGGAGGTGCCGTTCCAGCTCGCCGTCGCGCTCGCACCGCGCCGGATCCTCGGCGCCGAGGTCCACGAGCGGTTCGGGCACTCGTTCCCGATCCGGTTCGACTACCTCGACACCGTCGGCGGCGGCAGCCTGTCGGTGCACTGCCACCCCCAGGACGAGGACATGCGTAAGGTGTTCGGCTGGCCGTACACCCAGCACGAGACGTACTACCTCATGGTGGGTGGCGAGAACGCCGTGGTTTACCTGGGCCTGCGCGACGAGGCCGACCTCGCCGAGTTCTCCCGGCAGGCCCACGCCGCGCAGGACCACGGCGTCGGGTTCGATATCGAGCGGTTCGTCCAGACGTTCCCGGCGCGGGAACACCAGCTTTTCCTCATTCCCGCGGGCACCCCGCACGGCAGCGGCCAGGGCAACGTGGTCCTGGAAGTCAGCGCGACCCCGTACCTGTACTCCCTGCGCCTCTACGACTGGCTGCGCCGCGACGCCACCGGCGCCCAGCGTCCGGTGCACGTGGACCATGCGTTGCGCAACCTCAACCCGCATCGCACCGGCGACGCGGTCGCCCGCGACCTGATCCAGCGGCCCCGGCCGGTCACCGGCGGCGCGGGCTGGCACGAGGAATCCCTCGGCAGCCTGCCGGAGCTTTTCTTCGACATCCACCGTTTACGCGTGGAGCCGGGCGCGGACGCACAGCAGGACACCGCCGGGCGCTTCCACGTCCTGAATGTGGTCGAGGGGGCCGGGGTGCTCCTGGAGACCGCCGCGGGCCGCCATCCGCTGCGCTATGCCGAGACCATCGTGGTGCCGGCCGCGGTGGGGCGCTACCGGATCACCGCGCTGGACGGGGTGACTCGGGTGGTGAAGGCGTTCGTCCGGTGACCGCCACCCCGGTCCTGGACGTCGGCGGCAGCCACGTCACCGCGGCGCTCGTCGACCCCGCCGTCTGGCGTACGGTGCCTGGCTCCCGGCGCCGTGTGGCGCTGGACGCCGACGCACCGGCTAAGCGGCTGATCGCGACGATCGCGACCGCCCTGGCCACCCTCGGCCCGCTGACTGGCACCCGGGCCGGGGTGGCCATCCCCGGGCCGTTCGACTACGCCAGTGGCGTGGGCGACTTCCAAGGCGTCGGCAAATTCGCGGCCCTGCGCGGGGTGGACGTCGGCGCCGCGCTCACCGGTGCACTGAACGCGCCACCGGACTCGTTCGTGTTCCTCAACGACGCCGCCGCGTTCGGCCTCGGCGAGCACCGATGCGGCGCGCTGGCCGGATGCCGCCGTGGCGTCGGGCTGACGCTGGGCACCGGGGTCGGCTCGGCGTTCGTCGCCGATGGAACGGTGCTTACTAGCGGAACCGGCGTCCCCCCGCAGGGCCGGGTCGATCTGTTGACCATTCGGGGGCGGCCCTTGGAGCAGGTCGTCGGCCGGCGGGCGATCCTGGCCCACCACCATCGGCTGACCGGCTGCTCCGCCGGCGGCGTGGACGTGGACGTGGCGGACCTGACCGCACTGGCCCGCGCCGGCGACCGTGGTGCCACTGCAGCGCTGTACGCCCCGATGAACGCGCTGGGCCTGGCGCTGGGCCCGTGGCTGGCCGCCTTCGAGGCCGAAATCCTCGTGCTGGGCGGCGGTATCGCCGCCGCACTGGACCTCATCGAGGCGCCGCTGCGCACCGGGCTGACCTGGGCGCACCCAGGGCTGGGGGAGCTGCCCATCCGGCGCTCCGCCGACCCGGAACAGTCCATCGAGGTGGGCGCGGCCTGGTCGGCGGCCCTCGGCCGGTGAGGCAGCCGCAAGGATGCAAGACCCTGCTCACGAGGCGGGTGGCTGCTGTTGATCGTGGGCAAACAAACGCTCATCGATCGCCAACGGCAAGCTGACGGTGATGGCGAGTCCGCCGCCGGGGCGGGCCGCCACCGCCCAGTTGCCGTGATGCGCCTCGACTATCGCGTCGACGATGGCCAGCCCCAGGCCGAGCCCGTCGGGTTTGGCCGAGCCGGTGCGATGACCGCCGCGCTGGAAGGCCTGGCGCAGGGCGGGAATCTGGGCGGCGCCGACGACCGGGCCGGTGTTCTCGATCGTGAGCACGGCGTGTTTCGCGTCGAGGCGGGTGCCGAGCCACACCCGGCCGTCGGGGACGTTGTAGCGGGCCGCGTTGTCGAGCAGGTTGCGCAGCAGCAGATCGAGCAGGACCGGGTCGGCGGCCAGGGCGGCCGGGCGCAGGTCGTCGTGCAGCGTGGGTCCGGCCGGTGGCCAGCCGCTGGTCTCAGCGCGGGCTGCGGCGGCGAGATCGATGTTCTCGGTGCGGGTGCGTCGGCCGGCCTGCGCGAGGGTGAGCAGGCTGGCCAGGAGGCGGTCGCTGCGCTGGGCGGCGGTGAGCATGGTGGTAAGCGCCCGGCGATATTCCGGCTCGGTGCGGTGCGGCCGGGAAAGTGTCGTCTCGGCGGCCGTCTGGATGATGGCCAGCGGGGTCCGCAACTCGTGCGAGGCGTTGGCGGCGAACATTCGCTGCGCCTGGAAGGACCGGTGGAGCCGATCGAGCATCCCGTCGAAAGTGTCGGCCAGGTTTTTGACCTCGTCGGCGGGGCCGAGTGAGTTGATCCGTTCATCCAGGGTGTCATGCGAGAGCCGGCTCGCCACCTCGGTGATGTGCCGCACCGGTCGCAACGCCCGGTGTGCCAGCAGCCAGCACAGCCCGAGCGCGATCAGTGAGGCCACGACGATCGCCAGCGCGGATTCGGTGATGAGGCTCTGCAGTAGACCGTGCCGCGAGTCGTCCACCAGGGTGGAGACCTTGTCGGGTTTCCAGTCCGGCGGCAGCGGAGTGGAGGAGATAGTCGGGATGGGCGCCGAGGAGACCGAGGCTTCCGGGAAGGGACCGGGTTGCGCGCCGGATCCCTGCAGCACGAAGCTCTGCACGAGGGCGTTGTCGGCGGCCGCGAGTTGCCGGCGTACGAGCAGATACATGATGGCCAGCAGGCTGGTGCCGGTGGTGACGGACACGGCCGTGGCCAGCAGGGCGAACCTGGCCCGGATGGTGAGCCTCGGACGCGTTCTCATGGCATCCGGTAGCCGCGGCCGACGACCGTCACGATCGGGTCGGGCTCGCCCAGTTTCCGGCGGAGGGTTTTCATGGTGGTCCGCACCGCCGTGGTGAAGGGGTCGGCGTGTTCGTCCCAGACCCGGTCGAGCAGCCGTTCGGCGCTGACCAGTTCGCCGCCCGCGCGGACGAGTTCGATCAGCACGCCGAACTCCTTGCGGGTCAATGTCACGAACCGATCGGCGCGACGGACCTCGTGCCGGCCGACGTCGACGGTGATGTCGCCGCGGCTCAGGACGGTCGGGTGCCGCGGCGCGCTACGCCGGCCGAGGGCGTGAACCCTGGCGACGAATTCGGTGTAGGCGAACGGTTTGGCGAGATAGTCGTCCGCGCCGAGCATCAGTCCTTCGACGCGGGAATCGACCGAGCCCGCCGCCGTGAGCATCAGGATCCGGGCCGGCGAACCGCGCTGGGCGAGCGCGCGGCACACCTCGTCGCCGTGCAGCACCGGCAGATCCCGGTCGAGCACGATGACGTCGGGACCGATCGAAGCCGCCCGGCTGAGCGCCTCCACCCCGTCGTGTGCCGTGTCGACGACCATTCCCTGCTCGCGCAGTCCGTCGGCGATGAGGGCGGCCAGCACCTCGTCGTCCTCCACCACAAGTACCCGCATGCGGTCCAGTGTGACCGCCCGATGTGGCATCCGTGTGTGGCGGTGGGACACGGCGGTGCCACCGGGGCCGGGCCACGATGCTGTTTCCCGACCGAAAAGAGGTTGATGCAGTGACCCGACAGCACGGTGCCCGCAGGCGCCCGACGCGGCCGTTGGTGGTGGGCTTGGTGCTCGCTCTGACGCTGAGTCTGGCGGCATGCGGCCGCTCCAAGGCGAAGGACGACGGTGGTGCCGACATCGGTGACAACGCCACGGTTCAACAGCGGGCGTACGCCCGCTGCATGCGCGAACATGGCGTCGATCTGCCCGATGCGCCGCCCGAGCAACCGGGATCCGGCCCGCTGGTCGCGTCGGGCGTTCCGATCGACCTCGCCGCCGAGAAGGTCGCCGAAGCGGCGTGCCGCCAATACCTCCCCGAGGGCGGCCAGACCACGAAGCCCGACGCCGCGGCCCTGGAAAAACTGCGCACGCACGCGAAATGTATGCGGGGACTGGGCTTCGACTACCCGGACCCGGACCCGGACGGCAATACCCCGCCGTTCACCGGTGGACAGTCCTCGGCCGGGGGTAAGTCGCTGATCGACGCGGAGAAGCAGTGCAGGAAACAGTGACGGTGTCCGAACCGGAGACGGCTGAGGCGGGCCGGCGGCCGGTGCGGCGGCGGGTCCTGGTGGGTGCCGCCGGCGGCTTCGGCGTGCTGGCGCTGCTGGGGGCTGGGGCGGCGGCGGTCGGTCTGGGCGACGGCGGCTCCGATCCGCCGGCGGCGAGACCGGCGATGGCGACGGCGCCTGTCACCCGCATGACGCTGGTCGAGACCAAGGCGGTGCAGGGCACAGTCGGGTACGCCGACCCGGTTCCGCTCGCGTGCAAGTTGCCCGGGACCCTGACCTGGTTGCCGGCCGTGGGGACGGTCCTGCGCCGCGGAGACGCCGCGTTCCGCGTCGACGACCAGCCGGTCACAGTGCTGTTCGGCGGCGTTCCGGCGTACCGGAGCATGACCGTCGGCACGGTGGGGCCGGACGTGGCTCAGCTGGAGCGGAATCTCGCCGCGCTGGGGTACACCGGATTCACCGTGGACGACACGTTCTCCGCGGCGACCGCGATCGCGGTCCGGGGCTGGCAGAAGAAGCTCGGCGTCTCCGAGACCGGCCAGGTCGACCCGGCCCGGATCGTGTTCATCGCTGCCGAGATCCGGGTAGCCGAGCAGAAGGCCCGGCCGGGCGACTCGACCGGCACCGGGGGTGCGCTGCTTATGGTGACCGGCACAAAGCGGATCGTGAACGCGTTGATGGATGCCGCCGACCGGGGACTGGTCCGCTGGGGCACCCGGGTGACCGTGCGGTTGCCCGACGGCAAGTCGACGCAGGGAAAGGTGCTGGCCGTCGCCGACGACAAAGCTGGATCGGCCGAGGGCCAGGGCGACA
>Ga0307516_10006500_pt1 | contig 13688 bp, 18 predicted proteins | sample 19_EM_MG_FD_203310 | JGI IMG/M metagenome (GOLD analysis project Ga0307516, IMG submission 203310) | Populus trichocarpa ectomycorrhiza microbial communities from riparian zone in the Pacific Northwest, United States - 19_EM | ecosystem: Host-associated > Plants > Roots > Unclassified | place... | reverse complement strand
CACGGTGGGGTCGAAAGGAGGGTCCAGGAAGAAACTCAAAAATTCCAGATTTTCAGCTAATGAGACTGTAGGCTGGCTTTTGAAGAATCTTTTGGAAATGTAGAGGGCTTATTCGATGGTGGGGATCAATGTTGGTGGTCGAAAAAGCTGGGGGGGGGATCGGTGAGAATAGATTGCGTGGATTGCATGGAGAAAGAATCTCCTGACTAGCTACTGTGCCCTTCCTTTATACTTTTCTTTCCCTCTGTGGAATCACAGCTTGCCCACAAGACTGACACAATTCCTCCTCATCATGACTCTATCGCCACATCCAAGGGAAACACATGATCGCACTCGGCCACTGTGTGGCCAAGACTCTATTCGCGGCAACAGGAGAAAAGACACACAAGCAGTAAGGGATAAAGAAAGGACGCGCAAGCAACATAACAGAGACAACAGGATAGAGAATGTGCAAGCAACATAACCAAAGGGAAACACATACATAACGATGACAGAAGAGAGGACGCGCAAGTATACCCTAATGGAAACAAAGGAGAAGGATCTAGACCAGCCAGCAGTCAGGTTTAAGGGATATCGCTACCAGAGCGATATGATCGAGCAAGGTGTCTAGGCATGGAGGATGACTAAGGCTGTGGCAGCAGAGACAAGGAGGAACCATAGGCTGGCTAGGGTGATGGCAGCGCCTACAGCGGCACCCAGGAGCCTGTCACGCCAGGTTTGTGACAGTATCCCCTGTCCAGACTGAAGTTCCGACGAGGTCAGGTCGGGTCGTGGTGGTGCAGTGGCAGATAGGGGTGCGGTAGATGCAGATGGGACGGCTAGCCTACTGCCAGGCTTCGATCTGTTCGTTTATTCATTGCTGTTTGGCAATGCTGGTTCCCAGGGTGTGGGTCATTCTTTGGAGTTGCAGCTGGTCTGCATCATGAAAGTCGTTCATACGCTGCACGAGCGTTCGGTGCACCAGATGGTTGTGGCAGGTATCCTGGGTGGTTGTTTTATGTATCATGGTGACGATTTCACCCAGGAGGGTGAGTTGTTCATCCTGTAGCATGGCAGTCGGTATGGCTGCTGGGGCTTCCTGGTCTTCCTTGGGTGGTGTGATGTTAGCCAAGGGTTCGCGTAGGGCTGCCGCGCTGCAGCAAAGGTAGTGGTTGTCCATATTTACTAGGAACTGGCAGTCAGAGCAGACCCACTTTCCTCGGTACCAGTCCGTGTAGGCCTTGGCGGGGTTGATGTGCTGTTCATAGGTTACTTCAAGTAGTTCTTTGGGGTGTGGGAGCGGGCAGTTGCAGATCTGTGCCCAACGGCGACAGCAGTGGTTCTGGCAGGGGTAGTAATTGTTGTCCTTCATCTGGCGGTGGGTTTTGCAGTAGTCATCGTAGCAGTCTATCCAATGGAGGGAGGTATAGTCGTCGAGACGGAGCTGTCCTACAGCAGACAAGGGTGGTGAGGGTGTGCTTAGGACGTTCCATCCGTCCGTGGTGGTGGCGTGGACGGTGGTGTTCCAATTGTTGATTTGTTCAGTTGTCATGGGTTCAGTGGCGGGGTTGTCATCTGCAAAGGTCCAGCCTTCATTGGTGTCGACAGTGGCAGCAGTAGACATATTGCTAATTGGTGGGTGCTGGTTTTCAGGGTATTCCTCATGGAATCTGCGGATAGCATAAGGAGAGTTTTCAAAGTTGCAGGCTGGCTACCAGATACGATCTGGGTCGTGGAAGCCTGTCCACTTGACTTGGTACTGGAACTGGTTTCCATGGTATCGGGAGTTGAAGATTTTCTCCACTTCCCACTCTTGTTGTTCTTGGATAATAGTGGGAGGTGGTGGTGGCTGGTGATGTCCGGGGATGGGTTCCGTACTGGCTATGGGTTCGAGGAGGCTGATGTGGAAGACTGGGTGAGGCTTGACAGTGGCCGGCAGGCCTAGTTTATATGCCCTCAATTCTACTCTCTTGAGGATGGTGTATGGGCCGATCTGCTTGTGGTCTAGTTTGTTTGAGGGTCATGTTGTCTGGATGTTCTTTCTCTGGAGCCAGACCTTGTTACCCAGCTCCAGTGCCGGATCCTGGAGTCGGTTCTTGTTGACCTGTTCTGCTTGAGCTATTTATACCTCGATCATTCCTGCGCGAAGATTCTGGTGTAGGTTCTGAAGTGCTATGACATATTCCAAAACTTCCAGTGTTTCCTCATTCCGGGGTCCGAGGTTTGGTAGGAAGTGGGGGTGATATCCGTAGTTGGCAAAGAAGGGGATCACTTTCATGCTCTTGGCCTCTGTATTGTTGTAGCAAACTTCGGCAATTGGCAGGAGCTTCTCCCAGTCGTCTTGCTGATAGTTGCAGTATGCTCACAGGTATTGCTCAAGGGTTGTGTTGACACGTTCAGTTTGTCCTTCTGTCTGGGGGTGAAATGCCATGCTGAGTTTTCTTGATATGCCAAGGGCTTTTGTGATACGTTCCCAAAATCCTGATGTGAACAGTGATCCCCTATCTGTTACGATGTTTGTGGGTAACCTGTGGGGTCGGACTATGTTTCTGACGAAGCTGTCTGCCAGTGCTTCCAGATCCATTGTGCTTTTGCCGGTCACAAAATGTCCCAATTAGGTTAACCAGTCGATGATCACCCACAACGTGTCCTTCCCATTGCTTGTTGTGAGCCCAGTGGTGAAGTCCATGGAGATGGAGTCCTATGGCCTATGTGGTGGTTCGATTGGTTTCAGTAATCCAAAGGGGACCTACCTGATTGGCTTGATTCATTGGCAGATATCGCAGTTATCGATGTATCGGTAGACGTATTTTCAATGCTGGGGCCAGTAGAAGTTTCAGCTAATCAGTTCTAGGGTTCTTGCTTGGCCTGGGTGTCTCATGGCTTGCGTATCATGTTGGTCTCTTAATATCCGTAGTCGTAGGTTGTTGTTGTTGGGGATCTATATGAGGCCATCGTATATTAGCAACCTGCTTTTTTCCTCGTATTGTCCTAATGCAATCTTCCTGTTGCGGGTGGTCCCGCTCACCTTTTTCTTCTTGGTTTCTTGGATCTCTTTATCCATAGTGCTTAGTGTCCAGATTTCATTCAGGAGTTCATTGTTTATTCCAAGGTTAATGGTTTCCATTGTATTGGCCTGGAGTGCCTCGAACACTTCTTTGGGTAATAGAATTTGGCTGTGGTTCTGCCGATGCTTCATATCCCCTTCCCAGGGAGAGTCTTCTGACTCTCTAGAGAGGATGTCTGGCTTGCCAGCTATTTTCCTGGGTTGATATTTGATTGTAAAGTCATAGTTGGCTAATCGCACACCCCACTGAGCCTGCCGTTAGTTGAGGTCTTTTTTCGTCTTCCACTATTCGAGATTCTTGTGATCTGTGAGAATCATGATTTTTGGTCTGGTTGTTTTACAATAAGTATCCCATTTTCGTAGTGCATCTACAATCGCCAGTAGTTCTTTGTCGTGGATATCATAGTTGCACTCCGGATCTTTCAGTTTCCTCAAGTAGTATGCCACAGGATGCAGAATTCCCTTTTCATCAGGTTGTGAGCAGATTGCTCCTATGGCATTATCAGAGGCATCTGTTTCAATGGTAATGGGTCTATCCAGGTCAAAGTGTTGTAGTATCAGCTCTGTGATCATTGCTTTCTTGAGCATCTTGAATGCTTTTTGCTGTTTATTGCTCTATTCCCATTCTTTTTCCTTCCTTGTTAGGGAGGATAGGGGTGTTATGATTTTGCTGTAGTCTCTGATAAAGTAACAGTAGAAGTTGGCAAAGCTGAGGAAGCTCTGGATTCCTTTGACATTTGTTGGGTCCTTCCAGTCTTTGATGGTCCGGATTTTTTCTTTGTCCATTCACAGTCCCCGAGGTGATATGACATATCCTAGGTACTCTGTTTCTGTGGTGTGGAACTCACATTTCAATGCCTTCAGAGTTAGGCTGGTTTCTTTTACTTGTAAGAGTATTGCTCTGACGTGTCACTGATGGGTTTCTTCATCAGGTGAGAAGACAAGGATGTCATCCAAGTATACCACATAGGGGATATCTAGGTAGTCACTTGAGATCTCGTTCATCCATCGCTGAAACGAGGCCGGGGTGTTAGTCAGTCCGAATAGCATGACACAATACTCGTATAGTACATATCGCGTGTGAAATGCTGTTTTCCAGTTGTCACCTTCTGCAATATGGAGGTTGTAGTAGGCATCCTGAATGTCAAGTTTGGTGCAAATGGTGGTGCTGGATAGTTGATCAAGGGATTCTCCAATGAACAGTAAGGGTGTCCGATCCTTGATCGTTATTTCGTTCAGTTGGCAGTAATTCACACACAGGTATAGTCCTCCATCTTATTTCTTGACGAAATGGATCGGTGCTTCTGCCGGAGAGGTGAATACACGGATCCATTCTCATTTTTCATTTACGTCAAGATATTCTTTGCAAGTCTTCATTTTTTCCCTCGTTCAGGGGCTGAAGGGGCTCATACAGGAGTATTTTTCCTTTTTCCAACGGAGTATGGTGATCCTGAGCGCGGTGGGGTGGAGGTGTCATAGGTGCTTTTTCGGTAAATGCTATGAAGAAATTCGTGGTATTCTCGTGGAATGGCTGAATTGGTACGGAGTCTGGGGGTTTCTTTGATCTGGTCGATCACTGTCTGGTATATTTCCCATCGGTCTGTTTCGCTGATCTCCCAGTTTTCCTCTTCTGCTGTTTTCTTGTAGTATTGCTCAGTGGCCTTTTCTTCGGTTACCAGGTTGGCTCTTGGCGAGCTAGGTAAACATTTTTCAGTGCAGTGGTCGGAGTGGAATTTCATGGTATGGTCTTTTCATCCTATCACTGGGTCATGAAGCTTGAGCCAGGGGAGTCCTAGGATGGTCGGGATATTCCCAATTGTGATGCAGTGTAGCCGGATGTCTTCCTTGTGGTTGTTGATGGTTTAAATGGATTTGCACGTTGTGTGTGACTGGCCTGCCAGTAACCTTACTTCCATCGACTGTCAGCCCTCATTCATCAGGAAAAAAGTTCCGTGTCCGGAAGCAGACGCTGCGTCCGGACACTGCATATGTGTCGGAAACGTCTAGACGCACAGGACGCAACCTGGCAAGATATTCTCTGTCCGAACAATGCATGTCAGTGCACATGCGACACCGAACGCGACAGGCCCATGCATATGCGTACTAGACAGAAGTGGGCTGCGCATTGGCCTTCCGGATGACTAATGTCAAGGCAAACAGAGTCCGGAGGATGCACGCCACAGCATCTGCCTTCCAGACGAGGAGTGTCGGGGCATTTGCCTTCTGAATGCAGCACGTGTCTTCCGGATGCAGAATGTCAAGGCAAATGTCTTCTGGATGATGCATGCCACGGCATCTGCCTTCTGGACGAGGAGTGTCAGTGTATTTGCATTCTGAATGCAGCGCGTGTCTTACAGACGCAGAATGTCAACGCAAATGTGTTCTGGACGATGCATGCCATGGCATCAGCCTTCCAGACGAGGAGTGTCAGGGTATTTGCCTTCTGAACACTGCGCGTGTCTTCTGGACGCAGAATGTCAATGCAAATGTCTTCCGGACGACACATGCCACGGCATCTGCCTTCCAGACGAGGAGTGTCAGTGCATTTGCCTTCTGGATGCAACGCGTGTCTCCAGACACAGAATGTCAAGGCAAATATGTTCCGGATGATGCATGCCATGGCATCTGCCTTCCAGACGAGGAGTGTCAGGGCATTTGCCTTCTGAACACAGCGCGTGTCTTACAGATGCAGAATGTCAAGGCAAATTTCTTCTAGACGCAGAGTGTCAAGGTAAATGTCATACGGACGACACGCGCCATGGCATCTGCCTTCCGGACGAGGACTGTCAGGGTATTTCCCTTCTGGATGCAGAGTGTCAAGGCAAATGTTGTCCGGACGATGTGTACCACAGTATCTGCCTTCTGGACGAGGAGTGTCTTCACCATCTGGACGCAGTGCATCTTACAGATGCAGAGTGTCAAGGCAAATGGGATCCAGACAAGGCTTACGATGGCACTCCACACATAGGTAACAGAGTGGTCACGGTCGTAGCATCGAAACGCGACCGTCAGGGCACGGTACATTGCAGCGAAGACTATTAAACTCGTATTTGGTTCCACGCATTGTGACTCAAGCCAGTTCTATTCATTACATCGAATTTACATCTATATACCACGTCACCGTAGACAGCATAGCTCTGCGTGACCGAAACAAAGGCAGTTTGCCAGATGAGACATGACGCAATGAGGATGATGTCAATAAAGATGGCGGTGAGGCTGCCGGCAGCAAGGATGATAGCAAATATGACACGGCGAGAAGATCAACAAGCTTCATCAATTATTAGCGCAGCACTCACAGGGACAGTGGGAAGTTGTACAATACAACGCGACGTGACGAGTACGATGTCGATGAGGATGGTGGTGAGGTTGATGAAGGCAGCGTGGATGATAGCAAGATGCGAGGAGTGCATTGGTTGCACATATGATATGATGAAAGTAGAAGAAAAAAGGGGTGGACTTACAGCCCATGGTGTCATATTCAGCAAGCCGAGCTGTGGTAAGCGAGTCAAACCGTACGAAAGCACAGGCACTAGCTAACGCTTGGCACCTTGCGACTTGCATGCGAAATCACTCGTAATCTGGGAAAACGGCGAATTCCTCTCCCATTGTCTTCGATACCCCGGAACCTGCTGTTTACATATACACAATTATTCCCTTTTATATCAATTCCGTCGGACCTAAAGTTTGTGACTACTTACTTCTGTTTTTCAAGGTTGTAATACTGAAAACATGAATGATATACAGATGTGGAGGGTTGTATATAGTAGAGATTCTCCTAGCAGAAGAAGTTGAATCAGGACTGCACCATCAATAGGTTGCAAATCAGGAGCCAGTTGGCACAAACTTTAGGTCTGACGGAATTGATATAATAGGGAATAATTGTGCATACGTAAGCAGTGGGTTCCGGGGTATCGAAGACAATAGGAGAGGAATTCGCCGTTTTCGCAGATTGCGACTGATTTCACATGCAACTCGCAAGGTGCCAAGCGTTAGCTAGCACCTGCACTTTCGTACAGTCTGGCTCGCTTACCACAGCTCGGCTTGCTGAATATGACAGCACAGGCTGTAAGTTCACCGCTTTTTTCTTCTACTTTCATCATATCTACGCGTGACCAGTGCACTCCTCGCATCTTGCTATCATCCACGCTACCTGCATCAACCTCACCACCATCCTCATCGACATCGTACTCGTCGTGTCGCGTCGTATTGTACAACTTCCCACTGTCCCTGTGAGTGCTGCGCTAACAATTCATGAAGCTTGTTGATCTTCTTGCCGCATCATATTTGCTATCATCCTTGCCACCGGCAGCCTCACCGCCATCCTCATTGACATCATACCTGTCGCCTCTTGATGTCATCCACGTCACTGGCATCCTCTTTTCATCGACATCGTACTCATCGCGTCGTATTGTACAACTTCCCTCTGTCCCTCTGAGTGCTGTGCTAACTATTCACAAAGCACGTTGATCTTCTTGCCGTGTCTTGATGTCATCCATGCTGCAGGCATCCTCTTTTCATCGACATCGTACTCATCGCGTCTTGATGTCATCCATGCTGCCGGTATCCTCTTTTCATCGACATCGTACTCGTCACGTCGTATTGTACAACTTCCCACTGTCACTGTGAGAGCTGTGCTAACAATTCAGAAAGCTTGTCGACCATCTCACCGTTTCATATTTGCTATCGTCTTTGCCTGCGTCAGCCTCACAGCAATCTTCATAGACATCGTCCTCGTCGCGTCGTGTCTCATCCAGCAAACTGCCTTTGTTTCGGTCACGCAGAGCTATGCTGTCTATGGTGACGTGGTATATAGATGTAAATTTGATGTAATGAATAGAACTGCCTTGAGTCACAATGCCTGGAACCAAATGTGAGTTTAATAGTCTTCGCTGCAATGTACTGTGCCCTGATGGTCACGTTTTGATGCTACCACTGTGACCACTCTGTTACCTATGTGTGGAGCGCCATCGTAAGCCTCGTCTGGATCCCATTTGCCTTGACACTGTGCATCTGTAAGATGCACTGCGTCCGGATGGTGAAGACACTCCTCGTCTAGAAGGCAGATGCCATGGCATGTGTCATCCGGACGACATTTGCCTTGACACTCTGCATCCAGAAGGGAAATGCCCTGACAGTCCTCGTCTGGAAGGCAGATGCTGTGGCGCACATCATCCGTACGACATTTGCCTTGACACTCTGCATCTGGAAGAAATTTGCCTTGACATTCTGCATCTGTAAGACACGCACTGTGTTCAGAAGGCAGATGCCCTGACACCCCTTGTCCAGACAACATCTGCCTTGACACTCTGCGTCCAGAAGGGAAATGCCCTGACAGTCCTCGTCCGGAAGGCAGATGCTGTGGCGCACGTCATCCGTACGACATTTGCCTTGACACTCTGCATCTGGAAGAAGTTTGCCTTGACATTCTGCATCTGTAAGACATGCACTGTGTTCAGAAGGCAAATGCCCTGACACTGCTCGTCTGGAAGGCAGATGCCATGGCATGCATCGTCCAGAAGACATTTGGCTTGACATTCTGTGTCTGTAAGACACACACTGCGTTCAGAAGGCAAATGCGCTGACACTCCTTGTCCAGATGGCAGATGCCATAGCACTTGTCATCCGGACGATATTTGCCTTGACTACCTACGTCGGTAAGACACGCGCTGTGTCCAGAAGGGAAACACCCTGACACTACTCGTCTAGACGCATACGCTGTGGCTGCTGCGTCCGGACGCACAGTGCCGTAGCGCGGTGCGTCGCAATGCACGGTGCCATGGCAAGCGTCCTCCAAGTTAAGCAAGTTATGTCCGAAACGTGTAGTGCGTCTCGTGCATCCGAATGCTTAGGATGCAGTTTTTTTTTTCCTGATGTCTTGGGGTTGTTTTCTGTTGCACTGGAATTCTGCTGGCCTCGACGTAGGCCTTATCAATGAAGATTTTGGATACTCCACTGTCCACTAGGGCTGTGGTAGCACATTTCTTGCCATCACTTCCTTGGATCCTTACTTTGATCATTATTTTTTCTTCTAGGTTGTATCGAGTTGTCCAGATCCTGTAGGGTGGTTCTTCTTCTTTTGCAACTAGCTTCTCCCTCAGGTGACTGTTGCTAAGGTCTATTCCTGAGGGCCGTCATTTCCTGATGGTTCTTCCTCTGGGTTTTCTTCTTTGAAAGTGATTTTTGCAGCTATGTATGGCCTTTTCCATGGAACTCACACCTTCTTTGGCTGGGAACATTCCCTCGCAAAATGCCCTCTCTTTCCCTAGTTGTAACACTCGTCCGTGTTTGTTCATCAGGTGAATCGGTTCTTGGGTTTCCGCATGAACTTGAATCGTCGTGTGGCATCGAGATCCATTGGGTCTCCTGGGGGTATTGGCATGGGGTCTTTTGTGGGAATGTGGAATCGTACTTCTGGGTTGGTTGCGGGTTGTCGGTTCATTACCCCGAGATTGCATCGGTAACTGTCCGTTTTGATGGCTGTTGTGGTGTAATCCACTAGGACTGTGACTGGTGTTTCGCTCATGACTAGGTGTTGTTTTACCTCAGGGTGTAGTCCATCTCGGAATCGTGCAATGTACACATTGTCTGTGTATGGGAGGACTGCTTTGATTCGCTGCAATTTGGCCCAGTATGCTGCCGTGGTTTGATTCCCCTGCTGGATTTTTTGGAATTTCTCGAATGCTATTTCTTCTGCATCTACCTGGCCAAAAGCATGCTTCATGTTTGTTTTCACTACTTCTCATGTTAAGTCGATTCCTCTTTCCTGGTTTAGGAAGTTTTCCACCCAGTTCCATGCTACTCCTCAGAGTAGGGATGATGTATATCCTGTTTTTTTCTCATCGTCGTCGAATCAGTTTCCTTCTGTCTAGAATTTTAGCTCACACTGGGCCAAAAATATTTTGAACTTTGTTTTTTCTCCCTCAAAAGGCTCTGGATCTTGTAGTTTCGGGTAACTGTTTTGTGGTTGTCTGTCACGAGCTGCTATGAGAGTTTGCAGCATTTTCATTGTCAACAGGTAGGGTCTGCTTCCCCTCATGCCTGATCCTTCTGCCATTCTTCTGGGTTGTTCTTGTGACTTTGGTGTCTGTGGTCTCGATTGTGATTCTGGTGTCACGGGACTCAGAGCTCACTAAATGTCAGGGACTGCCCTGAATTCTCAGAGGTTGAGGGGGTCCTTGGTGGTTTCGTCCTGGGACTCTACTATGTTCATTGACTTGCTACATCAGGTGTCAATTTGGAGACGCAATCTAGTGTCAAGATCCTGTCTCCCTAGTCCATGCTGATTGACAGATGACGTAGGCTTGTGGTGGTATTCAGCTTTGCCCTTATCTGTTCACATCCAGCGTGGTATCGTTGTGGTATTCAGCTTCACTGTGGCGGTATTCAGCTGTGCAGTGGTGGTATTCAGCTTTGCTGGGTGGTATTCGGCTTCGCCCTTATCTCTGACTGGTTCTTACAGGTGGTGGCCACAGCGCCAGATCCCAGAGGTAGAGAGGTAGGTCTGTGGAGAGAGATAATATGCAACTTCGATCTATTGTGCTTTACGCTACAGGTAATATGCACTCCTCCTCACCATACCACCCCCGTGGAGCTCCCATCTTTCCCTGTACTGCCGAAAGCAAGAAAGAAAACACCAAGCAGATCAAACCAAGAAAAGCGTGACGTGGCACGACCATACAGATAAGACCAGTGACAAACAGTTCTCCTCCAGTGGCCCAAATACAGTGTTTAAATTACAAAAGCAGGGGGTAGAAAAGCGTATGGGAAAAAATGGTAACGGAAGTAGTGCAGTATCATTACCTTCATTGGTACCTCTAGGCAGGTATGGTCGTGTCGGCAGCTGTGGCATTGTCGTATTGTAGTGTCATCATAATCTTGACGTAGGTTGGGCAGTTTCGGTCTGAGGCTTTGTGTGGTTGCTGGCAGTTGACGCAGTGGATCAGGGGATGGTTGCAAGAGTATCTGGCTTTGTAGTTTCCAATTGCTTAAGGGTATTCACAGGTGGGATGGTACTAGGCTCAGACAGCACAGGTGTGGCCATCGGTGGTGCAGTGTTCAGTGGAGTGTCCGTATTGTTGACACTTGTTGCATTGGGTAGAGGGGCCAAAGGATATGTATTCGGCAAGATTGCATTCACAGTTGAACAGAGTGAGGCTGGTAGCACCAAGAGATTTCTTGGTCATTTTACTAATAAAGGTGACAACCATGGATAAAGCCTCTTTACCCTGGTAGCGTTCAGGGCTGGTGAGCCATCACGGAGTTTGGCCCATTCGGAGTGAGGGGTAGTTGGTTTCGATTTCGGTGTGGGTATCATTGCGAGTGATGGTGCGGATGCCATGGATGATAAAGCGAGTCCATCTCTGGCTGATCCTGAATGAGGTGATGGGAAAGTTGTGGAGTGCATCCTCAAAGATGGCGAGGTAGGGTTCGTAGCTTACACCCAGATGCTGGGGCGCGGTGGTGAAAGTGAGGTTGTTGGTGGCTGTGATGTACGCCAGGATAAAAGGAGGGTAGGAGATATCGGTGTGGTTGGTGATTGTTTTGTTGATGACCTGAAGGGCACAGTCTGCAGCCTCCTTTCATTGGTTCGGTACAGACATCAGGCTAAAGATAACCAGTCAGTCTGCTGTCAGGTATGGCTTCAGCAGGATTGTCTCCTTCCAGGCCTTCTTCTTGCTCTTCACCTCTGTGAACTCCTTCGTTTGCTTTTTCTCTACCACCTGTGCATAGGTGGGTGTAGTACTTTGGGAGGGTTTGGGGGTGTTGGTGGCTGGCTTTGGGGGTTGTTGGGTAGTTGCTGGTATGGCCCTGGGGGCTGATGGGCCAGTGGCAGGGATGAAACACAGAGATAGGGAGTGGACTTGTGTCACGAATCTCGCGCAATGGGCTCCTAGGCGCCGCGGCTGGGGCCACCATCACCCTTGCCGCCCTGTGGCTTGGCCCCATCATGGCTGCCGCAGCCATGGTCATCCTCTGCGCTTAGGCGCTTCAACCAATCTCCACCATATCGTACCAGTGGTGATATTCCCCGACCGCTGGCCGGTCTAGACCTCTCTCCTTTGTTTCTTCTATGTTGCCTACACGCCTTTCTCATCTTTGCTGTTTCCTTTTGATAGTGTTTGCACGTCCTTCTCCTATCCGCTACGTTTGTTCTCTCCCGTTGATTGAGCTTGCGCGTCCTTCTCCCATGTTCGTTAAGAGTGTTGTTTTCCCTTGATTAAGTTGTATGTTATTCTTCCTTTCCCTTACTGTTACTGCTTGCGCGTCCTTTCTCCTTTGCCACGAGTAGAGTGTTGGCCGTGCGGCGGCCGAATGCGATCAGATGGGAAAAGTATAAAAGGAGGGGCGCGGTAGCTAGTCTGGAGATTCTTCTCCACGCAATCTATTCTCTCCGACCCCTCCCCAGCTTTTTCGACAACCACCACTGTCTTCCACCATCGAAAAAGCTCTCTACTACGTCAAAAGAATCTCAAAGAGCAGGGCTACAGTCTCATTAGCTGCCAGCGCGATCTCTTCGGTTTTCAGTTTTGACCCCCACCTTCGACCCTTCCGCGGTGATCTCAGGTTTTTCCGTGCCCAAAAATCACCACCTCGCCAGCACCTCGGATTAAAATCTCTGGATCCTCCTCTAGTGTGTTTAAAGCTTTCAGGTAGTGGCGTACACACGTCACAAGCCAAAACCTCCCCACGAGGAGAGCTATCCAGTTCCAAACACACTCTCAGAGAATAGAGATAACGCTGCATAGACCCAAATCCATGGCATTCGAGACCCAAGCACATTTGCCTACCAAACGCACCTGCGCCGATAGCGATCCGGTGCCAGAGACTGACGATATGGATTTCCACCATACCGAAAATATTACCCCAACCCAGGCAATTGGCGATGAGGCTGATGCCCCCGGATGTGCCCCCTACCAACTGTCTCCCCCTGTCAGTCCTGAACATGCTACCATGCGTGCCGACTTTGAGATCATTACCATGGCGGCTTTGGAACAACTCTCCGACCGGATCACTTCAGATATTGAAAAATCCGCATCAGATACCACAAATGCCCTCCGCAAAGCCAATGACCAGTTGCACAACCAGGTTACCTCTCTGGGCGCCCGCGTCACTCAGCTACAGCAGCAACTCCTATCGTACCAGTAACCCGCCCCACCCCCCGCGAAGACCCCGACGGCAGCACCAGCTAAGAAGGTCCTCAAGTTGAAGCTTGCGAAAAACTCAGCCCAAGCTGTGGCTGCCACTGCCAGTACTGCCAATACCAGTCCTCCCGCAGCATCGACTACATCGCAGATTCCACCTTCCAACACACGCGGATGGGAAACTGTACCTCCGAGGGCGAAGGTCCAGACGCTGAAATTGATACCGACGAAATACCCACAAGCGGAACGCGAGGTGACATGCTACTTTCAGAGTGGCGGCGTCGATGCTACGGATGGTACCCAGCCCGAGAAGTCCTACTCTGAACGGCAAGCTATTGCAGATGTGGCGCTGTGCCGGGTCAACTCCGTCTTGCTGGACAACAAAGACGTACTCGCTTCACCATTCATTCGAGCACGAGTTACGATCCGGGGCTCGATCATCTTCACTACGAGCAACGACCAGAACAACGTTGTGTACGAACACTATACCGCGATCATTG
>Ga0307516_10006499_pt1 | contig 13690 bp, 14 predicted proteins | sample 19_EM_MG_FD_203310 | JGI IMG/M metagenome (GOLD analysis project Ga0307516, IMG submission 203310) | Populus trichocarpa ectomycorrhiza microbial communities from riparian zone in the Pacific Northwest, United States - 19_EM | ecosystem: Host-associated > Plants > Roots > Unclassified | place... | reverse complement strand
TGGGGCTTGCTGCTCGGCCCGGCCCTGGTGGTTCTGCTCAAGGTCGTGGCGCAGCACACCCGGCCGGGGCAGCGCCTGGCCCATCTGATGCAAGGCTGAGCGCCGTGCCCGCACTCTTGAGCCGGGTGCGAACCGGCCTGGCGTGGGCACTCGATTTGGTGATGACCTCGGGCCGCCTGCCGGCGCGCGCTGCACGCCTGCTGTGGGCCGCCCTGAACCGCTACATCGAGGCCGGCGGCATGCGCCAGGGCGCGGCGGTGGCGTTCTACGCCGCGTTCTCGATCGCACCCTTGCTGGTCGTCGTGACCGGCGTGATGGTCTGGTTTCTCGGCAGCGACGCAGCCCAGTCCGCCCTGCTCGACGCGGTGTCGCGATTGATCGGCGCAGCCGAATCGAAAACGCTGGCCGACTTGCTCGCGCAGCGCTCGGCCGCACCGGCCAGCGCGCAGCCGGCGATCTTCGGCTCGTGGCTCGCGTTGGGCGTGACCCTGCTCGGCGCGACCGGCGTGTTCGTCGAGCTGCGCGCCGGGCTGCAGGCCATGCTTGGCGACGCCGAAGGCCCGTTCAGCTGGTGGCGGCTGGTGCGGGTTCGCTTGCTGGCGATCGGTGTGGTGCTGGGCTGCGGGTTTCTGCTGTCGGTCGCGATGCTGGCGCAGGCCTTGTCGCTGCTCGCGTTGCGGTGGGTCGCGCTCTACTGGCCGCTGCTCGCGCCGTTGCTGGCGGCCGCGGAAAGTCTCTGGTCATGGGGCGTGATCACGGTGCTGTTCGCGTTGCTGATCCGCTGGCTGCCGAGCCGCCGGCTGCCGATGCGCCACGCGCTGGGTGGTGCGGCGGTGGCCGCGGCCTTGTTCATGGTCGGGCGCTACGGCATCAGCCTGTATATCGCGACCACCGCCACCCGATCGGCGCTCGGCGCGGCCGGCTCGTTCGCGGCGCTGCTCGTGTGGGTGTACTGGTCGAGCCAGATCTTCCTGCTGGGCGCTGCGCTCGCAGTGGAACTCGGCCACGCAAAGCCACCCACGCATCCCACAGCCTGACGCCCTACTTCTTCAGCTTCTTGTAGGCCCGGTCGGCTTCGGGTGCGCGGCCGGTGTCTTCGAGGCCACGCTTCAGATCACGCGCCGCTTGCTGCACGACACCGCTGGGCACACCGCCCGTCATGCCCACACTCTGGTCACGTTCGTGCGGCAACGGGGGCGTCGACGGTCCAGCCTTCGACGTCAAGTCGACCGTCGTCGTCCCTGCGGGCAGGGGTGTGGCGGCCGGCTTGCGGGCCTTCGTCTTGGGATCACTGCGGCTCATGGGAACAGCGTAGCGGGCGCGCCGGCATCGAACCGTCGGACGCCACCGATACCGGCGTAGGACGAAGCGATCAGATCAGCGGCCGTGGCGCCGGTTTGCCGTCGCCGTAGAGATCGGCAATGCGGGACAGCGCCTTCACATCGCGCAACCACAAACGGCCATCTTCGATGTGGTGCAGGCCGCGCTTCTCGAGCTTGCGCAAGGTCTTGTTGGTGTGCACCAGCGACAGACCCAGGCCGTCGGCGATGTGCTGCTGGGTCAGCGGAAACGGCACGCCTTGCGCACCACCGTCGGGCAACAACGCGGCCATGCGCTTGAACAGCAGCACCAGCAGCGAAGCGATGCGCTCCTCGGCGCTGCGCCGGCCCACCGACAGCAGCGTGTCGTCGACCAGCGACTCTTCGTGCGCGGTGAGCCAGGTCATGGCAAAGCCGAGCGCGGGTGCGGAGCGGTGCAGTTCCCAAAGCGCATCGCGCCGGAACACACACAGCACCACTTCGGTCAATGCCTGCACGCCGTGCGCCGCCACATCGCCCATTTTTTGCTGCACGCCGATGAAATCGCCGGGCAACAGGAAGTTCAGAATCTGCCGCCGGCCGTCGCTCAATGTCTTGAAACGAAACGCCCAGCCGCTGAGCAGCGTGTAGAGCGGCGCTTCTTCATGGCCTTCGCGAATGATGGCGCTTTCGGCCGGCAGGATCAGCTGGTCGCGTTTGAGCGACTGAATCAGCGCCACATCGGTGTCGGATTGTTCGATGAACAAGGGAAGGCTGCGCAGCGGGCAGGTGCTGCAGGGTTCGAATTTCACGGCGACACCTCCGGGTACGGGCGCTCGCGCGCCTGTCTTGGCGCACGTGGCGCAGCGTACACGCTGTGTCATTCGACACATCAAGTGTCGTGTCGGCCCACTACATTCGGAGCCCTTGAACTCCCTCGGGCCGCTGCGGCCCACTTTCGCCCATGGTTCGCGATCAAAGCCCGTTTCAACTGCTGTACGTGAGCCGGCTCGCGCCCGACTGCACCTGGCAGGCCGTCAAAGAGATCGTGGCCCGCGCGCGAGCGCACAACCCGGCGCACGAGATCACCGGTGCGCTGCTGTTCGACGGCGAGCGCTTCTGCCAGTTGATCGAAGGCTCCGAGGCCGACGTGCGGGCGCTGGCGGACAAGATCTGGAACGATGCGCGCCACACCGCCCCACGCCTGCTCTTCGCCGGCCCGTCCTTGATCGGCCGCACCACGCAGCGCTGGGTCAGCGGCTACTGCGAGTCGCACGAACTGGAACACTTCGAGACCGGCCCGTCCGACACGAAGGCGCTGGACGACTTTCTCGCGGTGCTGCAGGGCGCCGATACGGAGTAGAGCGCACACAAAAGAAAAGCCGGCGGCTGCCGGCTTTTTCGGAGCGCGTGGAAGACGCTCAGCTCTTGTTGAAGCGAGCCTTCGCCGCGCTGACGCACGCCGCCTTGGCGTCGCCCGCCAGGCTCTCGCACTTCTCGGTGGCAACCTTGTAGTCGGCGTCACGCTTGTCGTCGAATGAGTCCTTCGCCGCTTCGCCGATCTTCTTGCTCAGCTTGGCGTCGGCCAATGCCTTGGCGTGGGTCGCCTTGGCTTCGGTCACGCACACGTCTTTCAGGTTGCCGGCCTTGTCGTCGCACATTTCCTTGGCGACCGCGTAGTTCGCGTCGGCCTTGGCGACGGCCAGTTTGTTGGCGTCGCCTTCCTTGCCGGTTTCGTTGTAGGCAAGTTCGGCGCGCGCGACCTTTTCCTTGCCCTTGGCCTGCTCCATGCAAACGTCTTTTTCGTTGCCGGAGAACTTGGCGCACGCCGCCTTGTCGGCCTTGTAGTCGGCACTGATGCGGTCCTTGGCAGACGTGATCTCCGCCTTGCTCATCGTCCCGGCGGCAAACGCACCCGTGGTGGCGAACAACGCGGCGACGGCAGCGGCAGCGATGCCGCTCTTGCAGTGTTGAAGATTGATCATGATGAGGCGTTCCTTTGCGAGACAGTGAATGAAAAACACAGTGCTTGAAGTATCGAAACAGCGCGCACCAGCAGACAGCGGACAGCGCCGCCGCGGCGCGTAGTTCTTCTCCTACCCGGCGCGCTTGACGGCCGGGCGCGGGGCCACCGAGGGCGCCGCGAGGGCCGGCCGCGTCTTGATGCGTTGCGACAGCGCGCGGCAGGCGTCGGCGCCGTGTTTGGCGTCGTCGCTGTTGCCGAAGTCGATCAGCGGGATCAACGCGGCCAGCGGGTTCAGCAGCGACAGCATGGCCGACGCACCGAGACGTGTGCCGAGCCGGCCCTTGTCGAGCGAGATGCTCGGATTCGCGAACGTGCCGCGCACGTGCAGCGGTGTGCGCAAGGCCAGCGGGCTGAAGTCTTTCGGCGTGGTCACGACGCGCAAGTCGAGCTCTTCGGTCGCAAGCGACAGCGAGCCGTCGACGAGCAGCGTGGAGTCGTCGGTGTCGAGCACGAAGGCGCGCGGGCGGAACAGGCCTTGCTCGGCCACCAGGTCGACCACCGTGCACTGGATGGGCAAGGCATCGTCACCCTTGATCAGCAGGCCGAGGCCTTGTGCGATGTCGAGCCCGGCCGCTTCGACGGCCAGGTGCGAGATCGTGCCACCGACCACGTGCATGCGCGTTTCGCCGCGCAGGCTGCCCAGGATCGCGGCGGTCGACTTGCCCTGCCCCGCCACACGTGCCCGCCCGTTCAGGGTGCCGGTGACGTAGGGCGGCGCGCTGTCGTCCTTGCGCTCCTGGTGGATCCAGCTCTCCAGGCGCACACCGTCCCAGCGCAGGTCGGCCGTCCAGAGCGCCTGCGCATCGCGGCCGTCGAGCTGAACCATGCCGGCGAGTCGGCCCTGCGCTGTGCGCGCTTCGAACTCGCGCAGTGTCAGCACGCCGTCGGCGAGCACGAGATGGGTGCGCGCAGGTTTGAGCGGTTGCAGCAGGCCGCTGCCGAGATCGAAGTTGTCGATGTCGATGAGCACGTTCGCATCCATCGCACGCAGCGCCGGAAGGTCGAACTCGCGGTTCGGCAGTACGTGGCCCGGCTTGGCGCTGGTCTTGGGCAGCGCCGAGGCCGGCACGACCACCGGCGCAGGGCCCTTGCGCACCGGCGCACCGACGGCCGGGCCCAGGTCCGCCAGCATCAGGTTGGTGGCGGTGAGGCGGCCCGAGAGCAAAGGCAAGCGTGGCCGGGGGTCGTAGGTGAACGCTCCGGCCAGGCGGCTCGACCCGACGCTGACCTGGTTGAACAGCGCGTTCCAGACCAGCCCTTGTTTGGCGATCAGGCCTTCGGCGCGAAACGGGCCGGTCGTCGGCAAGGTCACACGCAGCGGATCGCCGACCGCCGCCAGCGACGGGCCTTGCACGACGAAACGGCCCTTCAACGCGGTGAGCTTCAAGGCATCGGTCGCCGTGCCCTTGAACGACAGGCTGGCCGCGCCCGACTTCACGTTCAATGTCACCGGCAGCGCGGCGCTCGCCGCATCGTCGGCCACGACGGCCAGAACGCCGTTGGTCTGCATCTCGATCGTCATCGGCTGCTGCCGGTACATGCCCTTGCCGCTGAACTGCATGCCCTTGGTGCTGCCGGCGGCAGCCTGCGAACTGTCGGTCAATGAAAACTGCCCAGCGAGATCGAGCGCCATCAGGGCGTCGCGCACGACCACCGAGCCGGCACCCACCGCCAACCGCCCGAACACCGGCAGGCGAACCGGGGGCTCGGAGTTGTCGGGGGTGTCGGTCTTCGGGCCGAACTGCCATGAGGCGCGGCCGTCGGCCTGGCGCTCGAGGTGACCGTCGAGCTCGGCAGCGCGCAACTCGCGAATCCGCAGCGGCGCGCCGAAGGCGGCCCGGATCAGGTCACCATAGCCCAGCGTCAGTTGCGCGTCGCGCGCGCGCAGCATGTGGGGTGCCGTGCTCCATTGGGGCGCGCCGATCTCGATGTGCGCCGCCTGGACCTCGATGCCACCGAGCAGGTGCAAACGCACCGCGGGTGCGGCCGCGGGGTCGGCGTTGAAGCTGACGCGGCGGTCGATTGCCTTGCCGATCCAGTGCTGCATCGGCCCGCCCAGAAAGGGCCAGCCCATGGACTCGCCCACACCGAACCCGACCACAACGGCAGCCAGCAAGCCCAGCGCCACAAAGCGCCAACGAAACGGTGGAAAGCTGCCTCGACTCATCACCCCATGCTCGCACCCCGGGCACCGCACAACCATCGGGGGGCAGAGGCTTCGGCTGTGGGCTTCTTCCTACAGCCGCTTGGCGCTGCTCAGCCCAGCACGACGGGGTTCAGCGCGGTCGGCGGCCGGCCCTTGTGGGGGCCGAAGCCGAGTGCGGCGATCAGGTTGTCGGCAGCCAGGTGGGCCATGGCGCGGCGTGTCGGCAGGCTGGCACTGGCGATGTGCGGCGTGAGCACCACGTTGGGCACGGTCAGCAGGTCGGGGTGAACGGCGGGCTCGCCTTCGAACACGTCAAGCCCGGCGGCGGCGATGCACTTGTCGCGCAGTGCCTGCGCCAGTGCGGCGTCGTCGACGACGCCGCCGCGCGCGATGTTGGTCAGCGTCGCCGTAGGTTTCATCAGCGCCAGGTCGGCCGCGCCGACCAGGTGGTGCGAGGCGGCGCTGTAGGGCACGACGATGACGAGGTGGTCGGCTTCACGCAGCAGCGCTTCCTTGCTGACGTAACGCGCGCCGAGCGCGGCTTCGGTGGCGGCGTCGAGCTGCGAGCGGTTGTGGTAGATCACCGGCATGCCAAAGCCTAACGCGCCGCGCTTTGCGATGGCCTGGCCGATGCGGCCCATGCCGAGCACGCCGAGCGTGGCGCCGTGCACGTCGGCTCCGGCGAACATGTCGAAGCTCCACTGCTTCCACTCGCCGCGGCGCAGGAAATGTTCGCTCTCGGTGATGCGGCGCGCCGTCGCCATCATCAGCGCGAAGCCGAAGTCGGCGGTGGTTTCAGTCAGCACGTCGGGCGAGTTGCTCACCAGCACCTTGCGTGCGGTACAGGCGGGCACGTCGATGTTGTTGTAGCCGACGGCCATGCTGCACACGGCGCGAAGCTCGGGGCAGGCAGCGAGCAGGTCGGCGTTGATGCTGCCGGTGCCGGTCATGAACACGCCGGCTTTGCCTTGCAGGCGCTGGATGAACTCGGCCTGGGGCCAGACGGTATCGGTGTCGTTGGTTTCGACCTCGAAATGTTCGCGCAGGCGCGCCACGACTTCGGGGAAGACGGCGCGTGAGATGAGGATGGACGGTTTCATGGTGTGCGCAATGATGAGGTCGTGACCGCAACAGCGGCGGCCAATGGTTTGGCGTCCGGGTGCCAGCCGAGTGTGAAAAGGAGGATCGCGAAACCGAGCACATAACCGACCGCGACGTGCCAGCCACCCATGACCCACGCACCGACCGACCGCGCCTGCGGGAACATGCCGGCCAGCGCCACGCCGGCGGAAGAGCCGAACCAGATCATCGAACCACCGAAGCCCACCGCGTAGGCCAGAAAGCCCCAGTCGTAGCCGCCCTGGTGCAATGCGAGGGCGGTGAGCGGGATGTTGTCGAACACCGCCGAGACGAAGCCCAGGCCGAGCGCGGTTTGCCATGACGCGGCCGGCAGGTGTTCTACCGGCATCATCGAGGCACATAGCACCAACGACAACAGAAACACGCTGCCCCGCGTGGCACCGGGCAAGAGGCTCCAGTCGGGCTTTCGGATCCAGCCGGTCAGCAAGATGGCCACCCACACCGCCAGGCCGATCACCGGCGCGTGGGTCAGCACCTCAGGTTGGCGCAGGTTGAAGTAGACGTTGGCACCGATGGCCGACAGCAGGATCACGGCCACGATCACGAGGCGCCACGCGTCGACACGAATGCCACTCGGCGCGTCTTTGGTGATCGGCTGGAATGCGTGCTGCTGGCGCGCTGCGAACACGCTGAAGAAGATCAGCGCGGGCACCGCGGCCACGTAAGCGTCGAGCACCTGCAGCGGCGGCACACCGGCAATCCACATCATCGTGGTGGTGGTGTCACCGACCACGCTGCCCGCACCGCCGGCGTTAGACGCAGCCACGATCGCGGCGAGAAACCCCACGTGCAAGCGCCCCTTGAACAGCACCGTCGCCATCGTGCCGCCGATCATCGCGGCGGCGATGTTGTCGAGAAAGCTCGACAGCACGAACACCAACAGCAGCATCACGAAGCCGCCCTTCCAGTCATCGGGCAAGAAGCGCGGCAGCAGCGCCGGCAGCTGGCTCTCTTCGAAGTGTTTCGACAGCAGCGCGAAACCGAGCAGCAAGCCGAGCAGGTTCGCCACTGTGACCCATTCGTGGCCGAGCAAAGCGATCAGCCCGTCCATGCCCGGCACGCCACGAAAATGGCTGAACGCCAGCTTGTAGAGCGTGATGACCACGAGGCCCACCACGGCCACACGCAAGGTGTGGTGGTGAAACAGCGCCACACCGGCGAGCGTGAGCGCGAACAGGATGAAATCGACCGGCACGCCGGCAACGCTGGGGATCGTGAGCATGATTGAGACCCGAAGTGGTGGCTGTCAGTCGAGGAAGCGCGCGAACGTGGCGACCGGCTCGCGCTCGGTGACGAGCGTGTTCTCGACCGCATTCGGGTCAGCGAATCCGAGGGACATACCGCACACGACCTGTTCGTTGTCGGGCGCGCCGACGTGCTCGCTGATGATGCGGTGAAACTGCATGAAGGCGGCCTGCGGGCAGGTGTCGAGGCCGCGCCCGCGCGCCGCGACCATGATGCTTTGCAGGAACATGCCGTAGTCGAGCCAACTGCCTTGGCGCATCACGCGGTCGATCGTGAACATCAAGCCGACCGGTGCGCCGAAGAAGTCGTAGTTGCGGCCGTGTTGCGCGTGCATGCGGGCCTTGTCGGTCCGGGCGATGTCGAGCAGGCCGTAGAGGTCCCAGCCGACCTTGCGGCGCCGGTCGATGAAGGGCGACTTCCATTCGGTCGGGTAGTAGGCGTATTCCTCGGTGTGCTTTTCGCGTTCGACGGGGTCGTTGAACGCCGCCTGGATCTTGCGCGACAGGCCGGTCTTGGCCTCGCCGGTCAGCACGTAGACCTTCCACGGCTGTGTGTTGGTGCCCGAGGGTGCGCGCGCAGCGACGGAAAGAATCGCTTCGATGCTGGCACGCGGCACGGGGGTCGACAAGAACGCACGCAACGAGCGGCGCGTGGTGATGGCGGCGTCGACGGCGGCGGTTTGTTCGGGGGTCGGTGTCACAGGAGTCCTTGCAGAGTTTGAACCAGCGACGCCGGAAGCGGCGTGGACCGGCGCGTGGCGCGGTCGACGTAGACGTGAACGAAGTGGCCGTGCGCGGCGGTCAGTGGCTGCCCGGCGGCGAACAAGCCGATCTCGTAGTGCACGCTCGATGAACCAATGCGCGCCACGCGCAGGCCGGCTTCGACCGGGTGCGGGAACGAGAGCGGCGCGAAGTAGTTGCAGTGCGTTTCGACCACCAGCCCGATCACCGGGCTGAGCCCGATTTCGAGGGCCCCGGCTCCGATCAGATACTGGTTCACGACGGTGTCGAAGTAGCTGTAGTAGACGACGTTGTTGACGTGGCCGTAGGCGTCGTTGTCCATCCACCGGGTCGTGATGCTGGTGAAGTGGCGGAAGTCGGCGCGGGGCCGGGGTGCGGGGCGCGCGGGTCGGGGGTCGGTCATGGGGCCGCATTGTTCCATTGCCGCCAGCTGCGCAGCGCTTCGCCCAGCGTGTTGAACTGGACCTGCACCGTGTCTTCGATGACGCGCCCGTAGCCTCCGGCCATCGACAGCGCGACCGGAATGCGGCGTTCGCGCGCGGCCTCGAGCACGCGACGGTCTCGTTCGGCCAGCCCTTCGGTCGTGAGCTTCAGGCGACCGAGGCGGTCGCCTTCGTGCGGGTCGGCGCCAGCCAGGTAGAAGATCAGCTGCGGCGGGCCGGCTTCGTGGCGCGACCAGAGCTGCGACAGCGCAGTGTCCAGCGCGCGCAGGTAGTCGTCGTCGCCGCAACCGTCGGGCAGGTCGACGTCGAGGTCACTGCTCTCCTTGCGAAACGGGAAGTTCTTGGCCCCGTGCAGCGACAGCGTGAACACGGTCGGGTCGTCTCGAAAGATCAGCGCCGTGCCGTTGCCCTGGTGCACATCGAGGTCGATCACGGCCACGCGCAACAACTGGCGCTGCGTGCGGTGCCACTCGGCCTGCATCAGGCGCGCCGCCACGGCCACATCGTTGAAGACGCAGAAGCCGGCGCCTTTGTCGGCCATGGCGTGGTGCGTGCCGCCGGCCAGGTTCGCCGCGACCCCCGTGGCCAGGGCAGCGCGGGCTGCGGCGATGGTCGCGCCGACCGAACGGCGCGCGCGCGCCACCATCGCTTCGCTCCACGGAAAGCCGATCTCACGTTGCTGCGCGGCGCTTAGCGTGCCATCGATCACCGCGCTCAAGTAGGCGGGCGTGTGGGCGAGCGCCAGTTCGCCGTCGGACGCTTCGGGCGCCTGGCCCATGCGAATGTCGGCCACGGCGACCAGGCGCTCGCGCAGCATCCTGTATTTGGGCATGGGAAAGCGGTGGCCGGCCGGCAAGGGCAAGACGAACTGATCGGCGTAATACGCTTGCATCGGGGCGGCATGGCGAGAGGGGCCGTCGATTGTGCCGGTGGGGCGCGGCAATGTTCGCGGGGCGCGGCCGCGGAAATTTCATCGCGTCGACATGTGCTCGCGTCAGGCTCGGGCCGCTCTGGTTAGAACGCGATCCCTAGAATGCTGCAATGCAGCAAAAACTCCTTGCAATGCCGCCCAGCGTCGATATACTTCAGTTCATGTTGCAGTGCAGCAATTAGCCGCAAAGCACTACCTGAACCGCTCAACCACTGGAGATCCTCATGTCCTACCTGACCGCCGAACAAATCACCACCGCCTACAAGTCCAACGTCGAAACCCTCTTCGGCCTGACCACCAAGGCTTTCGAAGGCGTTGAAAAGCTCGTCGAGCTGAACCTGCAAGTGGCCAAGGCCGCGATGGGCGAAGCCGCCGAAACCACCAAGGCCGCCCTGTCGGTCAAGGACGCGCAAGAACTGCTGGCCCTGCAAGCCGGCCTGCTGCAACCGGCTGCCGAAAAGGCCGCTGCTTACAGCCGTCACCTGTACGACATCGCTGCCGCCACCGGCGCCGAAGTGAGCAAGGCTGTCGAAGCCACCACGTCGGAAGCGCAGACGAAGTTCCTGTCGGTGGTTGACTCCGCTGTCAAGAACGCACCGGCCGGCAGCGAGAACGCCGTCGCCCTGGTGAAGTCGGCTGTCGCCGCTGCCAACAACGCTTTCGAAGGCGTGCAGAAGGCCGTCAAGCAAGCCACCGACGCAGCCGAAGCCAACTTCCAGTCGCTCAGCGCCACCGCTGCCAAGGCCACCAAGGTCAAGCGCGCTGCCTGAGCTCATTGAAGTGGACCCTTCGGGGCTCGAACGGGCGTAAACATTTGTAGCCTGCTTGAACTTTGCCGAGGTAGGTCCATCTGATGGGTTCCACGGGCTGCGGCTCGTGGTTTCCTGAAGGTTGTCTCCTCGGTACCCTGATTCCTCCCTTCAAGGTACCTTTCGGCCCGGTGTTCGCACCGGGCCGTTTTATTTTGTGCTCAGGTCAGAGCGTCTTCAGTGCGATCTTCTCGCGCAGCAAGGCCAGTTGCGCGAGCGTGACCTCGCGGCCTGCCTGGATCGACTTCTTGCGCGCCGCAAAGTCGGCCCCGGACACGCCGGGCAGCTTCGGGCGCAGCACCACGTCGGCATCACGCAACTCGAAGTTGTTGATGCTGCGGCCCATGATCGCGAAGGTCTGCAGCAGCATGCGCATCGGGTCGCCGGTCGCGTTGCCGTCGGGCGCGGCCGAGATGTCGACCGCGATCACGAACTCGGCCCCCATCTGCCGCGCGAAGCGCACCGGCACCGGCGCGACGAGGCCGCCGTCGACGTACTCGTGGGTCCCGATCTTCACCGGCTGGAACACCGCCGGCACGGCGCTCGAGGCGCGCACCGCCACACCGGGGTCGCCACGCTGGAACAGGATCGGCTGGCCGCTGTCGAGGTCGGTGGCCACAATGCCCAGCGGCGTGCGCATCTGTTCGATCGAGCGGGCGCCGGTGTGGTCGCGCACGTATTTGGCCAGCGCCTCGCCGCGGATCAGGCCGCGGCCGGGGAACGACCAGTCGGTGAAGGCCGACTCGTCCATCGAATCGGCGAGTGTGGCCAGTTCTGCCCCCGACTTGCCCGACGCATACAGCGCAGCCACCAGGCTGCCGGCTGACGTGCCCACCACCAGATCGGGCTTGATGCCGCTTTCTTCGAGCACCTGGATCACGCCGATGTGGGCAAAGCCGCGCGCCGCCCCGCCACCGAGCGCCAGGCCGATGCGCGGCAAGCGTGGCGGTGGTTTGGGCGTGGCCGCGGCCGGTGGCTCGGCTGGCGGCGGTGCGGGTGCGTCAACCACGGCCGGTTTGGGCACGGTCGTACAGGCCGCCAACGCGCTCGCCAGGCCCACCAGCACCCAGCGTCGGCTCATCGTTGGCCTGGCTTCCAGGCGCTCGTCGTTTTGCATCGGCGAATTCTAGAAGTCGCGCCAGACCCCACCCTTAATTCCACTGAAGAATAAACATCCTACAAAAGTGTTATTCCGGCACATATGAAACCTAAGTACATTCCCTGACCTTGAAGCCTGGGGCGAGCTCGCCTTCAGGCCTGTACCGGGCATTTCATGGACTTCATTGCGATCTTGAGCGGTTTCGGCGTCGGCGCCATCGTCGGCATGACCGGCGTGGGCGGCGGCTCGTTGATGACGCCGCTGTTGTTGTCGGTCTTCAAGCTGAACCCGGCCGTCGCGATCGGCACCGACCTGTGGTTCGCCGCGGTCACGAAAACAGCCGGTTCGCTCTCGCACCACCAGGCCGGCCATGTGGAATGGCGCATCACCCGTCTGCTGCTGCTCGGCAGCATTCCCGCGTCGCTCGGCACCATCGCTTTGATGCACTTCACCGGCATCACCAAAGGCTGGGCCGCCGCCCTGACCTTCTCGCTCGGCATCGCGTTGCTGCTGACCGCTGTGACCGTCGCGTTCAGGCCGGTCTGGCATGGCGTGGGCCTGCGCCTGGAGCGCTGGATTCCAGAGAACCGCAAACCCTTGCTGACGGTGCTGTGCGGCCTGATCCTCGGCGTGCTCGTCTCGTTGAGCTCGATCGGTGCCGGCGCGATCGGTGCCACGCTGATCATGCTGCTCTACCCACGGCTCGAATCGCACCGCGTCGTCGGCACCGACATCGCACATGCGGTGCCGCTCACGCTCGTCGCCGGCATCGGCCACGCGACCCTCGGCCACATCGACTGGAACCTGCTCGTCGCACTGCTGATCGGCTCGATCCCCGGCATCTGGATCGGCGCACAGCTGACCCGCAAGATGCCGGAGAAACTCGTTCGCGCGCTGCTGTGCCTGTCCCTCGTCAGCGCCGGACTCAAAGTGATCTACTGAATGAAGCCCCCAATCTCACTACGTTCGCGGCCCCCCAAGGGGGCGCAGGCCTCCCTTGGGACGGCCCGGCGGGAGCCCTGACCATGTACCACTACACCGACTTCGACAAGCTCTTCGTGCACCAGCGTGCCGCGCAGTACCGCGACCAGCTCGAGCGCCACCTCACCGGCCACCTGCCCGACGACGACTTCCGCGCGCTGCGGCTGCAGAACGGCTGGTACGTGCAGCGCCACGCGCCGATGCTGCGCGTGGCCGTACCCTATGGCGAACTGAGCTCGACGCAGCTGCGTGGCTTGGGCGCCATCGCCCGCGAATACGACCGCGGCTACGCCCACTTCACGACGCGCCAGAACTGCCAGTTCAACTGGATCCCGCTCGACCGCAGCGCCGACGTGATGGACGACCTGGCGGCCGTGAACATGCACGGCATCCAGACCAGCGGCAATTGCATCCGCAACATCACGAGCGACGGCCTGGCCGGCGTGGCCGCCGACGAAGAGATCGACCCGCGCCCCTACTGCGAGCTGCTGCGCCAGTGGAGCACGCTGCACCCCGAGTTCGCCTTCCTGCCACGCAAGTTCAAGATCGCGGTCACCGGCGCGACCGAAGACCGCGCCGCGATCGCGTGGCACGACATCGGCCTGCAGCTCGTCAAGAACGACGCCGGCGAAGTCGGCTTCAGGGTGCTGGTCGGCGGTGGCATGGGCCGCACGCCGGTGATCGGCACGCAGATCAGCGCGTTCCTGCCATGGCAGCAGATCCTCGTGTTCATCGAAGCGATCGTGCGGGTCTACAACCGCTACGGCCGGCGCGACAACATGTACAAGGCGCGCATCAAGATCCTGGTGAAGGCCGAAGGCCAGAAGTTCTT
>Ga0307516_10006497_pt1 | contig 13691 bp, 10 predicted proteins | sample 19_EM_MG_FD_203310 | JGI IMG/M metagenome (GOLD analysis project Ga0307516, IMG submission 203310) | Populus trichocarpa ectomycorrhiza microbial communities from riparian zone in the Pacific Northwest, United States - 19_EM | ecosystem: Host-associated > Plants > Roots > Unclassified | place... | reverse complement strand
GCTGTCCCGATACCGAAGCGGACTCGCCGCCGATCCCGATCTCGTCGCGCACGAACAGCGATGCAATCCCACGCCAGCGGTTATATTCCAGCAAATACGGTCGCAGGGCGCGGCAATTCTCGCCATAGATGATGGTGCCGCCGGCGGCACAGGCGTCACTCTTGTCGGAGGCAATCAGTTCGAGCGTATTGCCGAGCAGTTCGACATGCTCGTAATCGACCGAGGTCACGCAGGTCTTGCACGCGCCAACCAGGCGGACCGGATCGTAGCGGCCGCCGATGCCGGCCTCGAACACGATGAATTCGCAATTCGCCTCCGAGAAATGCAGGCAGGCCAGCGCAAACAGCGCTTCGAAGGCGCCGAAGCGCTCGCCGCGTCGGTCTGCAACCGCGGCAATGGCCGCCTCGACTCGTTGCTTCAGGCGCGCGAAGTCATCGTCATCGATTTCGGCCTCGTCGATCCGAATCCGCTCGTTGAAGCGCAGCAAGTGCGGTGAAGTGAAGAGCCCGGTGCGCAAGCCCCAGGCGCGGCCGATCGAGGCGCACATCGCCGCCGTGCTGCCCTTGCCGTTCGAGCCGGCCACCACCACCGAACGGCGCTGAAGCCATGCGCGGTCGATGCCGAGCGCATCCAAGAGTTCGGCGAGGCGCGCGAGGCAGATGCCGTCGCCATATTTCGGCAGGTCGAACACTAGAGCAATCCCATCGCGGAAAAGGTGTGGTGCCAGATCTTCAGGATCAGATCGCCGCGGCCGGATTGCTCCAGCAACCGGACCGACGGGTTGGAATTGACTTCGATCACCGTCATGGCGTCAGGATCGCCGCCGGTGCCGGCGAACATGTCGACCGCCGCGACGCGAAGCCCGAGCGCGCGGGTGGCCGCGCGTGCAAGTTCCACCACCTTCGCTGAAGGCTGTGGCTCCAGCACCATCGTTCCGCCCGCGCTGAGATTCATCCGTCCGGGAATGTCCCGCTGTTCTCCCATCGCCAACACCGTATCGAGCGATGGGTCGTTGTCGCCAAGCGCGACCGGCGACAGGCCGCGGGCACAAAGTCCGTCGTTATGAATTGACAGCAGCTCACGCAAATTGCGCACGCCGTCGCCAAGCACGAAGGGCGGGTGTTTGCGTGCACAAAACAGCGCGTCATCGTCGAGCAGGAAGATCCGGTACTCGATGCCGTCGACGATCGGCTGCATCAGAACCGAATCGTAGTATCGCGCGACGTCATCGAGATATCGCGCGAGCGCAGCTTCGCCGTGAATCGCTTGCGCAAAGTCGCCGCGCGATCCCGTCAGCGGTTTGACGAAGGCCGATGCGCCCAAGGCGCGAAAATACGCAACCGCGTCGTCGCGCTCATGTCCGATTGGACGGTGGGCGCGATGACGGCCGTGCAGGAAGAAATATTCGCCGCGGATCGTGCTGACGCCCGCCGCTTCGAGGATTTTGCCGGTGAAATATTTGTCGGAGGCCAGCGTCGCGGCGGTGGCATTGTTCTGCGGATACCATGCGCATCGTCCGGCGCCGAAATGCAGCGACTTTTCGCGCGAGGCAACGCTGAACAGCAGTCCCGATCCGCCGTCGAGATCGCAGAAAACAAGTCCGAATTCAGCGCAGGCGAATGCCGCATAGACCGATTGATCCGGATAGAAGCCGGGCTTTCCCTGTCGAAATTCCTTCAGACTTCGCATGCGATCTCTTTTGATGCGGTTAAGCAGTAATTTATTGCCAGATTGGCGATGATTTCAGCAAGTTAATTGCGTGTTCGATCGCTGTTAACGACGACAATCGAACCTTTCGGCAAAATCGACTGACTGCCATTCGAAGTTCTCAATTGTGCGTCAGCGCATCTTGACTATCTCTCTTATCGGCGCAAATGAAACGTCAAATCGCTAATGATTTCGGGGGTTTTCGGCACTTCCAGATCCGAAAAACCGGCAAGAAACTGAATTGTTCTACTTGAAGACGTCAGGAAAAACGAAAACACATGAGCGCGTTCTATAGAGAGAAAGTTCTTTCTGTCCGGCATTGGACCGATACACTTTTCAGCTTCACCGCCACCCGCGATTCCGGCTTCCGTTTCCAGAACGGACAGTTTGCGATGATCGGCCTCGAGGTCGAGGGCCGCCCGCTGTTGCGCGCCTACTCGATGGCGAGCGCCAATCACGAGGAAGAGCTCGAATTCTTCTCGATCAAGGTCGCGGACGGGCCGCTGACTTCGAAGCTCCAGAAGATCCGGGAGGGCGACACCATCCTGGTCGGCCGCAAGGCGACGGGAACGCTGATCACCGACAACCTGATTCCTGGCAAACGCCTGATGCTGCTGTCGACCGGAACAGGTTTGGCGCCGTTCGCGAGCCTGATCAAGGATCCCGACGTCTATGAGCGCTATGAGAGCATCGTGCTGGTTCATGGCTGCCGCCAGGTCTCCGAACTCGCCTATGGCGAGGAACTTGTCGCGAAGCTGCGCGACGACGAATTGTTCGGGCCGCTGTTGACCGAGAAGCTGGTCTATTATCCGACCGTGACGCGCGAGCCGTTCCGCAACCGCGGCCGCATCACCGATCTGATCACCTCGGAACAATTGTTCAACGACATCCACCAGTCCCCGCTCGACATCGCGACCGACCGCATCATGATGTGCGGCGGCCCGGGCATGCTGGAAGAATTGCGCCAGCTGTTCGAGACCCGCGGCTTCCTCGAAGGCAGCCACAACCAACCCGGTCACTTCGTGATCGAAAAGGCGTTCGTGGAGCGGTAGGCCTTGTCGTCCCGGCGAAGGCCGGGGACCCATAACCACCGATGTCTGATGTTACGCTGAGCTGTTGCTCCAGCCCGGGCTAACACATCGGACGCTGGCTATGGGTCCCGGATCGCGCTTCGCTTGTCCGGGACGACGTTGGGATAGAGCGTCGCCAGTAGCCCACCCCATCCCCCCGCTGCTATAAGCCATCCCAACGTCGCGCGGTCTGTTGCCGATGCGGCGGCCAGGGAGCGCGCCTTGTCGGTACGCGATCAGATCGGTCAGGCGAAGACCGCCTTTGTGTTTGCCGGCGGCGGCAGTTTTGGCGCCATTCAGGTCGGCATGCTGCATTCGCTGGCCGCGCACGGAATCACCGCGGACATGGTGGTCGGCTCCGGCGTCGGAGCCTTGAACGGCGCGTTCTCGCCGATCCATTACAAGGATTATTATCTCGCCGACGGCGCGATCTCCAGCAACACCCCGATCCAGGTCGCGGTCCGCAAGGGCGCCAAGCGCCTGATCATCCTGCCGACCGGGCATGCCTGCGCCACGCAGACGCCGCCGGTCGGCGCGGTCGCCAACGCGCTGCATGCGCTGACGCTCCTGATCGCGCGGCAATTGGTCAGCGAGCTGGAAAGTCTCGATCCCGACATCGAGTATTTCGTGGTGCCGCCGCTATGCCCATTGGTGGGCTCACCTTACGATTTCTCGCGCATCGTCGACCACATCGCGCGCACCATCCAGACCACGGATGCGTGGTTGGCCCAGCACGGCCTGCAACAGGGCAAGATTCCCCACGAGATGCGGCCACACACCCATTAGAGCATAATGAAGTTGGGTTGAATCGGTCCGGCGGCAGACTCGCTGCACCTCTCCCGCTTGCGGGGGAGGTCGGATCACATCGCAGATGTGATCCGGGTGGGGGCTCTCTCAACACGATGACTCGCGGCGACACCCCCACCCATAGCCGATGCTACGCATCGGCGTTCTTGAACGAAGGACGGCGACCGTAGGTCGCCTACGCCTCCCCCGCAAGCGGGAGAGGGAGCGCAGTTCCATCGCGGTTGCTATTTGACGTAATTTCATCACCCTTCAAGGGGCCGCCAGCGCGGCGGTTACGCTGCACTGCGAAGGCCGGATCGGCCGCCCCGGCCTTCGGTAAAATTCTTGACGATCCCTTGTCACAACAATGATTGCTGGCCCGTATATCGTATGGCGCTTATTCCAGCGGTTGGATTAAGCTGCTGGCCGACAAGAATAATCCGGTAATCCGGCTGAGGGACGTTATGGACACGCTGCTGCTTCCGTTCTCGCCACGCTACATCATCCTGACGATCTGCGCCGTCGTCACCGCATTGCTGCTCGGCATCGCGATTTTCGACCATAACCCGAAGATATGGGGAGTGGTGCTGATCCCGATCGCGATCTTCGGCCTTCTCACATTGCTCGGGATTCGCGACCTGACGCAGAAGAGCCACGCGGTTTTGCGCAACTATCCGATCTCGGCGCATATCCGCTTCCTGCTCGAAGAGATACGCCCCGAGATGCGGCAGTATTTCTTCGAGAGCGAGAAGGACGGCATGCCGTTCTCCCGCGACACCCGCGCGCTGGTCTATCAGCGCGCCAAGATGCAGCTCGACAAGCGGCCGTTCGGTACCCAGGAGGACGTCTATAAGGAAGGTTACGAATGGATGCACCATTCGATGGCGCCGAAGGCCCATACTGGCGGGGAGTTTCGCGTCACCATCGGCGGTCCGGATTGTAGCAAGCCGTATTCGGCCTCGGTCTTCAATATATCGGCGATGAGTTTTGGTGCGCTCAGTCCCAACGCGGTGCGCGCGTTGAATGCCGGCGCAAAAAAGGGAAACTTCGCGCATGACACCGGCGAGGGTGGCGTCAGTCCGTACCACCGCGAGAACGGCGGCGACATCATCTGGGAGGTCGGTTCCGGCTATTTCGGTTGCCGCAACCGCGACGGCAGCTTCAATCCCGAATTGTTCGCCAAGGTCGCTTCCGACGACCAGATCAAGATGGTCGAGCTCAAGGTCAGCCAGGGCGCCAAGCCCGGACATGGCGGCGTGCTGCCGGCGGCCAAGGTCTCGGAAGAGATTTCGCTGATCCGGGGCGTGCCGATGGGCGAAGACTGCATCTCGCCGGCCACGCACCGCGCGTTTTCGACGCCGCTGGAAATGATGGCCTTTATCGGCGAGATGCGGCGACTGTCCGGCGGCAAGCCCGCCGGCTTCAAGCTCTGCATCGGCCACAAATGGGAGTTCCTCGCCATCTGCAAGGCGATGCTGCAGACCGGGATCTATCCCGACTTCATCGTGGTCGACGGCAATGAGGGCGGCACCGGCGCGGCACCTCTGGAATTCATGGACCATTTGGGGATGCCGATGCGCGAGGGCGTCAGTTTCGTCCATAATGCGCTGATCGGTATCAACGCGCGCGACCGCATCCGCGTCGGCGCCGCCGGCAAGATTGCGACCGCCTTCGACATGGCACGCGCGATGTCGATCGGCGCCGACTGGTGCAATTCGGCGCGCGGCTTCATGTTCGCGCTGGGCTGCATCCAGTCGCTGAGCTGCCACACCGACCGCTGTCCGACTGGCGTCACCACGCAGGACCCGTCACGCGCGCGCGCGCTGGTGGTGCCGCACAAGATCGATCGCGTCTACAATTATCATCACGCCACCTTGCATGCGCTGGCCGAGCTGCTCGCCGCCGCGGGCCTCGAACATCCGCAGCAATTGCGGCCGATCCATTTTTCGCAGCGAAGCTCCACCACCGAGGTGCTGACCTTCGCAAAACTCTATCCGCTGCTGCGTCCGGGTGAGCTGATCGACGGCACCAGCGATCCGCGCTTCCGCGACGCCTGGGCGATGGCAAGAGCGGATTCGTTTCAGCCGGCGGGGTAGCAACACTTTCCGTCGTCCCGGCCTTGAGCCGGGACCCATATGTGGACGGCCCCCGTGCCGCAAGAGTTTTTCGAGATCTGATCGGATCGCTTGCATCCATATGTCCGGCCTGTTGATGCGGCTGGTGACCGCTGGCCAAGATGGTTTTCCGCGACGCGAGTGCCAAACACGCCAGCAAGATCGCGGAAGCGACGAAAGCCTGAGTAGATGACCGGTAACCGCAAACTGCCGGCCGCCGGTCCTGGTCCGGAGCCGGATTTGCCGGGGTTGCGGATGATGACGGTTTTGACCGGAAGCGACGTTGGGGACAGCGCTTAACGGAGTCTGAATCACGATAATTGGCGGATTCGATTTAGCGAAGTCTTATGGGATTCACCCTTAGGTGGTGGTCGACTTGAGTACCGTCAGGAGTGATCTCAATGGCGTTCGGCAAGCGACAATCCGTATCGTTGCGCTGCTGCTGTTCTGGAGAGCCGTCAATTCGCGATGGCTAGCTTTGATCGCCACCTCGGGATTGGTTGGCGGTACGACGCAAGCGCAATCTCGTTCTGGATTGGGTAAACAGACCATGTTCAAAATTCTTGGCATCTGCGGCATCCTGCTCGTTTGGGCCTATTTCCAGGTGTCTTCCGGTTCCGAAAATGGGCTCTCTCGGCAGACCTTGTCCGTCAGCGAAGACAAGGAGCGCGTCGTGCTCGCCTGGAGCGGGCCGGTGCAGGAGCCGATGAGCGAGCGTATCGCCGCGTCTCTCGAGCGTTACAGGACCGATCCACGCCTGCTCGTCCTCCTCCTCAACTCGCCGGGCGGCTCGATCGAACACGGGCGCAAGGTCGTCGCCGTGATGCGTGCGCGTAAGCGCCCGGTCAATACGCTGGTTCAGAAGGCCGGTGTCTGCGCCTCGATGTGCGTTCCGATTTATCTCTCGGGCACCCAGCGCATGGCCGATCCTGAAGCCCGTTTTATGTTTCACGAGGCCAGCCTGAGCAGCAGCGTGGCGCAGAGGATCGCGCTACAGCAGGTGAGCGACGACGAGAAGGCCCGCTTCAAGCAAGCCGTCAAGAGATTCGAGGCGAACGCCACTGACGAGTTGTTCCGTGAGGACATCGGCATTCGCGGCGTCAACATAGACTGGGCTGAAAGGATGCGTGGGAAGATCGCGGGCCGCCACGATATCTGGATGAGCGGTCAACAGCTCATGGATGAGGGCTCCGGCATCGTCGATCGTCTCGTTCGCACAGCAGCCCGTTAGCAGAAGCCGCCGGCGAGCCGAATTGCCGACGCCAACCCCCGGTCAGCAGACATCGTGAGAGCCGACCGGCATGTCTCAAAAGTGGCAGGAGCGGGCCTGAGGGCCCTTCGTCTGCGCCGGGGGCATCTACCGAGCCGAATGTTACGATCGTAATCTTTTTGCCGCTATTTGAAGTGACGGTAGCGAGCCCCTGCAACCATCCCGGCATATCGCGCCCGAACCAGGGGCGAAATGTTCACTCGGCTGCATGAGCGGTGACAGCCAATTTGGGGATCAGGTCGTGAGCGCAGCAACACCGGAATATATTATGCAAGTTGGCATGGGCTTTTGGGCATCCAAAACGCTCTTAAGTGCTGTCGAACTAGGCGTGTTTAGCACTTTGGCCGACGCACCCGCCGACCTGCCGACGCTTCAAAAAAAGCTTGCGCTGCATCAGCGATCAGCCCGCGACTTCCTCGATGCGCTGGTGGCACTCAAGTTGCTGGAGCGCGAGAACGGCATCTACAGCAACACTGCGGACACGGACCTGTTTCTCGATCGAGCCAAGCCATCCTATGTCGGCGGCATCCTGGAGATGGCGAATGCCCGGCTCTATGGCTTCTGGGGATCGCTTACAGAGGCAGTGCGCACCGGTGAATTGCAGAACGAGAGTAAGGGTGGAGGAGAAAACACCTTTGCGGCATTGTATGCCGATCCGGATCGGTTGCGGGGGTTTCTGAGCGCGATGAGTGGAATAAGTGCGGGTGCGGCCCACGCCATTGCCGGCAACTTCCCGTGGAAAGACTACAAGACCTTCATGGATCTTGGTTCAGCTCAGGGCATGGTACCCGCCACTCTCGCCCGCGCCCATCCCCACCTCGCCGGCATCGGCTTCGATCTTCCCGCGGTCAAGCCAGTGTTCGATGAATTTATTGCGCACCGCGGGGTGGAGGACCGAGTGCGGTTTCGAGGAGGAAATTTCTTCGAGGACCCTCTGCCGAAAGTTGATGTCATCGTCATGGGTCACATCCTCCATGATTGGGACCTTGCCCAAAAAAAAGTACTTCTCGGCAAGGCATTTGATGCTCTTCCGACAGGCGGCGCAGTCGTCGTTTATGATGCCATCATCGATGATGATCGCCGCGAAAACGCTTACGGTCTCATGATGAGCTTGAATATGTTGATCGAAACTGCCGGTGGGTTCGACTATACAGGAGAAGACTGCCAGGCCTGGATGCACGAAGTCGGATTTTCAAAAACCCGGGTCGAACCGCTTGTTGGCCCGGATTCGATGGTGATCGGATTAAAGTAGCTTATCCGGGCGCACAACTTACCGATCTCTCATGGTGCAATGGCGCGAGGTCCGCTGAGGGCCAAAACTGAGAGGTTCGGACGGGCAACCGGGAAGTCTGCTTTGCCCTCGAGAACCGACATCTTCAAAGCGGTCGACATGTCTCAAAGGTGCCAGACTGAGATGTTCGGGCGCCCAACCGGCAAGTCGGCTTTACCCGGAACTCACTCCGGCTAATCAAGTCTTATAGATAAGCTCAGGCAACTCTTAATTGGTTTGAGATTAACTGATTATGCATCACGGAGCGAAGAGATGAGGTGGCCTCAGTGGCACCAGATGCGTGCCGATATTGTGAAAATATCTATCGTGCTCGTCGCGATATGTCTTTCGTACTAGTGGTCGTGTGGTTTCCGAACTTTCATCAGGCTACAGGGTTTGGTCCGAACTGGGATTGCAAGGCGATGATTAGTGGTGATCCCGTTTGTATCAAGAGGCCGGATCGGTGACAGGAGACGCGACGTAGCATGTTTGTCCGCTTTGTAGTCGGCACCGAAGGTGAGAACCGCCAATGGCTGACGGGTATCATCACCGAGGCGCGGCTTCTTCGCGACCGGGGCCAACTCGCCTCCTATCAACAAGCCTGCCTTGAGGACGCGTATGCGTGGTTCAACGCTCATCTCCCTTGTCCGCCTTTCTCGAAGAGCGACTGGGGTCCTGAAGCGGTTTCGTGGTTCAAGGACACGGCCGAACCGTCGATCAAAAAAATGTGGGAGATTGTGGCTCTTCTCAGGGAGCACGGTATCGCAGTGCGCCTACTCAGATCAAAGAATCCGGGAAAGATCGTCTACGAGGACGACTTCCAGATCGTCGTTCGGGAGTGGAAACACCTCTACATTGGAGATGGATGATGGATACGTTCACAAAAATAATCGCCGCTCCCGCAGCTATTTGGACAACTGTGGTCTGCGTTGTAGGGCTACTTTCGATTGGACTTGGCCTCTTCTGGCTTTTTAACAAGCAGGCCCGATTGACGCACTTAGCCGAGTTGAGAAAGAAGCTTGATGAACTAAGGCCGTCTGATCCTGAATACGGCGCTGTCAGGGCGCTTTATACGTCGATGGTGATCGATGCGGAGCGCTGGGGCTTTTTTCACTCTGACTCTGGATCGGGCAACGAAGCCGGTAGCACGGACCACAGTAGCAACGGTCATGTCAGCGATGGTAATTCAGATAGTGGTCATCACTGACGCGCGTCGAGAACGATGTCCGGTTTAGCCGATGCCACAGATTTCGAGGTTCATACGACCCCATGATCAACTCCCAGCCTCTATCCATCGTCATCCGCATTTAGAATGTGACCGCTGTGCGACTTGATTTGGAAGCCGCCTTGCAGTGCGAGGTAGACCGATATGAGCCATCAGGTGCCTCAAGCTACGCGCAGCTTGATATTGGTGACATGGCCGATAAGTGGTCGGCTGCTACGCAGCTAATCCGAGCAATAAGCTGGCGCATTCGCAAGCTGCAAGTAGCTAGGAACCGGCTGCACTGCTCAAGGCCAGACGACGTTCAAAACTCGCCGTGGAATCGCCCGGAGAAAACGTGGACCGGGCCGCGGTCGGCATTGTAGGCGGGGTTGGTGATCAGCTGGTAATCGGCGGTCAGCGTCAGCGCCTTGTTGAGCGCGAACGCGTAATAGGTTTCAAGGATGCGCTCGCGACGGTAGTTGAGCGCGCCGTCGCCGATCAGCACACCGAGCCCGCCGGCGGCGATGAAGTCGCGATGGTCGCGCGACAGCGAATTGATCGCGCCGCCGAGGCCGATCACGTCGTCGGGCCTGCCCCATTTGGTGCCCTTGATCGACGTGCCCATCGACAGCGAGGCGTCGATATCGGTGAAGGCCATGATCTCGGTCTTGCCGTCGTTCCAACTCCAGCGGCCGAACAGGCCGATGTCGTCGGTCACGGCCTGTTCGAGGCTCGCGACGTAGCCATATTTGATGCGGCCCATCCGGGTCTGCGAAATATCGAGATTGAATGCGGGGTTGTTCAGCGTGTCGCGGTAGCTGCCTGAATTGGCGCTGTTGAACCAGGCGATGGTGCGCAGCTTGCCCGGCTGCGAGAACAGCGTATAGCGGGTTTCGAGCTCGGCGATGTACATGCCGCGCTGGGGGATGTTGGTGTCGAAGCTGCTGGAGTTGGAGACCGACTGCATCAGGAAATAGCCGCCGCGCAACGCCCATTGCTTCTGATTGAGTTCGGCCGTCGCTCCATAGCTGAGCCCGACCTTGTCGGCGGAATAGTCCATTGCCCCTGGCGCCCACATCGACCAGTTGATGAAATCCTTGCGGGCATCCTTGGCATAGGCGTTGCCGTCGAAGACGTCGATGACGGCGAATTTGCCGGCCTGCACCGTCAACCTGGAGACGTCGACCTTGCCGGCGAGTTGCAGCGCGCTGCTGGCAAGCTCCTCCTGTTCGCCGCCAAAGCCGAAGGTCTGGCGCAGGAACAGCCGCGAGGTGTTGTAATGCGGGTAGGGGAAGTTGGATTTCTGCGCTTCGCCGCTCGGAAAGCCCGCAGCGCCGACCGTGTCGTTCAGGCCGAATCCCTGCAGCAATTCGGGATTGTAGTAGACCTCGCCGCCTTCCCACAATCTCGCGTTCAGGAACAGGCTGTTGCTCCAGGTTGCCTGGGCCTGCGGTGCGGGCGTAAAGCTGTTGGTGCCGGTATAGGGCGCGCGGAATGACGGATAGCCCTGCGGCAGATAGGTAGTCTGGCCGTGGATTTCCCAGCGGTTGGATTCGGGGTCCGTGAGATCGGTCTTCAGGTTATTCTTGGGCGACCAGCTGCTCGATCCCGGCCAGTCGACCTTGCGGTTGAGGCCGATGCGCAATTGCTGGAAGTCGAGCGTCGAATTGTATTGCGCGCCCAAGGGAAAGCGAATGTTGGCGCGTTCGAACTGGCTGTAGAGATATTCGAGCCTCACGCTCCAGTGTGGCGCGAAGCCGTATTCGAGGCCGGCGCCGGCGGCCCAGCCGAGCCGGCGATGGATATCTTTTTCCTCGTCGCCGACCGCAGGTGAACTGAGAAAGCGTTCGCCGGCATAGGCCAACCCGCCGGTGGCGTAAGCGAGCCACGGCCCGCTGGTATAACCGATGCGACCGCGCACGGTGCCGACATAATCCAGCTGATGGGTGACATCGGAGTCTGCGGTCGTGAGCCGCGATACGATCGAGTTCGAGGTCAGGTAATTCGGAAAGGTGAGGTCGGCTTCGACGCCGAGCAGCAGGCCGGAGGGCAATCGAACATTATAGCCGGCCTGCACGCCGCCGATGACGCCGCTGAACGTGCCGCTGGAAGCGGCGAGGAGCGGATCTGATAACACCGCGTTCGAGGAGCCGCGGCTGTAGCCGGTATGGCCGCCGATATAGAACCCGCTCCAGTCGAACGCCGGCCGGAACTGGGGGGCTTTAACCGGGAGGTCGGCCGCAAGTGCTGGGTTGGCGAGCGTCATCGCGCCGACCGCGGCGCCGGCTAACACATGCTCCAGCAATCGGCGGTCGCGGTTCACGGTGCGGTTGGCTCCAGCGCTAAATCGGCCGTGGTCCCGCCTCATGACTGATTTGAACGCCTGCCGCCACCCCAGAAATGAACTCATCAACCCCGCCGCCCCCGGTCGGATTTCCCCGACTAGCCCCTTCAGGACCAGATCGCGAAAAACGCACTATTCATTCCCAATCCTTATTGCAAGTAATTCGCAATAGCAAGAAGGCGCGGGATGATCAGTATTGGATGGCATTCCCCGGTGACAGTTTTGCAACGGCGAGCGGTACGATAAAACCGTAAGCCGAGGCCCACTCTACTGTACATGGGGTTGTTTTCGAGATTTTTGGTTCGGGCCTTCGATCGGCCAAAAAGTTGACCCGCCCGGGGGGACAACCGGGCGGGTCGGGTGCGACACGGGGTGGATGAGGCGCCCGTGCCGGACGCAGAATCCACGAGAGAGGCGTTTTCAGTCGAAGTGCAAAGTTGAAGTTGGTTGCCTCCTAGAAGACGCTTCTCAAACCAAACTCAGTCGATCTCAGTATTTGCGATCTCAGTAACCGCAGGTACGCACGCGGCCGATATAGTTGCCGTAGGCGTCGAACTGACGAACGTAGCCGCAGCGGCGATAGCCGTCTTCGTAGTAGCCGTCGTTGCTGGCGGCGATCGCGCTGCCGACAATCGCGGCACCGACCAGGCCGGCTCCAACGCCCCAGCCCCAGCCGAGCGGCTTGGCCTGTGCCTGGGTGGTGGTGGAAGCGATCGTGCCGGTAATGGCGAGAGCAGCGAGGGCAACAGCAGCAATCCTGGTCTTGATCGACATGAGAAACTCCATCCGGTTGTAAGCGGCCATTGTGGTCCGCATGCCCAGTTGGACGGAGGCAGCTCGATTTCGGTTCGAAATCGGTTCCGGAAATATGGTTTCGTGTATATTTCTTATCAAATACAATATCTTAGGCGAAAATATTTCAGCCTATCGGTTTGCCAAGAAACATTCCGGGATCGAATTTGTCGACGTCGGCGAGCAATTCGCAGAACGCGCGGGCACCGTGCTCGAGCAGGCGCTCGCCCTTGTCGGCGGAGGCGAGCGTTGCATCGCCTATGGCGCCGCTCGTGTGAATATCCTGAGCTTGCCATGCGAATGGCGCCGGCCGTTGCGTCGAGAGCCAGCGATATTCTTTCTCGATCGCGATGCTGTTGGGACGAAAATCGGCGATCGCCTCCTGGCGTACGCTGTGCGGGTATCGCGCCAGCATGATCGAGGTTTCGACCGCGCCGCCATGGATGCCGTGGCGGAATTCTTCCGCCGGGAATAGTCCGTCCGGCGCGCCGAAGCGTGACCAACTCGTCGTCACCACCAAAAGCCCGCGCTGCGCGCGCAAATCCTGCGCGACCAGCGTCATCGCAGCACTATTGCCGCCGTGGCTCGTCACCATCACGAGCTTCTTGATGCCCGATCGCGCGACGTTTTCGCCGAGTGCCATCCAGCTCTTCAGCGCGGTTTCCGTGGGCAGCGTCAGCGTGCCCGGATAGTCGATGTGTTCGGTAGAAATGCCGACCGGTTGCAGGGGAAGGAAGGTCGCAGGTAGCGTCGCGGGCAACAGCTCGCGCACCCGCGCCAGATAGGCCTCAGCGATCATGACGTCGGTGCCGAGAGGCAGATGGGGGCCGTGCTGTTCGGTCGCCGCCAGCGGCAGCACGGCGATCCAGCGCGCGGGCTCGCTGCCGGCGATATCGGGCCAGTGGATGTCGGTCCAGTCACGGGGCGGGGTGGGCGAAGTCATCGAGCGAAGCGTTTCTTTGGGCCGATTTGCAGGGTAGTTTGTTGGTCATCCCGGGGACGTGATCCACGTCCATTACCTCCCATCATGGGCCAGAACGATCAACGGAGTCCAACCATGAACCCGGCCTTTTTGCCGCGAACGTTAACCGCAGCCGTCCTGGCGCTGATGGCGGCGCTGACGCCCGCACGCGG
>Ga0307516_10006495_pt1 | contig 13692 bp, 21 predicted proteins | sample 19_EM_MG_FD_203310 | JGI IMG/M metagenome (GOLD analysis project Ga0307516, IMG submission 203310) | Populus trichocarpa ectomycorrhiza microbial communities from riparian zone in the Pacific Northwest, United States - 19_EM | ecosystem: Host-associated > Plants > Roots > Unclassified | place... | reverse complement strand
GGAGGGGGGGAGGGGTCATCCACGGAGGGAAACCAAGCCAGGGTACCTTTCCACCTCTCCCTGGGGCCTTTCTCCTCGTTGTCCCGACGAAGGCGGCGATACCACGTCGTGGGCTTAGGCTTCAAACCGACGATCACCAACTTCGCAGGTGTTACCATTGCGACGAGGTTGTATCCGTCCGTCCGATGAGGACACGTTCCGAGTGGGAGAGGCGCCATTGCGAGGATGGTGTTGGCTTTCCGTTCACGCCTCCTCCGGAAGGGCGTGGGGTTAGAGCCAATCCCACCCCGTGGAGTGAGTTCTGGTGACACATCCTCAGGGTACTTGCCCAATATGCGAACCACGTCGGTGGCATCGACAAAGAGAACCTTCCCCAGACTGTGATAGAACGCTAGGCCATTTTCATCAGCTGTGGTTATGGCTGTATGTCTCCCAGCCACAAAGCCTATGCTTGTGATCGTAGTCCCAGGGAAATGACCCTCCCGTCGTCCATCCCTCACGGCCGCTGGAGATGTTGGTGGGACGACGCGGGCGGGAACTCCGGGTTTGTTCAGGTCGAATACGCGCACGTAGCCGGAGGCATGACCAGAAGCGACCCAAGTGTGGTCGTGGGATAATGCCAACGATGTTACAGCGCTAACCTTCACGTCTGAAGTGGCGTATTATGAGGATGACGTCAGGGAAAGTGGGGTGAACTACCTCACCGACAGCATCTGTACCGCAAATACACTTCAAGTTTTGTGCAAAGTCAAAGACGCAGATCAACCCTGTCTCTGTCCCTACGCAGATCAACCCATTAGCGGCCAAGACTGTGGGCATGCCAAAATCCGTAGTGCCCATCGCGCTCAAGGGTTTCGCGGCCTTAGGGGAGTAGGCAAAATTCGAGATCGCGTTTAACGGCGCCCATTGGAAGACCTCCCGGGGCTGCGCTGGGGCCTCCTCCGGTTGGACCAGATTCTGTCGGTCGCTCGATAGAGCGGAGAGGTGTGATGATTCGGGTGAATGTTCGTTGGATAGTTGGGAATGAGACGTAGCGATTGAGTTTGGTGGCGAGAGCGCTTGTGTGAGGGAAGAACGCAGTCGGGATGTCGTCGGGTGGAGGAACGGGATTTTCATATTCTGGACTGCAGGGAGGGGGGAGGCGAACCGGTCTGGGGAGAACGTCGTGGATGGTGCAGAGGAAGGTGGGTCTGATAACGCAGTTTCGGCATGTTCGACGTGAATTATCTGTCGTAGGTAACGCGTTTAGTATGTAAACGTGGATGCCAGGAGGTATGGTGAGGCTGACCGGTCGTTGCGGGTCGGGTGTGGACCGCGTGGGATGCTCGTCGTCCAAGGACGCGTTTCCGAGCGACGATAGACGGTCAAGGTCGTCGTCCTCTCCCGTGGCGTCAGAGCCCAGGACGTCCCGAAGCCGCTCCCGGTAGGTAGCTTTCGTGGCCTCTACACCTTCGGACCGGGGGGAGTGTGATGGCGAGCCTTCCTCATCCTCCTCGCCCTGGTCGGTAAAGAGCTCATCCATTCTCGCAGAATAGTCTCCGTGGTGATCTTGGTACTCATGTTCGCCTTCGTCGTTATCCGAGAAGTCGAGTAAGGATGACGAAAGAGAAACCATTATAATTAGCGTATATCTCTCGGTGGTACTCAAAACAGTCGTGGCACGTGACTTCACTAGATCATACAAATGGGTAACGATGGACGTGAACGGAGAGGGGATGGAGGGGATGCGAGGAATTATAGTAACACAAACAGAATGAGCGAAAGGAAATTAAGAGACAGCCCTGCGCTCTCGCTCCTTGTTCTTCGCTCCAGGCCCAAAGCGCTCCTGAAAGCTGATGAGTTCCGTCATCAGCTCTTCCATCATCTTCATAGTCGGCGGTGGGGAAGAGTCTGCCCCGATTGAGAGGGGTAGTGGGGGAGCTGGCTTCTCTCCGACCGGAGACTCGGTGAGAGGCTGATCCTGGATGACCATAGCGTCGTCGTCGGGAGCCGGTTGGAGGCTTTGTTTCGCCTGAGTGGTGTCGAGGACCTTCACCAGTGCCTCTTTCCGCCTCCCACGCTCCAAGGCGCTTGCCTGTTCCCTCCCTACCCACTCCACCAAAGCCCTCACACGTTTGTTCATATCGCCGATGCTGGTCCGCTTGCTTGGCCACTTCACTTTAACACCCCGCTCGGTTGAGATATCGGTGGGGTCCTTCGAAGCGTGGATCTCGAGCGGCCGAGGAATCTCTGTGGGGAGCATGGAATCCAAGTGCGCTAGGTAATCCGGTAAACCCCATGAGGTATACAACGGCTGCTGTGTGACGGCATATGTGTGCAGGTTGTGATGGGCACGGGGATGGGTTGTTGATCCGGCGTCTACCTTGGCGTTGTTGTGACCTCCCCTTCTCCCTTCGTTGCCGCCTGTGATTCCTGATGGTGAACACACGTTGGGTCGCACCGTGACGGGGTTGGATGCTCACCTTTAGCTCTGCTCTGTCGCTTTGGGAGGACTGTGTCGAGCCGTGAGAATTTCGGAGGCAAATAAGGACATTTTGATCTCACCTTCGTCTACGTCGCCGGCTCCGCCCAAATCTGTGACCTGGACCGTTTTCCGGCCCCCGCCTCTCTTCTGGCGCGGCCTCGTGGGAGCAGAGGGTGTCGGCTTCGGAATGCTAGTACTGGCGACGGGTTCCTCGCCAGGGAGATGAGGCATTGTGGGGATTTCGGATGCAGTGGATCCAGATCTTGTACGTTTGACGGAAAGGCTGGAGGCAAGTTTCAAACGGGCGTCCAAACGGTTAGCCGAGATTGTTTACCTGTCGTCATCTGGTCGTTTCCGTTTCCGACGTTGATTACCTAATCCACCTTCAACATCCTCCTCGACCTCTGCGGTGTCCCTTCCGTTCACTGGGGATGGAGGTGGCGGAACCGATGCTTCGGCAGCCGTTGCTGCGATCAACGCCTTAACGCTTTCTTCATAGGCCGCATCTCTACTGTTCATTGTGTTCCTGCGTTTGGACGGCTTTAGGTTGGCCATTGGAGAGTGGGAACGGGAGGAGCGCGGGACACTGTGGGCTTGACCAGAACTATGGTGGGAGTTGGCGGAAGGGTGGCGATCGCGAGGCTTCTTGGGTACCCTTCTGGCAGCGCTAACCGTTCAATCGGCGGCTCGACGATAGGGGGCTGTGATACGTACTTTAACAGATTTGGGTGGAGGTCAGGTCGGCACTGCTCGCAGAAGTAATCTGCGTCGTCCGGTGGCGCCTCAATCCCCATGCACGTTATGTGTTGCCAGACCCTACAAATGTCACACTGGACCATGACTTCACCCGTGTCAGGCTCATCCTCTACGGAGGCGTGAAAGGGAAGAAAGATGTGAGGAGAGCGGGATATGGCCGCGGAGTGAACGAACCAGCATTACCACAGATACAACGAGTAATGCCCTCTTCCTCCTGGGCTGAAGTATCCGCAGGTTCTTCAGATACCCGGGCGTCCTTTTGGGTTTGATTGTTGTCTATCGACGGTGGGGTCGGGGTTGATTGCTTGTCTTTGGGCTTGCGCTTATTGCGGCCGTTGCTTTGGTTGTTCGTGGGTGGCTTTGGGACATCTTCGAATGGGTAATCGATTTCCTCTTGTTTGGAACGCTTGGATCGCGACGAAGAGGATGAGGGGAGCGTCGGTCGGTTCTCTTTCAGGCGGGGAGCAGATTCGGGGAGTGGGGAAGGGGCTGGCGATTTACTGGACGAGTGCGACGGCACTGAACGTCTCCCTGAACGTCTCGGTTCCTTTGGCGAGGGCGGGGGACCCATTGGGGGGACATTGGCCATGACGGTGCGAACGAGAGAACGAGTTTTTCGCGATCGGTCCGTTGGGTATTACTGGTGTGACCAAGGAGGGGATACAAACCAGTTCTAATGGTGTAACGATCGGCATAAGGAACGTTTGTAGTCTCGATACAAAATATTAGAAAGCCGGACATAGTAGTCTTTGTGATGTTTCGCCGACGCGACTTATCTCCGAGTCTCCGTCGCGAAGTTTCACAGAAATTTTACGCCGGTTACCGCAGGCCCCCCACAGGGCATAAAAACGGCCTGCGTTTGTGGGTTCGTTAGGACCCATGGCTCCCATCGCGACCCTTGAGTACGCCTCGCGCGCTCCGGTTCCTCTCGCTTTCCCCAGGCTACCGAAACACTACATCCTCCCTTCCGGTTCCCCCGACTACCTGCGCCTGATCTTAACATCGAAAGTCTACGACATCGTCAAGGAGACACCTCTGGTCTTCGCCAAAAACTTGAGCACGAAACTGGGAAACCAGATCTACCTCAAGCGTGAAGATCTCCATGAGGTTTTCAGTTTCAAGATCCGGGGGGCATACAACTTCATGGCGAGTCTCTCCGAGGACGAGCGATGGAAAGGTGTCATAACCTGCAGTGCCGGTCAGTGCGTACGCATTGTCATGCTGGTTGTTGGAAACTGTTGACCTCGGACCGTCGTGTCAACAGGGAACCATGCCCAGGGTGTTGCAATGTCTGGTGCAAAGTTGGGAGTACCCTGTACAATCGTGATGCCGGAGGGCACCCCGTCCATCAAAGTTCGTAGCGTCTCACAGTTGGGGGCCAAGGTCGTGCTACATGGACAAGACTTCGACGAAGCAAAGGAGGAATGCATTCGACTCGCCGCTCTCCACAGTTTGGCGTTTGTCCCGCCCTACGACGACCCTCTTGTCATCGCCGGCCAGGGAACCATTGGGATGGAGATCTTAAAGCAAATACCCGATTCGGAGTCTCTTGACGCAATCTTTGCTGCTGTGGGGGGCGGGGGCTTGGTCGCTGGGATTGCCGAGTACGTAAAACGCATCGGCAACCCTTCCACTCGGGTCTTTGGTGCAGAAACGGTGGACGGAGACGCGATGGAGAAGAGTCTGGAGAAGGGCGAACGCATCACGCTCAGAGAGGTCGGACCGTTTGCTGACGGGACCGCAGTCAAGATCGTTGGAGAAGAGCCATTCAGAATCTGTAAAACACTTCTTGATGGCATCGTCAAAGCGAACACAGACGAACTCTGCGCCGCCATCAAAGACGTTTTCGAAGGTGGGTCGGTTGCGATCACGGCCCGCTCATAAACATTCAGCCCGCTGACCCTCACCTGATAGAAACTCGATCCATAACCGAGCCAGCTGGCGCAGTCAGCCTCGCGTGCCTGAAGCGTTACATTATCGACAACAACCTGGTCGGCTCTGGAAGGCGGTTTGTCGCTGTGATCAGCGGCGCGAACATGAATTTCGATAGGCTGCGGTTCGTTGCGGAACGCGCCGAGCTGGGGGAGGGGCGCGAGGCGCTCCTGAGCGTGGAGATCCCCGAACGGCCTGGGAGGTTAGTCCGATCGGATTTATGCCTTCATCAGGGAACTGACACCAAGTGGTACCTAATCCAGCTTTATTGAGTTACACACCGTGATATATCCGAGGGCAACGACAGAGTTTATCTACCGGTACAATTCACCCGACATCGCCCAGGTATACCTGTCGTTCAAACTCGCAACAAACTCGAGAAGGAAAGAGGTTTCCGAGGTGCTGTCCACGCTAGAGGAACGAGGGATGAAGGGCTACGACATCAGCGATGACGAAATGGCGAAGAGTCACAGCCGATACATGATCGGCGGTGCACAGAGGGTGGAAAACGAGAGATTGTTCAGGTTTGGTACGTATCGCTGCCTTTCGGTCGGCGTTCGGTCCATGTCTGGGGAGGTGCCACTCGTTACAAAGTACAAACCGCTCATCGTGAACACAGAATTTCCCGAACGGCCAGGAGCGCTCAGGAAGTTCCTGTTAGGTATGCAAACAAAATGGAACATCTCGTTGTTCCATTATCGGAACCACGGCGCCGGTATGCATAATTCTATCTCCGTTTACCCAGGGACGCCTTTGTTTCGCTGACCCCACGCGCCGTTCAGATATTGGAAAGGTTCTTGCTGGAGTTCAAGTGCCGCAGGGTGATAACGCCGAATTCGATGACACCTTGAAGCAGCTTGGATACACATTCGTAGAGGAAACCAACAACGTGGTGTATAAGCGTCATCTACAGGGCTGATGTATAGAACAAAGTGATGTTAGGCATATTGTACAACGGAATGTATTGTGCCCGGGACGGAAGCAATTCGACAGGGAGAGTTGGGGGGCCTCGGCCACCAGTACGGGAGGTGTGTGTATTTACCAAGTGAGGGAAAGGGATGGGAAAGCAGACGTCGACGCCATGATGCAGGGGGAGGGGAAGGGTGGAGGAAATTGGAAGTGAGAGATACTAATGGGGAACCCAGGGGAATAATGTACATGAGTATGGTGATACATACATGTGGTAAAGAAGTCATTCAACGTCAGTCGTGAGAGTGGAAAGAGATAAACGACACGTGGGAAAGGGGGGACTAGTGGTGGACGACCTTTGTGACAAGATTGACCCAAGGCCAGTGGAAACGCTTCCGTAACGAATGGCTCCACTCGCCGGCGGATGAGCTCCGTTTGTGACGGTGGTGACCCTCGACACGAGATGGAGGTCGATCTCCCGCAATGGGGGAAGCGGGGGATACAATCGAAATACGGTAGCTTTTGAGGACGGGGAGCTGTGGCTGATACAAGGGGGTCTGGGGCAAGTGGTTGAGAGCTTCGATGGCGTTGATTGCAAGGGCTGTGGTGAGACCACGGTTCCCGATGCTGACCCCAGAGGAACCATACTTGTACATCCAACCGGCCTCCCAACCGCCGTCTTCTTGCTGGAGAGAGAGAAGGGTGCGGAGATCCATCTCGTCCCGGATTCCGACGGACGCGCAAGCAAGGACGCGCATGGCGAGGGCGAGCGTATCACCCTCGGAGCCTATCCTCTCTTGGACGCGTTGACGGAAGATAGGGCGAAGGGAAAGATCAGCGTTAGTGCCTTTGATCTGCTCCAGGAGACGGGCCATGAAGAACAGGAAGCATTCCGGAGTGGCGTAGTAGCGGGTGCCATCGGTATACCCCCTGTTGATGAGGACTTCCCGGACCCAAGCAAACGTGCGAGGGAGTTCTTCACCGCGGCCGTGTGCGTAGAAGAGGGTCAGGACGTTCACGCAGACGACTGGGTCAAAACGCAGTCTCCTGTGATCAAAGTATGTCTGGCGAAGCGAGTGGAATGATTGATTAGTGTCGGGGACGGAGAAATGAATTGGGGTGAAACAGGGCTCACTTGAACGATGCCGTCCTTATCGACGTAGTTGAGCATCTGGTCCAGAACGGAGGAGATGACCGCCTTCGAACGACCAGTAACTGTGAGGGCGAGGGAAGTGGTGTCGAGATCGCAGGGGAAAGACTCCGTGGTGAGAATGGGTTTTCCCTGGAAGAAATTCCATTCCCGTTCGTGCTCAACCAAGGAAACAAGAGTTCTGATAAGGTGTGCGACCAATCAGTACGATGAATCGGGTTATGAATGAAAGTGAAATCCTTACGGATCACAGGTGGCTTCCAATATCAGCAATTGGGCGAAATTCTCCTTGAGGGTAAAACCGTTGGAGGTGACTGAATCGTGAAGCTTCGCGTTCCTTTGCAAATAGGACCTAGCGCGCTGAACAGGATCCTCGACGGCATTGCGAATAGCTTGCATGGCACGTTTCTGATCGTCAAAAATTATGCCGCACATGCCAAACGAGCGGGCCGAGAGTACGTTCTCAGGCTTGTCATCGACAAAGACTACCGAGCGGGGATCGACGGTGGTATCGTCGAGGACATGTCTGTAAAACCCGAGGTTGGGCTTTCGCTCGCCAGCGTCGGCTGAGGTGTAGACCTTGTCGAAGAGCGACCAGTCGGCCGGTTTCGTCCTGAGATAGTCGTGATCGGGATGGGAGATGTTGGACATGGCATACACTCGGAGCTGGCCATCAGACTGGTGCTTAAGTTCGCGAACGAACGCGAGCATCTCGTCATTTGGCCGGAGAGAGTCACGGGCTCGATTGAACGCTTCCGCGATATCGGAAGCAGGGATATGGAATTCGTTTGAGATACGGTCGTAACAGGCCTGCTGAGAGATTCGGCCGCACTCGTAGTCGGCCCAGGTGGGAGAGGAGAGGATGGCTTTGAGCGTCCTGGCGGGGACGGAGGTCTCGGTATGGGGGGACCAAGAGAAGAGGACATCACCAAGGTCGAGGATGAGGGTCGTCGCTTTCGTAAAGGACATGACTATGTACTAGAAGGGGGGACGGGAGGGAATGGCGCCAACAGAGGGAGAGTGAGGGGGAAAATCGTGACATACTTATAGGATTCATCAGATAGCGAGGGCGGCAGACAGAATTGGCGAAGTCGTTGCTGTTGAACGGGGTACGGATGAGAATTTGCAATAGATGCCATTGACCCCGGTTCAACCGACTTCTGAGCCCTCCGCGTGGCGGCCTAGTGGGCGTGTGGGAGCAGTCGGCAAAGCCAGAGAGGAGCCGTTGTATGTAACGACGAGCCGACCTGACTGATGCGCAAATATCAAGGGCGTAGATCGCCGTGTGGTCGGTGTCCGGGTTCGTCGCACCCTTTCATTTTTCCATCACCCTAGAAACCATTGGCTGTATTTTGCCGACGGTGGATAAAAAATGGGGGAAAATGGAGAGGGATGTTCCCCGGTCCTCTTTGTGGCGCAAATCCCGTTTTCATTGTTGGCTTGTTCCCAAATAGGAAATCCCAGCTGGCATCTGCGGCACGTTAGCCGGAACGTGCAGACCAGCGGCGACATCATGCACATCGGTGGCCGCCTTGGTGATCTTGAGTTCTAGTCTCCATCTGTTCGTTATCACTTTCATTCAGCGTTTGATATTCCCCTTCCCGAATCCCCCCCAGACGCCAGAAACCAGATCCAGCAAAGATTTTAGCGTGTTTCGCAATATATCACCTTGTGTATCCCCGATAATTTGCCCCATACACTCCCTCTTTCTCCCGTAGATCTCCCGCAGTGTCAAACCCCATTCCCGGGTTACGGATGTGGGTTTGTCGGCCTCCCAGAGGATCCCTTGAAACGCGGCCCTAGCCGCTGTGACCTCGGAACTCCTCCGGATTACGGAACCACGGAGGTCGCCCACACGACCAATCGCATCAGAACAGGGGCCATTCAATTAAGGCATACAGGGGACGCTTATCCATGAGAATGGCCCATACGGTTCGTGTTGGGTGGCCCACAACCGGCGGGGCGAATCCACCCGAGAGCCTGGGGAATCACACCATGCCGTACCAAGAGGAGCGATAATGCACCAATGAATAAACCATTAGCCTGGCGCGTGGACCGGTCGGAAGCGATTTGCTATACGGGGGATATCTGGAGACCCAATTAACATGACATTATACCGTTCGGTAATCACACGAGGCAGACACGCGGTCAAACGTAGGATCTAGCTCCTCGAAATCGGAGAGGTCGAGGACCAAGCCGTTTTCAATGGCCCAACCGCTTCTATTAATAAGAGGATTAGGTGGGATGAGCCGACGAGGGCCGATGACGGAAGGTTGTGAATCGTACCCATGGTCCCAGCTCAATGCTTCGGTACGTGCTGGGATTTGTCAGATTGAAGGACGTTTTCCGCAACGACGTAGACCGAAAACGCGGCGACGGCGATCCCAAAACCAGGGAAGATGTTGCGGAACATGGCACGATTCGAGAAAACGGGGTGCTTACGCCACGCCTCGCGTTTTGCCCATGGGTCCCTGTACATTGGGGGTGGGTTGGACATCTGCCGAGTAACAAAGCCGCTCAGTGACTCCGCCCCATAAGCTGGGCGGTAGGATGACCGACCGTGAGCGAGGATGCTGTAGCCTGTGGCTGAAACTTGAAGGAGGACTCCGGGTGAAGCAAGCGACGGTCACGTTCCATTGGGTTTAGGGTAGGTCGATCGGGACTTGGTTCATTTTCGTTTCACCCGCTGTTCCCCCCCACCTCGCTGGCACACGCTGTGTCTCTCAGTTCTCCTCCCCACCATCCCCACGACCATCCCTATTTCTCTGGCTTTTATTTTCTACAATGTCCCGCCAATCGTCGCCGCTGAGCGAAGAGGACGGCCTCAATCATGGCGCAACTAATGGGTTCGTCAAGACTAACGGTAACGGGGCCCATTACGAGGGCAAGGATACCCCCATGAGCGAAGACGACGATGTGCCTCTTGTATGTACCCCAATTTCCTTCTGATTTCTCGCGCGTGGCTAAAATGGGTTGTTGTGGCAAACTCGTGTCTAGTCTCAGACCCTCCCTACTCCGTCCCGAAAGCGGAAGAAGGTCATCCAGGAGGACTCTTCGAGTGATGAGGACGTTCCTTTGGTTTCGTCTTCCCAACAAGGGGCTTCTGCTGCACCTGTGGATGGCCCATCGCAGTCCACCCCCACTGCTGCTGCCAACGGCAAGTCCCGGTCCAAGGCTTCGAAGCCATCCACCAAGCGCGTTGACTCAGATGAGGGCGATGACGACCAACCGATCGTGCCCAAGAAACGTGCTGCCAGGAAACCCCCAAAGAAGAAGACTAAGGTACAGGTCGCTACCGCGAACGCTGCGGAAGAATCGGAGATGGATGAAGACGACAAACCTCTCGCGCCGACCAAGAAATCTTCCACCCGAGGAAAACGAAAGGTAAAGGTGGAATCCGAGGTGGACGATGACGCGCCTTTGGTCAAGAAGCCTGCTACCACTCCCAAGGCCCGTGGCAAGACCATCAAGAAAGATGAAAGCCCTGATGCCGAGGTGCCCAAACCCAAGAAGAAGGGCTCCAAAGCGAAGAAAGAGGATGATAGCGGGGTGGAAACCCCTAAGAAGGGCAAGAAGGCGAAGAAAGGGGATGAGGAAGATGAAGAAATTCATCGATGGTGGGACAACGAGAACCCTGCGGGAGATGGTACGCAGAAATGGCAGACATTGCAGCATAATGGCGTGTACTTCCCCCCACCCTACAATCCTCTTCCGTCGCACGTTAAGATGAAATACGATGGTATAAGCTTCCTGTTGTCTCCTCTCATCCGCCAGTTGTTAAGCGTTACACATAGGCAAGCCTGTCAACCTGCCTGAAGAGGCTGAGGAGGTGGCTGGATTCTACGGCGCGTTGTTAGAGACTCCCCATGCTGAGGATGCAGTCTTCAACAAGAACTTCTTCAGGGATTGGCTCGAGGTCCTGAAACGCTACCCCCCAGTTTGTCCACTTTTTCTCGTTTTCCTCACTGGAAACTGACTCCTGCGTAGCTGGATGGGACTAAGATCAGGGAGTTCACCCTCTGTGACTTCCGCCCTATGTTTGAGTACTTCGAGGCGGAAAAGGCGAGGAAGAAGAGTTTAACCACCGCAGAGAAAAAGGAACTCAAGAAGTCGAAGGACGAGCTCGAGGCTCCTTACACTCACTGCCTGCTTGATGGTCGCAAGGAGAAAGTTGGAAACTTCCGCATTGAACCTCCCGGCCTGTTCAGAGGTCGAGGCGAACATCCCAAGAAAGGATCATTCAAGGTCTTTCCACGTCTAATATCATTTATACCATGTACCTGACGTCTCCACCTCCAGAAACGTGTCCGGCCTGAGGATATCACGATTAACATCGGTCAACATGAGCCCATCCCTGAACCCAATGTCCCTGGAACGTGGAAACAAGTGATCCACGATAACACGGTCACCTGGCTCGCCAACTGGGTCGAGAATGTCAATCAGAACCACAAGTATGTTTTCCTCGCCGCCGGTAGTTCCCTCAAAGGACAAAGCGATATGTCCAAGTTCGAAAAGGCGCGCGAGTTGAAGGTACGGTAAAATCTCCTCCCGACACCCGATCAGTTGTTCACGCTCGCCCGTCGTAGGGCCACGTCGTTCGGATCCGGGCGGATTATCGAGAAGATCTCAAGTCGAAGCAGATGGCAGATAGGCAACGAGCCACGGCCATGTACCTCATCGATGTTCTCGCTCTTCGAGCTGGTAACGAGAAGGGTGAAGACGAGGCCGATACCGTGGGCTGTTGCTCGCTCCGTTGTGAACACGTCACGTTGCAACCCACCAACATCCTTAGCTTTGACTTCCTGGGTAAAGACTCGATCAGGTACTTCAAGCAGGTCGAAGTGGACCCTCAAGTGTTCAAGAACATAAGGATCTTTAAGCAAAACAAGACGGATGAAGATGCTCTACTCGATCGTGTCCACGTGCGTATTCACTTGCCTCCCCGCGAGCCACTAGAACCTGACCCTTGTCCCCCACTTTCGATAGACATCCAAGTTGAATGCTCACCTCAACGGGTACATGAAGGGGCTTACCGCCAAGGTTTTCCGTACCTTCAACGCTTCGCAAACTTTCCAGGACCAACTCGACGAGAAGACTCCCCCCAATGGAACCGTCCAGGAAAAACTCAACGCGTACAATGAAGCCAACAGAATGGTTGCCATCCTCTGTAACCATCAACGTAGTGCGCCAAAGACCCACGAACAGTCCATGACGCGCATGGGTGACAAGGTGCGCCAATGCGGACAAGCGTTCACCTATTTATCTCACCGGTGGCTTGTAAACCTTAGGTCCGTCAACTCAAGTATGAGAGAATGAAGCTGCGACACGTCCTGTTCGGGATTGACAAGAAGTACAAGAAGAACAAGAAGTACGCCGATGAATCGGACATCGACGAAGAGGCTGTTGTTGAGATCGAAGAGAGGATGAAGGAGAAAGAGAAGGAGAAAGCCGAGAAGAAGTTTGCCAAAGAGAATGAGAAGCTCGTTGCGGATGACAAGAAGCCCCAGGAAGATTCTGTTCTTCAGGAAAGGCTCGAGGAGATCGATGCAGAGTTCGAGAGGCTTGCGAAAGAACGGGGGACGAGTAAGGCTTCTCTCAAGCGAGAGAAGGCCGTCGAGAAAATCGAGGAGGCCATTGACAAACTCGACGAGAGGATCACCACCGCTAAGCTTCAGATGGTGGATCGTGAGGCGGGGAAGGAGATCGCTTTGGGAACAAGGTACGTTCACCGTTCCCTTCACCTTCGCACCGTGTGGACCCCGTTTTGCTGATCTGGTTCCAACGGACAGTAAAATCAATTATTTGGACCCCAGGTAAGGAAACAGGCGTCCCAGCATTTGGGGTGACACGAGCGACTAGGCTACTCTTCACCTGCGTCACCCCTTGTGCACCCTACGCTTACGATCCCCCTCGGCTGACCATCCCCCACGTTGCGGTTGACAGGATAACTGTCGCTTGGTGCAAGAAGTTTGACGTACCCGTCGAGAAACTGTTCTCGAAGACCCTATTACAGAAGTGTACGTTTTCACCTTCAACTTCCCCTACATAGAACCCCGACCGACCGACCCCTCCTTCTCTTCACCCGACCGATCTATCCGATGATCCACGTTTCACGCTATGTTACTTTTCGGCTTCTTTCAAATCTTTCTCTTCCGCTCCCGTTTTTCAAATTGCATCTTTAACGCTTTCCTTTTTGCAGTTCCATGGGCCTTGGAGGCGGGGTCTGACTGGAAGTTCTAGGTGATCTCGACACATGCGCCAATGCGCGTGCGTTGTATCATTTTGGATCTGTCGGGCCAACACATTCCCCGTGGATCTTTAATGTTATTCCCAACGGGGATGTAATTCTTGTGCGACACAACACCTCTCTATCAATCGGGTTCTGCTGGGCTGCGGGCTGTAATACGATGGTAAATGAGCGAAACATTAGCTCACGTACATACCTAACCCCATAGAGGCCACCATGTTTGAACTACACACA
>Ga0307516_10006494_pt1 | contig 13693 bp, 16 predicted proteins | sample 19_EM_MG_FD_203310 | JGI IMG/M metagenome (GOLD analysis project Ga0307516, IMG submission 203310) | Populus trichocarpa ectomycorrhiza microbial communities from riparian zone in the Pacific Northwest, United States - 19_EM | ecosystem: Host-associated > Plants > Roots > Unclassified | place... | reverse complement strand
GGCGTCAGATACGACAAGGCTCCTGCAACAACCGGGCGACAGCCCGAGGGGACTATGGCTTTGAATTCGGCTTGGAGCCTGTTACCGGTTCCCTCACAATTTCCGGCAACCAGGTGGCAGAAAGTTCTCATATCGTTGGATGGCTAGACGAAGAGATGGCGTCAGATACGACAAGGCTCCTGTAACAACCGGGCGACAGCCCGAGGGGACTATGGCTTTGAATTCGGCTTGGAACCCGTTACCGGTTCCCTCGCCATTTCCGGCAACCAGGTGGCAGAAAGTTCCCATATCGTTGGATGGCTAGACGAAGAGATGGCGTCAGATACGACAAGGCTCCTGCAACAACCGGGCGACAGCCCGAGGGGACTATGGCTTTGAATTCGGCTTGGAACCCGTTACCGGTTCCCTCACAATTTCCGGCAACCAGGTGGCAGAAAGTTCCCATACCGTTGGATGGCTAGACGAAGAGATGGCGTAAGATACGACAAAGCTCCTCCAGCAACCGGGCGACAGCCCGAGGGGACTATGGCTTTGAATTCGGCTTGGAACCCGTTACCGGTTCCCTCGCCATTTCCGGCAACCAGGTGGCAGAAAGTTCCCATACTGTTGGATGGCTAGACGAAGAGATGGCGTAAGATACGACAAAGCTCCTCCAGCAACCGGGCGACAGCCCGAGGGGACTATGGCTTTGAATTCGGCTTGGAACCCGTTACCGGTTCCCTCGCCATTTCCGGCAACCAGGTGGCAGAAAGTTCCCATACCATTGTATGGCTAGACGAAGAGATGGCGTAAGATACGACAAAGCTCCTCCAGCAACCGGGCGACAGCCCGAGGGGACTGTGGCTTTGAATTCGGCTTGGAACCCGTTACCGGTTCCCTCACAATTTCCGGCAACCAGGTGGCAGAAAGTTCCCATACCGTTGGATGGCTAGACGAAGAGATGGCGTCAGATACGACAAGGCTCCTGCAACAACCGGGCGACAGCCCGAGGGGACTATGGCTTTGAATTCGGCTTGGAACCCGTTACCGGTTCCCTCACAATTTCCGGCAACCAGGTGGCAGAAAGTTCCCATATCGTTGGATGGCTAGACGAAGAGATGGCGTCAGATACGACAAGGCTCCTGCAACAACCGGGCGACAGCCCGAGGGGACTATGGCTTTGAATTCGGCTTGAAACGGGTTACCAGTTCTCTGTCAATTGCCGGTAACAAGTTGGGTGAATATTTCCCTTATCGTTGGATGGCTAGACGAAGAAACGGGGAAAGATACGATAGGGCGCCTCTAGTTTGAAGTAAAGCGAGTGAATATCAAGTTATCGGCTCCGCAGCAAAAAAACCAGGCACTGAGTACGAAGCAACACCGGTGTCCTCGCTTTGGGCGCAAGGTTACCGCCCTCGATACGATAAGACTGGAAACGGCCGTAGCTGCTCAAACTTAATTATCCTACCAACGGGTCTCGAATACCCCACCAACGTGTCTCGCGAACACGTTGCTATCGGTCCGGTTATCCGCAGACGAGAGTCTCGTCCACTCATCATCCACGAACATCGCGTCGTTCACGGACTACACATCCTCATTGGCACACGAGGTACCTAACAATTCCGATTAATATGCCTATCTTGAAATTGTTCGCATTATTGATTTTAACAAATATAGTACTTCACGCGGGTTTGATATTATCCGCTCCCCAGCATGGTCGAAGCGACGTCAAGTGTCGCGACACTACCTGTGCACCGGCACAGGTATTTCTCCCCCTGGAGACCGAAATGTATCGGCAGTATAGCAGTCTACCACCTCCTGCAAAATCGTTCCGACCGCAGCAGCGAATAATGTCTTCCAACCGGACGGCGGAATATAACTCTGAATTCGTTTGGACACTAGTGGCGCGGCACTTGCCGGCACTTGGTTGTTGTTTTTTTGTTTATTCATACTCCATGCGACCTAGCTAGATCCTGGCGGCGTACACTTTTACCCAGTTTTCCTGTCCGCGATCCGCGCGAGGCGGCTTGTTGCAAGCTCCCCTTGTGCCCTCCGCCCAGGCCATCCCGAAGAAAATGAATGCGCACCAAGGAAAGAACAAAAGAAAAGACAATGGAAAGCCCATCCCCCCCTACTCTTCCCCCGCCGATGCCATGAAGGGTGGGGTGGGTAGGAGCAGCAGTGATTCCTCCCCGGCCCCCAGCACCTCCGCCTCCACCCTACGCTCCTCTTCCTGCTCCCGACGCTCCCAGAGCTCCCATTCCGACACCTCGCTCCCTGTGTCGGACTCCTTTTCCACAGGCGGCACTATTCTTCCCATGTCTGTCGTCATTACAAGGTCCAGTACCACCTGACTGAATCTCTTATCAGCAAAGAGATCCCGGATCCTCCACCGGCTCTTCCACCGCCCTGTCTCCTTCCTCACTTCCGCTCAGAGGATCTTCTGCTCCCCCTTCCACTTGGTACACTCTTTATAGAGATTGTCCCTAGTCTGCGAGGGGCACTGGCACCACCAGCACTGCGGGTCAGGCCGTTTCTTGGCCCAATGCAGGTATTGTCCTGTGCGGCTGTGCCCCGCCTTCAGCTGGTAGAACCACGAGGTGAGCCTCTTGGTGCTTCCAGCAACTGTGGTGTCCGGTTTGTGGGTTGCTGGTAACCTGTATTTCTGCCTGGAGGTCCAGCCTCCAGCCCACCGTCTCGCTTCTGTCCATTTCTTCTCAGAGATCTTCCGCCTAATGTAGGCGAGCGATCTGGGGAGGGGCATTCGGCGCACCTCCGTCCGGTCTGAGTAGGACAACCATTCCACCCCTCGAGTGCCTGTCTCCTCTGCTGCAATCTTTGCCCACTCATCCGCTTCCTCATTCCCTTCCACCTCGTTGTACGTTGGGTGCCACCTCATCTTGATTGTGATGCCTGGCTTCGCCCTCTGTAGTGTGGCGATATGCCTTCTCGCCTCGAGTGAGTATTTCTGGCCTGATCCTGGCTCATCTGACGACATCCGCCTGATGGCCACCTGTGAATCAGTGAAGTTGGTGACTAGATCCCGGATCGTGTTTCCCCTCAATGCGGATTCCAGTGCACGGGCGAGGGCTGCACACTTTGCATCGCAGGCCTTATGGTTCTATCCCATGTGGGTTTTGATCCCCTTCCAGGTTTGGCCGTTCTTCCATGCCACTGCATATCCGTTAGCTCCATTCTCCATTCGTGACCTATCAGTAAACATCACGAGCCCCAGTCTTTCTTTCTCTGCCCGCTTTCTGGCCTCCTCCCCTTATTTGTGGATTATCTCCGCATCGAAGGTCTCAGGGTCCTCCAGCAACACTGTGCTCTCAGTCCTTCCAGTATAGCCAAGAGCAGTGGTGAGTCATCTCCCGATCTTGAACACCGTGCCCACCACCTCCCTGGCAAGTCTCCCCTGTGGCAGGCTCAGAAGGCGCAGTCCGAACCTCCGCTGCCTGTTGTCCAGTTACGTGGCTGCCGGTTGAAGTCCGAACTCCATTGATAGTACCCCCAGGTTGGTGGTCCGGAAGCACCCTGTAGTTGCCCTTGCCTGTCAGTTGACCAGGAGCTGGAGCTCGTTCGCTCTTCCGATAGTGCCATGCTTCTCGGTTCCCTCCCACCACAGCTCCACCCCAAGCATGGCAACCGACTGGATGCAGGCTGTCATGACTTTCTTGCAATTCTCAGGAGAAAGACCCATCTGCCATGCAAGCCGTTTCAACCTGGACATCGCATTCCGGCCGTTCTTGAGTCTTGTGGCATGATGCTCCTTGGGTGTAAGCTGTGAATCGAGCCATATCCCAAGCCATCTCGTCGGCGCCTTGTTGAATGGGTCGACATTGCTGCCAACTGTCACTTTAGCTGTGGGGGTTGTCTCCTCTTTCCAAAAGATTGCTGTCTCCATTGTGCCAGGGTCAAATGCCACACCATTTTGCTCTGACCAGCCGATGTAGGCTGTTGCTACCTCCGACAGCTTGGCTGCCACTTCTTCCTCATCATTGCCCTCAACCCACCATCCGATGTCATCCACAAAGGATAGCCCGCTGATGTATGGCACTTCTCTTTCCACCTCGTTGAATATGCCCGACAGGTACGTAACATACAGGATGGGAGCTGCTGGTGATTTCTGGGGGGCACTGCATCCACCCGGTGGGTTTCCCCTACCTTCCTGTCCAGGACAACCTTAATGTGGCGGTCCATCATAAAACTCATCGTTGACCGGATAAGGTCTGCTTCTATACTGAGTGCTTCCATTCGCTCGCCCAGATGTGTTTTCCTCAGGTTGTTGAAGGCGGACATGACATTCATGAACAACATGCCTGCCACTTTCTTCCCTTCCCACGTCCTCTGCTTACAGTTTATGAGGATTCCAACCACATCAACGCACGACCGTCACCTTCGGCAACCGAACTGGCCTTCATGCAGTCCTTTCTTCCATGCCAGGTGGTCCGATGTCAGGTGGGCAGCCGTCCATTCTAGCAGCTTGCGGATGACATCCAATAGCAACATGACTCTGTAGGCCCGCACTGTAGGAGGACGATTCCGGGTGTTGCTGACGCTATGCCTAGAGTGGCTAGCATGGTTTCTAGAGTTTGTGGGACTTAGCACAGACATTCTCTTAGGGCACGCCCTTAGGGCTCAGATAGAGCAGTCACCCACACTAGCTCTAGCGCGGCGGATGCGCGGCGGATCCTCCCTAAGAGGCCGCCGCTCCTCTTCCTAGAATGCATCAAGTTTCTTGCTACCCCTCACGCACCTTCAAGTAGTCCGGCTTTTCAGGCTTCGCGATGACAACCGCCTTGGCTGTCTCCCATGTCTCCTGATGGTGTCCGAGCAGGATACACGCCCGAACAATTTGTGTAATCCGCTGCTCATCCCATCACCAGAAAACTTAGACAATGTCGGCTGATAAAGTTTGCCCGGTCACCGGTTTCTTTAACAGTCTTCACGCGCAGAGAGGGAGAGAGAGAGAGGAACGAGTGAGGAACAGAATGAGATGATTTGATCGTTGAAGTTTGATGGAATCGCTCAACCGTGATGTGTCTTATCTTTTCTGTGCTATATAGGAGTATTTAAGAGTACAGAAGAAAGAATGCGAAAGACGCTGCTATGGGAGAATGCCAAGCCGTCATTACCAGGATCCCCTTGCCACTGCCGTTGCTATGCCATTGCTCCCCACAGCGTTGCTGTCGTCGCCGTTGCTGCGGTGACGCTTCCATCGGCGCGCCACGCCGGAGCGGCGAGAAGCAATTCCAACACACCCCCTCTTCTCGCGCTCCGTACCAAACAGAAATCCACCAAATCAGAAGCATAAAAGAAAAACAAAATCAATCCCATTAAATCCTCGTCGACCTCATTAAAACCTCTGCAGTGAAAACCTCGTGGGAAAAACACGTGCTAGTAGGAATAAGAGTGCCGACCCACGCTTGCCGACAGGATGCAAGAAAATGCTCAACAAAACAAAAGAAAACCTTCTCTCCTTTTCCAACTCCTCATCCCCCGCACCCCCTTTTCTTCACCAAAGAACCGCACCCCCTTTTTCCTTTTCGAGATCGGAGTCATTCATCGTATACCGGTTTTCCGTCGTCGGGGCCGAATAGAGTAAGACCGGTGAGTTGCAATAGTCGTTCATGTCGGGGAACCGCGAGAGGCTTCGTCAGCAGATCGGCAGGGTTGGACTCTGAGGTGACGTATTGGAACTTAACTTTGCCTTTCATCTGTTCGTCGTGAACATGATGATATTTTACGTCAATGTGTTTTGACTTTTGTCGTATGACCCCCGATGTAATCAGTTTGATGGCGCCGTGGTTGTCGCATCCGATTGGTACCGGCCCATCAACAATCTTTACTGCCATTCCTCCTGCAGCCTCCTTCATCATGCGCCTGAGCCAGAGGCTTTCCCGGGTGGCGTGCGAGCAGGCGATATATTCGGCCTCAAGCGTTGAAAGTGCCACAACGCTCTGAGACTTGGACTGCCAATGAATTAAGCCAGATATGACAAGCTCGTTGTTGACATTGGTGTTCCCAAGTCCGAATACGCATCCGCCGACAGATTTCCAAGTTGTGAGATTCCCTGCCCAGTCGGAATCGGTGTATCCGACAATGGTGATAGGATTCGGGAGCCGTCGGTAATGAATCTGAAATCCGACAGTAGTCTTCAGGTATCGGAGTACTCTCTTCGCCGCCGTTGCGTGCATTTCAAGAGGTTGAACGTTGTACCGGCTGAGAGCGGTAACGCTGATGGCGATATCCTGTCGACTTCCAAGTGCCGCATACATGAGTGATCCAACCATTGACAGATACTCTTTGCGGTTTGCCGGTTTGTCCTCACAGTGGGAGTTAGCCAGATCTGTCTGAGGATCAAGTGGAGACTTAGTCGGTTTTGCTTCCAACAATCCGAATCGTCGTATGATCGTGTTGATGTAACTTCGTTGACAGATACTGAATCCTCCATCTTTGGTCCTCTCGATCTCGATTCCTAGGAACCGTTTTGCCGTACGCAAGTCGCACATCTTGTACTTCTTTTGCAGCAGCTGCTTGATCCGATGTCCCCTTCCTTCTGCACCGTTGTGCGCAATGAGCAGATTGTCCACGTATAGTACTAGAAGGACTCCTTGTTGGAGGTACAGGTTTGGATCTTCCGCCGATTGTCGGAATCCTATGGATTGCAAGTATCCATCGATATCCTCGTACCAAAGTCTGGGCGACTGTTTAAGTCCGTAGAGTGCTTTTCGAAGCATTAATACGCTTCCGCTTGACGCGCTTCCGCTCGACGCGAGCCAGTCAATTCCAAGTGGCATTTCCATGTAGATGTAGTCTTGGTCTATCCTTGGATTTAGGAAAGCCGTCACCACGTCCATATGGTCAACATCCCAGCCATACTGAGCGGCCAGTGCCAGTATCAATCGGAATATTGCCATCTTGGTAACCAGTGCATAGGTTTCGTCGTAGTCGATGCCTTCCCTTTGTTCGTAGCCATTGATGACTAGTCGTGCTTTCTAGCGAGCGGATCCGTCTGGATTACTCTTCCTCTTGTAGATCCACTTGCATCCAATTGGCTCTTCTTCTGTCCTGTCAGTTATTGGTGTCTGGACTACATTACCCTTTTTCACAATATCGAATGTGTGATTCTCAACCAATGCCTGCCATTCCTGGCGCATGGCTTCCTTCCATTGTCTTGCATGCAGACTTCGTAAAGCAGCTCTGTACGTGAGCGGTTCGCTCTCGTTGTCAAGAGACTTATTGGTAGCAGACTCGATGGTATCGGGCTCGATGATTGGTTGGATTTCGGCTTCGTCTTCTGATGTCTCGGTGATCCCAAGTAGCAGGAAGGCAGAGGCAAGGTGTTCCGAAGACGTCACATCACCCCCTGCTTCGTGAGCCTTGCTCATAATCGCCTTGTTGATTTCAAGGCGTTCCTTGCTGCGCGTCCGGGCAGAGATATATTCATACTTGTCTGCCATTTCAATCAGTCTTGATGTCACTCATATGGAATCCACATCACCCATTCTCGCTTTTCGCTCAATTCGGCAGTCATCCGTTGATTCGCTCAACAGGCTTCTGCCCAAACTGGTAGGCATCTGCCCAAACCGGCAGGCATCTGCCCAAACCGGCAGGCTTCTGCCCAAACCGGCAGGCTTCTGCCTCAACCGGCAGGCATCTGTCCAAATCGACAGGCTTCTGCCCAAACTGGCAGGCTTCCGGCAATTCACTGACGGGGAAACAAGATTTCTTGACTTACTGTTTTCTTGACTTGTCGGCCCGTCACTTATTTCATTCATGTTCGCCTCTTGGATTTCGTCCTGCGATTCGTCCGCATTTTCTGGAAACTCAATGGCTTCCGTCTGCTCTTCTGTGTGTGCATTTTCTTCTTCGTCAAACACCACACTTGAGCATTCCACTGCTCGTCCGGTTCTTCCTGATTTGAAATCCCAAATTCTCCAGATTTTCGTGGTGTTATGAACATATCCCAACATCATACACATACTGGAGCGGTTTCCGAATTTCTTCTCCGTTCTCTGAACAGGTGGAATGTGTTTGTATGCGTGACTTCCGAATCGTCTCAGGTGTCCGATTTTTGGAATGGTGCCGTACAGAGCTTCGTATGGTGACCGGTTGTCCGCCAGACCAGACGTAGGTGACCTTCGATGCAGGTAGCATGCTGTCCTGATGGCTTCCGGCCAAAATATTATCGGCACATTTGCGTCCAACATCATACTTCGTGCCTTCTCATTCAGTGTTCGGATCATGGGCTCGGCCGTTCCGTTCTTGTGTTGGGTGTACAGGGGGGAGGGTTCAAACGTAATTCCTTTTTCTCCCAGTAAACCTTGGAATATCGAGTTGTTGTTTTCTCCAGATCCATTTTCACTACGGAAACGTTTGATGTGGAATCCCTGTGTTTCGACCCAGGCTTGGTAATGTTGAAACTTGGCTGATATTTCTTCCGCGGTTTTTGTGATCAGAAAGTACACCTCAGGGTATCTCGTACAGTCATCAATATAGATGATGTAATATTGGGTGCCTCCGATACTGTGCTTCATAGGCCCGCAGAGATCTGAGTGCACAAGCTCAAACGGCGTTGAGGACCGGGGTGCCTTGGTGCGTACAATATGTTGTTCTTGCTTTGCATGAACGCATGTCCGACACAATCCAGGTGTTTCCCAGCGAGGACTCGTGTCCATACGATCCGTCACAGGCTCGACATCCATAGGATCCATCACCGGCTCGATATCCAGAACTGCAGCCAGCTAGACGTCAGGATGGGTAACCGGCTCAGCGTCCAGAGAATCCGTAATGCGTTCTACTGAGGATTCCAGTAGCCGTCTCAAATCTTGATGATTAAGGTGCACGAGACGTCGATGCCACATGTTTATCGTGTGTGAATGTGGAGCAGTTCGAAGCATTCTTATTTCGGAGATGTGTGCTGATCCATCTGTTGACAGTATGTATAAGCCGTCTTCAAGGTTGGCGCCGAGAACTTTCCGTCGCTTTGCATCAGCAATCGAGCATATCCCTGATCGGAATGTTGTTGTGTATCCATGTGAGTCGAGTTGTCCTACTGATAGGAGTGATATTCAGAACTCCGGAACGAAGAATGCCTCAATATCCACTCCTCCCAGAGGTACAATTCCTTTCTTCTTCGCTTGTACTTGATGATCATCCCCCAACTTGATGATCATATTCGTTTCCTTAACTGAGTTCTTCAGGAAGTCTCGAAGATTGTTGCAGTAATTGTCAGATGCTCCGCAATCAATTACCCAGGTCCTTGTTGTTATTGCCGATTGCTAAGATGCCACCATTACCTCCGAGCTGAGGGAGGTGGAGCCCCCGAGTCATTGCTGGTTGCCGGAAGTGTCGTGCGAACGTCCGTTTCGGTCGCCTCCATCGCGTCCGTTTCCATCGCGTCCGTTGTGTCAGTTTCCGTCGCGTCCGGTTCCGTCGCGCCCGTCGCGCCCGTTTCCGTCGCGTCCGTTGCGTCCATTTCCGTTGCGCCCGTCTCCTTCTCGTCCGTTTCTTCTGCTATTTCGTAGGGCTTGTCCCTTTCTTCTGGCCGCACACTCATTCTTCATATGGCCTTCTTCTCCGCAATAATAGCAGTAAATCTGATGTCTAGGTCGTTTGTTCTTATTCCGGCAGTTGGCGGTAGTATGGGATCCTGTTTTGCACAAATCACACCATTGTTTCTGAGAACGCTCATTTCCCTGGTAACGTCCCTGGTAGCCTCCACGTCCTCTTCCTCCTTGTTGAGTATAGAGAGCTTCGGAAATTGCGTCAGGTTTGGTTGTCATCGATCGATTCGTCTCGCATTCGTTGTGTGCATCCATAACCTCTTGAACTGTAACTCTTGCGCGAGATTGAAGAATCTCGATCGTGACTGCATAGGCAGTAGGAAGAGTCGTATAGATGTGATTCTTGAGGACAACATCGGAGACTGCTTCTTCGGAGCCGGCGAGCTCAGTGGTGATGTCAAGCAGTTCGGCGAAGTAGGCATTGAGCGGCTGCCCAGGAGTGGGCCGAAGAGTGCTGAATTTCCGAAAGAGTGACATTCTTCCAACGGAGGAGTTGGCAGTGTTTGTGCGTGCCTCAAGTTCTTTCCACACCTCAACGGGATCGTCCATGCCTTTGATGTACACCTTGACAGCATTGGTACAGGATCCGTAGATGATGGCCAAGGCCTGCAATTTCCATTGCTTGTAGTCCTTGTACGCCTTCCGTGCCTGGACAAGGGCCATGGTGAAGTCATTGGGTCTTCCCGGATCTTGCGGTTCTTCATCACTTTCCATCACGATGTCCCAAGCCATTATTCCCTGTAGGACCTTCATACAATCTTCCTTCCAGACTGCGTAGTTGGTACGATCGAGTAGGCGAATGTTGCCCAGAGGGTGTTTGAATGATTCTTCACTCATGATGAGGATCGTATCGAAGTGCGAGGAGGGAAATGCTTATCGATAGTGACGGATCTTCTATCGCTGAGATGGTTAGCGCTCGGTTTCGAGTAGAAAATGTCTAAGTGAGACGTAGAGAAAAGGGCCTTGGAATCGCCGGCCCCCGCGTTTACCACTGGCTCCTGAGGAGTTATTTTTCGCGCGAGAGTATGACGATTGAGAAGGTGATCGGGTGAGGTTTGTAGGTATTCGGAGCGGTTACGGCTCCGGGCTCATAACCTGATAAAGTTTGCCCGGTCACCGGTTTCTTTAACAGTCTTCACGCGCAGAGAGGGAGAGAGAGAGAGGAACGAGTGAGGAACAGAATGAGATGATTTGATCGTTGAAGTTTGATGGAATCGCTCAACCGTGATGTGTCTTATCTTTTCTGTGCTATATAGGAGTATTTAAGAGTACAGAAGAAAGAATGCGAAAGACGCTGCTATGGGAGAATGCCAAGCCGTCATTACCAGGATCCCCTTGCCACTGCCGTTGCTATGCCATTGCTCCCCACAGCGTTGCTGTCGTCGCCGTTGCTGCGGTGACGCTTCCATCGGCGCGCCACGCCGGAGCGGCGAGAAGCAATTCCAACATCGGCCAATATCTGGTCATCACCTGGCGCTGAGGTGTTGGGTACTTTTCTTAGTAGTGCTCGAACCAGCTGCGCATTGATGCGTTCTAATGCCCAGCTTCCATTCTTGACATCGTATCTCCCTGGTGGGTCCTGTGGCAAGTGGGTATTGAGGCTTGCTTGATCGCGGTCATGGCGTCCTTCCTCTATTGATCTGTTCTCTGCTACTAACATTCGGCCAGCCTTGTCGATGCGTGGGGCTGTGTATGCTGTTGCTGTCCATATGTCCCTGCCATTCGCTTCCTGCACCATCAATTCCCACATTCTCTCTTTGCCTTCCGGATCGCCCTCTGAGGTTCCGTCTCTCCTCTTTTACTCGCCCAATACCTGCTGGCCTCCTTCGTTCTGTACCCAGCTCCCGCTGTACCTTGGCCTAATCTTCGGTCCACCACCGTTTTGGTCTTGCGCAGCTTCTCTTGTTTCTGGCAAATCTGTTGACTGTGCCTGTCATGCCTCCCTGAGCTCTGTGACTGCCAGGTCTACCTGGGCTGCCGTGCTCCCATCTGTGAGGAGCGGAGTTCTGCATATGGCGTTTCGGTAGAATTGCAGTGCTTTCACCTGCTTCTCCTCCACTGCCTACCTATCCTTCCCCTCCTTGCCTGTGGGGCCCCACCCCTGGATATCCCACCCCTTCACCTCTGTACTTGTTCCCACCCCTCCCATTATCTCCCCCTCTTTCGCCAGCACCTCCCATGCAATGAGCTCGTGGCCTGAGCCTGTTGCTTGGTTCACGAGAATGCTCCAGTTTAACTCGATGTTCGGTGAGGACAAGGTAAGATCAATGATTGAGTGGTTGTGTGTCCCCTGTCTGGAACTTGTTGCTTCCTCATTGTTCCACACGAGAAGCTACTCTTCCTCAATTAGGTTTTCTCAAAACTCCTCGTTTCTACGGTATTCCACTTTTGGGTTCCACATCTTGCTATGCGCATTCATGTCCCCAGCAATGATGACCTATTTCTGCTTGGAGATCCCCCCCCAAGCTGCTTTTTGCGCAGGACGATCAGTCTCCATCATGGTGTGGCAGTCGTATACATTGGTGACCATGATAACCTCTCCGTTCAGAAGCCAACTTCCACCACCTGGGGTGATTGCAGCACTCCTGTGTCAGGTTTCTCAGTTCTGTCACCCGGCACCTCGATGACTACATAACAAAAAGCGGGGTATTATCGGTCCGATATCGCCTTGGCCTAGCTACTGTTATTTGCATGCTGCGTAACGAAATCACACTTCCAATTTATGACGGTTATGTTGTAAATTTATTGAATATATCACTGCGTAATGGCGTTGCGATACGTAGTGCATCGGGAAAAAAAATATTTGCGTTGGGTGTGTTGCCACGCACCCAACGCACACAACGCACACAACGCACTCAACGAGAACCTTTTACTATGCACGACAATTTTTAGTGATTTTGCCTATTAACGAAAAATGAACGCTGTTTTTCCTATCGGCAGACGCCATTCATGGCGACGTGGCTTGCCCTGTCGACGTGCCATTCCGTTGGCAACGAGAAGTCCTTCCTATGCAAATTCCGGTCGCCTATCGACACAGCCTACCATGTTGAGGCACTTTCTCCTAGCAACGATTGCGACTCCTATAGACGTCACTAAACCTATCCAATTGGCTCACCGTTGCCAACGAGAAGTCCTCGCTATCCAATTTCTCGTCACCTATTGACGGAGCCATCCGTGCCGAGGTGGCCTTTGCTAGCAACGAACGCTTCTACTATAGGCGTACGCGATTCCTCTCGACGTGATTTTCCTTTGCCAACGAAGAGTCGATAAATAAATTCCAATGGTTTACACAGTCCTTCCTACCTAATTTCCCGTCGCCTACCAACGCAGGCCTTCCAACCAATGTAGCTTTCCTTTGAAAGCGTAAACGGTACATGTAGCGTGGCATAATCGATATCACTCGTACCAATAGATACTTCCGTCTAATTAAGTATTTCTAACCCTGGTCTGTTCTATTCAAAAGAATTCTATAGCATGCATTTGACCATCCCCATCAGAAACATCCCCCTCAGAAAGCATATTGTTCATATCTGACTCGTCCCCACTGTCGTCCCCACCATTGTCCCCACCGTTGTCCCCATCCTCGGGTGTATCCCGAGCGGCGTCATCCTCACCCGCATTCGAATTTTCCCAACCGGCATCCTCCTTGTCCGCATCATTGCCCCACTTCGAGGCTCGGCCACCAGCCCTCTCGTCGTTAGTACTGCCCGACACACCTCCGACAATCCTTCTTTACGGTATCGCCGATGGTCCCAAATCGACCCGAGGAGGTACGGGCTCAGCAAGGAATGCTGCTAACAGATCGGGGTCCAGTAGCCGGGAAGGAGCGGGATCCATCGGCGGTATCGATTCGTCAGCTGCCGTTTGGGACTGGATTTCGGTTGTGAGTGTATGCTGTATCGTACTCGCAGCCTTTTGCTGTAATCCAGGAGGAAGGTCCTCCCAGAGAGACATAAACACGTATATGGCACTGTAGAAATAATTAACACTGCTCCTGGAGGGAAAACCTAGTACTCACCGCCATCATTTTTTAAATTGAAAAAAAAGCTCCAACCCACTGACTTGCGTTCGGCTTGCCGCGACGATGATCCCGAAGGGGGCTCACCCCCACTCTTTCGCCACTCCTGGAGTGCATGATGGAGCGC
>Ga0307516_10006493_pt1 | contig 13694 bp, 10 predicted proteins | sample 19_EM_MG_FD_203310 | JGI IMG/M metagenome (GOLD analysis project Ga0307516, IMG submission 203310) | Populus trichocarpa ectomycorrhiza microbial communities from riparian zone in the Pacific Northwest, United States - 19_EM | ecosystem: Host-associated > Plants > Roots > Unclassified | place... | reverse complement strand
TAAACATTCTGAGTTCTTTTAAAATTTGATTTGGGCAATAAAATGATATTATGGATATAATGTTTATGGTCAGGAAAGGGAATGTTTATTTAGGGTAGCATTTGATAAGATATACCTCATGATTTTAGAGTGTTTTTGTCAAGTATATATTGTATGTGATTTACAATTTTTTTTTACAGAACATTGTGGTTTTGAGTTCCCAAACACATGAAAAATTACATTGTTTTTCTTTATTTTGTTTTGGAAGGGACAGGTAGAAGAAAAAGGGTAAATCTTTTACTGCCTCAATATAAGAAATGCTCTCAAATTATGTCTTGGCACAAAAAAGACAAAAAAGATGCTGTGTGATATTTGTCTTTTTTGTTAAACAAAATCATAAATAAAAGAGTATCTCTTTCTTCTATTTCTTTACAATGTTTTGTCATGAAACATCAAGAAATGCTTGCAGTGCATGCTTCTCTGGTCCTCTTTGTAAAGAAGAAGGACGGCTCACTCCACCTCTGCATTGACTTCTGAGGTCTAAACAAAATTACCAAGAAGGATCACTATCCACTCCCCCTTATCTCTGACCTACTAGACTCCCCTAGCCGTGCTAAGATCTACTCAAAGATCAACCTCCAGCACGCGTACCATCTAGTCCAGATTGCTCTGGGCGATGAATGGAAGACTGCCTTCCGTATGTGCTATGGGTCCTATGAGTGGTTAGTAATGCCCTTTGGCCTCACTAATGCCCCTGCAGCATTGCAACGCTTTGTCAACACCATCTTTGCTGACATGCTAGATGTCTGCATCGTCATATACCTCAATGACATCCTCATTTACTCCGAGGATATGGAGTCCCACCAGCAACATGTCCGGGAAGTGCTCTGCCATCTCTGGTTACATGGACTCTTTGCAAAACCGGAGAAGTGTGAGTTCCACTCGGACTCGGTAGAGTACCTTGGCTATCACCTCTCCCCTGACAGTTGGACTATGTCTCCGGACAAAATCCAAACTATCTCCGACTGGCCTGAACCTCAAAAGGTGAAGGACATCCAGTCCTTCCTGGGCTTTGCCAATTTCTACCGCTGGTTCATCTTCAACTACTCGGACATTGTGGTCCCTCTCACCTGGCTCACCCAGACAGATGCTCCTTGGAACTTCTCCGAGGACTGTCAACATTCCTTCAATGCTCTCAAGCATGCCTTCACCACTGCACCCATACTCACCCACTTTATTCTGGATACCCCTATCATCATGGAAACTGATGCCTCTGACTACGCTGTCACTGGTATCTTGTCTATCACTTGCACCGATGGAGAGATTCGTCCAGTTGCATACTACTCCCAGACCTTGACTGCTCTGAAGTTGAACTATGACACCCACGATAAGGAATTGCTTGCCATCTTCAAAGCATTCCAGAACTGGCGCCACTACCTCGAAGGCTCCGCCTCTCCCATAGACGTTGTCATGGACCACAAAAACCTCGAGTATTTCTCCACCTCAAAAGTACTGTCCTGCTGGCAAGCCCAGTGGTCTGAATTCCTCTCTCAGTTTAACCTTGTCATTTGTTTTCGCCCCAGAAAACTTGGTGCCAAGCCAGACACTCTCACTAGACGATGGGACGTCTACCCCAAAGAGGGGGATAGTGGCTACGCCCGGGTTAATCCCCAAAATCTCAGGCCGGTGTTCACTCAAGAACAACTGACTAACTCCCTTCGCGCAACCATTTTAGAGTTCCCAGTCCTCCGTCGAGCAGTCACCATCATGGACATGGAGACACTCCACAACAACATCTTATCTGCTCTCCCCTCATATCCCATTGCCCAGATCCACCTCTCTGACCCTCTGGACTCTCACTGGTCCACAGATGAGGCAGGATTCCTCCACCTAGATGGTCGCATCTATGTACTGGACCTGGACGGTCTCTGCCTCCGGGTACTCCGGTACCATCATGATCACCCACTCTCTGGCCACTTTGGGCAAAACCAGACTCTGGAACTAATCCGGCATAAGTACACCTGGCCTGGTCTCAGGACCTTCGTCAAGGACTATGTCCAGTCATGTACCTCCTGCACTCAAGCTAAAACACTGCACTATTGACCCTACGGGTTACTAAAACAGCTCCCCGTCCCAGAAAAACCTTGGAACTCCATATCCATGGACTTCATTGAGCAGCTCCCTGGCTCTACCAGATTCACAGCTATCCTGGTCATAGTAGATAGGCTCTCTAAACAGGCCATCTTCATCCCTACTCACAACACCATCACTAGCCTGGAGCTCGTGAAGCTCTTCCTACTCCATGTATTCTCTAAGCATGGTGTTCCCACCCACGTCACTTCAGATCGTGGTACTGAGTTCGTCTCTCACTTCTTCCAGTCACTCAGAAAAGCCCTCGACATGCGCCTCCACTTCACCTCCGGTTACCACCCAGAGGGCAACGGCCAGACAGAGCGTTCCAACCAGACACTTGAACAATACCTCTGTGTCTACTGCAACTACCAGCAGGACAACTGGGTGGACCTACTCCCACTGGCAGAGTTTGCTTATAATAACACACCTAGTGCTACCGAAGTCTTGCCATTCTTCACTAACAAAGGTTATCATCCTAACATCTCCATCTATCCGGAACGCGATATGACCTCTGCACAGGCTTGTGACTATGCAGTCGACCTCGAGTCACTGCATCAATATCTTTGAGAAGAAATGGCCAACACGCAACTTCGCTACCAAGGTCCGGCTGATGCCAAATGCACTCCAGCACCGGACTTCAAGGTTGGCGACCAAGTATATGTGAAAGCCAAATATTTCTGGTCAACACGACCATCCAAAAAGCTATCAGAGAAGGACCTGGGGCCCTACACTATCATCGTGCAAGTAGGCTCCCTCTCTTTTATGCTCTGTCTTCCAGATTCCATGCATGCAGTTCACCCTGTCTTCCATGTCTCCCAACTCAAACTGGCCATACCCAACATCATACCAGACCGGATACAGCCTCCTCCGCCACCAGTTGAAGTAGATGGTGAACCGGAGTTCGAGATCGCTGAGATCCTTGACTCCAAGGTTGACTGTCAATGCAAATCATGCAAACTGTTGTACTTGGTGCGTTGGTCCGGTTACGAGGGAACTGACGAAGAAACGTCTTGGCTACTTGCCACTGAACTTGGCAACGCAATGGAACTCTTAGAAAATTATCATGTCCAGTACCTGGACAAACCCGGACCACTCGTGTCTGTGTAGTATTACTCTTGCCTCCGTTTCTGTTATCTGTTTCCCCTATCTGTTTCACTCTGTAATATCACTCACTCTCAAATCCAGTCCACTTTTCTTTATAAAACAAAAGTAAAACAAATTTACAATTTCTATTTACAAGGAGTCTGGACCAGACCAATCACTCCGGCACACTGCTGCCAGGGTTCTCCTGCTCCTCTTGGAGCCCCTGTACCTCCTGTTCAACCTCCTCCAGGTTGACCTCCGCCTCACTGACCTCCGACTCCTCATCTTCATCCCAGGGTGCCATGAAGAAACGGCACTCCTCGAGAAAGGTCTCGAGGCCAGTGCTCAGGTGGTCATTGGACCGCAATACAGATCGTGTGGAGTCCGTGATCCGGGCCAGTCATCGCCTCCACCGCGGCTGTCAGCTTGTCCATCCACTCCAGGAAGGCCCCGGAGTTGAGTCCAGACTTGGACCCAGATGGACCCACCACCTCCACTATCTCATTGTCGTCAATCTTTTTTGTTTAACAACATTGTACATAAGAGAGTATCTCTTTCTTCTATTTTTTTACAATGTTTTGTCATGAAACATTACAAAATGCTTGCAGTGTTTCCTGGATGTGTCAAATTCAATACTCTATCTGCTTCCCTACTTTCAGATGATGTCCTCCAGCACCATGACAGTTATATCCCCACTTTAGAGTGCTGTTAGGAAGAAGAACCCTCTCTCATTCTTTCCCAGAAGAGAGCTCATCAAGGGAGCCCATGGTTGCACTTCAGCAGCATTAGAACACATGCACTATACCTCAGTGTATGCTGACCCCCCCAAAGACCTCTGGACTCCTGGTACACTTCTTGTACATAACTGTTCTGTCTTGGATCAATCCCCCTATTTATCTCAGATCTTCCCCATTGTTGTCCCATCAAATTCCTGATGGTACACAGCCTCCCATGGCTGTGCATCAATGACTCCTTCTGCTGTGCAGTGACTCATCCCTTGCTTACTGATGCTTTCTTGTCATCAGTATTACTCCATCCCTTTCGCATTTTTGATATATTACTCAGCTGATGACTTACTCCCTTACCAATCAATCTTGTCATGCAGCTTACTCATTCCTTTACTCAGCAGCTTATTCATGCTCCCTATGCTTACCCATTCCAACTTATCCCTTGCTTACTGATCACTTACAAACCCTGTACACAGCTCTTACCAATCCCTTACCAATCCTTGACAAATTCTGCTTACTCCCTTCTCTTTTTGTACTTTAATGCTGTGCCACCTCATGTATTTAAACCCCTGGGCTCAGCCCAGTGATCATAGACCCCAATATCTCAAATTCTCTCTCTATTCTGCTCTGTCTGAATGTATCAGACAGTTATCCCTCAGTACTTTGAGTCTTGTAGGCTTCAGTGAAGGTCTAAAGACTCTGTTATTCAAGTTTATTCCATCCATTCAAGTTCAAGTGTTTCTCTAGGCTCAAGCAGAGTCTACTCAGTCAATCCTTCATTCTCTATTGCTTCTGCATGTCAGGAGCCCCCTTTCCCCTTTGCTGCACCAATCTCTAGGTGTAGTATCGCTACTTCAGTCCCTGTCTACCCAATCCCCACTTTGACACTTTCTAGGCTATAGGAAGGGTCCAGACTCCCATCCCCTTTGTCATCTATCACTCCTGTACCCCAGGAGTATCCTGCATCACCGTCTGCATCACCCTGTTGGTGTAGATCCCCTCAGCACATCCTCTCTGGACATCACAGAGGCAAACCACCACTTGCACATTTTCATAGTCCTTTGTTGGTGTTGTGTTTTGGTTATTACTCTGACCCAAATCCACATTTTGACTCACAGCATTCCCAAGTTCCCCCCCCCCCACCTCCACCCACCATGTCAGTGCCCCCTAACCCTACTCAATCACAGGGTAGTGCACCCCCAGCTCCTGATGCTCCTCCCCATCTGCAGCCATCACAGGGCCCTCAGCCAGCAGTGCCTGGAAGTGCACCAACAGCTGCTCAACAGCAACCCCCCCCCCACCAAACCAGAGACCAGATGCTCCCCTGTCAGAACCGGTTCCTCTGACGAACTCCAACACAAGCGGAGTTAAGTGCAAAGGGTTGTCAACGACAAGCGGAGGAGATGTGGAGGTGTTGAGGACTTGGCTTCAGCGTATGTGCTGCACCCTTGCAATACCTGCGTCCTCTTATTTTAGAGGACTTAAGGACAGAGTGACGGAGGTCTGACGAAGGTCGGAGTTGCCAGAAGGCAGAGGAGACAGAGGAGAACAGAGGGGAGTTCGCAGGAAGTATTCAAGATGATATTCGAACTGAGGGACAATCCTGTCAAGTCCGGGTCTACTCCGGTAGGAGGTCCAGTCAAGTCCGGACGAAAACGGACGAGGGCAGAGGTCAGAGGTTTGGGCAGAGGTTAGCCCGGGCCGGAGTTGCAACCGATTGGATTCAACGACAAGGACAACGAGCGTTGATCCCTTGCGTAGGTTCCGGTCAGGTGGAGACAGAGACAGAGACAGACAAGGGGACAGGAGTAGTAACTTAGATGATTTCAGACTGAGGTGTACAAGATAAACTAGAGGGTACTTATACTAAGTAGAAACTAGGGTCGAGTACATACGGTGACAAGTAAACAACCTAATAGCGGACAAGGAATGACCGGAGTTAGGACTAGGTCAGGTCCGGTGAAAATGCTACAAGGTATAGGATATATTGAGTTCACGGAGAGCTCACGTCAAGGCAGGGTAGACGGCGAGGTGTAATAACGAGCGAATAGAGCATAGACCAAGGATTGTACTTAACGGAAAGGTATCAGTGCGAGCGCGACTGGAGTAAGTGGTGAGCGACTGGAGTTGAGCTGCAGAGCTGCGATGCGACTGGAGTAACCAGATAAGATCCGGAGTTGGACATGGTCGTAACAAATCCCCTCAGCATGCAGAGTACTTATACTTTACATCAAATATGTATAGTAACCAAGAAGCAGAGGAGAGACACAGCGGAGATGTAGCTAAGAGTCTGCGGATGACAAACGGATGAGTAACATACATGGAATGGAGATCAGTGATAAGCGTAACAGATCAAAAGGTTAACGGGACACAGCTATGAGTAATCAGATCTAATCTAAAACGGGAACAAGGGAAGCAGGAACAGAAGCAGAATGGAAGCATACAATAACCAGAGGCGTAGGCACGGAACTATATACTAAAAGGAGACAGAGCATTAATTGTCAGAGCAGAGATGGATATGTAGCATCGGAGGTGTCCAATTGCAATCAGACTTGAGTCTACAACAGTCTAGAGGCCTTGCGGAGTCACGAGGTGTCACGCGGTCATGACAGTATCCCCCCTTTAGGGCCTGAACCCTTGAGGGCCTTTGTGCATGTGGACTTTGCGATTTTGGCATTGTTCTGCTGAGATAAGCTTTTTGATCGGAGTTTGGAAGTTACTGTGAGCACGTATAAGAGTGCACCGCATGTTGTCCACATTGTTCATACAACTTGTCCTTCTACCACCAACATGACTTCTCAGCACAACACACCTACCCCCACTGAGCAATGCAACTGGAAGGAAGCGGAAGACCACGAACTGGTCACCGATTCTGAGGACGATGAGGCCCATGCAATGGTGAAGTTTGTGGAGCGTGAGTGGAGGGAAGTAGCCAGGAAGGCAGTGGAAGCGGAGCAACGACAGAAGGTCGAGGAGGCACAAGCGAAGGTGCAGAGGAAGAAGGAGGTGAGTAGCGAACATTCTGTATGCGGTTTAGTATTGATGCGAGGATGTGTGGACAGGCATGCAGAGCCAAAGAGGCTCATAAAGTGGAGGAGGCAGCGAGAGCCAAGGCAGTGCGCAAGGCGGAGAAGGAGCAACAGGCCGAGCTGGCGAGGGAGTGCACAGAGGCGGAGAGGTGGGCGAGGGTCGAGGCAGTACAGGAGGCACATATAGAGCGCCAGAGGCGGGAGTTCGAGGCGAGGAAGGCACAGGAGCAACAGCAGAGGTCGCAGGCACGAGCGGAGGCCATCGCGGCCACCCAAGGTAGCGGAGAGGCGACGGCGGAGCCAGCAGCGGCGACAGGCGGGAGGCAATTGGCCTGTGTGAGGTGCCGAGAGCACCTCAACAATCCTGTTGGGTGCATGGCCCAGGCAAGTTCAAAGGCAACAGCGTGTGCACATTGCCAGGCTGCATGCAAATTGTGCTCATGGAGCACAGAAGGGAAGGCAACGGAGTCCTTGACGGTGGCTGGGAGCGGAACAGAGGCGGGCGGAGTGGCAGCACCAAAATGGGTGGCAAGGAGGCGACAGCAGAGTGAGGCAAACACGTTGCCAAAGGGAGCCAGCAAGTGCAAGAAGGCACGCAACACAACAGAAGAGGACGAGGTGGATGAAGAGGAGGTGTTTGGGGTGCCCTGAGCGATGGTGGAGGAGCAGCACGATGCGCTGGGTATGCTTACCCAGATGCTAGCGCAGCTTGCAGAGCAGATGGGGGCATCAGAGGTGCGGGAGCAGGAGCAGGTGGAAATCGAGAGGGAGCAGCTCAAGCTCGAGTGCGAGAGGCTAGAGTTGGAGCGGAGGTGTGCCGCGATGGAGGAGAGGTGGACTGCTGACATGGACTGTATCAGCATGGTCATGTGGCGCCAATTTGTAGAAGGGTCATCGACAGGGACGACACAGAAGGAAATTGTGACAGCGGAGCAAGAGGAGGAGAAGGGGGCGGACAGAGATGATGAAAATGGAATGGCAGATGCGGAAGGAGAAGAGGATTAGTGGACTAACTACATATATTTTATTTTTGTTTCTTTTTTATTTTTGTACTACTATTTGAATGAATTGTTTTGTGGACTTGAAAGATGTCAGAGTGAGTTCAGAGGTGGTGGAATGACTTAGGCAGACTTGTGCGGACCAGGCTTGCCTGGGTACTTGTGATGGAAATCTTTGATGAGCTCTGACACGTGGTCGAGCTCAGTGGCAAGGAGCCACAATGTTTCTTCATCAGTACTGGCATAGCCAGCCCAGCGGACTAGGTAGAGGAGTTGGCAGTGGCGTCTTCTGTGGTCGATCTTGGAGTCTAGAATTTCTTCGACTTCGTATTTGACTTCTCTGTCAACTTCGATCAGAGGTGGCAGAGATTGGATGCGGTTGGGAATACTGCTTTGGAGGGAGGTCTTGAGTTGCGACACATGGAATACGGGGTGCACAGACTTCATGGTGTCGGGGAGTCGGAGTGTGAAGGAGAGTGATCCAGGTTTTGCTATTATTTCGAAGGGTCTGAAATTCTTGGCAGAGAGCTTCTTGGAGGGGCGCATAGACCTGAAATACTTTGCTTTCACATAGACTTGATCACCTATCTTGAAATCTGGCAGAGTTGATCTTTTCACATCTGCGGGGCCTTGGTAGCACTGTTGCACAAGGGCCATCTCAGAGTGGAGGAACTCATGGAGTTCCTTGAGGTCAGAGGTATATTCTTGAGCACGGGAAGAACTGAGGCCCAAGTCAGAGTTGATTGTGATGTCGGGGTGGTAGCCTTTGTTGGCGAAGAAGGGAGAGACACCAGTGGTTGTGCTAGGGGAGTTGTTAAAAGTGAACTCTGCAAGTGGGAGGAGTTCGGCCCAATTGCCTTGTTGGTAGTTGCAGTAGATTTGGAGATACTGCTCAAGTGTTTGGTTTGTCCGCTCGGTTTGACCATCTCCTTCTGGGTGATAGCCAGAGGTGAAATGCAGGGTCATTCCGAGTGCTTTTCCAAGCGAGCAGAAGAAGTGGGAGACAAACTCTGAACCTCTGTTGGAGGTGACATGGGTGGGTACTCCATGTTTGAAAAACACGTGTGTGACGAAGAGCTTGGCAAGCTCAGGGGAAGTGATGGTGTTGTAGGTCAGAATGAATATTCCTTGCTTCGAGGCGGTCCACGATGACTAGGATGGAGGTGAATCCATCGGAGAAAGGTAGTTGCTTGATGAAGTCCATGGATATGGAATGCCATGGGCAAGCGGGGATCAGGAGTTGTTTTAACAGGCCATAGGGCCTGTGCCTAGGGACCTTAGCATGTCTGCAGGAAGTGCAGGAACTTACATAGTCCTTTACAAAGGTGCGGACACCTGGCCAGGTATATTCCCAGCAGACTAGTTCCAAAGTGCGGCTCTGGCCGAAGTGGCCGGAGAGCAGATGGTCATGCTTGTAGCAGAGGACTCTGAGGCAGAGGTCATTGGTATCCGGCACATAGATCCTATCATCAAGGCAGAGCAAGCCAGCGGAGTCCATTGACCACCGAGAATCGGATGAGTCGGACTTGTGGCTGAGCGCGATGGGATCGGAAGGGAGAGCTGCAAGAATGTCTTTATGGAGTTGTTCCACATCAACGAGGATGGCAGCACGGATTGCTGGAGCGAGGAGAATGGTTGCCCTAAGGGAGGATGTGAGTTGTTCTTGGGTGAACATGGGTTGGAGGTTGTATGGGTTGACCCAAGTGTAGTCCCTATCCCCCTCTTTTGGGTAGATGTCCCAGCGTCTAGTGAGGGTATCAGGTTTAGCTCTGAGGCGTCCAGGGTGGAAGCGGATGGCGAGGTTGAACTGGGAGAGGTACTCTGACCAGCAGGCTTGAGGGCGGGTCAAGACCTTGGAGCTGGAGAAATACTCCAAATTCTTGTGGTCGGTGACCACGTCAACCAGAGTGGCAGAGCCCTCAAGGTAGTGTCGCCAGTGCTTGAAGGCCTCAAAGATGGCCAAAAGCTCCTTGTCATGGGTGTTGTAGTTGAGCTCAGGGGCGGACAGAGTCCGCGAATAGTATGCGACAGGGCAAAGGACCTTGTCGGAGCCAGTGATGGAAAGGATTCCAGCAATGGCATAGTCCAAAGCATCGGTCTCCACAGTCAGCGGAGTGTCAGGGACCCAGTGGGTAAGGATAGGAACAGAGGTGAAGGCCTTCTTCAGGAGATTAAAGGTGGAGCAACAATCCTCACCAAAATTCCAAGGAATGTTTTTGCGGGTAAGCCGTGTGAGAGGTACAACGATATCAGAGTAGTTGAAGATGAAATGACGGTAGAAATTCGCAAAACTGAGGAAGGACTGGATGTCCTTCACCTTGCAGGGTTCTGGCCAGTTGGAGATGGCTTTGACTTTGTCGGCGGACATGGAAAGGCCATCGGGGGAGAGGCAGAAGCCCAGGTATTTGGTAGAGGTGGTATGGAATTCACATTTTTCCGGCTTAGCAAAGAGATTATGCTTGCAGAGGCATCGGAGGACTTCACAGACATGCTTCTGATGTGATTCAATGTCTTCAGAGTAAATAAGGATGTCATCTAGATAGACGACTACACAGACATCGAGCATGTCGGAGAGAATGCTGTTAACAAATCGCTGGAAAGCCGCGAGAGCATTGGTCAGGCCAAAAGGCATGACATTCCACTCGAAGGAGCCATACCGTGTGCAAAACGCAGTCTTCCATTCATCTCCCTCAGCGATGTGGACCAAATGGTACGTGTGGCAGAGATCGATTTTGAGTAGATCTTCACCTTGCTAGGAGAGTCAAGGAGGTTGGAGATGAGAGGGAGTGGATAGTGGTCTTTCTTTGATATTTTGTTCAGTCCTCGGTAATCAACACAAAGGCAGAGTGATCCATCCTTTTTGCGGACGAACAGGACAGGAGCTCCATGAGCGGAGGTTGACTGTTGGATGAGGCCGTAGGAGAGGTGCTCATTGATGAAGGTGCGGAGTGCCCCTAATTCAGTCTGTGAAAGGGAGTACACAGTACCCAGCGAAGGGCTTGCGCCCTCCTCCAAATTGATTCGGAGGTTGTACTTGCGGTGCAGAGCAAGCGTAGTAGCTTTTGCTTTGCTGAAGACATCAGCGAAGTCATGGTAGACTTCTGGCACAGTGGAGAGATTGGAGGAATCAACAGGAGTAGCAGCAGAGGCAGAGCGGAGCTTTGCGTCCTCTGGGCGGATGTACAGCGTGAAGTTGGTAGATCCCATGAGTTTGCAAGTGCGTGCGAATGCAGCAGCACCTATGAGCAAAATGTAGGGAGTGGTCAACTGAGGCGAGTTGGAGTTGGAGGGCAGAGATGAGTCCTCAGGTGGCGGAGCCATGGAGGCAGACGCAGAGGCAGACTCAACAGAAGGAGGTACCGGAGATGCGGGCATTCGCAGTGTGCCTTTACAGAATTCGATGTGACCCAAAACCCAGTCAATCAACAGATTGTAGTGGGTGAGCCAGCTATGTCCAAGGACCAGCATGCAGGAGGAATCCAGTGGAGTTACATAGAAAGTTTCGGAGTTGACTTCACCTGTGGAGAACTGAATGTTGAGTTTGATGGCTTTGGTAATGAAGGTGTTCGTAGCACCGTCTAGGAGGCGGAGTTCAAGCGGAGTGATCGTGTAGGTTTCAAGAGTGTTTACTAACAAAATTGCTATCTATGAAACAATGGCTAGAGCCAGAATCAACGAGAGCGGAGACAGGAGGAATAGCGACAGGGGACATAATGGAAACAGAAGGCATAAGGGAGTTTGGATCAGAGAGAGCGGACGTGTTGAGGCGTAACTCCGTAGGTGCACAGTCGGAGTCAACGCAACCCCCAGATTGTGCGGAGTTCTGAGAGCTGCTGTCTAATTTTTTGACTCCGCAGCAGCGGGAGTCACGGCCTTGGCAGCACGGGCCTTGGCCTTAGAGCTCTTGGAGGTGGACTTTGGACAGTCCCTGGCCATATGGCCGGGTTGTCCGCAGAACATGCAGAGCTTGTCTTTGATGCACCGCTGGTGCTCTTTCTCAGTCAACTTTCCATCTTTTCCAAGATGGGCGGGAGTTTCAGAGGAGGCAGGCTTGGTGCCAGAGGAGCTCTTTGACTTGTTGGAGCTCTTGTTCTTGTTGTCCTTCTCCTTGGTTTTACCCTTGGAGTCGGAGGAGGCAGAGGAGGTGCCTTTGGAGGTGGAGTTGGACGAGGAGGACGTGGAGGACTTGGTTTGGCGCGCAACTTCAGATTTGCACTCCCAGTACCTGGTGTCGATGGTCTGCGCAAGAGTGCGGTAACCATCCAGGGTGCAGGGCTTGCCAACACGGGAAATCTCATCTTTGATGCAGTCAGGGAGGCCACTGTAAAAGATGTGGCGGAGGGCACCATCGCCGTAGCCATGGACTTGGCCAGCGAGGCGGTTGAACTCAACCACGTACTTATTTATCTTCTGTCCTTCTTTCATGGACAGGTTATCTAATTGGTGTTCGGCATCTCCGACGGGGTCATGCAGGCCAAAGTTGGACTTCAGTTCAGAGATGAACTCGGTGTAATTGTCCATCCATAGCGGATGGGCGCGGGGATTGGCGGAGTTGAGTAGATCTGGTTCGAACCACTCGAGGGCCATGCCCTTTAGGTATGACTGTGTGAAGGTGACCCTAGTGCGGTCAGAGGCAAAAGCCTTGGGGTGATCCTGAAAGTTCAGTTTGCACTGAACAAGGAAAGTGTGGAGCTTGCGCGGATCAGTTCCATCGAATGTGTCAGGTTCATGGACTTTGGTGTGACCAGAAGAGGAATCGTGGTCAGCAGATGCCATAGTGACCTTGGTCAGCACCTGGACCGCCTGTGTAAACAGGAGCAAGGGGTCCGGAGTTGGAGTTGAAGTGGAAGGGATAGGGGAGTCTGGTAGTGGAACATCTGGTGGGTTGGGAGAAGGCGGGTTGCTATCTCCGCCGCCACCACCATTGCCACCAGGGTAGCTGTCACCGTAGATGTCCAGGGTGTTGTCGAAACAACGCATGGAGTAAACTCCAGACTCGTTGGGGCGGCGCAGAGCGGGGGTTGGAGTAGTGGGATTGGGGGCGGGAGCCCCAGGTGGAGTATTATGATTGGAGAAGGAGAGGAACTCTCCTTCTTCGGCCAAATCGTTTTGGGAAGTGGAGGGTGCATTGAGTGCCTCCTGGCGCTCTTCGAGCACATGAGACTGAGCATGGGTAGTGATGATTGAGCGACTAGTCATGGTTGGGAGTAATTAGCAGGTGTGCAAGAGTGAGTTCAAATATACTGTCAGAACCGGTTCCTCCGACGAACTCCGACATGAGTGGAGTTAAGTGTGAAGGTTGTCAACAACAAGCGGAGGAGATGCAGAGGTGTTGAGGACTTGGCTTCAGCGTATGTGCTGCACCCTTGCGATACCTGCGTCCTCTTATTTCAGAGGACTTAAGGACAGAGTGATGGAGGTCCGACGAAGGTTGGAGTTGCCAGAAGGCAGAGGAGACAGAGGAGAACAGAGGGGAGTTCACGGGAAGTATTCAAGATGATATTTGAACTGAGGGACAATCCCCTCAGCGTGCAGAGTACTTATACTTTACATCAGATATGTATAGTAACCAAGAAGTGGAGGAGAGACACAGTGGAGACATAGCTAAGAGTCTGCAGATGACAAACGGATGAGTAACATACACGGAACGGAGATCAGTGATAAGCGTAATGGATCAAAAGGTTAACGGGACACAGCTATGAGTAATCAGATCTAATCTAAAACGGGAACAAGGGAAGCAGGAA
>Ga0307516_10006492_pt1 | contig 13696 bp, 13 predicted proteins | sample 19_EM_MG_FD_203310 | JGI IMG/M metagenome (GOLD analysis project Ga0307516, IMG submission 203310) | Populus trichocarpa ectomycorrhiza microbial communities from riparian zone in the Pacific Northwest, United States - 19_EM | ecosystem: Host-associated > Plants > Roots > Unclassified | place... | reverse complement strand
AGCCCCCGCACGGTCCGCCGCGACGTCGACCGGCTGCGCGAGCTCGGCTACCCGATCGCGACCGCCAAAGGCCCGGACGGGGGGTACCGGCTCGGCGCCGGCACGCAACTGCCGCCGCTGCTGTTCGACGACGAGCAGGCTGTCGCCTTGGCTGTGGCCCTCCAGAGCGCCACCACCGCCGGCGCGGGCATCGAGGAGGCCGCGATGCGGGCGCTGCACACCGTCCGGCAGGTCATGCCCGCACGGCTGCGCCACCGCATCGACACCCTCCAGATCACCGCCGTCGAACGCTCCGCGGCGCCGCCGGTCGACAGTGGCGTGTTGACGGCGATCAGCGGCGCCGTCCACGCCCGCGAGGTGCTGCGCTTCGACTACGCCACGGCGGCCGGCGACCCCGCCACGATTCCACCGCGCCGGGCGGAGCCCCACCACCTCGTCACCTGGGGCGGTCGCTGGTACCTCGTCGCCTGGGACCTCGACCGCGACGACTGGCGCACCTTCCGCGCCGACCGGATCACCCCGCGAATCCCCACCGGGCCCCGCTTCGTCCCGCGCGAGCTGCCCGGCGGGAACGTGGCCACGTTCGTCGCCGCCAGGTTCTCCGGCTCCGACGGCTCGGGCGGCTGGCCGTGCCGCGGCGAGGTGATCCTCGACCTGCCCGCCGCCGAGGTGTCCCCGTTCATCCGCGACGGGGTCGTCGAGGAACTCGGCCCAGACCGCTGCCGCCTCATCCTGGGCTCATGGTCCTGGCCCGCGCTGGCCACCACCATCGGCAGGTTCGACGCCGACATCGCGGTGGTCGGGCCGACCGAGCTCAAGGCAGCCTTCGCGCGCCTGGCCCACCGCTACAGCAACGCTGCCACCGGTGCCGAGCAGCGTGCGCGAACGCGGCACGGCACCGTCGGTTGACGGTCACGACGTGATGTCCACCAGGACCTTGCCGAGCACGCCGTCCTCTACCACGCGGTGCGCGTCGGCGGTGCGGCCGAGCGGGAAGCGGACCAGCGGCAGGCCGTGCTCCTCACCGACCGGCAGGGCACCGTCGCGGACCGCGGCGGTCACGTCCTCGACGGCCGCGGCGAGCGCCTCCGGACCAACCGTGTAGAGCACCAGGAACTGAAAGCGGGTGTTCAGCACCATGTTCTGCCGCACGTCCAGCTCGACCGGTTTGCCGCCGTCGTTGGCGTACGTCGAGATCGTGCCGCGCGTTCGCAGCACGGCCAGGTCCAGGGCGAGGTTCGCGCCGAGCGCTACCTCGGCGACGATGTCGACGCCGTCCGGGGCGATCTTGCGGATCTCGCCGGCCGGGTCACCCTCCCGATAGTTGATCACGTGGTGGGCGCCGGCGGCGGTGGCCAGCCGGGCCTTCTCCGGGCCGCTGATCGTGCTGATCACGGTGGCGCCGGCCCATCGGGCGAGCTGGATCGTCGCGTGCCCGACCGCCCCGGCCCCACCCGCGGCGAGCACGACCTTGCCGTCGAGGGCGCCGGGACGCAGTCGGCGCGGGCCGTCCTCGGCGACGGTGAGCGCGCGGTGCGCGGTGAGCGCGGGCACGCCGAGCGAGGCGCCGATGTCGAAACCGGCGTCGTCGGGCAGCGGCACGGCCTGCCCGGCGGGCACGACGGTGAACTCGGCGGCGGTGCCGGTGGGCCGACCGGCGGCGGCCATGAACAGCCACACCCGCTGACCGACCCGGCCCTGGTCGACCCCGGCACCCACGGCGTCGATCACGCCGGCGCCGTCGAGGTGCGGGGTGACCTCGGGGAACAACTTAGGGTTGGTGGCGCCGGAACGGGTCTTCCAGTCGGTCGGGTTGACCCCGGACACAGCGACCCGGACGCGAACCTCGCCGGCGCCGGGCACGGGCACCTCACGGTCGACGAGCTGCAGAACGTCGGGACCGCCGTTGTCGCGGTAGATGATGGCCTTCATGAGCTGTCCTAACAGGAGAGTTCGATGGATGAGGGGTCGTCCGGCGATTCCGGTCAGCCGATGGCGACCTGGTAGGAGCGGGCTGGATGGCGTCGAGGGTCGCCAGGGCCGCGGAAGCCCGGCGATCGAGGCGGGCCTCGATGGGGCTCCTGGCCCGCGGCCGGGGACCACGAGCCGCCGTAGCAGAGGTAGCTGCGACGCGCCGTAGCCGGCCCGGAGAAACGGTGCGGCCGGCGTGGTCATGACTGTGCCGCCGTTGTCATACCTCATTCTGGCCCTCGCCCGCGGGGCCGCCGCCTCGGGCGCGCGGTCATGACGCGGTGTCCTCGGTCGGTGCTTGCAGGGCGATGTCGAGCAGCGCGGCCAGGTAGAGCGCCGATACGCGGTGGGCGATCGGGGTGGCGCGTTCCCGGGCCTCGGCCGGCTCTTTGTGCTCGATTTTGACCAGCCACGCCGCGACGCACTCGTGCAGCATCGCGCGTGTCTGGTCGATCATGTCGATGACGATGGCTCGGATCGCCGGGTCGGTGGTCGCCTCCCCCCACGTCTGGACGGCAACCCGCGCGGCGGCCGGATCTTTGCCGGCGACGAGCCGGGCTAGCAGCTCGTCGGGATCCGGCGGGGCGTCGCTCGCGGCCCACGCGCCGATGACCGCGGCCCGCTCGGAAAGCGCCTCGCGGGCAGAGGCCTGCACCAGCTCGGCCTTGTTCCGGTAGTGGGCGTAGATCGAGCCGGCGGAGAGGCCGGACTCGGCGGTGATGTCCGCGATCGAGGTCCGCTCCAAACCGTTGCGGCCGAAGCATCGCACGGCGGCCTCGCTGATCTGGGCTCGCCGGAGTTCCTTGCGCGCGTCGGTGAGCCGCGGCATCATGCCCTCCCCCACAAAAAGAACCAACGTTCCTCTTGTGAGGCACACTAACAGAGCCGTCATTCTGTTTACGGCCCTGGCGGGCCCACCCCGCCGTAGCGGTTGCCGCGCTACGGATTGAGAGCCGCGAGCCCGGCTTCGGCGCAATCGTCGTCTTGCTGGGGCAGTCCGCCGCTGACGGCGACAGCGCCCACGACGGTGTCCGCCTGCCGGATGAGCACCGAGCCCGCACCCGCCAGGATCGGCCTGCCGGCCGCCTGGTCGATCTGCGCGAAGAAGGCGGGCCACGCCTCCTGCAACTGCCGCAGCGAGGCGCCGTCCCGCCGGAAGAGGGCCACGCTGGCGGCCTTGGTCTCGGCGATCTGCACCGAGAGCGGCGGTGCGCCGTCCATGCGGCCGAGGGCCTGCAAGTGCCCGCCCTCGTCGACGACTGCGACCGTGATAAGCGCTCCCAGCTTGCCGGCCCGCTCCTGGGCGCCCGTGATCACGCTTTGCGCCTCTTGCAGCGTCAGTGGCATGGGGCTCCCCCGAGTTAGTGAACAGCTGTCCTTGCATGGACGACTGTATGGCGAGGCGCCGCCGTGACGCAAGTGCCTGTCATTAGGATGAGCGGGCTATGGACAGCACCGCGGCCGCCGCCGGCCCTCGCCGCCCGAACGCCCGGGGACAGGGTGAGCTGCTGCGGGAGGAGATCGTTTCGGCTGCCGTGCGGATGCTGGACGATCTCGCCGATGACGAGGCGCTGTCCCTGCGCGCGGTGGCGCGGGCGCTGTCGATCTCCCCCAACTCGGTCTACCTGTACTTTCCGGATCGCGACGCGCTTGTTCTGGCCGCCATGCAGCGCTGTCACGAACAGCTGGTCCAGGCTGTCGACGGCGCCGTGCGCGAGGATCCCGATCCCGCCTCCAGGCTGCGCGCACGCCTCCTGACCCAGGCGGCCTGGGCGCAGCGACATCCCGGCCTCTACAAGGTGATGCACGAGAGCAAGGTCGGTCGGCAGCCCGGCATGCCGTTCAAGGAAGTGCTGCTCGCGCACGCCACGGCTGCCGTTCAGGACTGCATGGACGGTGGCGCCGCCCCGCCGGGCGACGCGCTCATGGTCGCGCTCGATCTGCGGGCCGCCGTCGTCGGCATGCTGTCGCTCCGGATCAACGAGCCCGACCTGCCGTGGCCGCCGATCGGCGAGCAGGTCGATCGGTTCCTGACCAAACTCGTCGGCCTCACGTTGCCGATCGCCGGCTGATCCGCTCCGGATCAGAGCCGGGCGATGTCAGAGCCGGGCGATGGCTGACGCGGGGTCCTCGATCGCGTCCGCGACGCTGCGCATGAAGCCGGCCGCCGTCCCGCCGTCGCAGACCCGGTGATCGAACACGAAGCTCATCTGGGTGATCTTGCGGACGCACAGCTCGCCGTCGACGACCCAGGGCCGGTCGATGATCCGGCCGAAGCCCAGGATCGCCACCTGCGGATGGTTGATGATCGCGGCGCTGCCGTCGACCCGGAGGCTGCCGTAGTTGTTGAGCGTGAAGGTCCCGGCCTCCTGGCCCGTCACCCGGCCCTCGCGGGCGCTCGCGGTGACCCGGCGGATCTCCGTGTCCAGCTGCCCGGTCGTCATCGCCTCGGCGCCGAGCACCGCGGGCACGACCAGGCCGCGCTCGCCCTGCACGGCGATGCCGAGGTTGATCCGATCGAACTCGACGATCTCCTGCCGCTCGGTGTCCACCCGGGCGTTGAGCATCGGATACTGCCGCAGGCCCGCCACGACGAAGCGGGCGAGGTAGGCGAGCAGCCCCGGGCGTGGTGTGCTCTGGCGCAGTTCCCAGAGCCTGGTGGCGTCGACATCGACCCAGACGGTGGCCTCGGGGATCTCGGCACGGCTGCGGGTCAGCGCCGCCGAGACCGCCTTGCGGAAGCCACTGAGAGCCACGCGGCGCTCCCCCACAGCGACCGAAGCCGACGCGGAAGCGGCCGACGCGGCCGGAGCGGAAGCGGCCGACGCGGCCGGGGTGGGAATGCCCGCGGGCCGGGCCAGCGCACGCTCGACATCCGCCCGGACGATGACACCCCCGGCGCCGGTCGCCTCGACCGCACCGAGATCCACTCCGCCCTCACGGGCGAGCCGGCGCACCAGCGGCGAGACCACGAGCGGCACGCGGTGCGGCGTCGCGACCGGACCAGCCGGGGCCGGACCAGCCGGGGCCGAACCGGGCGGAGCCGGGCGGGCACGCGGACGGCGGCGCCGCGTCGTGACCGTGCCGCCCGAGGTCCCGTACCCGATCAGCACGTTGCCGGAGCCGGCCGGCTCTTCCTCGACGTCAGGCACGGCGATAAGCGCGGCGACCGTGAGCAGCGGCCTGCCGACCTCAAGCGTCGCACCCTCGGCCGCGTGCCGGGTCGCGACCCGGCCGGCGTACGGGGTGGGCACCTCGACCAGCGCCTTCGCCGTCTCCACCTCGACCACCGGCTGGTCGACCTCGACGGTGTCGCCCTCGTGGACCAGCCAGCGCACCACCTCCGCCTCGGTCAGGCCCTCGCCGAGGTCCGGCAGCAGAAACACCCGCGTGGTCATCGGTCCCCCCACTGCAGGTCGTCCACGGCGTCCAGGACGCGGTCCACGCCCGGCAGCTGGAAGTGCTCCAGCTTCGGCGGCGGGTACGGGATGTCGAAGCCGGTCACCCGGCGGATCGGCGCGGCCAGCGCGTGGAAGCACCGCTCGGTGACCCGGGCGACGATCTCCGACGACACGCTCGCGAAGCCGGAGGCCTCCGCGACCACGACGGCCCGGCCGGTGCCGCGGACCGCCGCGCACACCGTCTCGTCGTCGAACGGCACGATCGAGCGCAGGTCGACCACCTGCAGGCTGCGGCCCTCGGTCGCGGCCACCTCGGCGGCTTCCAGGGCGACGGGCACGGACGGGCCGTACGCGATCAGGGTGGCGTCGGTGCCCGCGCGGCGTACCACCGCCTTGCCGATGCCGGGCACCGGCGCGCCCAGCTCGACCTCTTCCTTGCTCCAGTAGAGCTTCTTCGGTTCGAGGAAGACGACCGGGTCCGGCGAGGCGATCGCCTCGCGCAGCAGCCCGTACGCGTCCGCCGGGGTCGCCGGTGCCACCACGTGCAGGCCGGGCGTGTGCGCGTAGTACGCCTCGGAGGAGTCGCAGTGGTGCTCGACGCCGCCGATGCCGCCCGCGTACGGCACCCGGATCACCATCGGCAATGTGACCCGGCCGCGGGTGCGGTTGCGCATCTTCGCCACGTGGCTGACGATCTGCTCGAACGCCGGGTAGGCGAAGGCGTCGAACTGCATCTCCACCACCGGGCGCATGCCGTTCATCGCCATGCCGATCGCCACGCCGACGATGCCGGACTCCGCGAGGGGCGTGTCGAAGCACCGGTCCTCGCCGAACTCGGCGGTCAGGCCGTCGGTGATCCGGAAGACGCCGCCGAGCGCCCCGACGTCCTCGCCGAAGGTCACCACCGTCGGGTCCGCGGCCATCGCGTCGCGCAGGGCCCGGTTGAGCGCCTGCCCCATGGTCAGCTTCAGATGGGTCGGGGCGGTGAGAGTCATCGCAGTGCCTCCTTGGCGATGCCCTCTTGGCCCTCGCCTGCTGTGCCGTCGTTCGGTGCGGCCGAGTGCCGCTCGGTGCAGTCGGTCATCGCAGAGCTCCTTCGCGCTCCAGCTCGTCGGCGACCAGCGCGGCCTGCTCGGTGAGCTGGGGGGTGGGCCTGGCGTACACGTGGTCGAAGAGCATCGCGGGGTCGGGCTCGACGTCGCGGTTCAGGCCGTCGCGCAGGTGGGTGGCCGCCCGTTCCGCCCGCGCCGTGACGTCCGCCAGCTGCGCGTCGGTGAGCAGGCCGCGCTCGCGCAGGTGGGCCTCCAGCCGGGTGATCGGGTCGCGCTCGACCCAGGCCGCGACCTCCTCGTCGCGGCGGTAGCGGGTGGCGTCGTCGGCGTTGGTGTGTGCCTGCATCCGGTACGTGTGCGCCTCGATGAGCTGTGGTCCCTCGCCGGCCCGGGCCCGGTCGACGGCGGCGCCGAGGACCGCCAGCAGCGCGGCCGCGTCGTTGCCGTCGACGCGTTCGCCCGGCACGCCGTAGCCGATGCCCTTGTGCGCCAGCGACGGGGCGGCGGTCTGCCGGGCGAGCGGGACGCTGATGGCGTACTCGTTGTTCTGCACCAGGAACACGACCGGCGCGCGCAGGACCGCGGCGAAGTTGAGCGCCTCGTGGAAGTCGCCCTCGCTGGTGCCGCCGTCGCCGCACAGCGCCATGACGACGGTCGGTTCGCCGCGCAGCCGCGCGGCGTGCGCGACGCCGACCGCGTGCGGGAGCTGGGTCGCCAGCGGCGTGGCGTGCGGGGCGACCTTGTGCTCGTACGGGTCGTAGCCGCAGTGCCAGTCCCCCTTGAGCAGGCTCAGCGCCTCGACCGGGTCCACTCCCCGGCCCACCGCGGCGATCGTGTCGCGGTACGTGGGGAACAGCCAGTCCCCGTCGGCCAGCACCTGAGCGGCGGCGACCTGGCAGGCCTCCTGCCCGTGCGACGAGGGGTAGACCGCCAGCCGGCCCTGCCGGACCAGCGCGTACGCCTGATCGTTGAGCCGCCGCGCGGTGACCAGTGCCGCGAAGGCCCGGACCAGCTCCGCGCCGTCCGGGGCGGGGTATCCCGGCGCGTCGACCGCTCGCCCGTGCGTGTCGATGAGCGTGACCGGCTCGCCGGACGGGAGAAGGTGGTGCGGGTCACGTGTCATGCAGACATGGTCGTTGCCCGACCAATCGGTTTCCACAACCGGCGGAAAACCGAGAAAATGTACTGGGCTGCCCGGCGAGGGGCGGCCAAATGTCCAGCCAACCCGGTCTGGAGACGAGGAGGATGAGACAAGTGGCCAGCCCTCTCGACGAGGTCGACCGGCAGATCCTGGCGGAGCTGACCCGCGACGGCCGGATGTCGATGCGCACCCTGGCCGAGCGCCTGCACATCTCCCGGGCCAACGCCTACGCCCGGGTCGAGCGGCTCCGCGCCGCGAACGTGATCCGCGGCTTCCGGGCCGACATCGACCCGGTCGCCGCGGGCCTGGCCACCTCCGCCTACGTCACGGTGAACCTGCACCAGGCGGAGTGGCGCGACGTGGGCGAGCAACTGCGGGCGCTGCCCGGCGTCGTGCACATCGCCCTGGTCGGCGGCGAGTTCGACGCGATCCTGCTGGTGCGGGCCAGGGACAACGCCGGCCTGCGCCGCCTGGTCCTGGACGTGATCCAGGGCATGCCCGGGGTGGTCAACACCCGCACGCTGCTGGTCTTCGAGGAGGCCGAGCCGCTGTCCGCCACCGCCGTCTGGGAGCAGTGAGGGTCACCGGGCGGCGAGCCGGATGGCCGTCCAGGACACCGGCGGCAGGCTCGCCCGCAGCACGCCGTCGCTGACGTCGGCGTCCTTGGCCGGGCGGGGCACCACCCGGTCCGGATCGGCCGCGGTGTTCACGGCGTACAGGTCGTCGTCCGCGAGCGTCCACGTCTCGGCCACCCGCAGGCCGGCCCGGAAGCCGGTCAGCGAGACGGCGAGGTCGGCGCTCTCGGTGAGGTGCCGGTTGACGACGAAGACGGTGACGTCGCCGCTCTCGGCGTCGTGGGTGGCGACCGCGTCCAGGACCGGCACGGCACCGAACTTCGCGGTGTCGTAGCTGGGTGAGTGCGTCTCCACGCGCAGCACCTCGCCGCGGGCCAGGCGGGAGGTCAGCGCGAACGGGTGGAAGATCGTCTGCCGCCACGCCGGGCCGCCGGCCTCGGTGCGGATCGGCGCGATGACGTTGACCAGCTGGGCCTGGCAGGCGGCGGTGACCCGGTCGCTGTGCCGCAGCAGGGAGATGAGCAGGTTGCCCACCACCACGGCGTCGGCGACGTTGTAGCAGTTCTCGATGACCCGGGGGGCCACCTGCCACTCGGTCTCCTGGGTGGCCGCGAACGCGCTGTGGTACCAGACGTTCCACTCGTCGAACGAGATCTTGATCTTCTTGCGGCTCTTCAGCTTGGCGCCGACGCTGTCGGCGGTGGCGGCGACGCTGGTGATGAAGTGGTCCATGTCGACCGCCGAGGCCAGGAAGCTGCCCAGGTCACCGTCGACCGGTTCGTAGTAGGCATGCGCGGAGATGTAGTCGACGGCGTCGTACGCCTGCTCCAGCACCTCGGCCTCCCACGCCGCGAAGGTCGGCATCGAGGAGTTCGAGCTGCCGCAGGCCACCAGCTCCAGGCCCGGCTCGGCGCTGCGCATCGCCCGGGCCGTCTCCACGGCGAGCCGGCCGTACTCGTGGGCGGTCTTGTGGCCGGTCTGCCACGGCCCGTCGAGCTCGTTGCCGAGGCAGAACATGGTCACGCCGTACGGCTCCGGAGATCCGTTCGCCGCCCGCAGGCGCGCCAGGTGGGTGCGGTCGGGCTGGTTCATGTACTCCTGGACGTCCAGCGCCTCCTGCATGCCGCGGGTGCCGAGGTTGACCGCGTACATGACCTCGACGCCGGCCTTGCGCGCCCAGCGCACGAATTCGTCGATGCCGACCTCGTTGGTCTCCAGGCTGTGCCAGGCGAGGTCGCGGCGCACCGGCCGGTCCGCGACCGGGCCGATGCCGTCCTCCCAGCGGTAGCCGGAGACGAAGTTGCCGCCCGGATACCGCACCACGGAGACGCCCAGCTCGCGGGTCAGCGCGAGCACGTCCTCCCGGAAGCCGTCGGCGTCCGCGGTCGGGTGCGACGGCTCGTAGATGCCGGTGTAGACGCACCGGCCCATGTGCTCGACGAAGGAGCCGAAGGTACGGCGGGAAACCGGCGCGATGGTGAACGCGGGATCGAGGGTGAAGGTTGCGGAAAGCACGGATCTCCCAGCGGTCGAAGGGGGTGTCACCGTGCCATTCTCCCCCGTGCGGTGACGTCCGGCGCGGGTGCCTGGGGCGTACCGTGGTCGTCATTCGGCAGGCGAGGAGGACCCATGCAGAGGGTGTCGATCGACGTGGGGCCCGACGGGTCGCTGGAGGTCGTGTTGCGCGGTGAGGTCGACTTCACCAATGCCGCCGCCTCCGCCGAGGCGATCCGGGCGGCGATCGCCGCCGGGCGGCCCGCCGTGGTGCGGGTGGACCTGGCCGCGGTGACGTTCCTGGACTCCTCCGGCATCGGCGTCCTGGTGCAGGCGATGAAGGCCGCAGCGGCCGCCGACGCGGCGTTCCGCGTCGAGCATCCCACCGACAAGGTGCTGGACCAGCTGCACCTGGCCGGGCTGCTCGAGCCCTTCGGGGTCAACCAGTCGTAGTACACGTCCGGGTACTGGACGCCGGGCGGGCCGGCGGGCGAAACTGCGAATGCTCCGCACGGGGCCGGACGCTGAAGGCCGGGGGCAGCAGATGGAGGCACACCACGGCTACCTGCAGCGCCTCACCGAGCTCAACGCCGAGATCGGCCGGTCCCGGCTCGACCCCGACGTGGGGTACGAGCGGGCCGCCGGGTTGCTCGCCGGGCGGATCGGCTGCCGGGTCGAGGAAGCGCACACCTACCTGCGGCAACTGGCCACCGAGCAGGACCGCGATGTCCGTGCGGTAGCCGCCGAGGTGCTGGCCACGCTGGAAGCCCGTGCCGCCACCCCGCCCGGGCGCCTGCGCACCGCCGCCGCCGAGGCCCTGACGGTGCCGGTCCAGCAGGTCGGGCCGGGCCTGCTCAATTCCTGGGTCCGGCACGAGGAGCAGACCCGGCTGGCCGAGCGCATCGCGCAGACCGAACGGCTCGGCAATCTCGGCTGGGGCGAGTGGGACCTGGTCTCCGACGCCACCGTCTGGTCCGACGAGCTGTACCGCATCTACGAACGCGACCCCACCGCCGGGCCGCTGCCGCGCGAGGAGTCCGAGGCCCTCGCCCTGCCCGATGACGAGCCCGTACGCCGGCAGGCGGCCGAGGCCTTCGGCCGGGGCGAGACCGTCGACGTCACCTACCGGATCCGCGTCAACGGCAGGGTCAAGCACGTACGGGCCGTGGTCGACGCCGTGCGGGACGGCCACGGCCGGCCGCTGAAGATCTACGGCATCATTCAGGACGTCACCGCCCGCGAGACCAGCCGCGCCAAGCTGGCCGAGGTGCAACAGCAGCTGCGCGAGCACCAGGCCAGCCTGGCCGTCGAGCACCGTCTCGCCGCCCAGCTGCAGCAGATCGTGCTGCCCATCCCGACCGCGCCGATCGACCTGCCCGGGCTGCGGGCTGCCGTGCGGTATCTCCCCGCCGAGCAGGCCAGCCGGGTCGGCGGCGACTGGTACCACGCGGCGGTCGCCCGCGACGGCAGCGTCATCCTCGCCGTCGGCGACGTCGCCGGCCACGGGCTGCACGCCGCGGCCACCATGGCCCTGCTGCGGCACGCCCTCACGACCCTGACCGTCACCACCACGACGCACCCCGCCGAGCTGCTCGCCCACCTCAACCAGCTGCTCAACGCCAGCGACCCGGCGGTCGGCACGGCCACCGCGGTCATCGTCCGCTACGACCCCGCCACCCACCACCTGCTGTGGGCCCAGGCCGGTCATCCCGCCCCGCTGCACACCCGCGCCGGCGCCACCGCCGAGCTGGCCCGGCCGCGCGGACCGCTGCTGGGCGCCCTGCCCCACCCGGGCTACGACACCGCCACCCTCAGCCTCGGCGCGGGTGACGTGCTCCTCCTCTACACCGACGGACTCATCGAACACCGCTCGCACAGCCTCGAGGAAGGTCTCGCACCGGTCATGGCCACCCTCAACCGCGTCTCCGCCGCCGTCCGTCCCCCGCCCCTCGACGAGCTGGTCGCCGAGCTGCGAACCGCCAACCCCGACGACGACACCTGCATCCTCGCCGCCCGCAGATGCGCCGCCAACGGCAGTCCCGATGAGTGAGCCGACCACGCGGGGAGCCGACCACCCGCCCGCCGACCTGCTGACGCGGCAGTTCACCCTGGACGGCCTCGTGGCGCTGCGCCACGACCTCGAGCGCTGCGCCGCCCGGCACGGCCTGGCCGGGCTGGAGCTCTACCGCTTCGTGGTCGCCGTCAACGAGCTCACCACCAACGCGGTGCGCCACGGCGGGGGCAGCGGTCACCTCGCGCTCTGGCGTACCGGCGGCCGGCTCCACTGCCGCGTCTCCGACCGTGGCACGGGCCTGCCCGCCGGTCATCGCCTCCAGATGCCGCCGCCCGACGCCATCGGCGGCCGTGGCCTCTGGCTCGCCCGCCACAGCGTCGACCGGCTGACCATCGACAGCGACGACCGGGGCACCAGCATCACCGTCAGCACCCGCGTCTGAGTTCGCCCGGGCCCGGTCACCGCGGCTTGGTCGGCAGTTCGATGGTGAAGGTGGTGCCGGGGCCGGCGCCGGGGCTGTCGGCCAGGCCGATGGTGCCGTGGTGGCGTTCGATGATGGTACGGGTGATGACCAGGCCCAGGCCGGTGCCGGGGATGCGCCGGTCGAGGGCGCTGGAGGCGCGGTAGAAGCGCCGGAACAGCCGCGGCCGGTCGCCGGGTGGGATGCCGATGCCGGTGTCGGAGACGGTCCAGGTGATCGCCTCGCCGGCGGTGTCGAGGTCGGCGGCGACGGTGATGGTGCCGCCCGCGGGGGTGTACTTGATGGCGTTGCCCAGCAGGTTGTCGGCGACCTGGCGGAGCCGTTCCGGGTCGGCGTACAGATCGAGGCGTTGCGGTAGCCGGACGTCGACGATGAGCTGCTTGTCGGCCGTCTGCGTCGCGTGGGCCTGCACGGCCTGGTCGATGATGGCGCACAGGTCGGTGTCGGTGGGGTCGACCGCGAGGTGCCCGGATTCGAGGCGGGCGAGGTCGAGGAGGTCCTCCGCCATGACGGACAGCCGCTGCGCGTTGCGGTTGATGACCTGCAGGTAGTGCCGTTGCTGATCGATGGTCAGGCAGTCGAGCTCGTCGTCGAACAGGGCCGCGGTGCCGGTGATCACCGCCAGCGGGTTGCGGAGTTCGTGGGTGACCATGGCGAGGAACTCGTCCTTGGTCCGGGCCAGTTCGACGGTGAGTTCCTCGGCGCGGCGCCGTTCGAGGTACTGCCCGACCTGGGCGGCGAGGCCACCGAGCAGCCCGGTGAGGGTGTCCTCCGGGTCCTCGACGCGGTCACCGTAGACGCACAGCGCGCCGAGGGTCTGCGCGCCGGTGCTCAGCGGCACGCCGACGGCGACGCGCAGCCCGTTGCGGGCCGCGGCGCGGCTGCGCACCGAGCCGGTGTCGGCGGACAGGTCGGGGATCCAGTGTGCGGCGGCGTCGGCGCAGACCCGGCCGGGCAGCCCGGCACCCCGGTCGAGCTCGTCGAGGGCGAAGCCCGGCAGCTGCCGGCCGGGTGCGACGTGCCGGGCGGCGCAGGTCAGCAGTTGCCGGTCGTCGTCGACCCGCCACAACTCGACCACCGGCCAGCCCATCTTCACCCCGAGCGCCTCGACCACGCGGGCGGCGGCGGTGGTGCTCGAGTCGGCCTCGGCCAGGCCCCGGGCCACGGCGGCCTCCACGTCGGCGAACCGGCCGGCTCGCTGTGCGGTGGTGACGTCGTGGGCGAAGGCGTGAAACACCAGCCCACCGGGTTCCTCGGTGGCGGTCAGCGTCATCTCGATGGGGAACTCGTGACCGTTGGCGTGCAGGGCGTCCAGGATCAGCCGCCGGCCGAGGACCCGGCCGGGTTCGCCGGCGGCGAGCCGCCCCAGCCCGGCGCGGTGCGCGGCCCGGAACCGGACCGGGATGATCAGTTCTTCGATCGGGCGGCCGCACGCCTCGGCGTGGGTGAAGCCGAACGTGGCCTCGGCGGCGGGGTTCCACGCCAGGACCCGGCCGGTGGCGGCGATGGCGATGTAGGCCTGCAGCGCGACGGCGAGCACGGCCGGCGAGTCGTGCAGCAGCCCGCC
>Ga0307516_10006491_pt1 | contig 13697 bp, 13 predicted proteins | sample 19_EM_MG_FD_203310 | JGI IMG/M metagenome (GOLD analysis project Ga0307516, IMG submission 203310) | Populus trichocarpa ectomycorrhiza microbial communities from riparian zone in the Pacific Northwest, United States - 19_EM | ecosystem: Host-associated > Plants > Roots > Unclassified | place... | reverse complement strand
AAGTGGTATATTAAACCACACTTTTAACTGCACTAGCGTGAAATGGCTCATATCGACTCTAATTAGAGGTGATTGTGCCCCCTACAAGTCACTCTAATAAGAGGGGTAAAGTGGGTGCCACAGGTGGAAAGGTAAGTTATCACAAGACGTCAGTTCCATATATGAATATAATTCAGGGCGCCACACGATTATATGGCATATGCATACATATATAAAGGGCATTCACCAGGCACACACCCCCCACCCCCATCATCCAACAACCCCACACTTGATATTCCCCTGACAGATTTCGCTGAGCCACCACCGCACTTTCATCTCAATCTGTCTTTCAACAGACGAGTCTGTCTCCCAGCAGGCCTAAGGCCTCCAGAACAACGCCATATCGTGGCTACGCATATCATGGAATGATCCTAGCAGGGAGGCTTTCGACGCTACTTCCATTTGTCGTCCGGCTTCCCTTCTAGGCTCATTCCCCTTCCTTTCCGGTCTTGGATACAATGATGGACTCGGCCCTGGCGATCGCTTTATTTATGCACTCCACCCTTTCTCCTTGGTACTGTTTGTCTTATGGTCATTCTGGTCCTCGTGTGGTTTGTTCGAAGTTGCTATACAAGACTCCTTCGGTGCGGTCCCCCCGCTTGTTCCGCGGGGCCACCCATTCATCTCATGACCGTTTTATCTTTAGGTCGTCATCGACCGAGAAAGACCCGGAATTCTGGTTATGTGAGGAAGTAGACGGGAATGGCCCGGGCGCCCTCATACCCGAACCCGCTATTCCCGACCTTACAGGCGAGATAGCTGATCCACCCCTCAGATACCAACAGGCTACCGGTGGAAACGCGGATGTCTATTGCTGTCCTCGGAAACAGACTGATGGGAAATGGACTAGGGTGAGCTGACCTCCATGACTGCACTTGTATTATAAGTTGAGCCTTTCCAAGGTGGCAGTCAAAGTTCCTCGTAGGAAGGCGGACCTAGCCATCTTAGAACAGGTGATTGTGCCGATTTTCCTCTAATCGTTGTTGCTCACATCTACCGCCTAGCACTCACGTCGAGAGGCCTCAATCTGGGCTCGACTCAAACATTTGAGGCCTGGCTTAATATCTTGTTTATGGTAGGTTTTGACTGGTGCCCCTCCATTTAAGAACACACACGTCCTCACTCTGAGAGGCTTATGCGCTGGAGGACGATATCATCCCACTCGTCCCAAGTCATGCGACCTAGTCACGGACGAAATGTGGGCTTTCATGATGGATTGCTGGAAGGAAAGACCCGAGGATCGTCCGAGTGTACAGGTAGTTCATACACTCCTCGAGTCTCATGTTTTGTCTAGCTCGTATTCTGTGGATCTACAAGATCGAACGTCGTCGTGATGCGAAAACATTTCATTGTGAAAGGAGGACCCTCCTCTCCTTAACGTTGAATACTTTGCATGTCAAGAATGAAATCAGTGGCGGTGGGATTTTTCAATAAAGTGATTTCTATTGGCGAGGAAACCAATAGGCAAACAAATACAAGGGATAGCAAATCCGGAGTAGATCGAGGCGGTACCGGAACTGTCATTCAGGCGCGGTCCACAAGAAGGCCCTGACGTGGACTCGTGCTGCGTGAGCGACATCAGACACTCGTCGTGAGGCAATCATGCTAAGCTGTCTGGGCGACTAGATGATCTTTGAATGTCGGCAAGACTTCCTGGACAACGTCAGGCTTCTATCAAACCCTTGAAAAATCAAAATTACAAACTCGAGAACTTTGCAAATAACACCAGCTGGCGGCCTCGACTCAGGATTCGGACCCCAACATCTTTGGATGAGACTCGCGAATTCCGCTTGCTCTTGTATGAATGCGGGAAGGCTGGGTCGTTCATGTCTGTGTAGCGCTCGAAGGACATTCCCGCATTTTTTACCCGCGAAAGGTTTGGCTTCGGTAAAGACCTATATGAATTAGAAAAGCAGCGGCACGAGCATTTGAAGGATTGGGACGGACTTCAATGACCGTCATGGCAAATGCAAAAACATCGCTGGCCAAAGAATATGGCGTAGGGGCCTTTTCTACATCGTGGCCACAATCTTTCATCAACTCTGGCGCCATCCATTTGAGGGTGTGCGAGGAAACCACGCTGGTGAAATCCGGAGAAGCCGTGATAAACACAAGTTCGTAGTCTGCCATAACTGCGTGGCCCTTTGCATCGATCAGGACATTGGCCTTCATATCGGAATTAAATTAGCTGAATATGCTTCGGCTCTGAAGTCCGATACTCACACCCCGAATATCTCCATGGACGATGGGGGGCTGAAATTCGTGGAGGTACTGCATGCCAAGTGCGATCTCCCTGATCTGTGGACACCGTGTCAGGGATATGGTGGAAGGAAACAAGGAAATATTGGACCAGAGTTAGCTTGATATCATTGTTGGGCTTCGGGTCCTGTCGTCTCAAAAACTCGTTGATATTGCCGTTGGGATAGAAATCGAGGACAAGGGCTGGCATCCCTTCGGAACAGCTCATGAAGCCATAAAAGCGGGCTACATTGGCATGATGGAGAGTCTTCCAAACGCGGCTACAGTCTTCGAGACGCTGGGCTCTGGTCTGTGGCGATGCTCCTAGAGTAAAGATGGTGGAAGCCATACCTTTTCCACGTTTGCTTTTGAGTTTGAGTCCTGGAGACCAGGTCCGCGAAGAACCTTCATAACCACCTAGTTAAGGAAAAGGTAGTTCAGGGGTGTTGAGAATATGCTATTGAGGAATCTCGCACCTGGCCTGGGGATGTCGAGCTGGGGTTGATGACTTCGGCAGCCCACAGATTTGCATGCACACCACCAGCAATGAAACTTTCACCTCGCTGCCTGACGCTCTCATTGCAAGTTCTTCAGATGTAATAGAAATCGAGATGAGAACGACCATCTACAGCGGAAAAATTAGAGATTCATACGGCACGGGCGTCCGCGTCGCCTTCATCTCTGGTGCCGACAGTAGTGATTCGCGAAGCTGTTCCAGAGACTCTGGGATCATCACTAGCAAGGTAATCAAACACCACTGCGCGTGACAGGATATTTTGCGCCACGTACTGCAAGAAAAGTTGGAGAATAGTTCGAAATATGATAGCGAGTGGTGGGACTGGTAGAAAGAATATGCGCTTATATATTACCCAGACTCGTGCACGGCGGCCAATAATCATCGCTCAAAAAAGAGACGATCAGGATCGCCTGGGAATGATGACGCATGTTTCCCTAGAAGATGAGCGTCAGACGCGCAAATTGAAACGCTAAAGTTTTCAAAGGGTCCACGAGATCCGTCCGTTGAAACCCACTGAAAGGCATGGCTATGACGCGTGGTTCTTCGAATGAGGAGGGAGATTTAACCAGACGCATGTTCAAACTGGAGTGCCGATAACATCGAATATGAATTGACTTTAGGAATATGCATGTCGCGCCGGGGAATTTTGTGGACCGAGGTCACCTAGGCCACAATTTGAGAAGGCGCACCCGAAGGGCGCACATGCCCGCAAACGGCCCGACGCCAGCAAGACTGATGGATTCAGCCTGCCACTGCTTTTCATACGGACGAAAAGGACTCATTCGTGTTCCGAAAAGTCGACGAAAGTAGTCTCCATGCTTCATGCCCGGCGCGAAATACCGGGATGGCAGTTTGGGTGATGGGCTATCAGCAAACGCCTAGATTTGTCATCATTGACAAGTTTTCCCTCTGTCCTACGCGTGCACGAAGAATTTGTGAGAACAATTACTCGATTCTGCCGCTCCGAAACCGCGTGGCGATAAACGTGTTTAGGTTAGTAACACAGCCGTATATGTGTGGCGTGATGAGGAATAAAGCACAGTAGAATCCTTGTGAAGTAGCAGAAGAAGAATCGCAGATGGACTGCCACAGGATGAAATCAAGAAACTTGAAGCCGTTGGAACTGTCACAATCGGGGTCCTCCGAATTCCACACAGCCGTTAAGCAATAAGCGACCTTATAGCGGCAAATTATCTAAAGGCCACAATGGATAGAGTCAAGTTCCGTCAGGGAGGTAGTAAAACCCACCCACCTCCCGAGTCGTCATTATCTGCTTGGGGTTCACGTTCGTAATAAATTCCATATTGTTGTCTCGAGGGATCTTCCGTCATTTCTGCGAGTATAGGGTCATGCCAGTGCGCTACGAAGTCTGTGGAATCCAAATTCGGTCGACCGGTGTGGCAATGCAGCATATTGGACCCTCGTTTAAGCGACGCCAGGTGGAGGATTCTCCGCCTGTAACGGATCCCATCTAATCCAAAGAAAAGCGCATCCTCGAAGCATACACTATCATTCAGGCATCGTCAACAAAGTCATCTTCGAAATCTTCCTGATTTACCTTGGTCAGGGTCGAAAAAACAATAGGATTTCTCAAGCGCCTAACTGCAGAGCCTCGCGCTACCGATCGGGTCCACAGCCTTCAATATATTAAGCTTTGCCACGCCATAATGGGAGCAACGAAGGACCGAGCTCAACAGAGGTGCTGATAATGTTCGAACGAGTCCTGCATATGATCCTGGATCGTGCCGCCAAAACAAGGTTTCCCCCTCGTCCGAGAACCGAACGGCCCGTTTGTAATTGTGGAGTAAGCTTTCTCCTCAATGGCTCCAGGCAGTGCATCGCCAGAGAGACTCGGAGAGAGTGTGTGTGTGGCTGCCACGACAATAACGGCACAGGTGGTGAACTGCAGAAACCGATATCGGGATCGACAAGTAACACGTCTAGAGTTCGTAGAGGAGAAATGGAAACGAAGTAAACAAGCCCTTAAACGCACCCCTCAGATTCCGTTGGACACGGTGATGGCTAACAAGGGATGAAACAGCCAGTACTGGAGAGAATGGGTGGCGTTGAGTTTTGCTGTCGGGAAAACCTGCAACCTGAGTCTATTTAGCACCTGGCAGTTTCCGAAAGAAAGAACGTTATTCTGATTGCATGTAGTTGACATCATTCTAGAACCTGCCAGCGGACTCGGCAATACAATTGAGGGCAATATCTTAGGACATGATGGATAGATAACAATCACGATGGCATGCATAAGCCTCGGTACAATGGTCGCAGACAGAAATGCTTGATAACAAGATGGCATGACGATGAAGCGGAGGGGACTGATGGCCGCGGACCGTCAAACCAGGTGACGGAACGGGGTGATCTCCAAAATCAGTCAGTCTGGGCAGGAATCCGGAAACGGGCCGTAGGAGGAAACACCGGAGCTCTACAAGCTAGTTATAAGCAGCCGTCGCCAGGAGAAGAACGGGTGGGGAATACAGGGTCGCGAGTACTTGACAGATCTCATGAACTGACGGTCTCGTCTGGGGTGTCAGGTGCCAGCACCTCGCGAGAAGATTGGCGAGCTCCAGTTGTTCCTGAATGAATACGGGAATGTCAGGCAGTATGCCCGCAACGATCTTGAGGACGATATCTCCCCACTTTTTTCCAGCAAAGGGAGGGCTTCCACTAATGACCTGGAAAACGTCCAGATCAAGGGCAAGCTGTGAAGAAAGAAAGAAGAAAGAAACCTCGATGACCGTCATGGCGTATGAAAACACGTCGCTAGCAAGGGTTGGCGTACCGTGGCCGGCCTGAATTTCCGGCGCTGTCCATCTACAGGGGCGCGCGGAAACCGTTGCGGTGAAGTCCCGAGTTTCCGTGACGAACAACAAACCATAGTCTGTTAAAACTGCGTGTCCACCCACGTCAATCAGCACGTTAACCTTGGTGTCCGATTGAGGTAAGTCAACCCGTAACACTTTGAATCAAAACTCAAAGGCTTACACCCCTGATTGCGCCATGAACGACGGGTGGATTTAACTCATGCAGGTACCGCATACCCAGCGCAATCTCGTCGATCTGGGTCCGGAGTGAGAGTTGCTGGTGATGAGATGACCGAGATACCGACCAGATATAGTTTGGCTTCATCTCCCAAAGCGTGTTCCTTCACGAATTCGTTGACGCTTCCATTCGGGTAAAAGTCAAGGATCAATGCTGGCATCGTGCCTAGATTAGATGCGAATCCATGGAAACGTGCGACATTCGGATGCCGGAATGTTTTCCACCTGCGACCATGATCTTCGAGCGCCTAGGGAGAGATAGATATTAGATCTTTCGCACTACATGTCTTCATGACTAATGGGAAGGTGTACCTCTTCCAGTTTTTCACGGCAACCTGAACTCTGCTTTCCTCGTGGTCTGATAATCTTGATCGCCACCTGGGAACGCATCTCAGAAGACTGGAAGATTTTGGTGGTTTTGCTCGAGATCGGCTTGACAAGTTCTCCAAGCCAGAGATCTGCATTCTCTCCTGTGGCGATGTAGTGCTCGCCGACTTGCTTCACCGCGGAGTTTAAGTCCTACAAAACCGTAAGACGAGGTTGTGCACAAGAAGAAAATGGTTGTGTACTGAGCAGCGCCCCAAGCTGGTTTCATAGTCCGTTTTGGCACCAGGACGTGGAAAAACCTTGGCCATTTTGCGTGCGACGCTCTAAAAGGCGAATCATCTTCCAGAAACAAACTGCACGACAGTGTGAGCCACAACGCACCTGCATCGAAGGAGGTATCCTCATTCTGAGGTGGAGTAGATGGGTGTTCGTTGGTAAGACACTAACCGCTTGTGACAAATAGCAGGGGTTTTTGCTAACCTTGGGGTCGGAGTTGTATTGAGTTTGATTCGGAAAGAATCAGTGAAAGAATCATAAGATGGATGTAAAACGATCAACAGATAAGTCTCCCGCAGCGGGGAGGAATGCGTCACGGTCCCGTATCAGTGTTCAACAGGGATGTAATATTCTTCGGCAGAACGTGCCGAGCTAAATCTCGAGGCGTAGGCGAGGATATCTGCCCCAGAACAGATGAAATATTCCAGCCAGTATGGGAATTACACTGTCATGAAGGCATTTGTGGTGTCATACAAGGAGTCGTGTACTGTCCGCGGTGAAATCGTTTTGGGCTATCAGGGAATGGTGGCTCGTTCTCTCAAATATAAGAGGGATATTCGGGCCTCTAGGAGTTAACTGTGATACCCCACAATCAAAAGACATTATTTGGACGAGTTTAGGAGCCGTGTCGTGAGGACGAAAGAGATCATGATGTATTTGACGCGTCAAGAGTGCCGCGACAGGTCGACCAATCCAGCACCTGTAGCTACCTACGCCTTGGACGTATATCTGGGGAGCACCGAGTAAAACTTGAGGCGAACTATAAAATGGATGAAAATGGCACCACCGCCTTGGTCTTGTTTCGACCCTTCATAGGGTGATAGAGGGGATCCCTGGCAGTGCATGGCAACCTGGGCGGCGGTGCGGCGGCACCGTCGCGGGAACAGAGAGGGCCCGGCTGGCCCGGGGTAACCGGAGTGGGAAGCACAACGTTGGAAACACGTGTTGAGGGTGAATGCCTGGTCAATCTGCGTACAGCGCTCAGGAAGTTCAACGATTCCAAAGCCGCTCTCTGAACTGAATCGGCACAAGTGGAATATTCATCAGGGACAACACATTGCAGGTCCTTTGGCGAAATCCAATCATCACATTTCCATCGACCTTGGAAAGAAATGAAATAGAACATAGCCATTCCGTGTGACGTTTGCTGGCTGGAGGGTTGTAATGGTGATTACATGCACGCAGGGTAGCCCGTCTTACCGGAAATGAATTATTCGGAGAAGTTGCGTCGTGCAAAAATGGAAGTGGCATAGACGTGATTTGCAGGGCTGATTCTAGGACAGAGCCAATTTTCAGCCAATTTTCAATGATTGTAGTCCAGACAACAACCCCTGATCCCTAGACTGACAATACGGCATTATATCACAAGGATAGAGTAAAGACCTCGGAATTTAGAACACTGGGGAGGACAACGTTGCAAACACGTGTTGAGATGAGTACCTGTGATGGATCCGTGCAGAGCGCTGAGGAGAATAAACCAGACAACATATAACATTGTCTGTGTTGAAGGGAGAGATGCCAGAATAGAAGAATTAGCCCGAGGGAAGGGATTGAGAATCCTTTGTAAAATCTGATCACTTCCGACAATTTACAACTTTTTCCACCTGGTTGTTGAATTGATATGTGCAGAGGATGGACAGAGGTATCCAGAATAGATCCGTGTGAGGCCAGGTGCCACGATTGCAAGGAGATGGACGTCGTCTGTATACGGGCTGATACGACACATCATCGCAGGACATCGATCGTCCGGTTTATCGGGAATTGAGAGGCAGAAACAAGCTTCGTCTGTCTCCAGGCCAAGATGTATGTGCATGATATGTTGGCTACGATGAGAAAAATGGGCCGCGCATAGACATAGAAGAGCAAGGCGGCAAGTAATGTCCGATGTAGACGGGAGGGTTCAACGTTTCAACTGGCCGTGACTAGTTGCTGATAATATTACCTAATAACCTTCGTCTCTGAGTCTAGCCTAGGTTCTAACTTAATGTGCCAGTGGGTCCCGGTCCCCAATGAGAAGATGCGCCGCCCATAGCTAAGGCGCAATGCCCGATGTATATTGGACAAGGGTTCAACATTTCAACTGGTGTGACTCAGGCTGATGATAAAATTATATCGATCTCCTCTTACTCCACGCACCGTTCTCTTGTCTTCCCCCGACGACCCATGTCTTTAGACTCCCTTCCCCGCGTACCCGACACCGACCCCTCTACTTGCGTCTTTCACGCCCTCCGCACGGCCATCGAGAAGCGCGTCGCCGACCAACTACATGACGCAGTTTGAACCGGACAGCTTGATGTGTATAACAAGGAGAGCATGGACGGGAAGGAGTGGCAGGCTAAGGCGCTGCAGCGGTTGACAGAGCTCGGGCTGATTATTGATAATAATGGAACAAAATTGGTCGATTTGGAGAGGTTCAAGCCTGGCTCTGCTGTTTTGCGGAAGAAGGCTGCCTTTTGTGGTATTCGATTGTTATAAATTTCAAATTATGCAATGAACAGATGGGACCTCGATCTACCTCACATAAGACATTGGTGGTGCGATTGAGCGGTAAGAAAAGTACAACTTCGACAAGATGATCTACGTCGTGTCGCAGCAGGATCTTCACCTGGCGCAGTTCTTCGAGGTGCTTGAGCTGATGCCGAGTTTCCGTGGGCGAAGGACCTAGTACATGTCAACTATGGGCTGGTCCAGGGATGCGCACGATCGAGGGCGATATCTTAGGACACGATGGATCGATAATAATCCTGCATAAACCTGGGTGCATTGATCGTAGACAGAAATGCTTGATAACGATGATGGCATGACGATGAAGTGGAGGGGACTGAAGGCCGCGGGCCGTCAAACCAGGTGATGGAACGAATGGAACGATATGCAGGGGTTGAGCGCCAAAATTAGTTACTTAGTCTGGGCCGTAATTTGGAAACGAGGAAACGCCGGAGCTCTACAAGCTAGTTATAAGCAGCCATCTCCAGGAGAAGAACGGGGGGAAAAATACAGGGTCCCGAGTAGTTGACAGATATCATCAGCTGACGGTCTCGTCTGAGGTGTCAGGTGCCAGCACCTCGCGAGAAGATTGGCGAGCTCCCGTTGCTCTCGGATAAATGCAGGTATTTCAGGCGATATGCCCGCAACAATCTTGGAGAAGATATCTCCGCACTTTTTCCCAGCAAAGGGAGGGCTTCCACTAATGACCTGGAAAACGTCCAGGTCAACGAAAGCTGTGAAGAAACAAGGAAGAAAGAAACCTCGATGACCGTCATAGCGTAGGAAAAGACATCGCTAGCAAGGGTTGCCGTACCGTCGCCGGCAGGATCCATAAGTTCGGGCGCTGTCCATCTACAGGGGCGTACGGATACGGTGGCGGTGAAGTCCCGAGAATCCGTAATGAACAACAAATCGTAGTCTGTTAAAACAGCGTGTCCACCCACGTCAATCAGCACATTAACCTTGGTGACCGATATGAGGTAAGTTAACCCGTAACACTTTGAATCAAAACTCAAAGGCTTACACCCCTGATTGCGCCATGAACGACGGGTGGATTTAACTCATGCAGGTAGCACATACCCAGCGCAATCTCGTCAATCTGGGCGAACCGGAGTGAGAGTTGCTGGTGATGAGATGACCGAGATAGTACCAACCAGATATAGTTTGGCTCCATCGTCCAAAGCGTGTTCCTTCACGAATTCATTGACATTTCTATTCGGGTAAAAGTCCAGGATCAACGCTGGCATCGTGCCCAAATTAGATGCGAATCCATAGAAGTGTGCGACATTCGGATGATCGAAAGTTTTCCATCTGCAACCATGGTCTTCGAGTGCCTGGGGAGAGAAGGGTGTTGTTAGGTCTTTCACTCTACACGCTTCTAATATCTAATGGGAAAGCGTACCTCTTCCAGTCTTGCACGGCAACATGAACTTAGCTTTTCTCGCGGTCTGAAGATCTTGATCGCCACCTGGGAACGCCTTTCAGAAGACTCGAGGATTTTGATGTTCCTGCTCGACATCGGCTCGACAAGTTCTCCAAGCCAGAGATTTGCATGCTCTCCTGTGTCAATGTAGTGCGTGCCTACTTGCTTCACCGCGAAGTTCAAATCCTACAGGCGACAAAGCGTAAGACTGGATTGTGCATAAGAAGAAAATGGCTGTGCACCGAGCAGCGCCCCAAGCTGGTTTCACAGTCTGTTTTGGCATCAGTACATGGAAGAACCATTCTGCGTACGACGCTCTAAACGCGAGTCATCTTCCAGAAACAAACTCCACAACAGTATGAGCCACAACGCACCTGCATTGAGGGAGTAGTAGATGGGTGTTCGTTAGTAAGACACTACCAGCCTTGGGGTCGGAGTTGTATTAATTTCCGGAAAAAGTACCGGTGAATGAATCATAAGATGGATGTAAACCGGGTAACAGACAAGTGTCCATCCCACAGCAAGGAGTAATGAGTGACATTTCGTATCAGTGGCTGTAGTATTCTTCGGCGGAACCTTCCGAGCTAAGTCTCGAGGGGCACCTGCCTGAGAACAGAGGCACTACCCCAGCCAGCATGGGAATTATATCATGAAGGCATTTGTGGTGCCATACAAAAGTCGTGTACTGCCCGCAATGAAATCGTTTTGGGTGATCAGGGAATGGTGGCTCGTTCTCTCAGAGATAAGAGAAATACATTCGGGCTTCTATGTGATATCCCACAATCAAAGATATTACTTTTGGACGGGCTGTGGTAGTTCAGAGGAAAAGCCGTGTCGTGTAAGATGAAAGAGATCATGATTTGTTCGGCACGTCAAGAGAGGTCTACCGGTCCAGCTACGCCATGGACATGTATATGGGCAGCACTGAGTAAAGCCATGAGATGAACGATTACACGGAGGAAGAATAGCGACACTGCCTTGATTCTTTTTCGTTCCACCCATCTTGGAAGTCAGGATGTGGTCGATGGTATCCCTGGCAGTGCATGGCAACCTAGATGGCAGTACAGCGGCACCGTCGCGGGAGCCGGGGACACAGGTCCCGGTTGGTGGGGGTAACCCGGATGGGAAGCGCAACGTTGGAAACACGTGTAGAGGAGACAAACACCTAGTTCCGGAGGCAATCCGCGTCCAGCGCTGAGGAAGTTCAACGATTCGAAAATCGAGCTCTGGGCTGAAACGGCACAAGGAGCCAGAATCGGAAGCTTCACCAGGGATAATCCAATCGCCACGTTTCCGTTGGAAAGAAATAAAAGAGCATAGCCATTGCTGCAGGGTTGTATTTGTGATTACATGCACGCAGGATGGCCAGTCCTATCCAAAATATATTGTTCGGAAATGCCGGATCGCGCAAAAATGGAGGTGGGATAGATGTGATTTGGAGGGCTGATTCTAGCATAGAGAGTGGATTTCGTTTGCTTTGCTGGCTGGAGAGTTGTATTTGTAATTACGTACACGCAAGATGGCCTGTCCTATCCAAAATTATTAGATTTGTTCGGAGACGTCGGGTCGCGCAAGAATGGAGGGTTTGCAGGGCTGATTCTAGGATAGGGAGTAAGCATAGCCATTCCGCGTGACGTTTGTTGGCTGGAAGGTTGTAATGATTACGTGCACTCAGGATGGCCCATCCTATACAACATAGATTGTTTCGGAAACGTAGGGTCCCGCGAAAGTGGATGTGATTTGCAGGGCTGATTCTCAGCCAATGTCTAACGTCGAACGTACGACGCCCAGGGTGGGATCAGATTGTAGTCCAGACAACGAACCCTGATAATTGACAGTACATCACATCATAAGAATGGAGAGCAAAAGACCTCGGGTTTTAGAACTCTAGGGAGGGCCTCGTTGAAAACACGTTGCAGATTGCAGAGACAGCTGAGTTGCTGTGATGGATCCATGCAGAGCGCTGAGGAGAATAAACCAGACAATAAATAACATTGTCTGCGTTGAAGGGCGAGATTCTAGAATAGAAGAGTCAGCCCGAAGGAAGGGATTGAGAGCCCTTCATAGGATCGATCACCTCCGATAATTTTCCACGCTGGTGGTTGAATTGATGTGTGCAGAGGGTGGACTGAGCTATCCAGAATAGATCCATGGGGAAGAGGCCTGGTGCCACAATTGCAAGGGGATGGACGTCGTTTGTAGGGCTGATACGACATCGCATCGTAGGGCATCGATTGTCCGGTTCATCGGGGGTTCAAAGGCTGAAGTAAGTGTCGCCTGTCTCCAAGTCGAGATGTATGCGTCTCATATGTGGACCTCGATGAGAAAAATACGCCGCGCATAGAGGTAGAAATGGCAGAGGCAGTAAGAAAGCCGGCGATGTCCGATGTTGACGGAGGGTTCAACGTTTCAACGGCCGTGACTTGACAGCACCGTGACTGCTGATAACAAGCTTCGTCCAGTACGAGGTGTGGACCCCGGTCCCCAATAAGAAAATGCGCTGTGCATAGAGGTAGGAGTGACAGAGGCAAGGCAAAGAAAACCGGCAATATCCGATGTGGGTTCAACGTTCGTGACGCAACGGCGCCGTGATCACTCTGATAAAATTATATCGATCTGGCCGTTTTCTTGTACCACCAACACCCTTCCCCCTCTTCCGACGACCCATGTATTTGACGCCTTCCGCACGGCCATCGCGAAGCGCGTCGCCGATGCGCTTCCCCTCACCCTCGAGCAAGCCTACGCGGGCGTCGACTACGGCAAAAAAGGCGTCGATTTCACGATCGCGCTCCCCAGGTTCAGGCTACCCGGCAAGATGGACGAACTCGTGGGCAAGTCCTCAGCAAAGTGAGTCAATCCACTCCCCATCTCTTTGCTATTTCTATTATCAATTCTACGAACACTGATTACATGCACACGACGCAGTTCGAACTGGAGGAATGGTTCGAATCCGTGACGCACGACAAGGCCTTCCTGCCACTGCGGTAATTTGCCTCTATAAATAAGAGATAAATTGAGAATAAACAGCAGAATAAATTGTTGTTGGGACCGGTTTGAAAAGTTCGAGTTCATGGCAAATAATACCTTTGATGTCTCCCTCTTAAGAATTGTGAAATAAACATACCCATAAAACTCTATTATATTCACTCACACGACCCATCCTGTCCTCTGATTGGTTAATCACAATATCTTCAAGATATAACTGTTTGATCGATCAAGAATAAATACCGGATAACAAGGGGAAGATACTGTTCGTGAATTCTCGTATTTATCCAATCGCCAAATTCCGGCACATAACGCGATATATTCCTCCATATATTCAACATAAATCCACCCGCTATTGAGG
>Ga0307516_10006490_pt1 | contig 13701 bp, 14 predicted proteins | sample 19_EM_MG_FD_203310 | JGI IMG/M metagenome (GOLD analysis project Ga0307516, IMG submission 203310) | Populus trichocarpa ectomycorrhiza microbial communities from riparian zone in the Pacific Northwest, United States - 19_EM | ecosystem: Host-associated > Plants > Roots > Unclassified | place... | reverse complement strand
GTATTCAGACTGGTGATCAATCAGCGATGTGACGATTACGAATAGACTGACATCATACCTTTATAATGGCGTAGTTATGCCCCCATGCTTCGATATTTTCCTCCGCCACCCCGAGACCCTTCGGGATTATCTTGCAAGCAGCCTCGAGTGACTCCTTAAAAGCCCTAACACGCACCCACATTTTGGAATGGCTAGACATGATGGGAGAAGATGCAGAGTTGGTTCACGACCCAGTGATCTTTATTGGTGACACCCATCTACCTACCCTGAAGAGCTCCGACAGTTTAGAACAATCCATCCAACTCTATTCTTGGATAGTATGCGCATCGCGGAATGCAGACAGATTCCATGATCTATCCTGCACGAACGGCCAACACCACTGACCCTTCAGCGACATTTCAATCTCCTTTAGTTCATTTGACTGAGGACAGTCAAAATTTAGTCTGGGGAAGATGACAAGCATGCTCTCGCTGGATGCTGCAGGAACGAGTCAAGACACACATTAATATTGACTTTGGACACTCTGCATGTGCCCGACTCTATAATGTGACTTAGACAAATCATTGCCAATTCTATCACCCTTTATCGGCAATTATCCGATAGCATGGATCCGACATTCTGAAATATACAGCCATAGTCGGAGGATCTACATCCTGTTGTTCCGTAGCATTTCGCTATCCTACACCATTCAAATACACATCTGACTCATATCATTGACACCTCCCCAACAACATTATATTAGAATCACTGATACAAATATCGCTGACTCGTATCATAGACTAGAATTAGATTCTGACTCGTTTTGTTTAGATTCTGACTTGCATACACTTTACATATAAAAGAGCATAAAGCTCACCCCAATACACCAGTTTTCTACCACTCCCTCTTAGCTCACAGCTAAGTTGCATTCGCTCACGCTTCTTCTGTCCTATTGCTTCGCATCAATCGTCTCTCTTGTTCTCTCATCGTCACAATGCTTCCCACCTATGATAGATGCCAACATATTCGTATTGTTCATCCATTCTCTGTCGCTGATCATTTTAATCATATCTAACAGACCTTTCAACACCACATCTCCAGATCTCCTTACACCTAGCGGCTTTCATTCAACTGACTTTCCCCAACTAGATCTTCTATCGATCTTACCCCTCGAACCTTACATGTAGTCTTGCGCATTACAGCGGACTATGTACTGTCACCATTCATTACTCAACAATCAGCAGATGCCAAAACCTGGCAATTGCCGATTATTGACATGACGCCAGTTTGTGGCAAGTCCCATGTCTCGCCCATCACCTCCTCATCCACCTCATTCACTACTAGCCACCATTGTCATGCCACCGTTTCCAACGACGAGATGATGGCACCTACCACCTTCAACCAGGCTTGGAACGCCCACAAAAACAAACCCGATAAGTGACAGCACACATAGGACTCCAAGGTGACAGAACAGCCACACACGACGAACAGGCCATAGATGGCGGTCAACAGTATCAGAGGACTGGGGGAGGTTGCAAGGTGAAAATGGGAGTTAGGTGTGTCATAGGACAATCCACAGTGGCAATCATACATTGACTACAGCAGATCTCTACAACCACCACAGGCGTTGCCTACACCCTCTCTGTCCCATGTTCCCCACCTCCCCCATCTCTTTTGGCCACAGGCTGCCATATTCTCTTCTCCAACCACCCCTCCCCCACTCCCTGCATCAACTCACCACCCTTTGACCCACCCACTGGTGCTGCCCACCCATCCACCGATTGGCGTGGGGGGTGCAGCCAGTGGCTGATGTTTATATGGGTGCATTGGTTGGGGGGCCCAGAGGGTTTGTCCAGCCCACATCCTTCATCACAGGTTTCCTACTTGCAGATCACGATGAGTCATAGCTACTAGCATACTATTCATGTATAATACTTATTGATTGCATAGTTTTAATACTAGTGGTATCATGAATACCTCGATTTTTGGAGTTTCTTGTGTTGAAAAGTCTGAGACTGTACAAAGGTACTACAGGCTACATTACTACAACCCACTACAGTGTTAATGCAGTAGAGCATTACTATACTACAGAATGCTACAGCGCTACATGTCACTACAGTCTAAGTGTGTTTGCTACAGTTTGCTATGGCCAAAATCAGAGTTTGCTGATGTAGCTGGTGCTTCAGTTGTTGAGGGGGCTGCAGGACTGTCTTTGGGTTTGGAGACATTGGGCCATGGTGTGGTGCCATTGAAATGGCCCCAAAAACCTTTTGCCTCGACAGCATCCTGGAAACGAAGAGAGAAGATTGCCCAGTTCATGCCTGAGGCCTCGAGTTTTGGAACAGATGACGGGAGGGTATCGGCAAGGGCAGTCATGGTAACAGCAGAGGATGACATTTGACAGAACGAGAGGGGTTTGGCAGGGGTCTACGCAGAGGAGAGCGGGGCCCAATAACCTGTAGAATTTCTAGATACGAAATAGCTCAGTCGTTGTCGAGCACAATGACTTTATTTGCATTTACCTAGATACGAAATAGCTAGGTATTCGTTTAGTAAAAGAATGTATATAAAAGATAGGAAAGGTCTTACCTCAGTCGTTGTCGAGCACAATGACTGAGGAGAGAACGACGAAAGATGTTCGTTTATAAGGAATGTAGTCCGTAAACTACTGTAAGCAATTAGCAATGGAAACAGGGGGGAAATATGTAGGTAACAGGTACTAAATGATATGTTCTCGAAGAACATGTTCAGTGGTAGTAACGAATGTTGCTGCGGGAATATAAATACGGAAATGTGGCGCGCGAGGGCCACGTCAGCTTGGTATTCCAACACAAACTGATCCCATGGCGCGTCAGCCGTCTCGATGGCCAAGGAGCGAATAACTCCTACGCCAAAAATAAATGGTCGATCGTCGATCGAGCGGATCAATCAGTCGGATCTCAGATCTCAAGCCTGAGCTTAGCGTCGGACCGTCGGGGTGACCAAGCGTTACTCCAAATGTGTGACGGTGCTACAGCCGACTTGCGTTCAATTTGATCTTCAGATTCTTCACTCTGGTATCGCCCACCAGCTGTGTCACCTAAACCCTAAGACATCCAACAAGCTATGCATCCTTGTCTGCAAGTGCAGGAGATACTAGGGAGTATTTTCTCTCATATCTCCGCTGGAAACCAGCCGCGAACCCAGTCCAGTGTGGACGAGTACATGTTGAGACGCCCAGGATCGAAATTTGGTTTGTCGACGCTCCTGGGACTAGCCACAACATGTAGGGCTTTCAGTTCCCCAGCGTTAAATGCGCTTTGGAGTTTTCAACCGTCTTTGTTCTTCCTCATGAAACTGTTACCTCTGGACGCCTTCGGGATCGTGTCTGGTATAGACGGTTCAGTATTGGTGAGCCACACCGAACGCATTATCCCTAAACTCCTTTAACGTTCCTGGCATGTTCAGAAATTGAACAGATCGTTGCGACCCACCGATTTCAATCGCATATCCTTCTATTCCTCCCGCATCAAGTCTTTGGGACCATGTCCATCTTGCTACTGTCTAGATCAAATATCGCTCGCTTTGATTTTCCAACACTACCAATCCAAAATCCGCACACTCCTGCCTGCACTCCGTGACCTGACAGTCAGTTTGCACGATTTTTCCGGGTTAGCATTGTATCCACAGCTCGTAATCGGACCAAATGTTCGGTCGGTAACAGTGAACTTCAAGACCCTTGACGAAGGCGCTGGTCATTCAATTCCGTGGGATAATATGGCAGCCGTCCTGAAACCACATGCGTCAAGGCTGACTCGGCTTGAGGTGCTGCCCACTTTCGTGGGTGTGGGCGGATATCAATCTTGCGCTTACTCCCCGGAGCCGATCATGGACTTGTACCATTCGTTCCAATGTCTCACAGTCCTCAACGCCGATTCATTCGAAACAGACCATGGTGCTCTTCAACATCTTGCCACTTTACCTCACCTCCGAACGCTCATCTGCACGATAACCTCGGAGGAAGTCGCTCAAGCTGACCTGAGAGGCCAAGCTGATTGTTTCCCAACTTTGGTCCGCCTAGAGGTTGATACAGCCGATCTCATCGCCTTTTCAAGATTCTTCGAGCATATCTCCTCGAGAAATCTCCAGACAGTCTTGATTAGGGAAGACTCAGTAGTCGATGCATGGGATTTGAAGCCACTGTTTGAAACCCTTGCCTCGTCCACGTCCTGCGCTATTCTGGACAAGCTGGTGGTCATGAGACAAGGCGAAATCGATTGGGCATCATCTCCATCTCCTTGTCCAGAAATCACCTCGGCGACGTTGGCCTCACTCTTTCCATTGTCCAGGCTGGCGACGCTCGAGATCACTATTGATGTCTCTGTCACCATGAACGATGAGGATCTACAGAACATTGCTACAGCTTGGCCGAACCTCCACACCTTTTGTTTTGTTGACCGGACAGTGGGACGTATTCCACATGTAACACTGAAGGGCCTTCTGCGCTTTGCTTCTCGGCTCCCGTTGAAGGAGATCGGGCTGAGCGTAGATTTCACGAAGCTGCTCAAGTATGCCGAGACAGGCTCCATCATTCCTTGTCCCACTCTCCGTTGCTTGAGGTTGTGCAGGTCGCCTATCCTTGAAGACGTCGATCACATTCTTGCGGTCTTCACCCTCGCTTTTCCCTCGCTTTCACAACTTTCAACCACGTGGGAGCCCACAGGTCCCGGCGAGAACTTGTCAGAAGAAAACGAAGGCTATCGCGATCGCTGGAAGGATGTGAAGAAAAGACTCAGGCCAATAATGGCCGAAAACGAGAGTTGCGAACATCAGAAAAAGCCGTGTGCTGGTTAAGGACTCCTAGTTATTTGGCAATTCCACATGATGTATGTTCAATGAAATTTGAAAAAGGTGTATGATACTGAGAGAAGAAAAGAAGCTGGATGGCGAAATCTTGCCTCTAGACCACTACATAGTAGACGTCATTGGAAGGTGAGATTACGTCATCCATGCAACTTGCGATAGGACTACCATGCACGCCTGTTTACGAGTCCACGAGATACTTGCCAACATCTTTGCTGGTACCATAACAGAGGATCCCGCCCATCTTTTCGGAAGAGCTGGGCTGAACACACTTGGGAGCCTAGCGACGACATGCAAAACCTTCACTGAGCCTGCGCTTGATGCCCTTTGGGATACACAACCATGCCTATTCCACCTCCTGACAAACCTCCCGAGTAACGCTATAAATATAGAAGAGAAACAAGGCGGCTGGGCTCCTCCTGTCTTGGTCAGTTCTTTTGGTGGGGAACAAGAAATATCAATACTGACGTTGCAAATATCGCTCCGCTGACAATATAGACACTCAAGCGGCCCCTACAACCCTCGGATTACGGCCGCGTCTATTTCTACTCTTCGAGGATACGACGCTTGGAGCCGGGATTATATCCGACCGGTCAAGTCAACCCCGTCGCCCTCACAGTAATCTTTCAACAACATCAACCCCCCCATCGTGCTCTGTTGCCCGCTTTGCGTTCCCTGACCACTAGGTCCCGCGACTTCACCGGCTTAGCGCTCCATCCACGCCTTCTAATTACACCAAACTTACGGACGCTTTGCGTCAAGGTCAAATTCCCGGACGAGCACTCTGAAGACAAGATCCCCTGGGATAATTTGTCAGCCGTCGTGGAACCATATGTTGCACAGCTCCAGGAGTTTCAAATTCAGGCCATGGACTTCCAGGACCCTTTCGCAATACTTCACTATATCTATGAAGTGCCGTCGTCTGTCGTCAGCCTCCATTCTTCTTTCCAGAGTCTTTTGGCCCTGGACATTCGTCCTCTGGATCTGCCCGATACCGCTGTTCGCCACCTATCGACTTTACCTTCCCTCCGCCACCTCGCTGTCACGATGTCGTCGTCAGTACTCTTAGAGGCGAATCTCTCGGACCGGGTTGATTGTTTTCCCACCCTCATCGAACTCAACGTTGATACGGATGAACTCTCCCTTTTTGCTACTCTGTTCTTCCGGTATGTATCGTCCAGGAGCCTGGAGACATTGCGAGTCACCGAGCATAACCAGCTCGATGTTTGGGACCTGGGGCCACTTTTTGAGATCTTGCGTGACCACGAATCGCATCCCACGTTGAAGGAAATAGGAATATTGAGGGCAGACCATGAAAACTGGTCGCAGCCACTTCACGTATCCGCGCTCTCGTCGACGGTTTTAGCCTCGTTGCACCCATTATCGCAGTTGACCACGCTAAAGATCAACATCGACGTTTCTGTTGATGTGGCCGATGACCATTTGAAGCAGCTCGTTGCGGCGTGTCCTAATCTCCAAGTCTTCCGTCTCTTTGAGCAATCCCTTGGAAATATTCCAAAGGTCACTCTCAACGGTCTCCTCTATCTCGCGTCTCATCTTCCGCTGGAGGAGATCACCCTGCGAGTGGACTGTACCCAGATTATGAACTTTTCAGAAACAGGTCAGATTCTCCCTTGCCCACATCTCCGCCGCTTGAACCTGTGCACGTCGCCCATCACGGACTTTTTCGACAACATCATCTCTGTGTTTACACTCGCATTCCCCTCTCTGTCGGATCTCCATTTCGGGTGGCATTTTGAGTATAGTTTGGACGCAACGGCTGATCTGGAGTTGGCGTTTACTGAGGATCATTATTATGATCGGTGGATGAACGTTTCGAAAGGTTTGGCACCGGTAATGGTTCTAATGGATCAACATTGCGGACCGGGTGATTTTACGTGAAGAAAGCGGTGGAGATGGGCATGCCTTTTTGAGGTATGGATATCATATTCTGGTCAATCTCATTGTTCTCATGCATTCACCGACGAGGAAAATTCGGACGGATTGTGAGCGAGATGTGTGCGGTGTATGTAGTAAGTGTTTTTCTTTCCTTTGCGTGAGCAGTTTGTATTGAGAACGGACATGCTTGCTTCGTGCTGCCACGGCAAGGTCTCTACCTTGCAATGTACACCATTCTGTGTGATTATCTATTCCCCTCGCTACGTGAGCTTGCAATCAACGGCCACCACACCTCTCCGGGCCGAAGCAAATTATTCCTGAGCCCAAGATCTATACGCTGAAATGGAGCTGAGATATCTACACAGGGAACATTTACCACTGCGTCAGCCCCCACGAAGGAAATACTTTCTATACATCTAAGCGAATGACGAAGAACCAGTACGTCAATGATATAAATACATATGTATGATATGCATCGAGCGAAAGCAATATGTTATGAAATGAAATTATGAGGGTATCCCAAAACCCGTCATCGAACATTGCCGGTGATGGTGCTCTCAAGCATTTATGGCATGTCTCCCGTTCAGTCCAACGGAAAGGCCGCGTCCGCAACGTTCCAGATTCCCGTCTAGGAGCTCGTATGCGGGGCGGTATCGCGGCCGAGGTAATGCCACAGCCATCTTCCACAGGTTTGGCTCCCCAGAGTGAAAAATGTGACCGTTGCTGTTGCCATTGCCGTTTACACGCGTGTGAGTCGATGAGATATGGCTGGAAAGAATGCCGGTAGGCGACAATGTATCATTCTTGGGTGATTTGGGGACGACGTGGTGAGTGGTGGAGATGATGGACGTGAGTACAGTAGCGGAGGGTACGAAGCCGCAGGAGGGTTGTGGAACCTGAGCGGCAAGCGTGATGGGTTTGGATGGCTCGAGGAGGGCCGGGTTCGGGAAGGTGTTGTAGGTTGAGCCAAGGGAGGTATACCTGCGAGAAAGTCATGTTAGAATATGAGATAAGCCAACAGGGTATGCTTACCCTTCATCGTATAGAGAGCAGTAGGGCACGTCTAGTCTCCGAAGGAATGCCCAGACGTCCTGGTAAGACCAGTTAATGACGGGGTGTATACGATCGAATCGTGGCCAGCCTTCATCCGTCATCGTGCGAAATGACAGAATAGCTGCAAAGGATTTCTCCGTGAGGATATCGCATAAAAGACCTTGGATGGTTCGTACCTCCGTGTGGATCTGTTCGCCGAGTTCCAATCAGTATCCCTTCAATGCGGGGATGCCTAGTTTTGTAGGCTTCCAGTGCCTCTTTCATGTTGTTTCCACCTTTCGGTTTCTGGTTCGAAAGAGGGGCTAGTGGCTTGCTCTCCTTTCCATTCATGTGGATAGGTGCCGTCGCAGTTTCACTTTGGTTGCCCCGGCAAAAAAACAAGTCAAGGTTGTACACCTTGGCAGCCTCGTGGATGAAGTCTTCCAGCACCGGAAAAGGGGAGGGGACAGGGATGTAAAGGGCGGGAATGGGCTTCATGACTTCTCCGGGTCCAAGTCTATGCGCAAGAACAGCTGCGTACAAGTGCAACAGCACTGTGCCTGATTTTGGAACCACCCTGAGCTAACGTCATTGTGAAATGCACGGATTAACGACTTACAGTCCTTGCCGCCATTGAAGCTTATGGATATTGCCTCCTGTCTTTTTAGATATGTTATTCTGTGCGCTGCGGTGTAATATAGGGCTGGAAGACCCACCCGTAGGTGTTCAGGCCGTCCTCGATCACGCCTAGCGCTTCCTTGACCACTGGGGCAAGTGGATCATCCGAGTTTGCGAGGTCGTAAACCTCTCGCGCGATTTTCTTGAAATCCATTGGCAGTTGTGTGACGGTGGGAGGCTCAGCAGAGCTGGCGGACCAGGGAAGGAGCGGAATCGAGCAATTTATGAGTCGGCGTCGAGATCGGAACTGAAGCAAGTCAGAGGTCACGTGGATCATCGCCCGTTGTCGACTTGTCACCGGCTCTGGGTTCACCACCTGGCACCGGTCCGAATAGCTAGTGGGCAACCCTATTGCGCTTCAAATCTAGAAGAGTGAAGTTACCTATATCGCGTTACTCGAGGGATCTTTTTCTAAGGCTGGTCTGGACTCTGAGGTTAGATTTTTTCGTGGACATCGCGCATTTAAATGTCAGGCCTCTCGTAGATCAGATCCTGTGCGGCACGTCGAGCGGGCATAAGTAAAACGCCACTGCATATCAGCAAGATTTGATCGTAGCTGTATCCGAGACCCACGGAAGGCATTTAAACAGCAAGTCCCTGACAAGCGGTGCGGCGCTTGTGAGCCCGCACGCGGCAACATTCCCGAAGCTGAAACCCAACCTGTCTAAGGCTAAGTTCAACAAGCCATCATCCATGAGAAATAGGATACACATTCTTGTATCTGGAACGTTTTGACACGAGGCTGAACCGTTCTGGATTCAGCATTACCCTTGAGCTCGGGGCTAATTTTCTTGCAACGATCGATCGCTCCTGCGGTATCAGCGTCAACCCCGCTGCCCTTCCATTCTGGCCAACACAGATACACAAATTCTCTCCCGTCTGCTAGACGCCGGCTTTGGCCAAACCCGTTTCGTAACTTCATACATCATCAACTTTTTCTTCAATCTTTCTTCATCGAATCATCGAAATGTGATCATTTTGCCGAGGTCACATCTGTAGTCCGTTCTTAAATGCATCTTCGTGACGTCCGCGACTCCGCATGCTGCCGGTCAATACGAGCACAACTCGTGCAGCACATGTTACATCTCCCCCCAAGTCCGCTCGGCTTGCCTTGAGGAGATCTTGTTCGAGGCGTGGTATTCCCCCGACGATGATGATGATGAATACTGGTCAGAGCTCGATAAGTCCCCCAAGTCATTCTTCGTCTACTTTTAATTCATCCAGCAAATCTCCTGCCTTCAAAGGCTCGCTTCCCCTCTGGCTTATCATCCCTACCCATCCCTCGCTCCACATTGAAATATGCCACGTACCTTACAGCAATACACCTAATGTGCCTTTTTCTGCCATGACGATGAGGTTTTAGGATCACCGCACAGCGGTATTTGAGGTAATAATCTCTATTATCGATGATGGGTGGGAGGGGACATGTACAACGAGGGTGACGTTGAACATCCACGAGGCACGGCATTAATGGACGGCATTGATGGTTGGCACATTTGATGCAGGGTCCATCAATGAACAGACACTAGATCTCGGTTATCATGGTCCCACATCAGAAAAAGGAGCTATCGAAGATCTTTTGCCGTAGGCCAAATAATCGGCTTGAACATACAGAACCAAACCATGTAACCCAACAACCTCATTAACGCCACAAGTACCACAACCACCACCAACTAGGCCTGAAGTCCAGGAAGCCATCGTGGGTTGTTCTCGATCCCGTTTAACAAGCAGTATATGAAAGTTTCTTACAAATGCAGAGTCATGGCCACCGTGATACTAGTTACAGGAGGAACGGGACTCGTTGGAAAGGCAATCGAGCACATCATTAACACAGAACCTAAAGGATCAAGGTTCGCCAAGAGAGAAGGCGAGACTTGGATATTTGCCAGCTCCTCCCAAGGCGATCTCAGGTTATATCTCATCATGGAGATCCCAGATGTCAATCTGATGAGAGCATATAGAGATCCCGAGCAGACGCGGGCATTGTACGAGAAATACAAGCCCACGCATGTTATCCATCTTGCTGCGCTCGGTATGTCTTCATTTCCCTCATCTCGACCGACAACGGGATAACGGTTCGCGTGGCAGTTGGCGGGCTTTTCAAGAACATGAAATACAAAGTGGGGCCCATTCGATGATGCACTCGCGACGACGTCGCTCAACCATGATCTCTAGCTCACATTTCTCCGGGAAAATATTCTGATCAACGACAACGTTCTGCACAACTCGTATACCCACCAGACCAAGAAACTCATCTCCTGCCTTTCCACTTGCGTCTTCCCCGATAAAGTTGAATACCCTCTAGACGAGAACAAAATCCACAGCGGACCACCTCACGAGAGCAACTTCGGATACGCTCACGCGAAGCGTATGGTCGATGTCCAGAACCAGTAATGTCTCTTCCTTCTATAACCAATGGATCGTTTTAATCGATCTTGAATAGCGCATACAAGGAGGAGTTTGGCTGCAACTTTACGTCTGCTATCCCAACGAACGTGTTTGGACCCTATGATAACTTGTAAGAACCTGTTTGTCCTTCCCATCATCGTAGCTCATTGTTCGAAGCGACCTAGAGGATTCTCACGTCATCCCTGGTCTTATCCACAAATGTTACCTCGCCAAAAGTGTGTCATCAATCTGTGCTACCCATCTCCGAAGTTCTGATCTTGGCGATGCGCAGAGAATAAAACCCCCTTCATCGTCTCGGGAACCGGGAAGCCCCTTCGGCAATTCATCTATTCATACGATCTCGCCAAACTCTTCATCTGGATGTTGCGCGAATACGACGACGTAGAGCCCGTCATTCTGTCCGGTAGGCGATATCCTTCTCATCTTGTAAACATCTTTATAAAACTCTACCTTCTCCACAGTCGGAGAGGATGAAGAAGTGAGCATCAAGGCCGTCGCAGACGCAATCGTGAAAGCTGTGGGCTTTGAAGGGGAATATACAGTACGTTTTTGCTCGTCACCGACATGAACTCATATCTCACGTTGCGGCGCTGCTTCCAGTTTGATATCACCCGCGCAGATGGCCAGTTCCGCAAGCCGGCATCGAACAAGAAACTCTTGGGGCTTATCGGTGGATTTGAGTTCACGCCATTTGAGCAAGGTACGCGCGCATACTGCTTCTTGAAGGTTGTCCTGGTCCGAATTCCCTCTCGTAGCCCTGGATTCGACTGTGAAATGGTTCCTCGCTAATTATGAAAATGCGAGAACTGGGAAGAAGTAGACAGGCGGTGCAGTCGATATTGTTGAGATAGAATCTTACCCTTGTTGGATGTTGAAATGTGGACTCCTCGGTTATATCCGATATCTTTACCTCATGACAGTGAACTTGGAATCAAATAATTGGGACAAATGTTAGGTGGGTAAGTCAAAGTGAATCGCCCGTGGGGTATACAAATTTCGGTTTATCTAGAATCTAGATCATTATCCCAACACAAAAAATGGGGGCTTTTGGAGCGGAAAAGGGGAAAAACGATGCCATGTAAGTATGATCGGAAAACAGATTAATTTTGGTCTTCAACCAAACTGTTGGCCGCCTTGAGGTCCGCCGCAACCATCTCGTTGACAAGCTCGTCAAAGGTGACCTTGCGTCTCCAGCCAAGAAGCCGTTCAGCTTTGGCAGGGTTTCCTAAGAGGAGGCTAGAACGCGGTACCTGGTCAGCTGGAAAAAAAAAACTGGGATGGAGAGGTTACGCACTCGACTTCGGCTGGACGGAAGTACCTGGTGTCGACTTTGACGACAGCGCGGCCGGTGTTGACGTCTACAGCCTCTTCATCAACGCCTTTGCCTCGCCATCTGATTCATCGGATCAAGTTAGGTGAAGTCAACAGAGGATTGGGGGCACGAACTGCAGCGTGATACCGAGTGCCTTGAACGACTTTTCAACAAACTCACGCACTGGATGGGTTTCCCCAGTCGCCAGTACGAAATCATCCGGCTTATCCTGTTGAAGCATCTTCCACATGCCTTCGACATAATCACGAGCTATGGTCAAGACCGATAAGACCACCAGACGGATCCAGGGACGGCTATAGAAAACTGACCATGCCCCCAATCACGCTGCGCATCCAAATTTCCAAGGTACAGGCACGCCTGCTTCCCCAACGAGATATCCGCTGCGGCCCTGGAGATCTTCCTTGTAACGAACGTGCGGCCCCGGCGTGGACTCTCGTGGTTGAAGAGGATCCCATTGCAAGCATACATGCCATACGACTCGCGGTAATTCACGACGATCCAGTACGCGTACAGCTTTGCGACACCATAAGGCGAACGGGGGTAAAACGGGGTGCTCTCGCTCTGTGGGGTCTCGACGACCTTGCCGTAGAGCTCGGACGTGGACGCCTGATAGAACCTGACGTGCTTCTCGAGCCCGCAGGTGCGGACGGCGTCGAGGAGACGGAGGGTCCCGAGGCCATCGACGTCGCCGGTGTATTCTGCCATCTCAAAGGAGACCTTGACGTGGGATTGCGCGCCGAGGTTGTAGATCTCGGAGGGTTGGACTTGGGCAATGATATAGACGAGATTGGTGCTGTCGCTTAGATCGCCGTAATGCAGCTTGAATGCTCCGGGGTCTGGAGATGTTGGGTGAGGGAAGATGAAGGGTTGGCGAAAGACTCACGTTCGTGTTGATCTTCGTAGAGATGGTGGAGGCGGCCAGTGTTGAAGCTCGAAGAGCGACGGATGATGCCGTGCACGTCATATCCTTTTGATAACAGCAGCTCAGTGCTGTTATCGACGCGATTAGAGAGATCGAGAGATCGATAGAAAACAAACGCACAGATACGAGCCATCCTGTCCGGTGATACCTGCACTTGGTGGTGATGAACGACCACGCAGAGGCGTGAATTGGACGCGCACCTGAGATCAGCGCGACCTTGCGCTTATGATAATCCTCCACAGAGGGCAGGTTGAGTTTGGCAAAAGCGGGTGCAAAGTCAACAATGGACATGGTGGGAGCGGTGGAAGTAGTGCGCTGCCGTGCCTCGAAGTTGAACCTGGAATATCACCACCATCAACAATCATTGATGGCCGCAATTATGCCGGATCGTTGTTCTCCTCTAGACCACCATGCACCCGTGCCTCCAAGTCCCGGAGGTACTATCGCTCATCTTTCTTCATCTAGTTGACCAAGCACTTGCTACGAGAAATTGGCCCCCGCCAAATTCAAAAACGCTGTTAAACCTAGCGTTAACATGCAAGGCGTTCAACGAGGCAGCCCTGGATATCCTCTGGTACTCTCTACCAGATCTCAAGCCATTGATCAA
>Ga0307516_10006489_pt1 | contig 13702 bp, 12 predicted proteins | sample 19_EM_MG_FD_203310 | JGI IMG/M metagenome (GOLD analysis project Ga0307516, IMG submission 203310) | Populus trichocarpa ectomycorrhiza microbial communities from riparian zone in the Pacific Northwest, United States - 19_EM | ecosystem: Host-associated > Plants > Roots > Unclassified | place... | reverse complement strand
GAAGATCGGATTTGTCCAGCTCGAACAGGTTAAGACTTGACTTGCCAAGTCTATCAAGTTTGACCATATTGATTTCTACCTTATTTATTTTAAAACTTGATTTGGTTATTAGGTTGATCCATCAAGTTGATTTTATTCACTTTAATCATGGGGACTAGACCAAGAGGATTCATAAAAATTAAAAAAAATAAAAAAAACATATGTATCCTTTTTTACATCTTAATAGTTTGGTTAGTAGAAGTAGTAGTATGGAGTGGTTGTTATACATAGCAATAACACCTTGATGGTTTCTAAAATTAGGTCATCAACTATAGATGAATCAAAGGAGAGCCCAATAAGGTCGCATTGTCAATGGGCCTAACCATACTTTTTTTATTTTAAAAAAATAAAATTATTCTTTGATGTTTATATATATATAAAACAAACTCTTTAAATTTTTTTTGATTGGATGTTAATATAACACTAACATTATAACAAGTAATATTTAAATTCCACTCCACCTTTAATCAAGGAAAAGAAAAACTAAGATTGAAGAAATTCTTAAAGCTTAAAAATAGGCTAATTCCTTCTTTTTTTCATTATTTTTCTACTTAATAACTATAAAAGTCCTAAATAATATTAAATAAAATTCTTTAATCACTCCTTATCTCTATAAAACATTATTAACAGTTTATTTTCCCATAAAATCTCTAAAAAAGCTTGAAAAACCAATTATATCAAAATTAAAAAAACAATAAAACTACAAGTTCATTAAATTATTGAATTGGAGTGATTAAAGAATTTTATTTAATATTATTTAGGACTTTTAATTATTGAATTGGATCCTTATTATTATTTTTTATTATTGTCTTATATGACTTCTACTCTTTTGAACAAAATAATTCACAAAAATTATATTATTCTTTTTGAAAAATTTTATTTATTAAAAAAATATGTATTAGAGTAATACTCATGGAATTTTTATTAGTTATATTCACATGACATATAATTAAAAATAACACTTTCAAATAAAAATATATTTATTCTAATGCCATATTATTATACTAAAAGTTAATAAAACCCTCAATAAATCTTTTTTTTCTAAATAATGCACTTTATATATATATATATATAAACATAACAATTTCATAATATTAAAGCTTAAATATTAGCTTACAAAAACATCATAGAAAAATAACCTTAGAAACGGTTAACTAACCTTAAACCCCTCACAACGGTTCTTTTCCTTACCTTAAACCCTACAAAAGCACACCGCCAGCACCGCCATATCTCTTACAGTTAAACACCATGGCTCAAATCCTCCGCGGTTACGAACTCCGTCTCCTCCGCTGCACCCTAACACCGCCGCCTCCGCCGTCTGATTCCCCTTCTCCATGTCCACCGTCCGATCCTAACAACCTTCACTCCCACATCAATTTCCTCCTCACTTGTATCCAATCAGGAAATTACCTCCAAGCTCTCTTCTCTGACTCTGCCAAACTCGTCACTGCGTCAACACAACTTGACTCAACTAAGTCACCCGACCGAGTTTACAATGAGTTGGTGGAGCGAGTTGAGCAGTTTATAAGGGATGGTGGCGGCGGCGGCGATGAAGAAGATGGTTTCAGAGTTATTCTGGTCATTTGTGTTGCTATTGCTGCGTTCTTTTGCTTCATTCAGGGTAACATTACTGGGTAGGCTTTTTTCCCCTTTCTTAGGTACATTTTTCAAGTGGGATTTGATTATTTTGTTTATGTATGTATATATTTTTTTATTTTTGTTCATTTTTTTTCAATTGTTTTTTTTTAATTATGAATTTGTTTGTCTATGTATATATATATGATTTTTATTGATGGTTTTGTTTTTCGTTTTTTGGTGTTTATTAAATTTGTTTTTTAGGCCAGTGAGTGAGATACCTGAATGCCCTTTGCTATTGAAAGTTGAAGAATCTATAGAATGGGATAGTTGGGCTCGAAATCAGCTTATATCAGATGGCGCCCATTTGCTTGGGAAGTTCTCCAATCTTGAGGTACTGATATTTTGGTTTGCTAATGCAATTCATTGGTGTATTTAATTTGCAAGATGATGACTTGGGTCTATAATTTTTAGTTATGCATGAAGTGAAATAGTGTTTTTGAGGGCAACTGTCGTGTAAAGTTTTCCCTTTTCAGTTGTTTCATGTTTTATTAATTGATAGCAGGAAATGAACTGTGGTTTTTAGCTTGTTCATAAAAGCATCTAGCTTATTGAATTTGAATTGTTCATACCAATCAATTTTGTTTTGTTGTTCTGTAGTGTATAGTTTTTGCTAAAATGTTGGTCATGAAGGCAAAAGATTTGTTATTTGAAGGAAGCATCTCTTCGGCATATGGAATCAGAAGCATTTCATGGTGGCTTGCTAGGGTCTTGCTTGTTGAACAAAGGATTTTGGATGAGCTATCTTCTTCATTATTTGATTTATTGCAAGTGTCTATGGGTGAAACCCTACGCCATTTTGGCACCTTGGAACATGTAGCAAATTACTGGGGTGATGAGTTGGGTAATGAAGAAGCAGCTGATATTGTCTCAACAGTCCACTTGGAAGCAGGAATAATGGAACAGACCTATGGACATGTCAATTCGTGCAGGTATTAGATATTTGTTAACTTAAGCTTTGAGGTTGACCTAACTTGTATTGCATCCTTATGTAGTCAGAGATTAGAAAAATTATTCTGGAGATGCTTATCTGTTTCCTTTTTGCTGTGAAACCTTCCTATCGTTCTGTTTATCAGTTACAATAGTTTTTGTATTCATGTGCCTTTGTTTTGTTATACTTTCTGATTAATGTTGGTAGCATTAAAGCAAGGCTTAATTCGATGTAGTTTCATTTGTTTTCTTCCATAAAATTGGTGCGATTTCTTGATTTACACATTTTGTTGAACATAAGTAACGAATCTTGAAAAAAATAGTAAATCCAGGCGGGGTTACTTCAAAATATGTAAATGTTGGCCATAACAGATCTTTAAGTAATTACAGTCTTTTAATCACTTAGTTGTCTGCCTTTAAATTCTTTTTTCTGAAGCATTTCTGCGGTGTCAGACTGCATCTTGAATCAGCTGAAGTAGCATCAGGGATTCAGCTTTCCCTTACGGGGGTTCTTGGCTATCGAACCGTGCATCAGGTAAATAATTTTAAATGCACTATTTCTGAATCTTTTGGAAGTTTCCTTATTGGCTTCAGGGATCATTCTTGTACACAGGTAGAACCGAAGCAACAAAGGCTACTTGTTGTGGATAGAAGCTCATCACACACTGGCGGTACCAGCTCCACAATGAGCCCTGACATCAAGACACGTGATTCTACTACTGCTAAGAATGATCAGCATGAAATATCTCAAGCCTCTGACATTCATAGGACACCAGTATTATTGGAGACTGGTGACAAGTCTGAAATTGGAGCACAAGGTAATCAAAATGTTGCTCCTCGTGGTGCTGCCCCTTTAAAAGCAGTTCAACAGGCAGTGATTCTGGCACGGTGCCTTTTGATTGAAATAAGCAGTCGACATGATGAGCTTCAAAGTAAGTTTCTTGAATACATCTGATCTGTGAAATGAACTGTCTGATTGAGTTTTGTGATCAACCCCATATTACTTATTCCAATAGAAACTAGCCAGTTTTTACTGCATTTAAGTAATGACCAATAAACTGTTTCCTTAATCCCCAATTTAACTCTGGTTCAACATAAAGTTCATGTGGAACAGAAATTCTAATATTCTCACATTAATATTCTTTTGGAAGTAGATGGTGTGGTAAAGCATGGAATGCTCTCTTGTAAATTTGAGGGTAGGGAAGGATGCTTATGCAGTGGCCGTTTTGGAAATATAGTAGAAGCTGTCTTTTTAAAAAAAAAATTATTTTTCAAGTAGATTATAGGGGATGCTATGTACCTTTCCCCTTGTGGTTGGCGCAAAATTTCTTCTTTTAAGGCCTAATTTTCCTGGACCTTCTGAGTTGACTGAGACTAGGCAAAAACCCATTGTGTTTGTTGAACACAGTAGGTTCTTTGATTCTTTGATGTACTTGCTGTTCATTTTTATTGGCCTTCTTTATTTGCATTTGTTAGGGGTTTTTTTTTTTTTAAAAAAAAAAACTTGCATGCGAGGAGTTTTAAGGACTCTCACTCTCTTTATGTGGGTGCTTGATTGGTGTTACATGATATATGAATCCCTTGATCTAATAGTTTAAGATTCAATCAAATACTCTTCCGTCTAATTTCTTTCATCTCTCTATTGTTAAGGGGTGCAGTGGTTTGAACAATATTGGTGGCTCCTCTTTCGTTTAGTTATGCTGTAATTTCTGTTTCAGGATGGGATATGGCTCCATTCATAGAGACCATCGATTCTCAGCCCACATCATTCTTTACTGTAAGTTGATAGAAGCTTGTGCTTTTTGTTTCCTTGAGTAGTAGATATCGCATAAAAATGAAAATTACAGAGGGGATAAGTGCACTTGAGGTCCTTGGCTCATTGAGCTTTTTAACAACTTTTTTATTAATATGGTTTATGAACTCATTGATTTTTGCCAATATTGTCCTTCAGGGAAAGGGAAATAATTTAGTTTTTAACTTTTGAATTCAAACAATAACTGATATTAGCACTTTCATCAGACACAGTCCATTTGAATCTATATGTGGCTATGTTTTGTGGTTGTCGTCTATACGTGTAAGGGTTGCTTCTGAAGCTTTGAAGGTTTTATGCTTGCCAGTATTTTGTCATGCATTTAGTAAGAAAAATGATCTAATTTTGATCGTACACTCCTAAGATTTTTGTGTTCCTGCTTGATTTCCTTGTTTAGTTACGGTGTTTTTGTGACCTCCTACGTATCCGATGGGAAAAAACTCGTTCTCGCACAAAGCAGCGTGCTTTAGAGATGATGGAGAAATTGGTATGCTGCACATCCTTCTCCCATATCAGTCTGGTCTTCTGTTAATATTAAGTTGTTTGGGCTTCGTTATTTACATTTTCCTTTTGAATCATTTGTTCTTCCCATCCGTTTCCCAACATTTCTTTAAATTGTCAGCACCTGTTTGTGCTAAATACATAATTATTGGTACAAGAAATACGCTAAACACAATCAAGAATTGGGAAATTTTGGGTTATTTGATCTTTTCCTTCTAATAATTATGCTATGGCATGCGATTATGACTAAATGCTGTCCACATTGTCTGTCACAAAATCACCCTCAACATTTTTTTCCTAGAAAAAAAAAAAACAGAGAAAAGAGGGAAAAGAGGCTTACCATCTGAATGTGTCTGAACAACAGCCAAAAAACATGTGACCCAAAGAGCTTAACTATTGCTCATAGGAAATACAATAATGATTTGACCTTCTGTTGAGGCTTTTGTGGAAGCTGAGAATATTCTATATTTATGATATAACATGGGATCAGAGCTAAATTTTGTAACTATATAAGGGAGGAAAAACAGAGAATGGTAAAACATGATACTAAGTTGAGGTCTATACAGGCTTCTTGTATTTAAATTCATGCCTTTTCAGTGACTGCATATAATAATAGTATTTTTCTTGTTAATCCTTGCCAGTAGATTATGTTCTTTAACCTTTTGTAATTGTTATTCAGTATAGCATCCAGCACTAATTATTTCTCCACCACTTTGCTCCATGTACTACTACTACCTTTTCAATGCTAGGGTATTTGAGTTCTCGAACACTCCCTTGGGGGGAGTGCAGAAGGGAGTTGTTTGATTGAGAATTTCACAGATACTGTTTGCAATTATTTCAGGTTGAGGGCATGCACAACTCTTTGCCTGGAGTGGCACAAAGGATTCCATTTTGTTATATCGCCAATATACCTACTATTCCTGCCCTGCGAAAGTAATTTTTTTTCCTTCTGTCTGCAAATGGCACTATGTTTCCATTTATAGTTCCTTAACTACATTTTAGTGATATGAAATATTTGTTAAAATTGAAAATGTGTTTAATTATTTTCTTAATCATTTCTAATTCCTTGTTTCATTTTTTTCTGATTTAGAGAACATGGTGAACTTCTAATTAGTTGTGGCTTGATGGGAGAGGCAATTACAATCTTTGAGAGTTTAGAGTTATGGGACAACTTAATATACTGCTACTGGTGAGATCACCCATGATAGCCTTGGTCAAACTGACATCAACTTGTTCTTATCTCTTCTTGTCAATTTTTTGCACTTTTGTTTTTTTTGTTTGTTTCCTGCTGCCAGTGGGAGTCTCATACAAGATACTGCATAAAAACAGCTTATTGGAGAAAAAGGCAGCAGCTGTTCAACTCATCAAGAAACGGCTGTCTGAAATGCCTAACGACCCGAGGTTATGGTATGTTTGGTTCCATTTATTTAATATTCTCTTTCAAGTCTTTCGTTCTTTTTTCCTGTTTGATTTGTGAAACTATGGTAATCAAGTAGTAAGTTTAGGTTTTTATAAGCTATTGTTGTCATTGAGAAAGATTTTCTTATCCAAGACAGACGTCACTGATGAGCTCATGTTGAGTTAGTGAATGCTGTGAGATCGAAGGGGATGTAAAGTGTATGTAATGGATTAATCTCTAGTAATTCGACTAATCTTATGTTAAAGCAATTGCTCTTATTAAGTTCAATTGTTGTTGTGGTTGTGCTGTTTTCTTTTCCTGGGAGAAACATGGCTCAATGATTTTCTAACATTTTGAGAAAAAAACGCCTGGGAAGGACAGCATTTTCTGAATATGGTGTGACCATACTATAAAATGCAAAAACAATTCATAGAACTTCAGCTTGAACCAAATTAATTTCTGTTAAAGAGTTTAATCAAATTGAATTAAGAAAGGTAGGCCAACTCAGTTTTTTTTTCTTACATTAAAATTTCAGTTTTCAAAGACTAGAACAGTGAGGTTTGTTTAGATTAGTAAGTTGCACAACAATGAAGGTTCCTTTTCTTTTTTTTTTTTGTATTTTAAGGAATTGGTTATGCTGTCATCAAGATGATTGCACCTTACGTGTGTGCTTAATATATGCTAGATGTCAGCTTTTTCAACATTATCTTCCGGCTTAGGAAATGTGGAATATGCTTGTTGTTTCTTGTGGAGAATGGCATGTTTCCTCAAGTAGGGTGGAGGTCTATTATTTATGCACTCAGATGCGTTTTGGGAGCACAAATGGCTGTAAAAACTTGTAGAAGTGACTTCCTGTGCTTTAATTTGTGATATTTAGATCAGGTTTCTAGAATGCTAAAACAATCATTCTCTATCGAAGTAGTTTTTACAGCATGACACGCAAAATTGTTTACTTGGCCTCCTGCAACCTGCTTATGAGCATTTAGAATTGCATGTCACTTAGCTGCTATTTAGATGAACTAAAAGGCCCTTTTGGTTTTATTTTCTTCCATTTAATAATCTTTGTATTCCTTGCTCCTATATATATATATGTTCTGTGTGTGCATGCGCATGTGCACTCAATGGACCCATTTTGCAATGATATTTCCTACTTTCATTTTTTTTAGTTGAAATTGAGATTTGAGCTCCTTTGCTTTCCAAGAAAGATGTTATGGTTTTAATTTGTTCAATGGACCCTCTCTCAACTGAATGGTTAGCATACTCCGTTTCACATGTGAGAACTTATTTTGCAGGTGTTCGTTGGGCGATGTTACAAATGATGATAGCTGTTATGAAAAAGCCATTGAAGTTTCAAATAATAAGTCTGCACGAGCCAAGGTGATTTTCATTCAATACAAATAAATTGTCAATGATTTGCTTATATGATGATGCACTTTTAATATTATTGCTTTCTGTATGCCAGCGATCTCTTGCTCGTAGCGCTTACAATAGAGGAGACTATGAAACATCTAAAATCATGTGGTATGTTTACCTGTTCCCCTTCCTTTTCTGCTTCTATAATTGAATCTGATTATATTGTCAAACAGGGATAGATCCTGATTGCAAACTATTTCTTGGTTTAATTACAGGGAGGCTGCACTGGCCCTGAATTCTTTATATCCAGATGGTTGGTTTGCTCTTGGTTCTGCTGCATTGAAGGTAACTTGTGCATCTAGAACATATTGAAAAATCTTTCTACAGCGTGGTTACAGATTTTAAGACTTACTTAAAATAATGATGCAGGCTAGGGATGTTGATAAGGCACTGGTTGGGTTTACTAAAGCTGTTCAATTTGATCCTGAGAATGGGGAGGCTTGGAATAATATTGCTTGTTTGTATGTTATATTCACTTTAGTTATTTTGCTGTTTGTCCATCCCAAATTGACTCTCTCTCTCTCTCTCTCTTAATGCATCAAAGTCCCCCGCAAACAAAGATACAAATTACCAATGACCTTGACATGGTGGAACATAAAACATAAATTCTACTAGACCACTAGGGAAGCTGCAGCTAAAGCATAAACAACTATCAAGGACACTTTCCACTTTTGGCCCTTTGTTGCAGGCAGTAGTACTGGCCTACCCTTGATATAATGCTCTTTTAATTATCTTATATTGACATTATGTTTGCTGAAAGATAATTATTTCTAGATGCTTAAATGTCACACACACACACACAATCTTTTTCATTCTTTGAGAACGGCCATCTTCATTCTTAATTATGGCACCCCTCATTGACAACAGACATATGATAAGGAAGAGGAGCGAAGAGGCCTTCATTGCATTCAATGAAGCCCTGAAGTTCAAGTATGTCTTTCCTTGTTAAATACTGGATGTGCATGTTCACATTTTCTTTCTTTGTACTAAAGTTGGCATATAACTTCATGATAGACGAGACAGCTGGCAGATGTGGGCACAATATAGTCATGTTGCCTTGGACGTTGGCAATGTTCATAAGGTACACCTGCATATGCACTTTGTTCCTTTCACCCTGCATATAAGTCCACATCCAACATGTTTCTAGAACTACCATCAGGTGCATTCTGATCTGATGTCAAATTTTAAAAATGTTTAAGCATCATAGGATATGCTTTAAGCAGGCTCTCAGGGACACAATTCTGTTTAAAATGCTAGTGCTGTACTGCATGTGACTCTGCAGCACTGATTTATAAAATTCCACTTTGGCACATCATAGAACTTGTTGACTGACATGTTAATAGTAGAGTATTTTTGTCATGGTTTTGCAGGCTCTGGAAGCTGTTCGGATGGTTTTGAATATAACCAGTGGCAAAGCTACTGGTAAAGAAATTGATGCCGATATATTAGAGAGAATTATGTTAGAAATAGAAGAGCGGATTTCAAGGAGACCTTTTAAGCCCCCCAGTGTGTCGGATGATACTAGTCTTACCACTCAACATTGCCCTGATGATTCTCATAATGATTCCATAAACAAATCAGAACAAAGAATTGCAGTTGGAAGGTCACGCGAAACTGAGCAGCTGGTGGACTTGCTTGGAAAAATCCTACAGCAGGTTTGCAAATACTTTAATGTTACCCTTTTCCATAGCAAAGTTTCATGCATGTGCATATTATAGTGTTTACCATTTTGGGCACAGTTTTGATGATTAGATTTGTACAATTTCATAAGTAATCTCTTTCATTCAATCTGTGATGTCTGTCTGTTGATTACTGCATTTAGCATGTTCAAAACTAAATGGGCTTTAAAATCTTGTTATTGGCTATTTTGATTATGTTTGAATGGCTGCAGTCGTATATTTCTGATTGTTTTGATTATCTTTCTTGACAAAAGTGGCATATAGACATGTTATAAATATGGTAGATTCATTTTAACATCTCTGTTTTACGTTTCAGATAGTTAAAAGAGTAAGTAGAGCAGATATTTGGGGCTTATATGCAAGGTGGCACAAACTTAAAGGAGATCTCACAATGTGCTCTGAAGCCCTATTGAAGCAAGTTAGATCATATCAGGTATATACATATAGAGTAATAATTATTATATTATGTTATTGCGACTCGATATTACTGTTTTTGATTCATTTCTGGAGCTTGTTTGTAGTACACAATCATTGCATATGTGACTGAGTAGGCTATGCATTCGACAAATTGATACTTAACACGTCATGTTATGGTCCTGTCAAATCATAATTTTTGTGTGTATGTTTTCATTACACATAATTACATCAATTTTCTAGTTTTCTAGTCATTCATTTGTTAGAGAATAATATAAATCATATCTTGGAACCTCACTTAATAGCTTAAGCTATTGAGTTGAGTTGGTTCTTTGATATCACTTACTGTAGCATCATAAATCAGGTTACTATTAGAAGAGAGATAATTGTACATTCTGAAATCTTAAATATGCATACACCAACAACCAAGCCTCAATCCGAAACTAGTTGGGGTTAAATGTGCATGATGTACAGGGAGGGAGGGATTTGACTGAGTAGGCTATGCATTTAACAAATGGATACTTAACATGACATGTTATGGTCTTGTCAAATCATAATTTTTGTATGTTTTCATTACACATAATTACGTCATGTTTTCACTACACATAAGGAGGGAGGGAGGGAGGGATGTGACTGAGTAGGCAATGCATTTGTGTTATGGTCTTGTCAAATCATAATTTTTGCGTGTATGTTTTCATTACACATAATTACATCATGTTTTCAATACCGTCCATTGAAGTGTTGCAGAAAATGATTCCAATACTGTCCTCTTTTGGCCTTGATGCTTGTTCTGCACCACTTCATTCTACTAACAGGTTTCTTTTGGTGGTAGCCCCATCCTCACTACCCAAAACTTATGCCCCCATCTTTCTGGTGTATCAATCCATCTTCATTCACATGGCGTTTGCATCTGCATCAACGCCCAATGCCCCTCTTATAGTAGCTTATCCTTACAAGTCATTTTCTTTTTCCTTTCAGATTCTTCTATCTTGTCCTTGCATATTGAACTTGATTGTTTCTTTTCTTCTGTTTTCCTAACGCACATGTCTGACACTAGCAACCTATGCTAAGTTGTGATTGCCTCCCTGGTCCAAGGTTTGGTCAACTGTCCTTGGAAGGAAAAAAGTCTACTAACCACTGATAAAAATTAATTTGATGAGATCTCTCTAAAGCAGTTTTTGTTAACACTAAATGATAGACGAAGTCAAATTCTTAAAATAGCCCCTGAATCTGTGGCCCCTGCCACCATCTGAAAACAATTTTTATTGCTTTCATGCGCCAATTGGATTGAAGTTTCCTCCTGTGATATCTTTTGCTCATAGGTGCTCCTTGGATTAGCTTATCCAAATATTTCCAAAATTCATTCTGTGTCCATGTCCAAACCCACATGTGATGGCCATGACATTAATTACGATAACTGTCTCCTAATGTTTGATGGGTTTGCTAGTTTTTTTAGTCTGCACCGTTATTGGGTATTGCTTGATATTCACTCATACCAGATGCAGAGATTCATCATGTCCTTACAAACAGATTTATTTTAGTTTCAAAGGCCATTGTTAGAATTGATTGTTTCTGTTAATTAGTTAAACTCTTTCTCAGGGATCTGATTTGTGGAAAGATAGAGATCGATTTAAACTTTACGCACGGGCATCATTGGAACTGTGCAAGGTGTACATGGAAATTTCGTCCTCTACTGGTAGTCATCGTGAACTCTCTACAGCTGAGATGCACCTGAAAAACATAGTTAGACAGGCAAGATATATGATTTAATGATTTTTACTAGAAATTGAATTGGTGCAATGTATTTTCCATGTCTTTTCCTGCTCAGTGTGAACATTTTAGCCTTGGTTGACTGTCCATTGTATGAACTAATTCAGTCATTCACATTTATTCTTCAATTGTTTTGTAAACAATGATAAATATGATGTATCTGAAAATTCAGGCCGGGAGCTTTTCTGACACAGAAGAATTCAAGGATGTTCAAGCTTGTCTTGATGAAGTGAAGAAACGTCAATCTGATTAAATGCCAACATAAACAACTTGGAAGACTGTCTTTGGATCAGGAACCATTCCATATGGTTAAGCGTGGACTAGTGATACTTCAGCTGATTAAAATATTCAAGTATGAACACTTTGCAGTATTTCCCTTTGTGTTGCTTTTTCTCTCCTTTTCTTCTCATTTGTCTCCCCATCCTTCTTTTGTACTAATGAAATAGCGAGTCATTATCCAGATACTCTGGAACAGCAAACCGTAATCATTCTAGGTTCTTGTTTTATTGCAAATAAGTGTTTTAGTTTCATAAGTTTGAGAAACATTGCTTAGTCTTGTGGTGCTTCTTTTAAAGTTGAGTTTAACCTCCATTGTGCTCTATCATTAGCTGTGGCTTTGTATTACAATTTTGTTCTGTCATTTTGTCTGGTTTGAGAAGCTTGCTTGTCCGCTGAATGAATTGTAGAACAGACATGAACCAATTCCATCTCCTCAAATTAAAGGTGAATGTTATTTTTTAACTCTTAACAATTTATGTTCTCTTCTATTTTTAGGAATTCTGAAGTTTGGAGACATACAGTACACGAGGGTGCAACTCTTTTCTGGGTGTTCGTGCATTTACTGTAAACGACACATGTAAAGGTAGTTTTCTTCTGGCTGTGGACTGGTATACAGTTAGCATGCTTTACCCCCTCTCCCTTTCCTCTTCTTTCATGATTCTTCCATGTAGATGTTTTGCAATTGCAATGAACATAATGGACGAGTTAAGTTTCTACTGAGATCTGTTTTCTGGCAAGGAATAGATTGCATCCCTATTGTGACTTCAACTGTGCCACTTCTCAGTGTTGATCACACACACACACAAACACAATGCCTTTGATACAACAAGAAGACAACAATGGAATTATCCCTTTCTTATTCACAGATACAGGTAGCCACAAGTGAGTTGAGAAAAATGGTTATTTTCCCCCCTTGTTGAAAGAGAGAAGAAAGGACCAGAAAGAGACTATTATAGCTGACAACGCTAAACTCAAATGTGCATAAATCTAATTATTGCACAGAGTTGAAAGGGCATATATGCAAGCTTTTGACTACTCGATGCCTTGCATCTTTCTGAACATGACAACAAAGTCATAGACCTTTTCTGGGTCCGGAAGAGCTTTGGCCACACTCTCCCTCTGCATGCTCCTCTTAATCCAAGCTGATAGTTTGGGACACTCGGCCTCGACTGTGAAGTTTCCAAACTTCTCACTGGCATAAAACCAGCTGGCCATAGGGATTGCCACTATATCGACAAACCCAAAGGTTTTACCACCGAAGAATTTTTTCTCCCCAAGGGCTTCCTCTAACACCTTCAGAACTTCAATGAAGTCTTTCTTGGCTACCTCCACAGCCTCTCCTGTGCTCCTCCAGACAGTGCAGGTTGCATCAAATAGCTGGCCAATGAACAAAAACAAAAACAAAAATAAATATCTTCATTGATTAACGCAGCAAAATGCAAGGTAAAAAAAAAAGAAGAGTGCTAGAAACGAACCTTCTTGTCAATATAATCAGCCCAGAAACGGGCTTGGGAACGGCCATATGCACAAGCTGGCAGCAATGGGGGTGAAGGCCATTTCTCATCAATGTAGCCAACGATGATAGCGGACTCATTCAGTGGCTTACCATTGTGTAAGAGCACAGGCACCTTCTGGTAAACAGGGTTTGATTTCAGCAACAACTCACTCTTCCCACCAAACAAATCCTCCTCTTTTGATTCATAGTTCAAACCCTTCTCAGCCAAAGCTATTTTCACCCTCATGCAAAATGGGCTCACCCAGAAATCCAAGAGAAGCAAGTCTTCCTTAGACATCTTTTTGCCAGTCTCTCCTGCAACCCTTCTCTTTCTGCTG
>Ga0307516_10006488_pt1 | contig 13702 bp, 16 predicted proteins | sample 19_EM_MG_FD_203310 | JGI IMG/M metagenome (GOLD analysis project Ga0307516, IMG submission 203310) | Populus trichocarpa ectomycorrhiza microbial communities from riparian zone in the Pacific Northwest, United States - 19_EM | ecosystem: Host-associated > Plants > Roots > Unclassified | place... | reverse complement strand
AAGTATTGCGGGCGCGTTGTCTGGTCTGGGGCATTTTTGCTGGTTGCCTACGAAGAAGTGATGCACCTCTGAAGATATACAGTATCATCATCAAACCATGGAAATACCAAAAGAAAAATGATCTGCGACTTACGATACCCGTTTGCCTAATCTGATTGAGAGTGGTCAAAGGAGTCGCGTGATTCTTATGGCATAAACCAGGACATCGTATATCTGCGGCGACACTGGCACCCTGATGAATGCAGTAGCGCCTTCCCGGACGGGTTGCTTGCCCTGGCTGTTTGCGGACGGAGGCTTGCTAAGGAAGACATTCCCGCCGTCCACCTCTGTGATAAATTCATTCCTGAGTTTCTCCTCCCTATCCGGGCGAATGGCGAGGTATTGTCCTCGTGGCATTAAGAGCAGGCGATATTTGCGTGGTCCCGTGCGCACGTGGTGATGTGCCACCCACGACCTAACACGCTCCGAGGATGACGTAGTCGTGTCGCCTTTTTCAATGGTTTGCGCGAGACCGGCGTAAGCTTCTGGAGCAAAGGCGGAGACCTCACGCAGATCTGGAGGTATATCAGCAAGGAACTTCCAAAGCGCCCTGTCATAATCATGTCGCACCGGCATCTCCGCTGGATTAGCCGTCCGGAGTCCATGCAGTACCGTACGCGGGAGGGGGGCGAAGTCCGAATGATACCATGGCTCTATGTGGCGAATGACGATGCGTACGCCGTCATACTGATATCGGGTTACCTGAGAATCGGCACCCGACTTTGGCTGGTCGTTTATAGAAGAAGCCCCTTGTTTCGTTAAAGGGATATCTCCATCGACGTGATCGTCTTCGTTGTCTGAATTCTGGGAACCAGTGGAATCGACTTCGTGGGTATTGGTGGACAGATTCCCTTTCGCGCCTTTTGGATGCTCCGCGATCCAATTGCCAGTAGTATATTTCTCCTCGTCAACCAAGTCGGAAGCCAAAAACGGCGCGCTTTTGGTGACGTAGGGTAGGTCCTGTGCAACGCGGCATGCTGCACGGCCTGCGCATTCGTATGCTCCTGGACGCGGGCTTCCGGTCGAGCTCGAACTTCTCGCATCTCCGTGGCGCTCTCACTTGGCTCGCAACGCGTTCCATGCTGTCTGGGAACTCCTCTGGGTCGGACTCCATGATCTCCGGATGGGATTGGGAGGAATGCGGTGCTGCGACGGGGTGGGGACGCTGATGACGAAGGGGCGCGGTGCTGTGCGTCTCCTGGTTCGGAATTCAGTCATCGAGACTCCTGAGGCTCACTGGACTTGCGCGAGACTTCTGATTGGGTTGAGGGTCGAACGTGGTCGTGCTGCGAGTCTGTCGGGGCCCGGCTCCTCCTCCCAACTGAAAAACTGGCTGTCCTCAGCCCGGGGTACTTGGTCGCTGTCATGGCTTCATGTCAAAGTCCCGGGTGGAAAGTGGCTGTAAACGCGAAATAAAATGCTGAAGTAAAAGTCCGAAAACTAAGAAAAACGAAAAACGAAAAACGAAAGGAAGGAAAATATGCGTCGCTCGGTCCTAAATGAAACGAATGGGGTCCCTGGTCCGTAAGTATGTCGAAATGCGAAAAGTTCGGAATTAAAACGAAAAGAAAAGAAACAAATGAATATGAACATGCCCACTGGAGGGCTTCTCCTCCCAAGTGAGAGATGGTGAACTCTCTCGTTTTCGCTGCTGTCGGCCTTACAGCCGGTCGCTCCGGCCATGTCCGAGGCATTCGGGTCCGCGCCTTCGAGTTCGCGGCATTAGGGATATGCTGGCGTTGATGCGTTGCCCGGGGCTGGGTGGTCTACCTCCGAGTCCGTCGCACGTGCTGGTGGTCCTTGTTTCGAGTCGTAACGCGCCGTCGGATTTGAAGCCTTCTCACTGGCTGCGTCGTAAACCGGGACGGGGACCTTGTCGTCGAGCTCCTCCGTGAGCGCCGCGCGGCTCTGTGTAAAAAAGCGCGCTGCATGGACTGCGCGTCCGCGTGCTTTCTGGACGCAGGCGGGCTACGTCGTCCTGCATCTTCTGCGACCGTGACACCGCGGTGTGACGCATACCCATGATGAACAATATGTAGGGCTCGAGCCCACTACTATGATTAATTCCCACCACAATAAGTAGACTAGATATCTGCTCAACATAGCGACCATACTAGACTCATTGTGATCAACCCCGATTATAATGAGTGGACTAGATATTTGCTTAGTCATAGCGATGGAACTCGTTTGTAGTGTGAACAGGCCGGAACATACCGATCATCGGATCTAGTTTTCAGCGGAGTCAACAATTGCAAATCATAGTTATGCAAATTTTGTGATGTATTGGCCCCTAGCGTCGTAGCCGTCGCGTATAATCGCCTACGTGCCGCCTTCATACAGCACGGCCGAAATGAATCATCGCCTTCCCTCTCCCCTTCTCCAACACGCAGCCGAAGCTCGTCCATATCTCTAGATGAATTACTTCTTGAAGCCACAGGCAAATAAACGTGGGTCGCTGTCGTCTCCTCAACCTGCTAAGGTCCTGCTTACGCGTATGCCGGGCCCCCTTCCTATTACCGACCCGTCTACTCTACTCACGCTCGTCTGGCTATTGCTCGTCTCACACCGTTCGCCTTGATACGGTGGCACAACTCAATGTCGTCAGTTCTGCACTGACATCTACGGCCCAGTCACCCCTCCGGCCCCGGCCCCGGCCCCTCGGTCAGTATCAGACGTTACAAACTCACATTTTTGCACCTCCTGTAACTGGCCCACCCAGGAAAAAGCCAAAGTTGGTGGGGAACGTTCATTTTTTATAAATTACCGATGCGCATGGACCCATCCAGAAGGCACCCTGGTCTGCAGCCCCGTCGCTCGTTCTGTGGCTGGAGGGCTAGTCTTCTGTCCCTTCCCCCTGGCGGGTACCCTTGGATCACAAGGGCCAGCACATTTGCGGGCAATGCGGCCTTCCATGAAGATATAAGAAAATTGCGTTGAAAAGCGGGGCCCTGTGCCCGAGGGCCCAGGGATGATTTGTGACCGCTGTTGCAAGGAGATGAAGCGAGTCGAGCGTCGCGGTACGTTGAACCCACATTCCCAGATCTCAGCCCTCCCTCCCCGCACGCACTGGAAGGAGACTCATTCTTCCGTAGCATCGTTAGTGATTCCGCTTCAACTACAAAAATCAAGTCTTCAATCAACGCAAAGCCAAGCGAAACGACCAGGGCTGCCTCGGAGCTGTCTCAATCAAAGTCGGAGAAGTGATCAGCCCTGCTACGGGCGGTCAGGGTATGCCTCTTCTCCTTATCTTTCGCTCAATCCTTCTCATATGTTTGCGCCACACCGACTTTTGTGATCTCCAACCTTTGGCCAACGGCCAACCCGTTCACGGTTTTCTCTTTCCACAGAAGGCCAACTCCAATAGCCAACTACCCTAACAACTTGTACATATCCTTCTTATCGCAATCCTCCGCTGGTAACTTAGCAGCACCACTTTGCCGACCCACAGTTCCCCGCCGTCTGTGATGCCATATAACCGGGATAGTCCGTTAGCAGGGGCCCCGCATCGCATTACCACGCCCTGATCCTGTACCGCATCCACGCCAGCCTGCTGAGCAATCCGTCCCCACACCTGGTTCCACCCCAACACCGGTAACACAGCCCGTGCCGAGAGCTGATCATCCTCCATCTGGCCGGGAGCTGCGATTTGATCCGTGCCAACGTCCATACTACGTCAACCACATCACGCGCAGCACTCCCTGGGCCCGCCCGCCCAGCCTTCTGCCGTAGCCCCTCACAAACTCCCCCACCCCACTCAATCCAGCGAGGAGGTCCTGACGCCTAACACCACCAACGTAGATGGTACATACGCAGACGTGCATCTTCGTCTCGCTGGGATGAACAACGCACCCCCGACGGTCGCCCGTATTTCGTTGACCATCACACTCACACGACATCCCACGAGATGTTCAACCCGAGCTATGGTCTGTTCGAGTGACAACCGTCCGTTTTATGTACTCCCTGGGGTGTTAGTTTGCACAACGTAGTAGTAGCTACGTTACATTGTATCACGTATTGAGTATCAGAAGTCGATGGTCAAACAAACCCATCAAAATCATCGCCAATACAAACATGATATGGTTTCTGTAAAAATGTGAAGTAGCATTTTGTTTGGACCAGGACCACTGGTAGGGGTGAGCACCGTCACCGTATAAGACGGTCGTATGGCCATCGGCCGTGTTTTGTACGGGTCCCGTAGTACCAAGTACGGGCCGTGTACCGTTCTCAATGAGAAGTCTCGAAGTCTATATACCATACAATGCCGTCTACTGTACGACCGCCGTCTTTCGACCCGTCCCGTCTTCGTTACTCGTTAGGGATCCGTCGACCAGGGTTGACGGACAGTGGACAGTTGAACCGTTCCCGTCACATGGCCGTACCCGTACTACGGTATGGTGCGCACCTCCTACCTGAGTTGAGGACTTGTCACTGGCATTGACACCTTGCTCGCCGCCAGCACCGTGCTTCGCTGCCATACCTTGAAGTGACCATCAAAGAACCACTATACTTGCACCAACCAACGCCAATCGGAATTTTGAACCACAAAGGAGAGAAAACCCAAGATTGTCGCGACCCACGACGAGATAATAACAGTTAGACATCCAGCAATCTCACATTTCGACAAAATTGGTATCACACAAGCACTATAGATGTTTAGCAGTTATGAGACGTCTTCAGTTGACATCTTCAGCCGATGAACCTGACAGTGTCCTCAAACGTCCCATATTCTGTTTCCCCAATGCCACCGTATTTTGATGCTTTGTAGTTTTAGAAGAGCCCGGGACATCCGTGGCACAAGAGACCTTTTTCGTAGGACGATTATTCTCTAAAGAGGAGGTGAGACAATCAGATTGAAGGGGGAGAGGAGTTATAAAAAAAGACACGCACCAGGGGACATTGGACGGGGACGCTTGTTGCTGCCTAGATAAAATAAAAGTTAATAATGGACAGGAGTGAGAGAGGGAGGTTGTACAGACGAGTGGGTGCCGAAGGACTGGGGGTAGACACCGCCGGTGATGGATCAGGTGATGCACCTCTAGAGGGGGCCACTGATGGTCGAACTTGCAGATAATGACAGATAAGAATTTGGCATGAGAAGAGCCTGAAGAGAAAAGTTGAAAGGGGACGCACCGACGTTGATGGGCGCAGCCAGCTGGGAAGGAGAGCCAATCACTTGGTCGTCCGAGTCCGACCCACCTGCGTCCTCATTTAAAGTGGGGTTGTCAAGGTCGAACAGGCCGAATGAGCCATTGTGGGTGGGGTTGCTGTCGAGGTTAGGGGGGTTGTTGCAGGTGGAGAAGGGAGGGGGAGACGGGGCCCTAGTCACCCTAGGACTTTCGTCCTCGATGGAAGAGCCACAAGAGGACTGGGACCTGACTGGCGCCGATTGGTGCTAATACGCATGAGGATGATAATAAAATGTTTTGGATGATATAAATTTGACGCACCGAAGAGCCCAAACTTGAAGGGCCTGCTGTTACTGACTTGACCTGCTCAGATTTGAAGGTCCATTTGTCGTATCCAAGCTAATAAATAGATGAGTCGACAAATTTAGGTCAAACCATATACTCACATGATCAACAAATTCGACCGTCTTTGTGTGCGACTTGGGTTCAATGTGGGGGATGACGACACTTTTCGGGTCAAACTTTTCACCTTTTTTGGCCTTCTTTGCATGTTCAAGTCGCAGCGTGTTGAAATACATTATCTTTAAATGTTCAAGCATGAGGATACGCATGCAAGTGTAGAGGTATGACTTACGTGAGCGAGTGCCTCAAGACAGTGGTGGGCGAGGGTCTCAAGGGTCCCCTTCTTTGCATCGGAATCAGACGACCAGAGCAGTTTGTTCTTCCTAAGACCTTCAATGAGGGTATGGACCCCATCACGTTTCCCGGTGATCATGGCGTCGGTGGCCTTGGCAGCATTATGTTCCTTTCTTAGGAGGTCCGGATCATATGGCCTATTACCAGAAGTACTGACGGTGTGAGCAATGCCATCTGGAAACATCCAATCTTGGGTCTTTTTTGGCTCGGAAGTGACCGGATCTGTTATATAATATGGCATGGAGATGGATCGTAGGTAGACAAGCATCTCCTCGCGAATGGCGCATGCACCAGGACAGGCCTCAAGAAGAGCACCACGATAAGAATCAACGAGACCTGTTTCCAATGTGATAGCAGAAACGACGTTGTGCCAATCACGACGCTTTGACTGAGATTTGGGATTCCAGGTGAGCCCCGACATGACGAGCATCCTCTCTCCTTTGCGGTCAGAGGTGCGATGCTCTCTCTCGAAAGATTTGCGTCCCATGGCATTTAAATTGGCCCCCCACTCGTGCACGTATTGGGTGAGGGTAAAATTAAGGGAACGGACCAAGGTTGCGGCCTCACTTTCAGGTCCTTGTCCAGAGGCAATGTTAGCTTCTTCAGCCAAACCTTGCGATTTTAAGGTGTTGTCATACAACGTCCCAAAGTCGGCAAGGTCTGGTGGGACGTGATCGCGCAAGGTGGGGTTTTTGGTGAGGTAAACGTCAATTGCAGTGATGGAAGTCGTCAAATGGGAGAAAAATAAGGTGAATATCTGACAGGGTGTGCGAGAGATCAGCAACAGGCGAGAAACGGAACATAGGGTGAAACAGAACAAACGAACCTTCCTTCGAAGGCCCAGAGAGTCCCTCGAGACGATAGGATCGTGATTCACGGCATCAATCATCGAGTCATATTTGTCTCGCACTATAAACACCTTTGAGTTGTAATGGGATGACCAGGAAACGGCGGTGGCAACCCATGATATAACCTGGATCGGGTTGATGGGTCACATGAGCGGTGATTCAAGAGGGGAGGCTATCAATGGAGGGGATGTGCGTATGTGACAACTCACCTCCAAAATCCCCCTCCTCAACTTGGTCGCCATCTTATTTAGGACGTTGACAACAGATGCCGTCCCAAGCGGCACGGGAAATCGCCAGCCGCGCACCTGCCAAATAGTGAAATATAGGAAGTACTCCCGCGCATATTTAGGTGCAGACTGTGAGTGCATTCGTAGAACCTGATGGACATCGCGGCAATAAGACATAAAAGCGTTAATGTTTTCTGCACTGTTGGGGAAAAAGAGGCACGGTATGGCCTCCTTATCCTCCCCGACGTAGTGCTTAACGAAACACTGGTCAATCTTGTCAAGGACTTCTGGATCCCAGGAGGAGAGGTTCCCCCGGGGCCGAAACGCGTCTTCCATCCTCTTGATGATGCTAGATTGAAGCGCCTCTTGGTCACTCTCCTGAGTTCCAAACGAATTTTTCAATTTCTCAATGTCTTGGAAACTAAGGGGCGGGGCATTCGGGTTCGCAATACATTCGAGGTATTCCACGCTCTGGACAATGAACTCGGAGATAAACTGTGACACCTTGTATTAGATGGGTTATGAAGTACAAGACCTGTCTGCTTACAGTCCCGTGCACGTCGAGCATACCACTCAGCGTGGTCACCTTGAACCAGGGTGCATGTGTGTAGTGACTACGAACGCGGGAGGCCATAACGAGCCCGAGGGTGAAGGCGGGGACAGAAAAAATCAGGCGGTATGAGGCCTTGTCTTTGAGGTCTTCCGCCTTTTGTTTTGTCTTCTCGACGAATTTAACATATTTGAACTGAAAATCTTCTTCCAACCGGTCATCCAGGTTTTCAACATCCAGCTCGTACTCGTCTTTTATCTCATCTATAACTTCCTGGAGCAACTCCTCATCTGTCGCGCGATGGGATGTCTTCCTATCATTTCGCGAGATAAGACGGAATACGGCCTTTGTCATACTTGGGTTGTCCCTCTGATCGTTCTCTATCTTGGCTAGAAGGCTCATCAGGTCAGCCATGCCATCCGCATACCATATCATCATACGACTCACCCTTGTCATATACTTTGACTGCCCAGAAGTAAGACTTTTCGATCCTCTCCTTGAGGGCCGTCACCCTGTCCTCCTCCTCTTTCAACTCCTTGACAACATCCTCTCCCATTTGCGCGATTTCGTCGGGGGACTTACCCTGGGCAATCTCATCAATGCTGGCCTTTGCATCTTCGAGCTGCTCCTTCAACTTGTCAACGTATTTGATAAGTGCAAGACGGCGGTGATTGCCACTTAGCATCCAAAGGCCTGTGGTTTTGATGGCCCGGATGCCGTCTGGAGTGAATTCAAGAGCCGGAACTTGATCAATTGTGTAGCCATCGACATTTTTTAAGAAGGAGTCGGGGTGGACGAGCCAGGTGGGGTCTAGTGTGATATACATGGCATGGTCCTGGGAACAATTGTCGAGATGTTTTTCATATAATAATACCATCTCGTTGATGGTGCGGCCATCGGTCGGTCTGTTATTGAAGGTCCCCCATACCGTACCAATGGGAGGATCGATAATATTGATCTTCAAGTATCCAAGTTCCGCATTCGACTTCTTACTTCGTAGGAGGGTGATATCGTGACCGAAAAATTTGTTATTATAAATTCCCTCGTCACGATCGGACACCTTTGGCTCTTTTTTTTGTTTGCGCATCTGTTTTCCACACCATTAGCCTTCAGCACATGTACGACAGATTTGTCCTGCTAAGTCTGCTTACATCATTGATGGGCCTGGGTTTTGGTTTTGAGACCTTTCCCTTTCCCTTGCCGGTAGACTGACTGCCAGTGGACATTTACTAGTAGAGATATGAAGAAATGTAGATGAAAAATTGGTGGGGGATTAATGTCGGAACTCGGAAGGGTGAGAAGGGAGGTTGCCGCTACCCGCGTTACTTAACTTACCCATCGGTTCCTCCAAGACATCATTCTTTGAAAGTGCCTTGATTGGTAGGCATGCATGTCTTTTACGCGTACCTGGTGTCATCAGGAACCGATCCCTGTTCATCCCAAGGGGCCGGCAACCCGTGACCGGGGTCCACCGCAGATCGCCAATTTTACCAAAAATGACCTTAATTATAAATTTGAAAATTTGAGCTGGGAACGCTTGTTACGGTCTTAAAATGGCCATGCCTGCTCAGAAAGAAAACTATGGAGGCTTAATAACTGTCGGCTGGCATGTCGGAGGTGAGCCCAGAGCAGAACTTTGGAGTGAGGCCGGTAGGGCTGTACACCGTACCGTATACCGGGGAAGAGTTATACAAGTCTATTCCCTACCCTGCTCCGAGACCTGCGATCTTGACGGTGAAGGCGGTAGCTGGCTCCGCAGTGCCTTCGAGGGCCATTTCTCTGCGCTTGTTAATATTGGTAACACCAATAACAAGGTTGCCAAGGCGCGGGCGCAGGCTTCACATCTAGGTAGTCGATTGCGGGAATCTTGCTCTTGTCACGTCCTTTTGAATCCGCCTGGCAAGTGGGAAAGCGGGGACAGGGAGAAAGAGTTGAAGATGGGTGCAGGAATGGGTGCAGGAACGTGTACAGGCTTCGAGGCAGAGACAATTGCGAATAGACCATTGGGTGATCTATGCGGCAGCGGTAGATGTACAGTAGGCGAGGAGTGGATTGGGCAGCTAGTAATGCACTATGCAAGGACGATGTGCAACTCAAAAAAATGCGGGCGAGAACGTGTTTGGAGGATGTAGGCGAGGGCACGGCGCTGTCGAGTTTCGAGAGAGAGTACAGTGGTGCTGATCATGCTGGTGCTTGCATCGCGCGAGTGTTGCACATGCGCATGCGCATGACGAGACTTGACGATGGATTCTTTGCGTTGGTAACAATATATTGGTGCGACAGGGCGGACTGGTGACTCGGAGAGAATGCGACATGGCAATAGAGCCAGAAGAAAGAATCTGGGCCTATAGAACTCCACATACGACAGCACGTTGCACACCAACGAATTCCTGCCATATGGCTATCGGCAAGAGATGTGAGGGTCTGACTCTTGGGCGATACGAAAAGATCTGGCTTACTAGATGTCTGATTACTTGGCTAAAACCTTGACACGGGGGACCTACAGATCCGTTCGAGAGAGATCACGTAAATGTTCCAATCGTACTTACCTCCACAAATGAGATCGGCTTCACCGAGCTTTGGCATAGCGGCTTTCTGTCATCAAAGCGCTTAGCGCAGCAGGCAGGTTTTTGCCATTGTAGAACTGGTAGCACGAATTGGGCAACCAAGCTCAAGGGCAGGACACGACACTCAGTTTCTCCTTACGTCGCCAAAAGACTTTCGTTCAACCCAATCACAAGATACGTCCGATCTTGCTCGTCTAAGCACGCAAGTATCAAAGGTAAGCTCTTCTTTTTGGTTCACCTGCTGACGTTGACCCCTGTGATGCGGTCGCATAACACTTCTGTGAGCCAGAGGCCGAGACGGTGATTGTGTGAATAGGGCGAGGTCTAGTCCCCGGGCCTGCTAAAGTTGCACGATGCGATGGCAGCGAATCATGCGAACGTCATTCTTGTTGATGATGGAGGAACCCGTTCGAATGATCGCTTGGTGGACGGATTTCCATGCGGATTTCTCCAGACCGACCACTTCGCGTAGGCGGGTGACGCTGTAAATTCCAGCTATCAGCTTGACAGGGCGTGACCCGTATAAAAGCGGGATTCACTCTTCGAGGGCGTCGAATGCGTTCCAAAAGTTCCGCACAAGCCAAGGCCCTCACCCTCCCTGCTCTCTTTCTCCAGCATCTTGCTCTACTTCCTGACCACAATTGTGCGCGCTTGCTTGCTCCGATTCTGGGACACCCCAGCGTCCTGTGAAGCGCCACACGCGCCCACCTCCAAACCACACCCCGTCATTTCGCACGCCATCGGCTTCAATTTCGATCCTCACACCCGTGGTAACATCCAGGAGTGCGTTGAGCGCGTCCACGGCATCAGTAGCAGATAGCGGCTGCATATGATAGCCATAACAGCGCACGAAAGAAAGGTACATGAGCCCGATCATGCCGTATTCTTGGGCAATCGCGTCAAGCTTGTCACGGAGCTGGTACTTCAAGTCCATATCCATGTGCCCGTACAGTTGAGTTTGGGGGACAGAAAACCTGTAGTCACTGTTAGTGGGACGGGCAAGCGCTGGCGAGCATGCGTATTGCCTACCCCATTTTTGCAAGGAGACCCACTAGTCATTTTCGACCCTGTTCCTTCCAGAGCCCCAGTTTCCCCGTGACATAACTGGAGTGAAACATTGCGTCGTGTGTGCAGTGACACATCATCTGCACTTAATGCGGCTAGGCCGTGGGCACGGGGGTTGAGCGGAAACCTCGTCAAAATAAATGGAATGGAATTTCTCGTACTCAGTACGTGATATTCGACAACGGGTATACTGGTTGATAAGGCCAAGGATTGCAAGCCTTGGTTGGTGAGTATCACGAAGGATGGAGAATAATTTTGAGCGTACCAAAGAAGATCATTGTCTAAGAGAGAGCGTGCAGTGGCGAGAATGTAGACGATGCCAGTAGCGTTCTGTCCGTACCATGTGCCAGACATATAGTACTTGTCCAGCGAGGCATGGTATTTATCACGCTGCTCACTCGATGCGCGAGGCCGCTGAAATCACCATGAAATTTATAGACGCTAGTAGAGCAGCCGCCCTTACATCGTTGTCCAAGTGTTTGTGTTTCCTTGGGGTCCTACTAACTTAGTAGGTGATTGACTCGGAAATCGGGCCGATGTTCGTCAATCGCGGCTTTTTTTGTCACACGCTTCCATATAACTCGTGATTGTACTACGCTTTTGCTCGTGATGACTCACTGGCAATCCTTGGCTCCAAGTTCCTGCATAAAATCGACCATCGACGGCCATTCGGGCCTGGCAAGCAGATGGCGGATGCTCCACCCGCTTTCTACTTATGTTGATTCAGTGCTGGTGATAAAGGGTCAAGTCTCACATAGGAAGAGAGAATCGGTGTTGTGGGGACAGTGTAGGTGTCAGAGAAATTAGGGTTCTTGGTGAAACGAGGCTGATGAGGAGAGTGAGCATGAAGCTCGAAGGTGTTAAGTGATGCTACCCGCGATTTCGTCCATATTCACACTGTGTAGCTTTCTGGCTCGACAGGAGCGCACCTGCCACACTCCCCCTGCTTCGCCTGAGACCTCAGCAACGTGGTCGGGCGATTTTGGTTGTGGGCGTTGTGTGGCATTGCCTCACTCATGCTCCGCATGCTTCAAGTCACGTCGGAGCGTGTCGGGTGGCGGGAACACAAGGAGCAAAGATGAAAACTAAATGATTTTGGGGGTGACAGCCTGCTCGATGTCCGTGCTGGTAAGGTAATTTTTTGCTCTGTTGAGCAGAGCTGACGCTTCAAGATAGATATCCGGATCGGTGTAGGTGGTGCCCGGATCGGGCCACGGGTCAAGGTGCACACCGGCACCCTCACCTTGGTCAAGTCAATCGGGAGATGGCCCGGATCAAAGAGCGGGGTCATCATTGGGAAGACATGGCGGTGAGCTGTCTGCCTGCTGGCTCTACTCCTAACTAGAACGCATATCAGCCTCCGCCTGTGACCCAGACTCAGCAACACTCTAAGTGGTACTCACCGCCTGAGGCGTTAAGATCCTCATCTCCGAGATCCAGCCAGGACGAGGACCTATTTGTCCCATAGTGGCGTGCTTGTCCGGGTGTGTCGTGGTTGTGGGTGCGTGTTACGTGTGGACCAGTTACCCTCGGCACTTAAAAAGCCCAACAACTGTAGATTCAGAGATACCCGATGAAGAGTCAACTGCCGAAAAAGAAGTCCCGGTGGCGCATTCTTGATCGCTGGTTATTCTCGAACCTTCCGTTGGATCCGACGGCCCTGATGAGAAAGATAGAGACCTCGTGGACAAATTTCATCCCAAGTATGTGCTCATGTCCACCATATCTTTCATTGATAACTGCTTTGCATACATATTTGCTTAAGGGGATGTCTTTGTACCAAAGGATGATCGCCAGCGGCTCACCACCGATCCTACTAGCTACCTCCGATGGGCGTCTGTTCGGGTTTCTTCCCTACAGAACGGGTATTGCACACGCGTTCTGCCGTGATGCCATCGTCGGTCCTTGTCCCCATCTCTCACAGACACGCAACAGAACGCTCTCGGGATGCCACAGACAACTGGGACGCCAATCCCAATGCAGCAGCAGTTGAAGAAGCTGCCCTCGGCTCTGAACGTATCACAAATGCACATATCTTCCAACTGCAATTTGCGCCCACTCGTCACCCCGTTTTAACCGCGCCTTTGACTTCTCCTCAGTCGTCCCCACGCCGACAGCTACTAACGGTCAAAATAGCCCTGTTCCTCCGTCACTTAATGGATCGGAGGAATCATATCCATCCTCTCCGCACATGCATGCTCAGCCCCTCGTGGGTGGCCAGACACCGACCCGACCGCTTCCTCTTTGTTACATGACCAGATGGTAAGTGGGACGGGACATACTGGGCAGGGGAGACACTTTTATGATATCAAATCCCACCTCATTTTTTTCTATAATTCGTGTATATAAATTTTGTATGACCCTTATCTACAGTCTCGGAGTCACGCACGCAAGTCAATTTACCCTGGACGCGTGAACACAGCTGTACAGTGATGTCCCATAGGGTTTCCACGGTCACGAGCTGTCATAATGGGGAGCAAGCAAGCAAGGAGCAGCATCAAAAGCGGGTTGCTCGGCGGGATAGCGCAGCATGGCGATGTCACGAGAAGAGCATGTCGGTTCGCTTGTACAGATCCAGGGTGAT
>Ga0307516_10006486_pt1 | contig 13704 bp, 12 predicted proteins | sample 19_EM_MG_FD_203310 | JGI IMG/M metagenome (GOLD analysis project Ga0307516, IMG submission 203310) | Populus trichocarpa ectomycorrhiza microbial communities from riparian zone in the Pacific Northwest, United States - 19_EM | ecosystem: Host-associated > Plants > Roots > Unclassified | place... | reverse complement strand
CAAGTGGTGGCTGCTCGGGCTTGAACTCGGACATGCTTCAGCTCGCGTTCGATCCCCGCTGGCGAGTCTTCGCGCGCCGGGCTGCGGTTACCGCGATCGCCAAAAACGGCGATGGCGCCGACAAGGACGCACTGCGTCGGCTGCTCGACCTGAATGTAGACGAGGACCCCGACGACGAACTCCTCGCGAGCGCTCTTGACTGCCTGTATCCGGAATTGCTCACTACCGCGGAGTTCCTTGCCGCGCTGCGGCACCCTAGGAACCGCCACTTCACTGGCGCCTACCGGGTTCTACAGGGCGAGCTCGGCGCCCGGATCCCCGTCACCGACCTACCCTCAGCTCTGCAATGGGCGACAGCAGCACGGTTACCCGCGATCGAGGCGAGGACCGACTTCGCCGATTTCATCGCCGTTCTGGTGCAACGCGCATGGGTCGAGCGCCGGGATCCGACGATTTACGCGGCCCTGACCGAGTTGCTCGCGGTCGTCGGAAGTGAACCGGCGGTGCTTCGCCCGCACGGCGCCGCGGTCCCGTGGTCCGGCGAGCGCGACGATCGGCGACGCCTCGCCGCGACTCTCGCCGAACAGTTCGGCTCCTCCCACTGGACGACGTTCCGTTGGGCTGCGCTGCGTCGCGCCGAACTGATTGTCGAGGGTGACGAGGACTGGCTGATCGACGAACTTCCTCAGCAGCCAGCCGGTTCGCATGAGGCTCTTGGCCGCTGCCTTGCCACGCTCATCCGGCCGGCTAGACGGGAGAGCCCTGATGTGCTCGATCGCGTACCACCCGATCACCCCGCCTACGCGTACATCACCACTCGGGTCGGCTCGCCTGAAGACAACGACACGGTCGGCGGCGAACCGGATCACCACTCACGATCGGCCAGCTGGCTGCGTGAAGCCCTCGCCGAAGCGGAAATCGACATCACGACCTGGTGGCGGATCGCCGCGTCCGTTCTCGGCGGGGTGACGTCCGACGCCTTGTTTGACTGCGATCTGACCGTGCTTCAAGGCTGGTCGTTACTCGAGCCCGGGGAACAGCAGCAGATCCTGGACCTCGGGCTGCGGTATGTACGCGAGCACGTCCCTGCCCCGGGCGAGTGGTCATTCGCTGCGTCGGTGAGCACCGAGCAGGTGCTGCCCGACTGCGCGGGTGTGTACTTGCTGACAACTCTTGCCGGGCATCGGCGCGGCCTGCTCGACGGTTTGCCTCCTAAGGTGTGGAAGGCCTGGGTGCCGACCATCGTTGCGGCGCCGGCGAACGGAAGCCGCCACCTCGTCGGGCAACTCGTCGACCTCGCCCCCGTCAGCGTCCGCCCCGATTTACGCACGGCCTTGCTCGACCACGTCGACCACGTCGACCTCCTCGGCCCGACCCGACCGCTGTCGCCGCTCTACGAGCACCTGGCCGACGAACTGATGCCCGTAATCGCCGAGCGGCTCCTCGCCGCGAGATATCCCAGCGCCGTCGGTCAAGTCCTCCTGAATCTACTCGTCAGCACGACGTCGTGGCCCTGGTCGCACAGCCCTGCGCTCAAGTGGCGACGCGAGCTGGCGCTCACCGTGTGCCGCACGCTCACCGCGAATTCCGACTCGCCCTTGCAGGTAGCGGCTCAGAAACACCTCAGCAAGCTCGACCCCGAGCCAGCTCTGCGGCGTTTGTTCGCCGCGCACCCTTGCGATGAGGATGTTGCCAAGGCCGTTGCGGGCATCGACGCGGACGCGTTGAACCCCGACTTGCTAACCGATCTCGGATGTCTCCTGGTTGACCGGTTCCCGTTCGACGACGACCCACCTGGTGCGACGGTCGGGCAAGGATCGTCGCATCCGGAGGACGGTGCTCGATATCTACGCAATCGGATCATCGATCGGATGGCGAGACTCGGCCTGGCGAAACAGCTGAGACTGCTTGCCGCCGGCAGCTCCGGGCCGAGCCGATGGTGGCTGCGGTATCAGGTGCGCCGGGCCCGGCAACAGGCGGCGGACACGGCGGATGTCTCCGCCGTACGACCCTCGACGACCGGCCTGCTGCACCTGCTCGGCCGCAGCGATGTCCGGGTGGTGCGTCACGGCACCGATGCCCTCAACGTGCTAACCGACCATCTCACCGCGATCCAGCACATGATCACCGGCAAGAGTGCCTTCCGCGAAATTTGGCACAAGGATGAACCTCAAAGTGAGGACGACATCTCGGATTGGCTCCAACGGCGGCTTGACGAACGATTGCGGGGTGGCATCGTCGATCGGGAGGTCGGAGTCCAGCGGATCAAGGACAAGGGCATCGGCACGCGGATCGACTTGAGAATGGCGATCCTCAACCGTCACGATCAGACGTCCCCCATCCGGGTCACGATCGAAGCGAAGCTCGTCAACAACCGTGAGCTTCCGACAGCGATGAAGCAGCAACTCGTCGGCCGCTACCTGATCCCGACCCAGCAACGGTGCGGAATTCTGCTTGTGTACTGGGTCGCTCCCGATCAACGCCCGGCCGGTTGGCGCGCAACGTATTTGTCGAATTTGTCGAAGGCAGAGCTCGAGGCGGAGCTTCAGCGGCAAGCGCAAGCTCTGGAGCCCGACTACGACATCAGGCCGATTGTCCTGGACATCAGCAGGCCAGCCGTTTGACGACCACGAGTCGAGGCCCGCCTCGACGCTGGTTTGTGGCTGGCCCGCGGCTTGGGCGTCCCGGGTCCGAGGCCGCCGGCGTCGCCATGGCATTCAAACTCATCGAAGCCGCCCAGGCCCGCTGGCGCACCGTCAACGGGGCCAACCTCGTGCCGCTCGTCCGCGCCGGCGCCACCTTCAAGAAGGGCAAGCTCGTCGAACGGAGACAGCGCAACGGCACGGCGGAAACACTCGCGGCATGAAGGCCAGCTACCTGCGCGCAGCCACGCCCGACGAGGTATGGGCGCACTTGACACTGCTGCGGGCCAGGACCCTCGTCTTCGACGTCGAACCCTGGTTGCCTTCTGGGACACCGATCATGGCGTGCTCCCCGACGGGATCGCAGCCGTCCTCGCTGCCGCGGCCGGTGCGGCCCCCGACCCGGTGGTGTTCGCAACGAACTCCGCCCGCAAACCACCGATGCCGCCGACGGCCGCCTGGGCCAAGGTCGACTATCTCGCGTCGGCGCGAAAGCCGCTGCGGGTGGCCGCCTACCACCACCTACCCGCCCGGGAGTCGTCATCGGCGATCAAGTCGCCACCGACGGCATACTCGCCTGGCGCATCGGCTACACATTCATGCACTACACCCCACCTACCCAACGTTCCACTCGGCCCACGCCTCATGCGCCAGGTCGGACGATCCATCCAGCCGCTCCTGTTCCGCAACGCCTGAAAGATCCATCCATAGGTCTTGACAATTGCTCGAACCCTAGCTGCGCACTGTCATCGGCATTATGAAGGTAATCCTTGTCTCTGCGGCACGAGGCAGCGAGTTTGATGGGGGCACCACCGGGGTGGAACCACACATGATCCAGACGGTGATGGGCCATACCAGCGCGGTCACCACGGTCGACACCTACCGGCAGGTGTTCCGAGAAAGCGCGCGGGCCGCGGTCAACGCCTCCGCCGACCTGCTGCGCCAGCACGCAAGCTGCCGGCGCAGGCTGGGTCCGGGGATTCTCGCGTGACGAAAGGCACTGACGCCGGACGAAGTGGTGGTGCGGCTGATCGGGGCCGGCAGAAGTCTCGACCAGCCGCACCGCTTTAGAGGTGTGAATCGTCGCGGCGGGTAACAACGAACGCGGTGCCGGCGAGCCGCTCGCCGACGGGCGTTTTAGCCCAGGCTTCGTGCTGACTAGCGCCGGCGGCGCTGAGGTTGAGCAATTTCACGAGGTCGGTGACGCCTGGCGCCTGCTGGAGATCGCAGATCACGACGGCCTTGCCGGTCGAGTCGCCGTCGTCGGCGTCATCCGGGTCGTCGGGAACCCACCAGCCGAGGAAGACGCTCCAGCGAGCCGGGTGCTGCGGGGTGGGACTGTCGATCGACAGGTAGTAGCCACTTCCCCAGGACGGGTCGTCGAGAATCGACAGCGCCGACGCGTCGAGGGTCGCGTCGTGATTGTCGGTGTGCCGGTCGACGGTCAGGAGCAGCCGGAGCCCGTCGATGGCTTGCTCGAGTGCAGCGTCGGTCGAGCCGTGTTCGAGCCGGTCAAGCAGCTCGCGGGTCGAGGTGGCGAGCTCGGTCATGCCGCCGTCGAACGCGAGAAACGGAAAGCTATGCGACCAGGCTCGCTGCACCGCGACTGTAGGCGTCACGTTTTCGGTGAAGTCGAGCAATTCGGCCTTCAGATCTCGGGCCTCGGCCGCCAACTCTTGGGCGATCGCCAGCTTGACCGGGTCCGATGCTTCGTCCAGGGCATCGTCGAGGTCGGTGAGCGCGGCGTGCAGCTCGAACATGACCAGCTCGTACCACAAGCTATGGAAACCGGTGAGCAGCCCGGCACGGGCGCCGAAGTCGGTCAACGCGTCCAGGTGCCCGGTCGGGTAGTCGTCGAAGCCGTCCCCGCGCTGGTCGTAGGTGCACAGCGGCAGGGTGGCGCAGGCGGACACCCGGTTGATCGCCTCGGCAATGGTCTGCGCGAGGGCAGGGTCGTCAAGGCTGGTGACGGTCGTGCTGTTGATCGCGTCCTCGTGCGTGCGGTAGACGGCCAGGATCTGGGTCTTTCCCCGGCTCGGATGCGTGGAGTAGATGGTCACGGAGGCGTGTCCTCTCGCCTGAGCTGCCCTGTGGGCGCATCAGGACGTCGCTGAGAAACGGTGGGAAGAGGCGGTGGCGAGGGCGCTGTTCGACGCTCCATGCCTCATGTGGATGATCCGCGGTGGTTCAGGTCCTGTCCCGAACTCCATGCGTATCGATGATTGTAGCCGCCCGTACCGTCTACCAGGCGTCCGTGTTTTCGGATCGGGAGCATGTCAACTTCGCGAGCGCACCCGACTCAGCGAGGCCGTGGCAGTCGTGCTCGGCAATGACCGGCGGGCCGTGCGTCCGCCTCGTCACGCGGGCTCGTGAGTGGCTTCCAGGCGCGCGCATCAGATCCAGCTGATGCGCTGACGCAGCAGGGTTAGCTCGGCAGGGCTAATAGTGAGGCTCAGCGCGTGTTGGTCGGCGGTATGGGCAGGGTCGGGTTGGTGGAGGCCGCGTAGGAGTTCGGTGCGGATGGCGCGGAACAGGCGGTAGCCGCCGAGGTCTTCGTGCAGGGTATCGACGTCGGCGAGGCTCGGTGAGGCCGTCTCCGGCGTACGTCGCCCCGGTGCCGCGGCAGGTCCGCGGGCCTTGCTCGCCGCATCGCGGCGAGGATCCGCTCGGCCGTGCTCGCCGCTTCGGCTCGAGCGAGGGCGTCGGGAACGGTGCCGTAGACGTCGGCGGTGAAGGCATGGCTGGAATGGCCCAGCAGGTGCTGCACGGTGTGCAGGCTGGCCAAGCCGTGCAGCGCGTTCATCGCGGTCCCGTGCCGCAGGTCGTGCAGCCGCACCGGCGGCAGGCCATTCTCGCTCACCAGGGCGGTGAACCGGTGTGTGAGCCAGCCAGGCCGGATCGGCCGCCCGTCCGGCCAGGCGAACACGAAACCCGTATCCTCGGCGATCGTTGCGTGCTCGTCGTACTCGCGTTGTTGCCGCCGCCGGTGGTCGGTGAGGACTTTGACGGTGGCAGGGTCGAGGGTGATGGTCCGGTTCCCGGCGGCGGTCTTGGGTTCGGACTCGGCGACGGCGCCGGGCAACTCGACCAGGGTTTGGGTCACCGTCAGGGTGGCGTCGGCCAGGTCGACGTCGACCCAGCGCAGCCCGACGAGCTCCCCTCGGCGTAGCCCGCGCAGGCCGGCCAGCCACCACAGCCCGTACAGATCGTCGTCAGCGACCGCGGTCAGGAACGTAGCCAGCTGTTCGGGTGTCCAGACCGCGATCTTCGGCCGGGTCCCGTCGCGCAGCCAGGCCGCGACCCGCGGCTGTGACCAGGTCACCGGCCGGGTCCGCCGCGGCCGGGGTAGCTCGAGCATCCGGGCCGGGTTATCGGTCAGATAGCCCTGGGCGGCAGCCGCGTTCAGCGCCCGACGCAGGGTGGCCCGGACCCGCTGCACCGTCGACGCGGTGATCTTCACGTGATACCGGTTCCTATGGTTGGCGAGCTCGTCGAGCATCGCCTGCACCTGTGCCCGGGTCAACGCGCCGAGCCGATGATGACCCAGGGCGGGCCGCAGCACGTTGACCACATGCGCGGTATACGCGGTGGCGGTCGAGGGCCGGACCCGATTCGGCAACGACGCAACCCAGGTGTCGAGCCAGGCGCCGACGGTCAGCCCTGCATCGGCAGCGGGTTCCGGTGCTTGCCCGACGAGGTCTTGGCGGGCCCGCTCGGCGGCCTGCGCGGTGCGGAATCCGCCCCGGCGCACGCGTTGATCGCCGAGCCGAACTGCGAAGTACCAGGAACCGTGATCGGGATCGTTGGCCAGCCGCGGGCAGTTGTCGCCGTAGCGGCGGCCGGTGGTGGGGTCGGTGCAGCCGCACCGACGGTAGACGGGAGAGTAATCGTTCATGGCGGTTGTTCCTTACCTGTCTGCGCTTCTTGCGCGACAGCCGGAACAGCGGGTATCAACCTGCGATTCCGGGCACCAGGAACGACTACACGATCGTGGTTCACGTTGGCGGCTTCGCCGATCAGCCGCGACGAGCACTCGCCTTCACCGAGCATCGGATCGCTGCAAGTACCCACCGTTATCGGGAGACGAACCGGTCTCTAGCCGCGCACGCAACGCCCCGGGCTCCCCCAGTTCGCTCGCGACCAGCACGGCCTCACCGCGCAGCGGCCGGACCGACCACAGTGGATGGTATGGGGGAACCTTGGGGGACATTCCAGTCCCGTAACGGGGCGTCAGCCGGTGGCATGCCGCGGCATGCCACCGGCCTCCTGAGCTGCTAAAACTGACACCTGGCGGCACGCCGCGAGAGCCCGCGATACTCAAGATCGCGGACTCTTAATCCGCGGGTTGTAGGTTCAAGTCCTACGCGGCGCACAGTTGATCAAGGCTCTGATCAGGCGTTTTACGTCAGATCGGAGCCATTTTCACGTCCGTTGTGGACACTTGTGTGATCCAGGCATGCTCTAGACCCCTTTTGCGGTCAGGGTCTGGCTGGTGTCGGTGGTGATGGACCTGTTCCGGTGAAGAAGCCATCGATCAAGCCGCGCCGGTATTGCATGCGGTTGAGTCGGTTCTTCACGGCTACGGCCAGGTCGGTGGCGGTGCGGACGCTCAGGTTGGCCAGGCTGCCTTTCATCGTCGACCAGACCTCTCGACCGGGTTGAGTTCCGGGGCGTAGGCGGGAAGCAGGTAGACGCGCAGCCACGGCCGGACGGCTGATCCGGGCCAAGGTCGCCGAGCTGGTCGCTGCGGATGCGGCCGTGGTGCGGGACGATCTCCCGTGATGCTGGACCCGGCGGGCAACGAATTCCGTCGCATAGGCGAGAATGACGGCCATGGGTGCTATCTCACGGCGGCAGGCGCTGGTAGCGCTGGGCGGTTCGGCGGCGGTGTTGGGTCTGCTGGAGGCGCGGCCCCGGGCGGCCGCGGCGGCGGATACATATCAGTCGAACACCGAGCTCTATGAGGCGAAGGTCGAGGGTGTCGACTACGGCCGGCGCTATCGGCGGCATGCCGCGTTCGACGACAGTCAGGCCGCCGCGGTCGCGCTGCCCGAGACGGTAACCATGGCGCTGCACGGCGGCGGCATCGAGCCTGGCACGTCGGAATTGTGCCTGGCCGTCGCCGGCTATCACCCGGCGACGATGGCCGGCGCGGCGCCGCTTTACGACTACTGGATGTTCGAGGGCCTGCGCGCCCAAGGTAACGCCGAGCTGCACGTCACCTCGACCAACTGCGACGACCCGGTGGTCGAGCTTCTCACGGCGGGCGCGCGGCGGGCGGTCTCCCTGCACGGGTGTACGTCGGCGCAGGCCGGCCTGCCCTCCGACGACCCAGGCGTGGTGGTCGGAGGCCGGGACACCGCGCTGAAGGGCCGACTGATGGCCACAATTGCCGCGGCCGGACTGACGGTGGCCGTCGGCGGCCGCGAGGTGCCGGTCGCGGTCATCGACGGCGTCACCCAGCCCACGCTCGGCGGCGACCACCCGGACAACATGGTGAACCGCACCTTCAGCAAGGGCGGCGCCCAGCTGGAGCTGACCACGCCGCTGCGCGCGGCGATGTTCGGCACGAACACCGCCGCCCAGCGCAAGCACACCACCACGCCGCTGTTCTGGAACTTCGTGACGGCGGTCCGGCAGGCGCTGGCCTAGCGGCCGTCACATCAGCGCGAGGATCTGGTCGGCCACGCAGGCCGGGCGAGTTCCGCGCTGGATCTCCGCCCGGATGCGGACCACGATGCGCGCCCCGGCAGCCGTGCGGCGCGCGGCGACCAGGCTGACCACGCCGCGCAACCGGGAGCCGGCCGGCACGTGCGCCTGGAAGCGCACCTTCGCCAGCATCGACCTGTAGGCAAGCTACGGCTCGGGCTTGCAGCTCAACGGAGATTCGCGCCTTATCGGCGGCAGATCCGTATGCCTACTCGGTAGTTCCGCGGACGATAGGCCGGCGTCGCTACTGTGGCCCGGTGGCAGGATTCGACTGGGCAGGCCTGGAGCGTGAGCTGACCGCGGCGCTGGTGCGGGCGGTCTCGTCGGTGATCGCCGCGCATCCGGATGAGCGGTTCTACGCCGCCGCGCTGTGGCTGCTGTACCGGGAGTCGGACGGGCCGATCAGGTTTCCGCTGTTGGCAGCGAACACCGTCGAGGCGATCCAACGCGCCCCGGCCGAGGACCGCGACGACCTGCGGTGGGCTCCGGCCGACTGGGACCATAGCGACATCGACTGGCTGTCCGACGAGGATGGTCGGCGGTGGGAGCGGGACCTCACCGCCCATGCTTGCCGGGGCACGTCGGCCCAGTGGGATGCGGCGTTCCGGCGCTTTGTCACCGCGTTGGTGACGGTGTGCCGACGGGCACGTCGCGAGTTGCGCCGGGACCTGGTCGTGGTGGTCATCGACGACGAACTGCACGAGACGGTGATCCCGCGCATCCTCCCCGCGGCGGAGGTCCGCCGCCACTTCCCCGAACTCGACGAACAGGCCACGGCCTGGGCCGTGCTCGCCGCCCTCCCCCCAGCCGAGCAGGCCACCCACCTCGTCGGGCTGCTGGACACCTTCAACGGCCCGATCACCCGGGAGACGGCCGAACGGGCGCTGCGCAACCTCGGCCCGGCGGCGATCCCGGCACTCGTACCGCTGCTGGCCGTGCCTGGTGCGGCGTGGCAGGCGGCGAAAATCCTTGCCGACATCGGCCGCCCCGACGACGACGTGGTCACGGCACTCACCGCCGCGCTGAGCCGCACCGCCGGCCCGGACCAGTCCTGGGTGGCCGCGGCCCTGTCGCGGCTGGGCCGGCTCGACGAGGTACTCGCCGCCCAGCTACCAACCGACGTCGTCGTGACCGCGGCAGCCGCGCCGTACCGCAGCTTCCGGGACAACACGGTATCGCCGGCGCCGTTGGACTACACGCCGCTGGTCCGGGTCCTGGAGGAACACCCGGACATCGCCGCGGGCCTGGTGAAAGAGCTTGCCCCCGGAACCGGCATGTGTGAGATCCACGCCGGCGAGGTCGACGAAGCGGTCCGCGGCACCGAGTCGCCGCACCCGGTCGTACGCCGTCATGCCGTCACCGTCCTCGGCCAACGGCACCTCGGCGCCGCCGTCGGCCGGCGCGTGCTGCCCGTCATCGCCCGGCTCGCCATCGACGACCCGGACGCGCTGGTACGGCGGCTGGCAGTGGTCGGACTCTCGTTCTGGGGCCGGCCGGCGCTGCCCTACCTCGACGCCGGACGCTCGGCCGCCCAGGACCTCGACCCGACGGTGCGCCAGGCCGCCACAACCTGGCTGCGCGACGCGATGGCCTACGCGCCGAACGCATCGCAGCCGAACAGGTAGGTGCTGCCAATAGGAGGTACTTGTGACGTAGTTCAGCGGCCACCGATCCAGGTCAGGTTGGCCACGAGCAGGCGGAGGGGTCCATTGTGGGCACGGCTTCCGCGATGCGCGACCGGCTCTCATCGATAGGCCGCTGCTCTTACCGACCATTCACGGCGCGCCGGTGATCGGCGGTGCCCATCGGTTCCCGGCAAGAAAGGTCTCCAGGCCTGCGACCTCCGGCTGCAGCCGCCGGGTCGTGACAAAGTCTGCCCGGTACGCGGGTGGATCGCCCAGCCAGGTGAACATGGCCTGGGAATCCGGGTCGGCGACAGCGCCGAGGCCGATCGGCTCGAACCGGCCCGCCACGCCCAGCCGCCGCCCGAACGCCTGCGCCACCTGCTCCGGCGTGTTTTCGTCACCGGCGATCTCGACCGCGCCCGACGGCACCAGCGACGGGTCGAGGAGCACCGCGGCCGCTACCGCGCCGATGTCCCGCACGGCGATCATCTGGAGCGGGACACCGGGCCGTAGCGGCGCCCGCAGGATGATCGTGTCCGGCTGGCGCACCGGCGCCATGGTGGTCAGGAAGTTGTCCATGAAGAAGACTGGCCGGATCACCGTCGTCGGCGGGCCGGTGCGGCGCAGGTACTCCTCGATCTCCCACTTGCTCTCGAAGTGCGGCACCCCGGACCGGCGGTCGGCGCCGCCCACCGAGCTGTAGACCACGTGCGGGACGTTCGCCGCCACCGCGGCGTCGGCCACCGCGCGCCCCTGCACCACCTCGCCCCGCGCCCCGTGGCTGGCGAACACCGTCATTGCGAACAGTCCCCGCAGACCGGCGAGCGCCTCCGGCAGGCGCGCCGGATCGTCGGTGTCGGCCTTCACCACCGTGACGCCCTGCGCGGCCAGGGCCCGGCTGCGCGGCTCCTCCACCGCCCGGACCAGGGCGCGAACCGGCGCACCCCGGCGTAGCAGCGCGCGGACGACGGCCCCGCCCTGCTGCCCGGTCGCGCCGAGGATCCCGAACTCGTCGTCGCGCATCGCATTTCCCTTCGTACAATGCCGCTCAATCGGCGAGCAGCAAGGTGTAGACGCTGGCGATCAGCCCGTCGCGGACGTGCGCGACGTCGACGCCGCGAACCACGGGCGCCGCACCCTGCGGCCCGAACTGCCACTCCAGGTACCCGAGGTCCTGGGTGACGCGGACGGGGCCGGCCGGGGTGAAGACGAACCCGGGCGCGTCGGCGAGGATGCGCTGTGCCTTTGCATCTAGGGCCTCGTGCCCGGTCACGATCTCCTCCGGATCGGAGAACTGCACGTCCGGCCGGTAGATCCGGACGATCGCGGCGCGGCGCCGCTCGTCGTCGCGTTCGTTGAAGACCTCCAGCAGGTTGCCCCGCATCAGTTCCTCGATGGTGGCCATCAGCAACTCCTTCCGTTAATGCGATTGCTAAGTTCTTGGGCGTGACGGACGAAGCGGAGCCCCGCTGGAAGCTCGACCCGCTGGAACTGCGGGCCTGGCGCGGCGTCATCGAGACCACCGCCCTGCTCCGGTACCGCTCCGACCGGCTGCTGGCGGCCGACTCCGGGCTGTCCGGCAGCGACTACCCGGTCCTCGTCACCTTGCACGAACGCGGCGACGATCCGGTCCGCTCCGTCGACCTGGCCGACCTGATCGGATGGGAGCAGAGCCGGCTGTCTCACCACCTTGCCCGGATGGAGCGCCGCGGCCTCATCGAGCGCCGCACCCACAAGGGCGACGGCCGCGGCTCGGAGGTGCACCTGACCGCGGAGGGCCGGGCCATCTTCCTCACCGCGTCCAGGGCCCATTCGCGCGCCGTCCGGACGCTGTTCGCCGACGTCCTCACCGCGCCGCAGCTGGAGGCGCTCGCCGACGCGATGGACACGGTTCGGCGCCACCTCCAGGAGGACGGGCCGGCCTGACCCGGCTCACCCGGTGCCGAGGACCTCGGTGAGGAAGGCAATGCCCTGGCTGATCGCGGCCTGTGCGGCGTACGTGTGCCGCAGCGGGTTCAGGCCGACGAAGTCGTGGATGATCCCGGCGTACCGCACGGTGGTCACTGGGACGCCGGCGGCCCGCAGCTTGGCCGCGTAGGCCTCGCCCTCGTCGCGCAGCACGTCGGCCTCCGCGACGATGACCAGCGCCTGCGGCAGCCCGGCGAGGTCGTCCAGGCTCGCGCGCAGCGGCGAGGCGGTGATGTCGGCTCGCTGGGCCGGGTCGGTGGTGTACTGGTCCCAGAACCACTGCATGCCGTCGCGGGCGAGGAAGTATCCCTCGGCGAACTGCTGATACGAGCCGGTGTCGAACGCGGCGTCGGTGACCGGGTAGAACAGCAGCTGCCCGCGGAACCGTAGACCACCGCGCTGCTTGGCCAGCAGCGTCGTCACGGTGGCCATGTTGCCGCCGACGGAGTCGCCGGCTACCGCGACTCGGGAGCTGTCCAGCGCCTCGTCGGGCCCGTTGTCGCGCAGCCAGGTGGCCACGGCGTACACCTGCTCGATCTGCGTCGGGTACCTGGCCTCCGGTGCCAGGTCGTAGTCGGGGAAGACGACCGCAGCCCCGGTGCCGGCGACCAGTTCCCGCACGAGCCGGTCGTGGGTCTGCGGCCCGCCGAACACCCAGCCGAGCCCGTGCACGTAGAGGATGACCGGCAGCACGCCGGTCGCGCCCTTCGGCCGCACGATGCGGACCCGCACGCTGCCGGTCGGGCCGCCCTGGACGACGATGTCGGACACGTCGGCCTCAGGCGCGGCCGGCGTCGGGTCGGCCTGCACCTGCGCGGCGACGCGGCGGCCCTCCTCCGGGGACAGTTGGTAGAGAAAGGGCGGCACAGCGTTCGCGGCGGCGAAGGCGCGAGCCGCCTCCTCCAGGACCGGTTCGGGCTCGGTCATCAGACACCTCACATTCGGTTGCACGCCGCCGTCCGGGGCGGTCCGCGCAAATGTACATGACGCGTCATATAAATCCAAGCACTCCCGCATCCATGACGGGTCCGCATCCCGGGCGCCGAGGTGCGTCAAGCCGATGTAGTCGCGTTCCGCTGCTGAACCCTTGGGTATCGGGCCGGATGAGATCAGCGCCGCGGGGTTGCCGAACGGGCCGGTCCTGCGTCCGGTCCTGTCCGAGTGGTGGCGGCGATGGCAAGTTGTCCCGGCGCCTGGGTCTTTCGCAATGAGGCGCGCGCCGGTGGCGGGTGTCGCGAGGTGTCCCAGACCGGGTGCACGGGCGAGCTCCGCATCATCACCATCGTCGGCACCCCGCACCCGTTCAAAAGATGACGCAGCTCTGGCGCTGCGGCCGGTGGGAGTTCTCGGACGCCGGGTTCCCGGCGTACGGCATTGATGTAGCTGACCAGAACCACGCCCCGTTCGCCATTGTCATCGACCGGCCGGACACCATCACCGCGTGGGACAACGAGGCCTACGACCTCGGGCAAACCGAGCAGGACCGCCGCAACGCTAGACACCTTTCGCGGTCAGGGTCTGGTTAGTGTCGGTGGTGATAGACCTGTTCCAGTGAAGAAGCCGTCGATCAAGCCGCGCCGGTATCGCATGCGGTTGAGTCGGTTCTTGACGGCTGCCGCGAGATCGGTGGCGGTACGCACGGCGAGGTTTGCCAGGCTGCCTTTCATCGTCGACCAGACAAAGACCACTTCGTTCGGGAGCAGGTGGCTGCCATACGTCGTCTCGGCCTTGAGCGTCCCGCAGAAACCCGCAGCGGCACA
>Ga0307516_10006484_pt1 | contig 13704 bp, 18 predicted proteins | sample 19_EM_MG_FD_203310 | JGI IMG/M metagenome (GOLD analysis project Ga0307516, IMG submission 203310) | Populus trichocarpa ectomycorrhiza microbial communities from riparian zone in the Pacific Northwest, United States - 19_EM | ecosystem: Host-associated > Plants > Roots > Unclassified | place... | reverse complement strand
TGAATTGACCTTCGTTTGGTGTAGGAACCTACTCGGGCCCGTCTAACGTGGTTAGTACGGGGTGATTGCTGACGTGGTCAGCGAGCCTTAAGTTAGGCCATCCTTTTATCTTCAGATATTAGTTGAGACGTCTAGGAGGCACAGGGCGCAGAGTGGCCCTGACACACTGGTCGTCCAGAGCCACGCATTCGGGAGGGGTTTCGTCTCTCTCTGTTGGCAGAAGTGACGGATGTCTTTGTCCTCCATGATGTTGAACCAAGCCTGGTCAATAGTGACATTTCACTATTCCTCAAACAGAGGTTCCAAGAACTTGCTTATCGTAGGCATGGACTAGATGGTTGGCCAACAAAGAAACAGCTATACATCCTTTGTGAGCGGGCAGGAAGACTGTTTGTCTATGCAGTGGCAACTGTCAAGTTTGTTGACTACAAGAACAATAGTCCCAAGGAGCAGCTGGAGCGCCTTATTCAGACACCAAACAGCACTGTGTATGAGGGGAAGATAAAGTTCAAGCCCAACACAACTCTTGATTCCCTCTACATGTCAATTCTTCAAGATGCTTTTGGTGAAGATGACCCAGAGGATGATCAAATAGGCCGTTCTATCCTAAGTGCTGTGATACTTGCCACAAACCCCCTCTCTCCATCTTCAATTGCAACAATATTAGGCTTTAGCACTGAAGGCACATTCCTTCGACTGTCCTCAGTTCACTCACTCCTCATCCTCCAGGAAGATGTTGATTCCCCTGTTCAACCCTTCCACAAATCTTTCCCTGACTTCATTATTGATCTAACCCGGTGCCCCAATAAAAGGTTTCATATCTCTCCTATCAATCATCATCCAAAACTGTTGGTTGGCTGTCTCAAGTTGATGAATCAGACACTAGAGAAGAATATCTGCAAACTTCCAGACAGTATTACAAACTCTGAGGTTGACGACTTGCATGAGAGGACCAAGCAGTACCTTAGTCCCACACTTCAATATGCTTGCAGGTCATGGCACAAACACCTTATTGTTGAGGACACAAACCACAGACATACAATTACCTCCATCCTTCATTATTTTCTGGAGAAAAAGTTCCTCTTCTGGCTAGAAGTACTTAGTGTCCTTGGTGCAGCAAAAGAAGCAGTTGATGCATTGGGAGTGGTCATACAATGGTTGAAGGTAAGCTGGGTTTCTTCACTTCTACTAAAATTTACTAAGATTGGGTCCAGGCATCTCCAACACTTAACCTTGTCAATGACTGCTTCCATTTTGTGACCACCTTCTTCACCATCATCAACACATCCTCTCCCCATATCTACCACTCTGCCCTCCCTTCATCCCCCAAGACATCATTTGTGTGGAAGTTGTATCACCAATACTCCCATCCATTAACAAGGATTGTGCGTGGACTTCCAACTTCATGGGAGAAAAGTGCTGCAACTATAGGATTCCCTTCCTCCATAAAAACTGCTGTATGGTCACCATGCAGTAAATTTATTGCAGTTGCTTTGGGTAAATTTCAGTATGGGGGGACTATTGAAATTCTGGATGCAGCAACACTTGGGAAACTCACCATCCTCCCACTGTATAAGCAGAGTATCACTCAATGTCTCATTTTTTCTCCAGACACTAGCCTGTTGACATGGATTGGTCAGGGCCCAGACTGGATTATCAGCTGGGATGTCCAGACAGGTGTTCAAGTCAGTGCCATCTCCATAAAGCTACTGGCAAACCACCAGGGCCACTCCTCAGTTGTATATTCCTCATATGGAACTTCAGCTACATATGCCATATGTGGAACAATGATTGGGCTTCACAACTACAATGCTAGCACATCCACCATCTCCACCTACAACATCCTCTCTGGCACACACATACATTCCCATTCAGTACAGAGACTAAAGCTACAGGAAATTTGGGCTCATGGTGAATGTCTCCGATATGCTGTTATAAAGTCAAAGACAATCAATGTATGGGAGGTTGGGTTTACCTCAACATGCACACTGGCAGAGGTTGAGTCACTATCTCTCCCAATTGACCTTCCTTTGACAACACTCTATTTCTATCCTACTTTCTCCCGGGTTGCCTTCTTTGCCAATGGGACAGGTCATATATGGGACACTACACATTCCAAATCCAAATACATCATGGAATCTGCAGAACTTGTGTTCTTAACAAAGCCCTCCTTCTCCTCTGATGGTTGTTTCTTTGCATGTGACACAAGAAATTCAGTGCTTGATATCTGGAAGGAGTCTCCCAATGGCTACACCATTCATCAAAGACTCACATCCATCAGTTTTGAAGAATTATGCATTTCTCCAAATGGAGGATTGCTCCTCACATGGAGTGCTTCAGTGGCTCAGCTGTGGGATGTAACAGGTCCTAGTGCTCCCAACCCCACCACTTCCTCCCACATGCCTGAGAAGGACAAGAAATCCCGCTTTCTGGTGTTTTCCCCAGACAAAGTGTTGGCAGCAGTTGCACAGCGGAGAGGCATGATGGTCACCATTTTGGACCTCAAGTCTGGTGTCCCAAGGCTGACTTTTGACACAGGCATGGAGGTCTATGGTCTTGGGGTAACTGAGAACACCATTGTTATTCTTGGTTATGATGATGACATTGGTAGTAAAAAATTTGTCACCTGGAGCATACCTACCGGAGGTTGTGTTCTCAACCTCAAGGTAAATATTAATGATAGTATCAAGACTGTAACTTTTGATGGTCAACCCATGTACAAACCACTGGGTGTATATGCATCAATGTCTCCTGATCTACACCACATTGCCTTGATGGAGTCAAACAACTCTAGATCTCCACCTCTTGGTTTACACATTTATGATGTGGCAACTGGGCAGCATATTACATCAGTAAACAGACATGGTTTTAAGGGTGTCTGGTTCACCCAAGATGGAAGTGGAGTCTGGTGGGTTGGCAGTTCCCGGGAGGAAGAAGGGTGGAAATTTATCAAAGGTGGTGGATCCAACACTGCTAAGCTGGAGCACCTAGGGTCAACCAAGTGCCCACCAGGTGAGCTCCCCTGGCAATGTCCTCCCAGCTACAAGGTTGCAGATGGGTGGATCCTCCACTCCAGTGGGAAGCGGCTCTTGTGGTTACCTCCCCATTGGTGGCCAGATTGGCATAATGTAGTATGGGGTGGGCAATTCCTTGCACTATTAAATAGGAAATCACCAGAGCTTCTCATCATAGAGTTAGAGTGACTCACCTGTGTGCTCTATTTCTTGCTTGTCCCTTTCCTGCCCTCTACTATCTGCTATGTCTCCAGATATGTGTACCACAATAATCATGTATTAATTCTAGCATCTATAAATATTTGGGGAATCCACATTGTTCTGATGTGTTAGGATTTTAGCTACAATTGCTACAGGAATGCTCCAGCTTCCCAGGTCCCTAGGTAGATCATGTTAGAGAAATGCCCAAAGCTGTCACCACTGCCCAAGAGGCAGCATCAACAACCCATACCTGAAATAAGTGAAACCTGGCCTGGTTTACCAGAAACATTGTATCCCACCCCCTCAGTCCCATACAAGGCCCTCCATATTGAAATCAGAGTCCTCCATCATCCTCAAACTTGTACTACCTTATTCTTAAATCACCAATTAATAGTGTACATAACACCACCCTGATCCTTGTTGCTTGGACTGAGAGGTTTGGGTTTCTCAGTCTCACTTTCCCTGGGGAAACCAGATACCTGCACTCCCAACCTGATTGTATCCCAGTCCATGATCTCTATTACCTTGTATGTGCTTGGTCCACAAGAATGTTCAAGAGGGACAGCATCAGAAAAACTCTGACTAAGAAATGGTATCTGATGTTAGCCAGGGCTATGACTCTCTCTCTGAACTAGTCCTCACCTATCAAGCATGACTAGGTCATTTAGCTATATGTCAGGAAGAAACTGGTGAGGCACCTCATAATTACCATAGAAAAAAATCAGTCCTGGTTCAATTGGACCATTGCTCTGTGTCCTATTCCACAAGTTGTAAACCAAAAACCTCCCCTTTATCAACCACCTGAAGGGCAACAGTCAGTCACCAACACAAGTGTTGGAAGTATTATGGGAAGGTGGAAAGAAGGTGTTACACCTGGGAGTACCTGTGCACAGCAGCAAGGGGGCTGTCTGCATTGAAATACTGGGATTGGGCTGCCACGAGTTACTCCTTGACCATACATACCAACCAGGCTCCATTCCCTCTGGCACTTATCCCCCATTAATGCAGACTGTGATCAAACAACATTGAAAAAACCTGAGATTATGGTAGGATTGTGGTGGAGATATGGTTGACTGGGGTACACATTCCTCCCGAAATAATATGTTCCATTGGTAGCTCTTTCGGGAAACTACACAAATTCTTCTGGTTCCTCGAGCCACTCGTTGAGTGAGGAAGTACACATGACTCGCTCAAGAGGAGACCAAGAGGAGACCTTGTGTTCCCCAGCATTCTGCAACACAGGTAACCACATCAATGCATATACATCCCCAGGCCTTGACAAACAAACCTCACAGCAGATAGCTCGCGAGCCTCTAGCATCGCGGGAAAGCTGTAGTGGTGACTTCTCATCATGACCCCCAAGTTCGTCATCTCTCCGTAACCTCTGTGATGAGTCCAGAACCTGGGCATACTGTTCGATATGAAAATTTCCCACGAAGGAGTGATTCACCCCTTCTCCCTGTCCTTGAAGCAGCGAGAGGGGTCTATGCATACATTAGAGATTGAGCCGGGCCACTGAGAGTGCGAGGTTAGCCGGAAATGCACGTACATAGCATCTACGACTTGAATGCGGGCCTGCCGGAGTTCTTTGACCATAGTGCAGTTAATAAGGTTGGGTCCGAGATAGTGTACTGGGGGATGCACCCTGGCCGTTCTCTGCAAACTTCCCGTTTTCGAACAGTTCGCCCTTGAGCACATCGGCGAGCATTCGGGACCGAACTTTTTTAAGAGCGAGAGATTGGAAGAATTTTTGGAGGGTAACAGGTTGGTCAGGTCAGAGAGTACTTCCCATGGTAGCCTATCAGCCGAGATCCCACCAAACTTCACCGCACGTTTCCGTTCGATGGTGCCAACGACATGGTCGACGAGGAAAACTAAAAAGCCCGAGACCACCTTAGTCAGAGCGTTGCAAACGATACTTCTCTTGTTCCTGATCTACGCACGCAACGAGAGGGTGTCCAAGGTTCATTTACGTGAGGAATTGACTCCAGAACGTTGCACGGGTGTCTTCAGGCTCGTCCTGTTCGTATTGCGCCACATACAAGAGGTTTCACTCGGGTTTCACTGATCTCCAGACGTGATTTTGATCTCCTTCAAGTCGATTCGACCGTCAGCACGGCCGGCCACGGCGAACTTTGAAGTTATCGTCGTCGTCTATTAACCAAGCGCCCGCCAAATCTCGACCAAGAAATGGCCCCTTCTTCGAGTTCGGCCGTACGGGCGAGGATCCTGAGTCGTCTCACTTGATCGAGCCAAGTCCGATGCTTTCCTAACCCCCCGTTTACCCTTGACTCTTGCAGGTCTGTGGTGCGGTCAGGAACGAAAGGGGGTTTGTCGGGATGATGTACTCACGGCTGAGAGGTTCGGGACATCATCGGCGTCGCATTGGTTGAACATCTTCAGTAACACGTCAAAGGAAAACTCACCAGCAGTCAGGAGTGGTTGCCGGTCATGGCGATACAGGACAGTAAGGTCAAAACTGGATGAGTATTCTTCGAGATGAGAGCTGGTGAAAGTCTCAGCGGATCCCAGGAATCGGTCCCAAATTCTCGCATGGGCATATATACCACTCTGATGATTACACGATCGCCGAGAGGCGGAAGGTGAGAATGAGAAACTTCGACAGTTGACGTTGAGCGGAACCAAAGAGCTCTCTCACACACACCACAAGGACGGTAGAAACACCGGGTAGCAAAGCAAGCACGAGTATCGAGAAAAGTCATCACAACACTCAGATTTCCAACACGCAAAAATGAGCCCTCCGCCCGACCGAATCGTCATCTCCGGTGACGTGCCGCCAGGGCTTGTAGGGACAGGCGTTTACCACTTCGGTCGTCAGTTTGCAGCGGGGTGCGTTTCGGTTACATCTCCGTCGGGAGTAGATTGGTTGGTGGCGTCTCTCCAAAAGTTCGGGTACAGGTGAATGAGACAGGATGAGGGTGTACATGAAAAATGTGATACTTCAGGGGGGGGCAAGCAGTCAGAAAGGGTTAAGGTGCGGGGCCTGGATTGTCCTGGGGTGGCTCTCACCTAAATATGATGAGGGTTATACTCAAGCGAACCCTCCGACCGCGGCCAGACCACCGATAACCATCCATCATATACCCATCTAAGAACCTGGTCGTACTCGACCCAACCGGGGTTGCGATGATGACTAAGGAACTGGTCGGGGTCGCTTGTATGCGTCCCCTTTGGTTCTGATTCGTCGAGTTCTCGGCGGGGTTTTTTCTTCAGCGGCCGGTGTCCGCATTCCTTTGATTATGACGGAGGACGTGGTCCACCCGTTTCTTTGGAACAATAGGACAATCGGTGGTGTGCACGCGCTGAGGTTGACGATCTCGAGTGCCCCGATATTGTTATCTTGACCGGGTTCGTGACCAGCCTAGTCAGATAGAACAAAGAAGATCACAGTCAGCGCGGGGGCCGCCAGCACCGAAGAAACCAGAACGCCACCGAGGGGGGTGTGCTGCCAAAGGTGGAGCAACCTGGCCAGGTTCGCCCAGATAAAGTTCACGTACAGAACCTCTCGGTCTCCTTAACACTCCCCTGAGCCTCCAACATGCACCCAACCGCATCCCCATCAACCCCCCTGCTTTCTCCCACCCCAAGTCCTTCGGATCCAGCTCATTAATAACCGCCATGGCGTTCCTCAATCTCGTCTCGTGGCAATGGGCGGTAAATGACCGGTGCTTCGAGGTCGCCAAGAGAATGTGGTGTTCCTTCTGGTGTATTCCGTGGTGGGATCCATGAAGTTTGTTGGAGTGGCGAAACTATCCTTAGGCTTCTGCCGGGTGTGGGTGTCCAACTCGGTCGCCGATTACCCATGGCGAATGTAGGCGAAACCTCGACGTCCAACGGGCCAAGTGACCCCTGGAACTCGGTGGTCCGCCAATATCGTAGTTTCCACAGGTTTAAGTCGCAGATGAAGATGAGAGCGTGGGGGGAGAAGGTGGTCGGGGTCGATATGCACAGGACAAGTAGGTTGGAAGTTCGATGGGCGGGCTAAACCGGGGAGAATGGGTTGTAAAGGCGATAGGTGACTTCGATTGGAAGTTCGTGGGCATGCCAGTCGGTGGAGTGGTTGAAACTGGTCCGAGTTCGAAAGTCTGCATGGGTGTATCGCACGACTACTGGTCGCGTTTTCATCTAAATCTGGCAAGACAAATCAAATCTGCCGACTTTGAAGAAAATAGCACGCGGAGGTCCGAGAGGCGGGGTTGAGCCGGTTGGGTCTCGGATGGTGAGCGTGAAGGACTGGGATTCGCACGGTGGGATTCTCAACCGAGGCGCTAGATCGGTCTCACGGCTTGGGCTCACCCGGATCCGGACTCTGTCCACATCTCTCCCCGCTTGAAGGATACACTGGTGACACCGCATTCGCGTTCTGTTACATGACACCCTGAGAGCAACTGCACGGACTCAGCGCCTGGGGCCCCAAAACTTTCACAGAGATCGCAAAGAAGCCCACGGAGCCGGATGGATCCCGTCCTCTCAAACCCGTCCCGCGTACTATCTCCGCTCCTTACTATCCTAACCTCGAAGCCCAAATACTGCCCTCGCTCGGAACTCCCTTCTTTGCACCGGAGACCCTTTTTCGCAACGCGCCCGGCCTGGGCGACACGGACATCGGGTGTGGTGCGTCATCATTCCTGGTCAGACTCAGCATTGAATCCCTTCCAGCAGATTGGGCACCGAAGTACGGCTATGGTCTTTGCCCGGGAAACAAAGGCTGCCACTACCGACCGGTTACAGTCAACGAAAAGGTTTATGGGCACCTCGAAGATCCACAGGAAGCTGCCAACGAGTACGAGGTTCATTCGCGACCACCGGCCCTCCAAGGGCGCAAACTGATTGTCCCCTTCATGTTCCCCTTTGTATTTTATCAGATGAAATAACCGAACGTGGATCAGGACACGTTCCGTTCTACGTGACAAACGCCTGACGCAAACCTTTTGTAATAACTGAAGCGCGTCCTCAATGGCACCCACCGTGTACACGCGGCCGAGTACCGACATGTTGGCCGTGACGGTTATCTCAGGGGAACATGCAGAACTGTTATGAATGGGGTGAGCGAATTTGAGGATCATCCTGTACACCCCGGGCGATGAAGCACTTTTACAATAGGTGGAAGTCACCCTCGTTGGCAAGCACATGGTTTTGCCAAACTCCTCCCCGCCCGCTTCATTCCTAGGATAATGACTAAAACTTCGCAATCAACTCTTGACTTCTTCAAGGTGTAAATCCTCCGCAGCCCGGGTATTCATGGATATGAATGGCACTATCGATTGCGGAGAGCTTGCTCGCCGAGTCGCGGACGGATTTCTGGAGCCTTATTCGGTTCGCGTGGCCCTAACCGACCACCGCCCCATTGGTGCTGTCAATCTAGGAATCGCCTGGAGCCCTTGTATCACGGAATGAAAAGCTGATTGCACGGCAACTCGGGGAGTCCGGGATCCCGACCGTGGTCGTCGTCGGCGCTTCAAGCGAGTGCGAGAAGGATTTACCTGTTCGCGTCAGCAACCGTCCCACAAACTTGACAGTGCCTGACCACTTTAGGCAGATACCATTCAATTTTTGGCACGAGCGCCCGCCGTTTGGGTGGCGGTACCCGATATGGAGGATTTCACCTGTGCATGCTTAGGTGGTGCGTGTCCGAGATCCCAAGAGTCAAATTCACCGTACAGACTCATGGGAGTTCCAATACGCCGATGATTCGGCCCACTCCCGATGACAGGTAATGCTCTGTTCGAGCAACGCAGGTTATGCAACTGCTGACAGAGTGGGAAGATTCTACTGCGAACATGAACTCTGACAACTAATCATACTCATCCATTTCCCCAGCCCAAGATATAAATTCGAGGCCCCGGTCAGGGAACCAAGCATCAACCCAACGATGTACTTCACCCTCCCCGACCTCCAAACGATCTGGCCCTTCCCACCAGCTACCAACCCCCACTACGACGCCGTCCTTCCAGAGGCCAGGGCGTGGGGCAACAGCTTCGGCATCCTCTCCCCCAAGAAACAGCGTCACTTCGTTGCTTCCTTCCTCGAACTCCTTGCCGCACACACGTATCCCTACGCAAGTCTCGAGGGATTCCGGACCTGTTGTTACTTCACCAATATCGTCTTCCTCCTCGACGACTTCAGCGATGACGAACGCGGCGGTGGCGCGCGTGCCATGTCAGACTCCTTCATGAACGCTATTCGTGATCCAACCCAGGACGATGGGACACCGTTTGCACGCCTAGCAATAGAGTGGGCTGACTGACCGCCATCTCCTATGTTCTTTTCTGACATCGGTTCCTCAGGTTCGGCAAACGATTGAGCGCTTGCCCACCCACTGCAAGGCAACGCTGGATCGACACGTTCGACGACTACCTGGATGCGACCGTTCGCGAAGCACAGAACCGGGAACGGGGAACCGTCCTAGGATTGAAGAATTATATCGATCTCCGACGAGGGAACAGTGGGGTATACCCCACGTTCGCTCTTATCGAGTGCATTCTTGGGCTCAGCCTGGAACCGGAGGTGTTCGACCACCCCGCGTTATCGAACCTGACCAGGCTTGCTGGCGATCTGGTCATGATATCGAATGTGAGTTGCCTTGTTTTACCTTTAGATGAGCACGAACTTACCCTCATGAAGGATATGTACAGTTACAATAAGGAACAGGCGGCCGGTCACTCAGCCAATAACATCGTCACTGTGGTCATCGCGGAAAGAGGTGTCGGTCTGCAGGAAGCCTTCAATTTCGCCGGGGGATACTTTGAGAACCAGGTCAAAGAGTTCCTCGAGTGGAAGGCTAAGATGCCTAGTTGGGGTCCCGAGATTGATGATGCCGTTGCTCAGTACGTGTCTGGGCTGGAATGTTGGGTGGCCGGGAACATGGAGTGGAGCCTGAGCACTCACAGGTATTTTGGAGAGTCGGTTGAGGAAGTGAGAAGGACCAGGAGGGTCGCGCTTAGAAAGAGGGTGAAAAAGCAGAACTTCCAACTCCCAGTTTTTACGCTTTTACCACTCCTCGTCGCCTTTTCGGCAACTTGTTACTTAATACCCAACCTATCACAGTTGTTCGTTCGACTTTCGTATTAGAATCGACTCGTTCACTGACCGAAATCCATATTCGCGGTTTATTGCCCAACAACGGATGACTAACGTAACCACTGGAGTACCAAATAGTGCCTACTTAGAGCCGGTTTGTTGTCTACTGGAGGTACTGCTGGGAATGGAGGTGAACCGCCCCATTATCGGTGGTCAGGGAAAGCCGACGTCGGGAAGGGCGATCGAAGATTGGGTCTTAGTGGCTTATCCATGTGCCAGAAGGAATGAACCAGGATCCGGGCCTGTGTCGAGGCCCGATGCCAGTGCAGACAATGCAGTCTGGGCGACCGTGATCCATAGAGGGGATGGCGGAGTTTGGTAGCGTTCTTCCCTTTCCCCGAGCCTCCCCCGATTCAAAGAGTCCAAGAAAGCTGGTCAGACCCACCAACAACCTGCACATTTGGAGGTCCCACACGCGTCGTTCCAGGGCCACTCGACTTTGACCTGACGCCGGATCCGGACGTTTACCCAGAGGGTATACCCCGTCCGCTTAAAGTCCAACCGGTAACAGTGATTCCCATCGCGACGGCGGTGTGCCCTTCCGACCCCTGGTGTACCTATAAACACCACCGGTTATGTCGGCTCACGGATTGCGCGTGGTCGCGACAGGAGTGTTCTCAGTTCTCGGGGTGCCCAGGTGAGCCGGATGAGTGGCGGCCCTGGACTGTCGATCAATCCACCACCAGCGCCGGCGCCGGAGCTTTCGACAGCCCAACACCGCAGGTGGCTAAACCCATCGCCGACAGAGTACTACAGTCAATCTTGAGGAATCCCACCCGCGGAAAAGTGAGTGTGAGCAGTGCGTATTAATGCTGGATATGCGATTAGGAGCGGTTAGACTCGTGGGTGTGTAGTCTACTTATTCAAAATCCTGACCCCAGGAACGCCGACCAGGGGGGGGGCTTTCTATAGGTACGCCCTCGCCGATCGCCTGGCCATCTCGACGATTTTCCAACCCGCCGTCAATTCGTTCTCGATCTCGTCCTCAATCCTGGTGATGACGGCGGCGTAGTGACACTGTTCCACCCGGTCTTCGGCTCCGACGATGACCTCACCAGACTTGGCGTTCTTGAAACAGAGGACTTCTTGTGTCGCGAACGTCACCACGAAGACCGGCACTTCGTTCTCGAGCATCTTCCCGGCGGTGACCTGTGAAAAGGGATTGTTTAGTTACTGCGGGCGCGAAAACACCCCCCGGACTCACGTCGACCTGCCGGATGTCAAGGACTCTGCTTGCGCTGACGAGACCCCTACTGAGATACACCTCCATCGTGGCCCAAAGGACGTTGTACGTCTGTTTGAACACTCGTCAGCGTCGTGATCAACCCGTGAGCATGAGACAAGGGGGACTTACAGCTTCACCACACCATGCCTTCAATGCTTCCCGATCCGCACTCAAATACGCATCGACGACCTCCGGTACGATATACTCCCTCAGCTCCCGCTCAAAACCCTCCCTACTGAAGTCGGGATCCATGTTTTTCATCGTCCTCAACACCTGCGCCGTCTCGTTCTCATCGAACCATGAACCGATGGTGTCCGTAACCGTCCGGAGACCGGAAACGATCGAGTTTTCCGACTCGTCGTATACTTGTTTGAATTCGGAGAACTTTTTAACGACCGGATTGGTGGACTTCATATCTTCCCATGCTTGTTTGCGGGCAGAGAGCTTGTGGACCACCACAGAGGCTCCGGCACTGATGTAAGGGGGTTTAGGTTTTATGACGACCCGCTGGGTCCGGTAGTGAGATCTGACTCACTCAGGGTCTGCCTTCACCCGACCGATCTTCCCAGCTCGACCTTCCTGCCCAGCCTTGGCCAACCGAAGCTGCCGCCTACGCCTTCGAAGCTCCTTCTCTTCGAAACCAGCATGCTTGGCGGTTCCACTGTCGTCTAAAGCGTCGACGATGGTGTCTGCCAGGGTTTTATATGCGGCGGTATTTCGGATAGGTTCTGTGGTCTTTTCTATTGTCGAAGACACCCGGGCGGTAGCGCGTGAGATCTATGCGCGGGTCAGATGGTCATCGCGGCGGAATCAAAGAGGTTTGGTCGAATACGCACAGCACGCATGACTTCCGACTCTTCCATAGATTTGAGGGCCTCCGATACAGCATCTCCGACTTGAACGCCAGCTTTCCGGAGCTCTTCGGCTGCGGCGCGTAATTTAGGGTTCTCCTTTATACTGGAGGCGAGCTACAGCCAAGGATTAATAAATTTAGGTTCAGAATAGCGCGCTGGGGGACATGGACACACTCTGGCGCGTTCGTAAGCATCCTTAGCCTTTTTCATGGCTTCCGAGTCCTGGAATTTATCCACGTCTCCCTGGAGCTGCTTCACATTCTCGGCCAACTCCCGGTTCTTGCGCAGTTCATCCTTGAGCACGTCGACGAATGTTTGAAACGGGGATTTCGGGAGTTCGTTGTGACGGCGAGCACTGGAATGGAAATGCGCTGCCGCGCCAATCGACAGCGCATTGTTTGTCAGGTAGGCACCGACGGGATGTATCCGGGAGACGCGGGACGGGGCAACCTGGAGACGACGACGAGCTGCAGACCGGGCAGCAGTCGAGAGGAGGTTCCTGGGCAGCATAGCTCAGGCGAAACGCGGGGTGACCTGGGATGAGGAGCGGAAGAGAAAGGCAAGTCCCGATGATCACGTGCATCGATCACTCCGCCATGTGTTTCCGACCACTGGCAAGAACAGCCTGAGTAAGCTCGAGCACAAAGGCAGTCAGGGTTTGAGATACTGCGGGTGGGTGCTTAGGGAAACGGTATATAAGTTGTGCAATGGCTGCTCTTCGAAACACCATCCACCGCACACCGCTCTTCTCACTTCTCACCCGCGCGAACCCGCATCTTCCGTTATCAACAACCACCTTCACCTCATCAGCGACTACCATGACCGACGGATCCAAGCAGAAACCAGAGTCAGAGTGGAGGGCGATCTTGTCCCCAGAACAGTTTAGGATTCTGCGTCAGAAGGGCACGGAGAACCCTGGAACCGGAGAGTACGATAAGCACAAGGAAGAGGGGGTTTATTCGTGCGCCGGGTGTGGAACTCCACTGTACAAGAGCACCACCAAGTTCTCGAGCGGTTGTGGTTGGCCCGCTTTCTTCGACGGTAACCGGTTTACCCTATCGCCGTCCACATCTGTACTCAACCACCAGTTCAGCCATCCCGGGAGCCGTCAATCGGCATGAAGACAAGTCTATGTTTATGACCCGCATAGAGATAACTTGCGCTGCCTGTGGTGGCCACCTCGGCCATGTGTTCAAGGGCGAAAAGTTTCCAACACCGAGTAAGTGGTCTAATTTATCGAAATTCCCGTCCTCACTCATCTTAACCCCTCAATCAGCGGACGAACGTCATTGCGTCAACTCAGTATCAC
>Ga0307516_10006483_pt1 | contig 13705 bp, 13 predicted proteins | sample 19_EM_MG_FD_203310 | JGI IMG/M metagenome (GOLD analysis project Ga0307516, IMG submission 203310) | Populus trichocarpa ectomycorrhiza microbial communities from riparian zone in the Pacific Northwest, United States - 19_EM | ecosystem: Host-associated > Plants > Roots > Unclassified | place... | reverse complement strand
TTTACGGGTGATGATACCGAGGTTCTTTACGACACCCGGCAATGGCGGTGTGGCGATCCCTACCCTGTTCTGGATATCCAATGCGGCGATATCGACATTCGTTCCCACATTGAGGGTAACGGTGATGGTCGACTGCCCGTTGTTGGTACTGTTGCTCTGCATGTAGGCCATTCCGGGCACCCCGTTGATCTGGGTCTCGATCGGCGTGGTCACCGTCTGCTCCACCGTCTGTGCATCCGCTCCCGTAAAATTGCTGGTCACCTGCACCGTAGCCGGTGTAATGTCGGGGTATTGGCTGATCGGCAACGTAAAGATGGCCAGCATCCCCACTATTATAAGAACGAGTGATATAACGATGGCTGTAACCGGTCGTTTGATAAAAGTATCTGCGATCATATCTTATCTGTTGTACTTTCTTTGAAAATTATTTCCGCGATGCGGCCCCTTGCGGCGCTGCGCCCGGCTTTCCTATCTGTACGGCCGAACTGTCCCTTAATTTTTGTACTCCTTCCGTAACCACCTGTTCATCCTGCTTCAACCCGTCCTTTACGACGATCTTATCGTTGATACGCGTTCCGAGGACCACTTTGCGTTGGGTAACCCGGGTCTTCTCCGTCCCGCTGGTGTCTTTGGCGCTGAACAATACATAAACAAAATATTCGCCCATCTGCTCGACCACCGACTTGTAGGGGATGAGCAGGCTGCCTTCGGCCGCCTGGTTCTTTACCTGTACGTTACAGGTGATACCGGGTCTTAGTATGGCTTTTGTGTTCGGAAAGATAAGCCTTGCCTTGATGGTGCCTGTCTGCGGGTCTACCGCACGATCCAGGAGACTGATATGTCCCGGGTAAGGATAGACGGAGCCATCCGGCAGGACGAGCGTGAAGGTAGAATCCTTTTCCACATGCTTTTGCTGAAGGAGGGTCGCAAAGCGGGGGATCTGTTTCTGATCCAGGGCGACGTCTGCCGCCAGGGGATTATCGGAAGAGATCGTGTTCAGCAAGGTCTGCGGGTATACGGCCGTACCCAGTTTGACCTGGGAGATGCCGATGGTGCCGTCGAAAGGCGCGTAGATGATGGAATATTTCAGGTTGGTCGCTACGCTGGCAACATTGGCCTGGGCCGCGTCGACCTGCCGTTTGCTGCTTTCCAGGTCTGCGAGCGCATGATCCAGGGTCTGGCGTGCGATGGCGTCTTTTTTGGAAAGGTCCGTGTAACGGTCGGCATCCTGCTGCGATTTCGCCAGGTTGGCCCTGGCCACGTTCAGGTTGGCGCTGGCTGCATCATAGGCTGCCTTGTATTGCTGCTGGTCTATTTCATAGAGCTTTGCGCCCTTGCTGATATGCTGGCCATCCTGGAAGAAGATGCTGGTGATATTGCCCGAGACCTGGGGCTTGATATCGACCTGGTTGAGGGCCGCGATCGTAGCAGGATAAAGATCGTTGTAAGTGGCGTTGCCGGTCTGAACGGTATATACGCTGACGGGAACGGGGGGAAACACCGGAGGGCCTGCGGGTTTCTTATCGCCGCAAGAGGTCAATCCTGATCCTAAGATCGCTAAGCCTGCCCAAACTATACTATTTCTCATATACATATACTGTGATGATTTATCTGATGGTTTAATATTGGATCGTTCCCAATGCTTTTTGTACGTCCAGTTTACTGCTCAACACCTGGTAAAGGGCATTGTTGTAATTTGATTGGGCCGTCCGGAGATCCGTCTCGGCGGTGATCAGTTCCAGGTATGCCTTGATACCCGATTTATATTGTAATTCGATGGTGTTGAATACATCGCGGGCCAATTCCAGGTTGTCTTTCAAAATATAGTAATCGTTGAGATAACCTTTATACGCCGCGAGGGCCTGTGCGTACTGGCTGCTGATATTATTGCGAAGCTCGACGAGGTCCCAGTCCACCCGCTCTACCTGCAAGGCTGCAATACGGATATTCTGTACCCTCTTCGTACCCTGGAAGATGGGAAAGGATAATTGCAGACCTGCATAGGAATACGGAAAGCCTTTCTGGTAAAGGTCCGAGAAGGAATTGTTGAGATAGTTCATGTTATAATTCCCGAAGGCCGATACCGTAGGAAGATAGCTCCATTTGTTGTACTGCAGGTTCACCTGCTGCAATTTCTTTTGCGTGAGCAGGTACTGGTATTCGATCCTGCTCTCATAGTTGACGGCTGCGGTCGTATCGATCAGGACGCTGGCCTCCATTTGGGTGCTGTCATAATCCAGTTGGAGATCTTCTTTTCCCATGTAGCCCATCAATTGTTTGAGGACGGCGTATTTCGCCTTCAGCGATTCTTCACTGCTTTTCTTTTCGGCCCGGGAATTATTCAGGGAGATGGTCGCTCTTTTATAGTCCGTCTTATCCACCAGCCCGCCTTCGTATTGATTGTAGGTATCCTTTACATTTCGTTCCAGTCGTACGATATCGTCATTCAATACCTCGATGTGCTTTTGCGTCAGGAGGACATCATAAAAAGCCTTGCTGACGTTCACCGCGATGTCGATCTTATCGCTGGTGGTGGTCTGTTTGCTTTGGGTCCGGACATCGTTGGCGGAGCGGCTGGCCAGTAATACGTCCCTGTTGAAGATATTCTGCGTCAGTCCCAGGCCAAGCCCGGAAATATTCTTGACGCCGGTCTTCGTATAGTTACCGCCAAAAGAGAGGGTCTGTAACTGGAACGTATATTGGTAGTTGTAATTAAAGTTCAGTTGAGGATACCAGTCGGCCAGTTTGCCGCGGATCTGGCGATCGGTGATCTGTTCGTCCAGCAGGGCCTGCTGAACCAGCGGATAATGTTTCAGCGCATATTGCACACAGTTCTGCAAAGTTGCATCCGTGAGTACGGTATCCGAAACTTTCGGAGACGTTTGGGCATGGGCAAAAAAAGATAGAAAGACAAATCCACTGCTGACAAAACCTGCAAAAAATATTTTCTTCATAATAGTTGGATGCTGTTGATTAACAATCTTCTTGGTAGCAATGCGTTCAGGGATGGTAAAAATCGTTAGAATTAATAGGATGTGGATGTACGATTCATCACAATCGATGTATTAACAGGCGGCAAAGTTAAACAAACGTTTGAATTAAACAAACGTTTAATCAACTTTTAATCCCTTATTTCCTAATCTTCTAATTATCATATATTTGACCCTTAATTCCAATGCTATGCCAACCCATACGATCTTAGGAGCCGGCGGTGTTATCGCCAATGGCCTCGCCAAAGAACTGATCAAAGACCGGGTACCCGTCCGACTGGTAGGGCGCCATCCCGCTCCCATCCAGGGGGCCGTACCTTTTTTAGCTGATCTATCAGACCCTGCGCAGGCGCTGGCCGCCATAGCGGATTCTTCGATCGTCTATCTCTGCATAGGGCTCAAATACGATTACTCTATCTGGAGGCAGCAATGGCCCGCGATCATGACCAATACCATCGAAGCCTGTAAGCGTGCCGGAGCCCGGCTCATCTTTTTTGACAACGTCTATATGTACGGAAGGGTGAATGGTCCGATGACGGAAGACAGTCCTTATGATCCGTGCAGCCGGAAAGGAGATCTCCGCGCCCGCCTCGCGACCCAATTGATGAGCGAGGTCCGAAAAGGCAATATCGTCGCTTCCATTGCGCGGGCGGCCGATTTTTACGGACCCGAAGCCCTGAAGACCAGTGTCCTCAACCTGCTTGTTTTCGCCAATCTTGCAAAAGGGAAGAAAGCACAGTGGCTGGTGAACCCGACCCGCCCTCATTCCTTTACCTACACAGATGATGCTGTAAAAGCCTTGTACCTCCTGGCCAAAGATGAACAGTCCTGGAACCAGGCCTGGCATCTTCCAACGGCCACGCATCCTCTCTCCGGCGAAGGCTTTATACAAGCAGCGGCAACCAGTCTCGGCGTTGCGCCGCGTATGATGGTGCTTGGTAAATGGATGGTGCAATTAGGCGGCCTCTTTGACAAGACCACGTCCGAATTGCGCGAAATGCTTTACCAATACGATTCCGACTACATCTTCGACAGCTCCAAATTTCAAAAAGCGTTTAACTTTTCACCAACCTCTTATGAAGAGGGTATAAAAGCGACAGCCAATGCGTATAAGAACGGCACTGGCCAATGATGACGTGTAAGGGTGGAACAGATCAGAAACGGGCGCTATAGGCATCGGAATAAAAACAGGGCAGCCGGAAGGGGCCAGGGGAGAAAATTGAAATGAAAGCTACCAAAATAAAATGAGGGGAACAAAAAAAATCTCCTGTCCCGGGGGATGAAAATCCTTTTTTTGGTAGCTGAGATGCCGTTTTCCGGGAACGATCCCGTAGATATTTTCCCTGTAGATTTTTGGATGGCTTAATTTGGCCGGCATGAAACGCAACCTAACGATCGCGGGGAGCCTCCTCGCTCTGCTTGCCGGTGACCTAACCTCTCTTTCCACGCAAGCACAAGCTCCGACAGGAGCCGCCGAAAGGACCATCCCTTATTATATTTCCAGGGCCTCTTTTCAAATGCCCACCGTACTCGTCCCTCATTTTCCCGCCCGTTCCTTTTCTATCCTGGACTATGGCGCCGTGGGCGATGGGCAGACCCTCAACACCGCCGCTTTTGAGAAAGCCATACAAGCCTGCGCGGCAGCGGGCGGCGGGCGGGTGATCGTTCCCCCGGGGCTATGGTTGACCGGTCCGATCCTCTTTCAAAGCAATATCGATCTGCACCTGGAGCAGGGGGCGCAGGTGCAATTCACCCGGGACCATTCTCAATATCCCCTGATCCCCGCACCGGGCGGCGGCAGCAGCCAACTCATCACCTCCCCGATCTTCGGAACCAACCTGCAAAACATCGCGATCACGGGAGAAGGGATCCTGGATGGAGCGGGTGATTCGTGGAGGCCCGTGAAAAAGAGCAAGGTCACGGCCGCGCAATGGAAAGGGTTGCTCTCATCGTGGGGAACACTCAGCCCGGACGGGGAGATCTGGTGGCCCGGCAAGGAAGCCATCGGCAATGGAGCGCCCGATCTTCGTCCTTATATGGTATATTTTATCAACTGTAAGAAACTCCTGCTGGAAGGCGTCACCATCCGGAACTCTCCAAAGTTCGTTTTCTATCCCAGCAAATGCCAGGACCTGACGATGGACCGGGTAACCATCTTTAATGAATGGTGGGCGCAGAATGGGGACGGCATCGATATCAGCGCCTGTAAGAACGTCATCATCTACCGGTGTACTGTAAGTGCAGGTGACGACGGTATCTGTATGAAATCCTCGGGCAACCCGCCCGCGGGAGGGGTCAACCTGGAGAATGTGATTGTTGCCGGTTGCACTGTCTATCATGCCCACGGAGGGTTTGTGATCGGCAGCAATACGGACGGCGGCATGCGTCATATCGAGGTCAGCGATTGCAATTTTATCGGCACGGACATCGGGCTGCGATTTAAGAGTAATATGGGGCGGGGCGGTCTTGTGAGCGAGATCTATATCCATGATATTTTTATGCAGGACATCGTGAACGAAGCCATCCTTTTCGATACTTATTATGAAGACCTGCCCGCCGGCGCGGTAAAGACCTCTGCGAAGGCGGCCCCCCGTGAGAAGACGCCGGAATTCCGGGATTTCCATATCAGCCGGGTCTATTGCAATGGAGCCAAGACGGCCATCGCGATCACGGGGCTGCCACAGATGCCAGTCAGCAGGATCTTCTTCGATAACATGGTCATTTCTTCGGTGAAGGGGCTGGTGGCTACGCAGGCGAAGGAGATCGATCTGCACCAGGTAAAGCTGATCACGGGGAAGGGACCTTCGATACAGGCGGATAGTACGGCGGAGGTGAGATCAAGGGATTGAGAGATTTCGCGATTTTGAGATTTCGGGATTGCCCTGATTTTGAGATTGGCCGAATGGAGGTTAGTGCGAGTGGGCCTCCTTCGCGGGATGCTTCGGCGGCGAGGGGTGTTATCCGAGCAGGTCTTCCCTGTCCTGCTTCAGTGACCGGATCATCTGGCCGAAATCCATGCTTTTTGCCATCGCATTCACGACCCGCGCGATCCTTTTGGCCCGGGTGCCATCCGTCTTGGCATCACTGACCCATTTGCCGAAATAGTTCTGATGGGACTTCGCCAGGGAATTGAAAAAGACCAGGGCCTTCGGCTCATCGCCGAGGCATTCCATCAGGTCGGAGGGCGGCTTGATGACCGTCTTGTCTTCTTCCAGTTCCACTTTCAATTTGGCGCCCTTGGTCTTGCGGATGGCTTTCCGGACGCCAGCGTTCAGGGCCATGATAAAATCTCCCTCTCCCATGGGAAGCAGGGCCACTTTTTTGATAGCATGGTCATCGAGCCGGCCTTTTACGCGAAAGGATTTTTTATTCCCCGGCTTTAATTTCAAGGCGATGGCGGCCGGGATGCGGATATAGGTCCATCCCGTCTTTTCCCCCTGGTTGTCGAATTTTAATATCGTCGTCGTGAACTGTACCATCAATTGAATCTTCCCTTATCGTGGATCCTGCGGTAGGGCTTTGAAAAGAAATCGTCCACGGTCTTATTGAAAAGATCTTTGTAGATCATCGGTGTACTATGCCCCGAGTTCGGCAGGATCCATAGATAGGACCGGGCAATATGCTGCGAAATAAGCAGGGTATGTTCCGGCTTGATGACGTCATGATCGCCCCCGATGACGAGCGTGGGACAACGGATCGTATGAAGCGCTGCCAGGGAAATATGCGGTTGTTCAAAAAGGAGGCGCACCTGTTTCCAGGCCCTGAGCGTATCACCCGTCTTGGGGTTCATTTTTTTCACGGTTTCGTAATCGGGGCGTACGATGTCCCATACCTCTTTGTAAACGGCCAGGGTATCGGGCTGAAGATTGGCGCCCGTGATCGCCAGCTTCATTACCTTTTCAGGATGCCGTATGGCGAGGAGCAGTCCTTCGATCCCCCCGTCACTCCATCCAACTACGTAAGCCGAATCAACATGCAGTTGCTCCAGCAGGGCGGAATAATCATCTGCCATCATTTCGTAGGTCAGGGAATCCCCTTTGTCGACCGACTTACCATGGTTGCGGCTATCGGCAACGATCACCTTGTATTTTGCGGAGAAATAAGGGATGTTATTTACGAAGGCCGTAATATCCTGGCTATTGCCATGAATGAAGAGGATGGGCTGTCCTTCCCCGTAGACCTCGCAGTATAGTTGGATCCCGCGGATGGAATAGAATTTTCCGGCGTCCTTGTTCTTGCCGTAAGGAATGGGTTTGGCCTCCTGGCTGAAAGCGATGAGGCCCCATTGCAGAAAGCATAGCAGGGGGATGATCTTTCTCATGATGGTTGGGGTTGACAAGGTTGGTTAAGTTGTCTCAAGATAATAAAAAAAGCCCGCCCCCAAATATTTCGGGGCGGGCACAGCTTGATTCCTTTTAATATCTTAAGCCTTTTCCTTTGCGGTGGGCTTTTTCTTTTTTGTTTTCAGGGCCGCTTCGATGCCTTTACTAAGATTGTCATAAGTCGGCTTGCCGGCAAATAACTCTCCGTTGATAAAGAAGGTAGGTACATCCCTCACCCCTTTTTCCAGCCCTTCGAGCAGGTCGCTGCGTACCTGCCATCCATAAGTGGAATTGACCAGGTCGTCCAGGAATTTTTTATTCACCACACCCACGTCCTTTGCATATTCCCGGAGGGAGATCGCTCCCAGGCGCCGGCGATGCGCAAAGATCATATTGTGCATTTCCCAGAATTTGCCTTCCTGGGCCGCCCCGAGGGAAGCTTCCGCCGCCTTCATGGAATGCTGGTGGATCTTGGTAAGCGGAAAGTGACGGAAATTGAATCTCATCTTTCCTTCGTATTCCTTCAGTAACTTCTCCACGACTTCGTTCGCTTTCAGGCAGGCCTCACTTTCGTAATCGCCATATTGCATCAGTGTTACGGGCGCTTTGAGATCGCCTACGAAAATGTCTTTCGTGGGGATGATCTCGACTATTTCCTTTGTTCTCATTGCCATAATCTTCTATTTAACAATTTCCATTGCATTTGGTTCATTGGAGGCAATCGACGGGGCTTCTTTCGACCCCTAGTTCTTTTCCAGGTGGGGAACATCATTGCGGAAAACGACTGTTCCATCAAAGACATCTACCAGCACAGGATGGGTCTTGTCGATATCCCCGGCCAGTATTTTTTTGCTCAACTGGTTGACTATCTCCTTCTGTATCAGTCGTTTCAAGGGTCTGGCGCCGAATTGCGGGTCGAACCCGTTCTCCGCCAGGTAATCTATCGCGTAATCGCTGAATTGCAGCTCTATTCCATTTTTTGCCACCAGGTCCGTAAGGCCGCTCAGTTGGATCCGGATAATGCCCTTTATTTCGCTTTTCAGCAAAGGCTGGAACATGATCACTTCGTCGATCCTGTTCAGGAATTCCGGCCGGATGGTCTGTTTCAACAGGTCGAAAACCTCTCTCTGCGTCCTTTCCACGATGTCTTCCCGGTTCTTTTCCGTGATATCCTCAAAATTGGCCTGGATCAGATGGCTACCCAAATTACTGGTCATGATCACGATGGTGTTCTTGAAATTCACCACTCTTCCCTTGTTATCGGTCAGTCTTCCATCGTCCAACACTTGCAATAATACGTTAAAAACGTCAGGATGCGCTTTTTCTATCTCATCCAATAAAATAACGCTATATGGCTTACGCCGGACGGCTTCTGTCAGTTGCCCCCCTTCATCATAACCCACATAGCCCGGAGGAGCTCCCACGAGACGGCTGACAGCATGTTTTTCCTGGTATTCGCTCATATCGATCCGCGTCATCATACCTTCATCATCAAAGAGATAGCCCGCTAAAGCTTTAGCAAGTTCGGTCTTACCTACCCCCGTGGTTCCCAGGAAGATAAAGGAGCCGATAGGCCTTTTAGGATCCTGCAGCCCCGCCCGGCTGCGCCGGATGGCATCCGCAACCGCCGTAATGGCTTCATCCTGCCCCACGACCCTTTTATGCAATTCGTCTTCGAGATTCAATAATTTTTCCTTTTCGCCCTGCAGCATCTTGGACACCGGTATGCCCGTGGTCTTGGCCACCGCTTCGGCAATATCTTCCGCATCCACCTCTTCCTTCATCAGGCGGGTATTTTCATTGATCGAAGACAACTGGCGGGAATATTCCGCAACCAGTTTTTCCTGTTCCTTCACCTTGCCGTAGCGTATTTCGGCTACCCGGCCATAATCGCCTTCCCTTTCCGCCTTTTCGGCTGCCTGCTTGAGGTTCTCCACTTCCGCCTTGGCGTTCTGGAGTTTTTCCACCAGTTCTTTTTCCTGTTTCCACTTGGCTTTCAGGGTATCGCGTTCGACGCTAAGATTACCGATCTCAGCGCTTAATTCCCGTAATTTATCTTCATCCTTTTCTCTTTTGATGGCTTCGCGCTCGATCTCCAACTGCCGGATATTCCTTTCCAGGATATCCAGTTCTTCGGGCATGGAATTCATTTCCAGGCGCAGTTTTGCGGCGCTCTCGTCAATGAGATCGATCGCCTTGTCCGGGAGAAACCGATCCGTAATATACCGGTGCGAAAGCTCCACGGCCGCGATGATCGCCTCATCCTTGATGCGCACATGGTGGTGGGTCTCATACCGATCTTTCAATCCCCGTAAAATGGAGATGGCATCTTCGATATTGGGCTCGTCGATGAGCACTTTCTGGAAACGGCGTTCCAGGGCCTTATCTTTTTCAAAAAATTTCTGGTATTCGTTGAGGGTCGTAGCACCGATAGCCCGGAGTTCTCCCCTTGCAAGGGCAGGCTTCAGGATATTGGCGGCATCCATGGCCCCATCCCCACCCCCGGCTCCTACCAGGGTATGGATCTCATCTATGAACAGGATGATCTGTCCGTCGCTGTCCCCGACCTCCTTGACGACGCTTTTCAGGCGTTCTTCAAACTCACCTTTATATTTCGCGCCGGCGATCAGCAGCCCCATATCTAGGGCATAAATGATTTTTGAACGGAGGTTGTCCGGTACGTCGCCATTTACGATCCGGTGGGCCAGTCCTTCGGCAATGGCCGTTTTACCGACACCGGGCTCTCCGACGAGGATGGGATTGTTCTTAGTGCGCCGGGTAAGGATATGGAGGGTCCTGCGGATCTCTTCATCCCGTCCGATCACGGGATCCAGTTTGCCCTGGCGTGCCAGGTCATTCAGATTCTTCGCGAATTTGTTCAGCGCATTAAAGCTGGCTTCCTGCGTCTGGGAAGATACGGTAGAGCCTTTGCGCAATTCCTTTATGGCGGCAACCAGGCCTTTTTCGGTCAGCCCGGCATCTTTGAGAAGTTTGGCAGTATTATCATTGCCCTGGACGATAGCCAGGAGCAGGTGTTCGACGCTTACAAATTCATCGCCGAACTGTTTGAGATCGGAGCCTGCCCGCAGCATCGCATTATTGGCATCCCGGCCCAGGGTCTGGGCGGGCTGTCCGCCGCTCGACTTTGCCAGTTTTGCGATACTCTCATCGAGTTTGCTCTCCACGAAGTTCACGTTCACATTGTTCTTTTTCAGGAGGAATTCCACGAGGGAATCCTCTTCCTTCAGCAACGCTTTGAGGATATGTTCCGTTTCAATAGCGGTATTCGCATGATCGAAAGCCAGTTGCTGCGCTCCGGCGATCGCTTCCTGCGCCTTTATGGTAAAATTATTCAGATTCATATATTTATAATTTTTCCTTTAAAATTAGTAGTAAACTTGTGGGTCAAAATCCAATCCAAAGGCTCAATCCAGAAACTATGTCATATAAAATTAGAACAACCTGTCTACAATTCAGCTTCCTATTGCTCAGCCTGCTATTCTGGCTGTCCGGCTTTTCACAGAAAAAACCCGTCCCCCCACCCTCTCCCTACAATTTCGAGGCCGTAGATCAGTTGTTCAAACAGAATCAAAAGAACCTGAATAATGATTATGTCGTCCTGATCTGGAAAGACAGCGGACTGGTGTATCAGAAACAGGGCAGCGACGATTTTACGCCCAAGACCCCCGCTCCCATCGCAGGCGCGGGCAACTGGCTGACGGCCGCCCTCGTAATGACCTTTGTGGATGAAGGTAAAATATCGCTGGACGATAAAGTGACGAAGTATATCCCGCTGTTCGGCAAATACATGAAGGGTTATATCACGATCCGCAATTGTCTCACGAATACGACGGGTATACAGGCCGATGGAGGGGGCATCAGCAAGGTGATGGCGAAAAGCAAATACGAAAGCCTGGAGGCGGAAGTGGAATCCTATGCTTCGAAAAGAGATATTGTGACCAATCCCGGGACTGAATTCTTATATAGCAATGTCGGCCCCAATATCGCGGCCCGCGTACTCGAGATCGTTACAAAAAAAGGCTTTGATCGATTGATGCAGGAAAGGATCCTGCGTCCCCTGAAGATGCGGAGTACCAGCTTCACCAATGAGGATGGAGGCGCCATCAATCCCGCCGGCGGGGCCCGGTCTTCCGCCCTCGATTATATCAATTTCCTTTCCATGCTCCTGAATAAGGGGCAGTTCGGCGACAAGCGGGTGCTCAGTGAAAAGGCCGTCAAGGAAATGGAAACGGCGCAATTCATCAGCCTGCCTGTAAAATTCGCACCGAGGAATATCCAAGGCGCCCGTTACGGGTTGGGGAATTATATCCTGGCCTCCGGTGCGGGAGATAGCCCGACGGTGATGGCCTGCCCGAATATGCTGGGCAGTACTCCCTTTATCGACCGGTGCCGGAATTATGCCGCGATCCTGCTGGTGCTAAAGCCGGAGGAAGAACAGAGAAGGGACCTGTCCGTGAGTATGAAGAACCTGATCGATGAGTTGATCCCTTCGGGTTGTAAGTAGACCATGATTAGCCTGATTAAACCTTGATATGAGGTGGTTTGAAACAGGAAATTAAGAAAATGACCTGACAAGGAAGGTTATTCCAATCGAGGCCGTTGCTCCCATTATCATAGCGCAAAATAAATAACCTCGCCAATCCACCCTGACAAACTTATTTTGAGTTATTTCAAATGTTTTAGATAAAGGCTTCTTAGCCAGGATTGCTATCAGGATGGTAAAAACGATCCAAAGTAATATGGCGAGTTTTGCGTAGTCCATTGCCGTAAGGTTTACATAAAGTTACGGCTTTATTTCTTGTTTTTTCTCCCTTGCAGTAAGATTTTCAAGGCTGGGAAGCAGCCACTGTTTCTTTCCAAATTCTGGTAGTATGAAACCCTGTTCAACGAGCTGAGCCCCTTCGAGTTGTATACAACAGGGGGCAATAGGCCCAAACAGAGGGATTAAAATCATCTTCCTTCGTCGAGCAGGTCCTTATGCATACGTTGTAAATCCTTTTTGAAAGCCGGAAGGTCATTGCTGATCACATTCCAGACAATTGGAAGGTCCGTGCCGAAATATTCATGTATAAGCTTGTTTCGCATTCCTTTTATCAGAGACCAGGGAATATGTTGATTGCGGTCTTTTATTTCTTCCGAAAGTTGTGCAACGGCTTCGCCAATTATTTGGATGTTATATAGGCAGGCTTCAATGACCATAAAATCTGCTGTAAAATCTTCAAAGGAAAGCTTGTTTGTATAAAGCTCGATATGATCTATGCAATATAAAATGTCGTTAACGACCTGGGAGGATAACCGCTTAGACATAAACGATATCCTTTTCAACATAAGGAAGATAACCCGGCTTTATTGAACGTTTGGGAACCACATCGACTTTAGTAGAGAACAATCCTTCAATTTCATTTGCCATGGCAATAAAGCTCAAACCCATTGGTCCGTTAATTTCGACGGCAATGTCAATATCGCTTTTCTCAGTAGCTTCACCACGGGCATAGGACCCAAATACACCCATCTTAGAAATGGGGTATTTACGTTGAAGTTCCGATTTATGGTTCCGCAACTTTTCCATTATGGTGTCTAATGTGTACATATTTGCAAGTTACTAAGATTTTTTATATTCTTTAATTGAATATAACTGATTATTTTTCAATAAGTTGAACTTCTTATTTGATTATTTTACCTGCGCTGTGTTTTGTTGTTGTGTATTCAAGAAGCCTAAAGAATGATTATACTGTTGACCTTTCGTTTGTATCCAGTTTACAAAAGCTTTTACTTCAGGTCTGTCTTCCTTGTAGACAAATACCATCTTGCCAACAGGAGGAAGATCAATATGTGCCGTTTCCAATTTTTGAATTAACTGGTCAAGGTTTTTATAAAAATCTTCATCGCTATCAATTCTACCGTTACCATTTAAATCAACCGGCACTACTTTTATTCCCGGCTTTTGTCTTCTTGTTTGAAGGTCATACACAAAGCCAAGATTATTGTAAGCCACACCAAGACTATCATTCAAGACGTTCTGAAGCAGTACCTTGTCATCCTCAATTTTTGTATCGAGATTAGCTAGATCATTAATTTGCTTCCCAAAATGCCTGGAAAAGGTAGCAGATGCGCATGCACCCCTTGTATACACACGTATAGGAACAGTAATACCACTATTCAATGCAAAACTGTTCTGTTGCTGATCTCCTCTAAAATAAATCTTTTCAAAATCAGTTTTCGATAAGCCCCGCTTTTGCAGTTCGGTCCATGCCGGGTTTTGCTCATTGATGATAGGAACGACAGCGAATTTGCTGACAACTGTGTATTTTCCTTTGTCGGGGTTTTCTTTATCAACAGGCGTTCCTGTCATTGAAATATCAGCATTCTGTA
>Ga0307516_10006482_pt1 | contig 13705 bp, 13 predicted proteins | sample 19_EM_MG_FD_203310 | JGI IMG/M metagenome (GOLD analysis project Ga0307516, IMG submission 203310) | Populus trichocarpa ectomycorrhiza microbial communities from riparian zone in the Pacific Northwest, United States - 19_EM | ecosystem: Host-associated > Plants > Roots > Unclassified | place... | reverse complement strand
GACTTCTACAACCAGCGCAACGCCAAGAAGGCCAAAGACGAGGCCGAGAAGGCTGGCTACAAGGGCGAGCCGGTGCGTGTCCTGACGAGCCGGCAGTACGACTTCCACTACAACATGGCCCTGCTGATGGCCGAGCAGCTGAAGAGGGCCGGCTTCAAGGTCGAGCTCAACGTCGTCGACTGGGCCACGCTGGTACAGCGCCGCAACGATTCCAAGCTGTGGGACCTCTACGTCACCCACTCGGGCCAGTTCCCCGAGCCGATGCTGTCGCCACCGCAGCTGGGCGAAGGCGCGCCGGGCTGGTGGAGCTCGCCGGCGAAGCAGGCGGCGCTCGCGGCCTTCAACCAGGAGACCAACCCAGCCAAGCGTGGCGCGCTGTGGGGCAAGGTGCAGCAGGTGGTGTACGACGAGGTGCCGTACATCAACGTCGGCCGCTTCAACGGCCTGTCGGCGCGCAGCCCGGCGCTCGATGGCTACGTGCCGTCGACTTGGCCGTTCTTCTGGAACGCACGCATCAAATAAGAAGTGATCGGCGCTATGCACCGCTATCTAGCCTCCCGCTTCGCCGGCATGCTGGCGGTGCTCGCCATCGTCGCGGTGATGGTGTTCGTGCTGACCCGCGCCGCGTCGGGCGATCCGATCTCGGTGCTGCTGGGCGACCAGGCCACCGCCGAGGACGTCGCCCGCGTGCAGAAGGACTACGGCCTCGACAAGCCGCTGCCGGTGCAGTTCGCCTACTGGCTCGGCGAGGTGCTGCACGGCAACCTCGGTCAGTCGATCTTCCTGCAGCGGCCGGTCACGCAGGCGCTGTGGGAGCGGGCCGAGCCGACCACGCTGCTGGCGCTGATGGCGGTGGCCATCGCGGCGCTGATCGGCATCCCGAGTGGCATCATTTCGGCGGTGTACCGCGGCCGCTGGCTCGACCAGGTGGTCACCGGCGCGGCGATGCTGGGTGCCAGCATCCCGAGCTTTTGGTTCGGCATCGTGCTGATCCAGATGTTCGCGGTGTCGCTGGGCTGGTTCCCGGTGTCGGGCTACGGTGCGCCCGATGCGTCGCTCGGCGAACGCCTGCATGCACTGATGCTGCCGGCCACCGTGCTGGGCGTGCTGAACTCGGCGCTGATCATCCGCTTCACGCGAGCCTCGATGCTCGACGTGCTGGGCGAAGACTACGTGCGCACCGCGCGTTCGAAGGGCCTGTCCGAAGGCACCGTGGTGCTCAAGCACGCGCTGCGCAACGCGTTGGTGCCGATCGTCACGGTGCTCGGGCTCACGGTGGCACTGATGATCGGCGGGGCGGTCGTCACCGAGACGGTGTTCGGCCTGCCGGGCATCGGCAACCTGGTCGTCAACGCGGTGCTGCGGCGCGACTACCCGGTGATCCAGGGCGCCCTGCTGGTGATCGCGGCGATCTACGTGCTGATCAACTTTGCGATCGACCTGCTGTACGTGGCCGTCGATCCTCGGGTGAAACTGTGAAAGTGCCTCGCCTCTTCAAGCAACTGATGCACCGCCGCATCGTGATGGTCTCGGCCGCACTGCTGTTGGTGATCGCGGTGCTGGCCCTCGGTGCCCCGTGGTTCGCGTCCTTCGACCCGAACGACACGGCCATGCTCGACCGCCTGAAGGCCCCGAGCGCCGCCCATCTGCTGGGCACCGACGAACTCGGCCGCGACCTCTACGCCCGCATCGTGCACGGCGCGCGTTACTCGCTGGCCATCGCTGCGCTGACGGCGCTCGGCTCGGTGATCGCCGGCACGCTGCTCGGGCTTGTCGCGGGCTTCTTCCGCCGCCTCGACACGCCGCTGATGCGGTTGGTCGACGCCATGATGTCCTTCCCCGACATCCTGCTGGCCATCGCGCTGGTCGCGATCCTCGGGGCCTCGCTGCTGAACGTGGTGCTGGCGCTGGTGCTGGTCTACACACCGCGCGTCGCGCGGGTGGTGCGGGCGTCGACCCTGGTGGTGCGCGAGCTGCTGTTCGTTGAGGCGGTGCGCGCCCTGGGCGTGCGCACCTCGCGCATCCTGTGGCGCCACATCCTGCCGAACCTGCTGTCGCCGATCCTGGTGCAGGTGTCGTTCATCTTCGCGTATGCGATCCTGGCCGAGGCCGGGCTGTCGTTCCTGGGCGTCGGCGTGCCGCCGGAGATCCCCACCTGGGGCACGATGGTGGCCGGCAGCCAGCAGTACGCCGACCGCGCGTTCTGGGTCGTGCTGTTCCCGGGCCTTGCGATCATCTTCACGGCGCTGTCGCTGCAGATCCTCGGTGACGGCGTGCGCGACCTGCTGGACCCCAAGTTGAAGAAGACGCTATGAGTGATGCCCGCCTCACCGTCACAGGCCTCAGCACCTGCTTCCCGACCGAAGACGGCCTGGTTCGCTCGGTCGCCGATGTCGGCTTCTCGATCGAACCGGGCAAGACCACCGCGATCGTCGGTGAATCCGGCTCCGGCAAATCGGTCACCAGCTTGACGCTGATGCGCCTGCTGCCGAAGACCGCACGCGCGCAGGTCGAGGGCAGCGCGCGCTTCGTCACCCGCGCCGGCACCGAGGTCGACCTGCTGACGCTGGCCGATGCGCCGATGCGCGCGCTGCGCGGCAACGAGCTGGCGATGATCTTCCAGGAGCCGATGACGAGCCTGAACCCGGTCTTCACGGTCGGCGAGCAGATCGCCGAGAGCGTGCGCCTGCACAAGCGGCTGGACCGCACGGCCGCGCTGGCGCATGCGAAGCGCATGCTCGACCTGGTGGAGGTCCCGGCCGCCGCGCAGCGCCTGCACGAGTACCCGCACCAGTTGTCGGGCGGCATGCGCCAGCGCGTGATGATCGCGCTGGCAATGGCCTGCGACCCGACCCTCCTGATAGCAGACGAGCCAACCACTGCGCTCGACGTGACGATCCAGGCGCAGATCCTGGTGCTGATGCGCCGGCTGCAGGCCGAGACCGGCATGAGCATCTTGTTCATCACGCACAACCTCGGCGTCGTCGCGCACCATGCGGACGATGTGGTGGTGATGTATGCCGGCCGCGTGGTCGAGGCGGCGCCGGTGCGGCCGCTGTTCGCTTCTCCCGCGCATCCGTACACACAAGGGCTGCTCGCCTGTCTGCCCGGCAAGGCGCATGCGGCCGGCCAGCCGAGGCCGAAGCGGCTGTTCGCAATCCGCGGCCAGGTGTCGAGCCCGCTGGCGCCGCCGCCCGGCTGCGCCTTCGAGCCGCGTTGCGACCAGGCGATCGCCGCCTGTGCGCAGGCGGTGCCGCCGCTGGTGGACACCGGAGAGATGTGCCACGCCCGCTGCATCCGCGTGCCGTCAGTTGAAAGGAATGCGGCATGAGCGAAGTTGCAACGCCGCTGATCGAGGTGCGCAACCTCAAGCGCTACTTCGGCAACAGCGACAAACCCGTGCGCGCCGTCGACGATGTGTCGTTCGAAATCCGCGCCGGTGAGACCCTCGGCCTCGTCGGCGAATCGGGCTCTGGCAAGAGCACCATCGGCCGCACTGTGCTGCGCCTGATCGAGCGCACGGCCGGCCAGGTGCTGTACCGAGGCGACGACCTGGCGGCCTTGTCGGGCGAGCGCATGCGCCGGCTCCGCAGCAAGCTGCAGATCATCTTCCAGGACCCGTACGCGAGCCTGAACCCGAAGATGCGCATCAGCGCGATCCTCGACGAGGCGCTGTCCACCCACGGGCTCGCGAAGGGCCGGCGCAAGGAGCGCATCGCCGAGCTGCTCGAGCTGGTCGGGCTGCGGCCCGAGCACGCGAGCCGCTTCCCGCATGAGTTCTCCGGCGGCCAGCGGCAGCGCATCGGCATCGCACGTGCGCTGGCGGTGGAGCCCGAGTTCATCGTCGCCGACGAGCCGCTGTCGGCACTCGATGTGTCGATCCAGGCGCAGGTGATCAACCTGCTGGCGGACCTGCGCGAGCGGCTGTCGCTGACGATGCTGTTCATCTCGCACGACCTCGACGTGGTCGAATACCTCTGCGACCGCGTGGTCGTGCTGTACCTCGGGCGTGTGATGGAGGTGTCGACGACGGCCGAGTTGTTCGCGCGGCCACTGCACCCGTACACGCAGGCGCTGCTGGCGGCGAGCCCGAAGCCCGATCCGCTGGACAAGACTGAGATCATCCCGCTGAAGGGCGACATCCCGAGCCCGATGAACCCACCCTCGGGCTGCGTGTTCCGCACCCGCTGCCCGCATGCGATCGACGCGTGTGCACAGACCATTCCGCAGCTGGCGGACAAGGGCGCAGGCCGGCTCTCCGCCTGCATACGCGACGACCTCATCACCTCGCCATCATGACCAACGACCTCATCGACCCGCTGCTGCAACCCGGCCTGAAGGGCTACCCGCTGACCGCCGCGCCGCGCCGGCGCAGCGAGGTGGCTGCCGCCGGCTGGAACGTGCTGGCTGGCGACCTGCCGCTGCCGCTGGCGGTGCTCAAGCGTGAGGCGCTGGAGCACAACATCGCGTGGATGCAGCAGCGCACGCAGGAATGGGGCATCCAGCTCGCGCCGCACGGCAAGACGACGATGTCGCCGCAGCTGTTCCGCCGCCAGCTCGATGCCGGTGCTTGGGGCCTGACCTTCGCGACGGTGAATCAGCTCGCCATTGGGGTCGCAGCCGGTGCGCGCCGCACGCTGATCGCCAACCAGGTGGTGCATGACAGCGACCTCGCTGCGATCCAGGCGCTGCTGCGCGACCATGCCGACTTGCGCATCGTGTTCCTCGTCGACTCGCTCGCGCAGCTCGCCCTGGTCGACGACTGGGCAAAGGCCCACCCCGGCGCCCTGCCCTTCGAAGCCATGCTCGAAGTCGGCGTGCCCGGCGGCCGCAGCGGCGTGCGCACGCAGGACGAGGCGCGGGCCCTCGCGCGCGGCATGCACGACAGCAAGGCTGTCCGCCTGGTCGGCATCGAATGCTATGAAGGCCTGGGCGCCAAGGGCGAGACGGACGCCGACGTGCCCTATGCGAAGGCGCTGATGGACCGCGTCGAAGCGATCGCCGCTGCAGCCGATGCCGCAGGTTGGTTCGAGGCCGACGAGGTACTGCTGTCGGCCGGCGGCTCGGCGATCTTCGACCTGGTGGCCGGCCGCCTGACGCCATCGCTGACGCGCCCGGTGCGCGGCCTGCTGCGCTCGGGCTGCTACGTGACACACGACCACGGCTTCTACAAACGCATGGTCAACAGCGTCGAAGCGCGCCTGGGCTGCGGTTGCGGCGAGACGCTGCGCCCCGCGATGGAGGTGTGGGCGATGGTGCAGTCGCGCCCTGAGCCCGGCCTCGCGATCCTCGCGGTCGGCAAGCGCGACATCTCGTTTGACCTGGCGATGCCGGTGCCGATCGCGCGTGCGGCGCGCGGTGCACTGCAGGCTTCGCCGGTGCCCGCCGGCTGGTCGATCACCGGGCTCAACGACCAGCACGCCTACCTGCGCTGGGCCGAGGCGGACGAAGCCACCGCCCCCGCGGTTGGCGAGCGCATCGGCCTCGGCATTTCACACCCCTGTACCACCTTCGACAAATGGCACTGGATGCCGGTCGTCGAAAACGACTACCGCGTCACCGACGCTGTGGCGATGCACTTCTGAACGCGCCCATGACAAAAACGCTGTTGGAGAACGTGGCCGCGGCGCGCGAAGGCGCCCCCGCCGCACGCCGCGCCATCCTCGACCTGATCCTCGAAGACCCCGACCGGGTGCTGGAAGAAAGCTTCGAATCGCTGGCCGAACGCGCGAGCAGTTCGGTGCCGACGGTGATGCGCACCTGCCGCGACCTCGGCTTCGCCGGGCTGCGCGAATTCAAACTCGCGCTGGCCCATGCGCTGGCGCTGGGCGGCTCGCCGCTGCACCGCCGCGTCAACATCGCGGACACCGCCGACGAAGTCGTCACCAAGATCTCGCGCAGCGCCGCGGCCTCGGTGGCGGGCGTGCGCTCGCAGCTCGACATGGGCGCGCTCGAAGCTGCCGTCGATGCCCTGGCCTTCGCGCGCCACATCGACCTCTACGGCGCGGGCGCGACCTCGTGGTTCATGGCGCAGGACCTGCAGGCCCGGCTGTTCCGCCTCGGTCTCTCGGCCAATGCCTGGGCCGACTACCACCTGCAGCAGGTGGCGGCGGCCGCGCAGAGCACCGAGGGCGTCGTGATCGCGATTTCGCACGTGGGCGGCATGCCGTCGCTGCTCGACTCGGTCGACATTGCCCAGGCGCAAGGCGCCAAAGCGATCTGCATCACCCGGCCCGGCACGCCGCTCGCCGAACGCGCCGACGTGCTGATCGCGCTCAGCGTGCCCGACGACGCGGTCATGCACGTCGGCATCGACGCCTACCTGACCCACCTGACCGTGATCGAGATCCTGACTGTGCTGGTCGCGCAACGCCGCGGCGACCCGGCGGTGCAGCGCTTGCGTTATGTGCGCGATGCGCTGCAGCGCCATGGCATCGACATCCGCACGCACCCGCTGCAGAGCTGGGATGGCGGTGGCGTAGGGCCCAAACCATGAAAGTCACGCTGCTGGAGAACGGCCTCGTCGTCGACGGCTCGGGCGACCCAGCCTGGTACGGCGATGTGCTGATCGCCGGCGACCGCATCCTGCGCACTGGCGAGAAGCTGCGCGAGCGCCTGCCGGAAGGCATCGCCGCCGAAGACATCGAGACCATCGACTGCAGCGGCTTGGCCATCGCGCCTGGCTTCATCGACGCGCACACGCACGACGACGCCATCGTGCTGCGCGACCCGGCCTGCCTGCCCAAGTTGTCTCAGGGCATCACCACCGTCCTCACCGGCAACTGCGGCATCTCGCTCGCGCCCTACGTCACCGAGGCTGCGAAGCCGCCGCTGAACCTGCTGGGCGCCGGCTCGTTCCGCTACCCGACGATGGCGGCTTACCGCGAGGCGGTGCAGGCGGCCCAGCCGTCGCTGAACGTCGCGGCGCTGGTGGGGCACACGACGCTGCGTTTCGCGACGATGGGCGACCTCTCGCGGGCCGCTACCGCCAACGAGCGCGCCCACATGGCCGCGCTGCTCGATGCCTGCATGGCCGGTGGTGCGCACGGCCTGTCGTCGGGGCTGTTCTACGAAGAGGCCTACCCAGCACCGGCCGACGAGGTGACGCAGCTCGCGCGCACCGTCGCGCGCCATGGCGGCGTCTACGCCACCCACCTGCGCAGCGAGATGGCGCAAATCATCGAGGCCTTGCACGAGGCGGGCGACACCGCGTTCGAAGCCGGCGTGCCGCTGGTCATCTCGCACCACAAATGCGCCGGCCCGGCCAACTGGGGCCGCACCCGAGAGACGCTGCCGTTGATCGATGCGTTGGCCGCGCGCCAGCCGATTGCGATGGACGTCTACCCCTACGTCGCCGGCTCCACGGTGTTGCGCGAAGACCTGGTCGACGGCGTGATCGACGTGATGCTGACCTGGAGCGACACGCACCCCGAACACACCGGCCGCATGCTGTCGGCCATCGCCGAGGATTGGGGCGTCGACCAGAAGGCCGCGTGCCGCCGGCTGCAGCCGGGCGGCGCCTGCTATTTCCAGATGAACGAAGAAGACGTCGAGCGCGTCATCGCCCACCCGCGCACGATGATCGGCTCCGACGGCCTGCCGCACGACCGCCATCCGCACCCGCGGCTGTGGGGCGCCTTCCCGCGCGTGCTGGCGCGCTACTGGCGCGAGCGGCAGCTGTTCACGCTGGAGCAGGCGGTGCACAAGATGACAGGCCTGACGGCGCGCAACTTCCGCATCGCCGAGCGCGGGCTGGTGCGGCCGGGGTGGATGGCCGATCTCGTGGTCTTCGACCCTGCGCGTGTCGCCGACACCGCCACCTACGACGCGCCGATCAGCGCCAGCGTCGGCATCAGCGCGGTGTTCGTCAACGGCTGCCTTTCCTACCGCGGTGGCTCCGAGCCCCACGTGCTGGCCCGTGCCGGCCGGATGCTGGCGCGCGGCGAAGCTTGGGCTCCGAGTCGCCCCCGCGCCGCAGCGTAATTTTCGTCACGATTTTTTCGAATTGAACCTGCCTGTCACCCCAGATCGGGCGACCCAGGCGGCACGGCGGAGCGACACTTGAGGACGCGTTTTTTCGAGCAGTCATCGCCATGAACATCCTGGGTCTCCCCCTTCGCAAACCCCGCTTCAACGAACTGACCGCCGCGGTCGTCATGGGGTCCGGTTTGTGGGTCCTGGCCGTTGGCCTCCTGCACGTCGCCCAGGTCGACATCGGCAAGGCCGACGCCGGCGCCTTGCTGCTGGTGGTTCTCTGGGGCTGCGTCTCGGTGCGCCTGGGCATCCGCATCGGCATGGGCACGCGCCACCTCGTGGCCAATCTGATCGTCACGGCCGTGCTGCTCACCGTCTACCAGGGCGCCTGGGCGATTGCCGGCTGACTGGCTGCTGATCCCGGTGGCTTGCTGCCTGATTGGCAGCCCGTTTGCCCGTAGGCGCGAGCCTACGCACGCATGAGCGGTCATCCGCTCCTCTCCGACAACCGTGCCGGTTAACTTTGCCAGCACCTTTCGTTAACGGAGAAATGCCATGAACTTCATCATTTGGTTGGTAGTCGGTGGGTTGATCGGCTGGGTCGCCAGCATGATCATGAGAACGGATGCCCAGCAGGGCGTCATCCTGAACGTCGTCGTGGGCATCATCGGCGCCTTGCTCGGCGGCTGGTTGCTGGCACCGATGCTCGGCACCGGCACCATCAACAGCAGCGACTTCAGCGTAGCGGGGTTGGGCGTGTCGCTGTTGGGCGCGATCATCCTGCTGGCCATCGTGAACCTGGTACGGCGAGGCAGCGCGCGCTGACGCGAGTCTCCCGATGGCGACGGCCGCCGAGCAGAAATGGCCACAGACTCTGTGGATCGTGCGGCACGGGCAAAGCGCCGGCAACCTGGCTCGTGACAAGGCCGAGGCAGCCGGTGAATTCCTGATCGACATCGCCAGTCGGGACATGGACGTGCCGCTCTCGCCCCTGGGGGAGCGGCAGGCCGATGCACTGGGCCGCTGGTTCGGCGATCTACCGCCGGGCCAGCGGCCCAGTGTCGTTCTGTGCTCGCCTTACGTCCGGGCGCTGCAGACGGCGCGGCGCGTGCTCGCCGCCGCGCGCATCGACGAGAACGAACTCACGATGGTGTGCGACGAGCGGCTGCGCGAGAAGGAGTTCGGCATCCTGGACCGGCTCACCGTGCTCGGCATCCGCGAGAAGTACCCCGAGATCGCCGAGCAGCGCAGGCACGTCGGCAAGTTCTATTTCCGCCCGCCGGGGGGTGAGAGCTGGTGCGACGTGATCCTGCGGCTGCACAGCGTCATCGAGATGATCACGCGCGAGCACCGCCGGGAGCGCGTGCTGGTGGTCGCCCACCAGGTGACGGTGAACTGCTTCCGCTACCTGCTGGAGCGCTTGAACGAAGCGGAGATCCTGGACATCGACCGCCAGGCCGACGTGCCCAACTGCGGCGTCACCTCTTACGAGTTCGATCCGGCGCTGGGCCGCCACGGCAAGCTGGCGCCGCGGCTGGTGAGCTTCGTCCAGCCGCTCACCGAGGCAGGTGAGCCGGTGACGGACGAGCCCGACGTTCCGGCGGCGCCCAAACCATGAACGCTCCGTTGTCGCGCGCAGCCCAGCGGGTGGACGACGCGGCCCTGCGCGCATGGCCGCTGCCCTTGCCCGACCACGAGGGCGACAAGGAAACGCGCGGCCGTGTGGTCATCGTGGCGGGGAGCCGCGAGGTGCCGGGCGCGGCCATTCTGTCGGCCCGGGCCGCGCTGCGGGCCGGTGCCGGCAAAGTCCTGCTCGCCACCGGCGAGTCGGCCGCGCTGGCGGTTGCCATCGCCGTGCCCGAGCTGCGCGTGCTGGGCTTGCGAGAAACCTCCGAAGGCGGGTTCGACCCGGCGTGCGCCGAGCCGCTCGCCAAGTTCGCGGGCCGCGCCGACGCCTTGCTCATCGGCCCCGGCATGCAGGACGAAGACGCCACCTGCGCACTCGCCCAGGCCCTGCGCGAGCGCTGCGAACGCGTGCCGATGGTGCTCGACGCCACGGCGATGGCCGCGGCATTGCGGCAGCTGAACGAATGCGAGCCGGTGCTCATCACGCCGCACGCTGGCGAGATGGCGCACCTGAGCGGCGACACCAAGCAGTCGGTGCTGGCCGACCCACACGCCACCGCCTGCAACGCGGCGCGCCGCTGGAACGCAGTGGTGGCCTTGAAGGGCGCCACCACCTTCATCGCCCGCCCGGACGGGCAGACCTGGGCGCACGACGCCGGCAACGCCGGCCTGGCCACCGCCGGCTCGGGCGATGTGCTGGCCGGCCTGATCGCCGGCTTCGTGGCGCGTGGCGCGCCGTTGGAGCAGGCCGCTGCATGGGGCGCCGCCGTGCATGCACGCGCCGGCCTGCGCCTGGCCCGGCGAGTGGGCAGCCTGGGCTACCTGGCCGGCGAGCTGGCCGCCGAAGTGCCGGCGGTGCTGGACGAGCTGAGCGGAACAACCGCCCCTGCCTGAGCCAGCGTCGCGCCGGTGCCAGCCGCTCTCGCCGCCTTGCTTTGCGTGCGGCTTTGGCGGCTGCGCCAACGGGATCGGGTGGGCCGCTTCAGAATCGCCGTCTTCGTCACACCGGCTTCGCGCGCACATGACCGACCTTTCCGCCTTCCCCATCACCAAGAAATGGCCCGCCCAGCACCCGGATCGCCTTCAGCTGTACTCGCTGCCCACGCCCAACGGCGTGAAGATCTCGATCTTTCTCGAGGAGACAGGGCTGCCGTATGAAGTGCACCTGGTGAGCTTTGGCACCAACGACCAGATGTCGCCGGAGTTCATGTCGCTCAACCCGAACAACAAGATCCCCGCGCTGATCGACCCCAACGGGCCGGATGGCAAGCCGCTCGCGCTGTTCGAGTCGGGTGCGATGCTGATCTACCTGGCCGAGAAGACCGGGCAGCTTATGCCGCGCGATGCGGCGCGCCGCTACGAGACCATCCAGTGGGTGATGTTCCAGATGGGCGGCATCGGCCCGATGTTTGGCCAGCTCGGCTTCTTCCACAAGTTCGCCGGCAAAGACTTCGAAGACAAGCGCCCGCGCGACCGCTACGTGGCCGAATCGAAGCGCCTGCTGGGCGTGCTCGACAAGCACTTGAACGGTCGCGCCTGGATCATGGGCGACGAATACACCATCGCCGACATCGCGTGCTTCCCGTGGATCCGCAACTTGGTCGGCTTCTACGAGGCCGGCGACCTGGTGGGCTTCAGTGACTTCCCCGAAGTGCAGCGCGTGCTGAACGCCTTCGTCGCGCGGCCTGCCGTCGCGCGTGGGCTGGAGATTCCCAAGCGGGCGTAGCTTTTTCGCTGTCTTAGAGTGAACTAAGTCGTTGGTTTAAAACAATTTTCGGCATAAACTTCAGAAAACGAGGTTTGTACCGAAATGGAAGCTCTTTCTCACAATGCTCAGCGTCAGTACATGGACGCTGTTTCGGCCTTCACTGCGCTCGAAGAAGCGCACCAGGAAGCTGAACAGGTGCGCGGCGGCATGTATTGGCACAAGGGGCCGCGCTCAAACCCGGAAGCTCACTACTTGGTTCGTACCACTGCTGCGGGCGGCGAAACGAGTTTGGGCGTGCGCTCTGCAGAGACCGAGGCCATCTACGCAAACTTTCAGCGCCGAAAGCAAGAGGCTGAAGAGCGTGTCACTGGGCTGAAGGCGCGCATGAGCGAGCATAAACGCCTGAACAAGGCGCTGCGTGTCGGCCGTGTGGATCCGCTTGTCGTCAACTTGCTGAACCGGCTCGCCTCCACCAAGCTCGCCGAGCACTTCCGGGTGGTCGGTACACATGCGGTGTACGCCTATGAGGCCGAAGCCGGTCTGCGAGTCATTCCGGGTGCGGTGGCCACACAAGACATCGACTTTTTGTGGGATGTTCGCAAGCGGGTTCATTTCGCTTCTCAACTCAAGCGAATCGACAGCTCCATGCTGGGGGTGTTGAAGACGGTCGACCCCAGCTTCAGGGTCCGGCGATCTCAGCAGTACACCGCGGTCAACCAAGATGGTTTCGAGGTCGACATCATTCGTCGCCAACCCGTGGACGGCGATGCTCACCCCATTCGCCTGAGTGACGACGAAGGTGATCTCTGGGCGGCGCAAGCCGTCAATGCGCATGTGTTGATGGACTCACCGGCGTTCTCTGCGGTCATCGTGGCAAGCAATGGCGAGATGGCACGCATGAGCACCTTGCACCCATTGACGTTTGCACGTTTCAAGCGTTGGATGTCGGCGCTGCCGAATCGCGATGCCAAGAAGAAGGCGCGCGATCTGCTTCAGGCCGAGATCGTCGAAGAGATCGTCTCCAACCATTTGCCACACCTGACGCATGGCGATAACGGATTCGAGATTCCCGCGCTTACTGCGCAGGCGCTTCTCGCGCCTGCTGTGTCGACGGGCCTGCCTGAAGAAGGGCCGGCAGTGAAGTTGACACCTGCCGGCCGTCGGCACCGCTAAGGCGGACCAGACGGCTGAAGTAAGTTGTCGCTGAGCCCCAAGTTACTGGCACCCCGTCAGGCTCTGGATCCACTGCCGCACCACCGCCACCGATGCCGTGTCGACCAGCTTGCTGCCCAGCGGCGGCATCGCGTAGGTGTCGCGCCGGTTGATGCGTGACAGCAGCACCGAGCTGTCGGGCGCGCCTGGGGCGATCACCTTGGCGTTGGTGATGCCCAGGTCACCCGAGGTCGGTGTGGCGTTGCAGGTGCCCGTCGACGCCAGCGGGACCGTGTAGCGCAGGTCGAGTGCCACTGGTGTCGGCCCGTTGGGCTGGTGGCACTGCGAGCAGTTGGCATGCAGGAAGGCGCGTGCCCGCTGCTCGACGGTGCCGGCCGTGCCATGCGGGTCGAAGTACGCCGGCAAGCTGGCCGGCGTGCCCGAGATGTTGGGGCTCAGCAGGCCGATGGTGTTCAGCGTGGTGATCTGGTTGGCGGTGCGGCCTGTGGCCGGATAAGTCAGGTTGCCGTTCAGCTGCGCCGTCTCCAGGCCGAGCGTGCGGCCGGCCACCTGCGTGTGGCACTGCAGGCAGTCGCTCTCGCTCGGGTAGACCCAGGTCTGGCTGCCAATCGTCTTGTTCTTGCCGCCGAGCACCCGCGTGGCATCGGTCTGCCCGGCGTTCCACTCGTAGGTGTAGCCAGCCCATACGCCGTCGGGGTGGCGCATCAGGAGACGCGTCTCGATCAGCTGGTTGTTGAGCTTGAAGTTCTTCACCAGCACCGTGCCGTTCGGCGGCGTCCAGCGGCCCGGGGTCTGAGGCGTGATCGAGGTGCCATTGGGTACGGCGAGCCAGCGCTGCTTGTCGGCCCCGTCGGACCAGAAGGGCGCGTTGGTGTTGTAGGGGATGAGCCCCACCGCTGGTTGGGTTGCGTTCGAGGCAGACACGCAACCGGTTTGCGAGAGCAGTGTCGGGATGGTGTCCACCGCAGCACCTGCCGGTTGCAGCTGGTACAGCGCGCCGCCATAACCCACGACGTAGATTTCGCCGTCGTTGCCCTGCCCGAACGAGGTGATGTTCTGCGGCGCATTCAGGATCGCGCTGCTGGCGGGCAACACCACCCGTGGGGTGGCCGCCACCAGCGGACTTGGTGGCGTGAAGGCGAAGATGCGGCTCGACACGTAATCGCCGAACACGTACTTGCCTGCCAGCGCCGGCACCTTGGTGCCGCGGTACACGTAGCCGCC
>Ga0307516_10006481_pt1 | contig 13706 bp, 12 predicted proteins | sample 19_EM_MG_FD_203310 | JGI IMG/M metagenome (GOLD analysis project Ga0307516, IMG submission 203310) | Populus trichocarpa ectomycorrhiza microbial communities from riparian zone in the Pacific Northwest, United States - 19_EM | ecosystem: Host-associated > Plants > Roots > Unclassified | place... | reverse complement strand
CCGACCACGGGGCTGAGCGGGTCTTGGCCACTCCCGAGAAATATCGGAGCCGCCTCTGGGGAAGTAAGGTAAGCTGGTATGCCTGGGTAGGACAGATCGTATTGATGTATTTGGTGCTGGTATTGCGGGCTGTCTCCGGAGCCTGCGGGGGTTGTGGGTATGGGTAAAATACCCTAGGACCGGGCCTGTGAGTCCGAGTCACAGTCCGTTCGAAAACCAGGAACTTACCTCAGGGGAAGTGAGCATTGACAGCGAGAACGTGGGAAGTTCATGGGATAGGTCCTTCTGCGAGAAGAAGAGTTCGGAGGAGGGCTGAGCCATATCGAGGTGGAAAGGTCTCGACCAGAACAGGGGAGTGATGGGGCCCTGACTCGAGGTTGAACTAGGTGAGTTCTGGGGGGAAATTGGGGGGCGACCCTGGTCACTGGCATCGAGTTCCTTCACTGCGCTTTCGAGAGCCAGCCCTTCGGTCCCTGAAAGCAACAACTCTGCGACCTTCTTGCATCTCTGTTTGTCCTTCTCGCCGTTCCTATTTACATTGCGCTTGATGGGTTTGTCCTTTCTTGTAATGGGAGAGTAACGGTAACCTGGGTGCTTCCTCAGATGCTCCTGTTTTTCTTCCTCTGCTTTGGCCCTCCAGATTCGTTTCTCTTCCTCTGGCAAGCTATTCCAGCAATGGCCAATTATACGAGAGATGTGGCGATGATCCCGTTCAATCCCAGTTGGGATCTTCTGTTGCGCCCAGACAGTGGATCGATAAATCATGAAAGCGTTTCGGGGGCGTGGAATACGTTTGGTTACAGACTTTGCCAATGGAGCGGAGGACTTAGACGACCTTTTTTCAGTGGTGGGTTGCGATTGTTGATCGAGTGGCTCAGCCCGGCGGCGGCTCTTTTGTGGTGAAGGGTTAAGTACCTTCGCAGGGGCGGTATTGATAGTAGGGGCTAGGTCCCTTGCCACGATAATCGGTGCAAGGTGTGAGTCGTTTTCGTAAGTGAAAGCTTCGACGACGTCGAACGCCGGCCACGGGTCGCCTGGGAGAGGGACGAGTGGCTCAGGGGAAAAAGTCAAGCTGCCGAAGTCGATGGTCCATTCTCCCCCTTGGGTGATGGTGCTTCGACCTTGTACAGAGCGGCCGGTTAGCTTTGGCCTTTTGAGATCGATTGCGCCAACGGAAACATACCAGAACTCGTGGTGTTCTTCGCGTGCATCAATGAAGATTGACCTAAGGAACGATCGAAATGCTTGCCCCGGGAAACTGGCGGAAGGAAATGGGATGAAGCGGGAGGTCGATGTGGAGAACGAGGACAGGATTGAGGGTGGGGACAAATGGTAATTTGAGAGGAACCGGAAACCACTCCGGAGGACATTTCTGGTGCCACCCACTGCCGGGTGTGACGACATCGAGGGTTCGATCATAGAGAGGCGCGCGCCGACGCGTGGGATGTGATTTCCGAAGGGCTGATTAGGTAAGGATCAGGTCTCCTGTTTTTGGATCACCGTGAGATGAATCAGATGACTGGGCGCGATAGATTCCCAGCACGAGACTGAGTCATGGCTTGGTACGCGCGGGCGCGTCGTGTTTGGGTTGAATCTGACTCGGATAGGGACCCTATGGGATACGCGAGTATAAAGGTGACGGCGATCTGAGACCTGGTTGACCGTGCCCACAATCAACACTTCCGGCTCACGTTATCACCCAGCGCCCGCCCTGCAAGAACTCCAACAACGTCAACCCCAACCATGCCTCCCAGGAAGAAGGCTGCGCCTGCAGACACCGATTCTCATGCGATACAGGACCCCCTAACTGCGAGGACGGTCAGGTCGAGCGCCAGACTTTCCTCTCAGGTACTAGTAGGGGCGGCAAACTCAAATCCCACAACCGACAGGGCCAGCTCTTCAAGACCTGCGTCCAAGGCAAAAACCAAGGCCACTCCAAAACCCAAATCTGCGTCCAAGACCGCTAAACTGCCCAGCAAAGTCGGATCCAAGCGCACCAAGGCAGACACTGATGATGACGAGGATGGTGCTCCCGCATCCAAAAAGCCAAAGACCACAACTATTGACGAAGAGGAGGAGGATGCTATAGATTTGGACACTAAGGATGATAAGAAAATGGTAGCCTCCATGTCATGCTAATGGTTCGCGCGAGCTGACCTTTGCGTCAAGATGTCCGTTCTCCAGCGTGGTGCAGCCCCTGTTGATCCCCATTCCGGGATGGTTGGTCAGTGTTCGACACTATCCGTTCGATCTGCTTATTATTATTAACACCAGAGTTACCGCAGCCACTCATCAAGTGTACGCCAGTGACGGGGAGGTCTGGGATGCCACCCTCAACCAAACCGATCTGTCCAAAAACGCGAACAAGTACGTGACCCTAACATCCTCACGGAAGCCACGCGGTCAGCTCAACGTCCACATGTCGTAGATTTTACGTGTTACAACTTTTGCACCCCATTGGTAACAACTCTGCCTGCGTGCTGCTCACACGTTGGGGTCGCGTCGGAGAGACCGGTTCTTCCCAGCGCAAGGTCAGACAGCTCTTCGCAGTCACCGGAACCAAGTACTCCTTATGACGATTATCTTCAGGGTCCATTCGCGGCTACTATCGCTATTTCTGAGTTTAGGAAACAGTTTAAATCCAAGACGGCCACAAACTGGGAGGACCGCCGAGCAATGGTATCTGCAAAATCAGGTAAGCGCGTCGGAGAATCCCATGACGTGAGCTATTCTGATAATTCGCCTTGAGGCAAATACATGTGGATCGGTAGGTCAAGCGTAGTCGCTCTGCTCACAACGCGTTTTTTACGTCATTACAGAGCGTTCTTTCGGGAACGACGAGGAAGGGGGGGAAGAGGCCGAAGGGTCCGGGGAACACAGGGAAGAGATCAAGATCCCAGAACCCACCCTCGAGCCTGACCTCCAGACCTTTTGCAAACTCATCTTCAACTCTGAGTAAGTCTGTCGGCTTCCTAGTTCATGACTCCTGGAGCTTACCTCAATCACAGGATCATTTACAACGCGTTGTCCGAGATGAACTATGACGCTAACAAACTCCCTTTGGGTTCGTCCCACTCTTCATCTCGCGCGGGACTCTTCGCTGACGAAAGTGCATGTAGGGAAGCTCGCGAAATCAACAATCTTGTCCGGGTTCTCTGCTTTGAAAGAACTCTCTGAGGTCATCAACCAGCCGGACAGCGTCAGAACTCGTGGTTTCTCCAATTTCAGGGCTGCGTGCGAGGAACTGACCTCTCGTTACTACTCGTGGGTCCCCACTGGGTCCCCTCGGGCAAACATCTGATATGTTCTGTAGTATTATCCCTCATGCGTTTGGGCGTAGTCGCCCACCCCCCATAACTACCATAGAGGTCTTGAAGAAGGTTTGTCTTCGATGACAACCAAAACCATAACAACTCAATGTTTTGTAGGAGCTCGATCTTGTCGATGCACTTGGTGACATGGTATGTATACGTCCCGTGCACTTTAATCTGGAGCTGAGCTAAGAGCGAATAGGGAGTCGCCTCTAAGCTCATCTCCGATTCTGTACCAAGGGATGGGGATGGGAAAGTCATCAACCCACTCGACGCACAGTTCCGCTCCCTCCAACTCACGAGCATGGCCCCAATTGACAGGAGCAGCGGTGAATTCGCCACCTTACAAGCTTATGCCAGAGATAGCCACGGCGCGACCCATGGGTTCAGGGCACAGATTGAGTGCGCATTTAGGGTCGATAGGTAACTCTTCATCGTTTCGGCCTCTCGAGACCTAATTTATGGTTTTAGGCAAGAGGAAACCAAAGCCTGGAACGCCTCTCCAGCATGCAGCAAATTGGGGGACGGGGATAGGTTGTTGCTCTGGCACGGTTCGAGGTCCACGAATTTTGCTGGTATCTTGAAACAGGGTTTGCGTATCGCTCCCCCCGAAGGTGAAGACTCTCGTGGCTGGCGTTCAATTCCTACCGCTGACATTGATGGTTAGCTCCCGTTACTGGTCAGTTTCCCGACCTTTGACGCGTTCCAAGGTCTCACGACTGTTCAGGCTACATGTTCGGAAAGGGCGTGTACTTCGCCGATGTACGTTATCACCACTAGCACTACACACTGTCGATCATCGATTTCTTAATAATCTTCCTAGATGATGTCAAAGGTATGTCTGTGGCGTCCCCCACCGAAAGGCCGTCGCTAACCGTCCCTAGTCTGCGAACTACTGTCATTCCTAGTAAGCACACTGCTGGACTTCGCTCATGTGCTCCGTTTGACGGGATTCTCCTTCTAGCCTGAGCGGGAATGTCGGCGTATTGCTGCTTTGTGAAGTTGCCGTTAAACCGTGGCTCGAGCTGACCGATGCCCATTATAACGCCGACGAGTATGCCAAAAGGGCGAAGAAACTGTGCGACCACTCCTTGTTATCCAACACGATCACTTTCACTCATATACTTTGCGTAGGGCCACAAAGGGAGTTGGTCGTACACAACCGGTAGACTGGAAAGACGCTGGCGAGGCCCTTGGACACGATGGGCTGAAGGGATGCTTGATGCCCAACGGTCCGGATAATCTTCATATTCGCCCCATTCGAGTTCTGATTTGGGTTATTGTGGATTTTCACAGGAAAGAGTGCGGACGTTAACCCCCCAGGTGCTTATCTACAATACAACGAGGTTCGTTACGTTTCAGAAATATTATGTGGATGTCGAACTGGGCGGCTCAACCTGTTTTTCTCGGGTTGCAGTATATCGTGTATGATGCTGCACAGATTCGTACACGGTACCTATTGATGGTGAGGATGGACTAAGTCGAAGCTGGCGCGGACATCATCATCGAACTGCGAGCACCTCCCTGTAGAAGATGGAAAATGATACAATACTTATTCGCGGTTCATATTGGCCGTACTTGTAACGTGCCGCAAAGAGTTTTACATTGCATTGTCCCCTATCCCAAACGACTTCCGTTTTTGGAAGGAGGGTTATTTTCAAACTCTGTTTGCTTGCCACCAGGGCAAACTACCCGTTCGTGACCAAATCTTATCTCTCCTCGTATGAGGTGGCCACTCCCGGCTCACGTTTCACCCTCTTATTCTCCAGAACCTCTCACTTCATGACCGAAGACAAAGGAAAGCGCGTTGTCTATGCACCAGCCAGTGGCGCCATCAGTTCTTTCACACTGGCTGCCGGACCTAGCACGAACCCGGCTACGTCTATAACTACTCTGTGGAACTACATCCAGCCGGCGCTGGATCATATCGTTCGCTCCTCGACAAACAACATCAACAAGGCACCTGCGATTGACGTACAATACCACATGGGAATCCACACGGCTGTGTACAACTACTTCACCTCCCAGCCTGAGAGCGTGGCGCCTACTCGCTCCGGACCACCTTCGCAGAAGTCGCCGTCGTCCAAGGTAGACAACGAGAAGTGGATGAGTGGGATGGACATTTACGAACGCCTGGACGACTATTACGCATCTGTTGCGCGGGAGCTGTTTCTCGGTACGCCTATGGATGACAGCGCACTGGTTCACTACCTCGTTCCCTGCTTTCATCGCTACTCGGCCGGCGCGCAAAGTGTCAACAGACTCCTCAATTACGTCAACCGCCACTTTGTTAAACGGGCCGTCGACGAGGACAAGGGATGGCTGCGGCTTAACGACGTGTTGGATGTCGTTGCGAAGATGATAAAGGACGGCGACGCGAGGGACCAAATCTCTCTGAAATTGAAGCAACGCCGGGCGGAAGAGCTCAAGCGATGGGGCTACGAAGAGGGAGACCCTCGAGAGGTGTTGGGGCGGGCGGAGGCGAGTGCGGAAGCGGCAAGCGAGGTGGATCGGGTGGTACCTCTCTCGTCGCTGGCGTATCGAAGGTTCCGGGTGGAGGTGTTGGATCCTCTTTTGGCAGTCCCCAAAGGAAAAGGGAAGAAACGGCCGAAGAAGCCCCCACAGGCGAATGGAGAACGACCGTTGCCGAAAGGGAGACTCGCACGGGCGGTAAAATGGTTACTGGAGGGTGAGGACGAGGAGAGACGTGGGCTTGCAGAGGGATTGGCGACCGCGTTGCGAACGTGCGGGATACGGGTTGACCATCCGCTTCGGAAGAGACTGGACAAGTTCCTTCTGATGAGTAGTCCCACATCAGGATCGGCAGATGTATCGGGCGGCGGACCATGATTCCCAAACAGATTGTTTTGAATACGAATTAGAATGATTGACATTCCGGACCTGATATAGTTGTCCGCCCGGCGGAAGCCCGTGTTTCGATACAGGTTCGAGGTTCCATCATCGACGACATCCCATTTGTCTGCTCGTGGCGAGGCCGCCGGAGGCAATAAATCATTTATAGGGGCCAGCATGGCCCCCGAACCTGACTCTAACGAAGGCGACTCCCATCCTCCCCCTCAGTCCTATCCCTCCATGCAGAATACCCTCTCGTCAAAACGGACGTGTACCCCCTGCCGGTCAGTGTTTATCTTGCGCAATTGTTGGGCCCACACTCGATCTTAGCTCACGCTTGCCAGATCAAGAAAAGTCGTCAGTCTTGTCTCCCTCGGCCACTAGTAGCTTTGTCTTGACTGTCTCCATTCCGCAGAAATGTGACGGCGAACAACCAAGCTGTGGCCCATGTAATGGATCCCGTCGTAACCTCCACTGCATCTACGATATCCTGCCGGCAGAGATGTACAGGAGAGAAGCTCTCAAGAAGGGCGAGGCCTGTCAACCATGCAGGTAAAGTCCACGTCACTCCCTAATCCACCCCCAAGGAGCCTTTGTTTACCCTCATTCCGCCTTTCTCTGGCACCTAGGACCAAGAAGAAGGTTTTTATCACTCCCCCCGCACTCTGGCAGCAGTTGACCGACCTTCCCCTAGAAATGCGATGGTGTGCGCCCGCGATGCTCGACCTGTCAAAAGGCTCGGACCGCACAGGAGTGCACGTACGAATTGGTAGACCGCCTTGCGCAGTCCATGGGTTCCTTCACACCAATACCCCGCCTGGGGATCCCCGATGATCAAGTCGTGCTTCTTGACCCTACACGTGTGCCAAGCATCGAACCACCACCCACCCCATCACTTTTCACCCAAACTCCGGCTCCCCAACCGTCAACGAGCCGAGCTGTTGTCCGTGGATCAGTCCCGGTTCAATATGAGTTCATTCATGTGGCTCCTCCCCGGTCAACGCTGTATACTCTACCATTTCGCCTTGCCGATATCATCGATCCTGCTGCATTGCCAATCTCAGAATCAACAACTGGTGAGCTGAGCATGAAATTGTACGTTCCTTGCAAATCATTCAAACAATTGATCGATCCCCTGAGCTCCCTCCCAGCCGCATTATTGCACTAGCCCATCGCCTGCAACTGGGCATCCCACTGACCTTCGCCAAGCAACATGCCATCGCCCTGGGTGACCTCTCAAACACCACCATCCACCGCTTTTTCACCTACTTCATGACCGTCTTCGGCTGTCACTTGGACCAGGAACAGCGGCGGAACTTCGATCTGATTCACGTTCAAGCGTTGTTAACGCAACTCTTACTCGAAACAGTGTTAACGCTGAGGGAGGCAGAAGATTCCTTCTCGTTCATCCAGGCTTACTATTTCATGGCTAATTCGTGTTTCTACACGTATACATACGTCCCGGGGAAACGGTACCTCAAGAGGGCAATAGATACTGCCAAGAGGCATGGAATTCGGATGGTCGACCGGTCCTTCAGCAACAGCTCCGACTCCCCGAACCACAGCATGATCATGGATCCCCCTCCAGAGCACTTGGAATCGGTCCAGGAACGGGTAGCGACGCTCACTCAGATGATTTTCACACCACTCCAACACCGATTTTTGACTGGAGACGATGTTCCTTTGTCAAATTATCTGGAGGATCAATTTCGGAACGAGCTTCCTGTTGGTTGGTTCCTCCCATGGCGACCGAGCGTCCGGCTGACCCACATCCACCAGTATGCTTATCCTCGTATGTGGGATGAGATGCCGGAGGTCCTTCGACTCCGCGCTCTGTTACTCGTTGATGACACGGATAAATTCATTGAAACATATAACTTGCCTTGTGAGTTCACCATCACCCGCAACTATTGGCTCGTGTCTCACGGTGTCTCCAGCCAGATCTGTGGTCGCCTGGCTGAAGGAATGCCGGGACGTTGTGCCACAACTCACAGGTCTGAATGACCTACTCATGAAGAGGGCCACCGACGCTGCCGCACTTCCGGGTCGCGAGACATTCCTGATGTTCCGGTGCTGTAGCATCATCACTTTGACCTCGTTGGCTCAACTATACGACATAATTGCTCGGTCCCCCATCACGCCCACCAACGAATCCGTTAGGTTTAGGGGTATCTGCGATGACACGTTGAAAGATATTGCCAGGATTACAATGGATTTCTCGAAGGACGACTACTCGTATTTAGAACCTATCCTCAGCGTGAGTCCTCCAACAACTTGCACCCGCCATGGTACTGAACGACCACAAGATGTGCTGGGTACGCGCGTCAGGTCTTGCCGCAACCGAAGTAAATACGGGATCTTCTCCCGTGTCGGCGGGAACTCGCCCACCGGTTTCCCCGGACCCAGGAAGTCTCCGGCCGCTTATCCAGATGTTCCTCGATGCAAAGAGCAACCTTGAAGCCACGATGCGCCTAACGCCTGCTGGGATGGGCGTTTCCGTCGTTCATTCAATGATCGCCGCGAAGCCGATACTACACGATCCACGTACACCCGATCTCCTGTCGGAAGACGTCCGACTGATGCTCGGGTTATAAACCTGCCCTCCTACGGACCGACGCTCTTTCACGACGCAGATATCAAGTTATAGATTCCATGACCCAACAACCCTCTCTTTTGCACTCCATCAGAACGACACCTACCGGCCCCCACGACCTTTCCAGATCTTACATCACGGTATTTCAATCACGGCTCCCAAGAACCATAGCGCACTTGTATTTGGCCCCTTGTTGAGTCAGCGTAAAGTCGTCCATCCTAGGTCCCGCAACCTCCGCATCCCACCCACGCCCACCAATTAGTTGGCGTATCAATCCAGTCAGGGATTTTGTATTCGATCGGATTGTGACTTATTCCTCTTCTCCATACCATGCGAACAATACACACCAGCGGGTGTAGGTTCGATCGAAGCCCACGGCTTTAGCGAACAAAGCCAATGCATGCTCGCTGTCAGCTGGCGCTCGTGGTCGGCCCCGAGAGAATTCCAAAGTTTGCTCTAGTGGATCATTTTTTTGGCCGGGACCGGGGATACCGACCAATGAATTTGCATCCTTGAACTGTCTAACAACAACAACAATAGTATTTGCTGTTTATCCCGTCCGCTCCTTCTGGTCTCATTCAACGGTGAAATCGGTCTGTGCGGAAACTCGATCATCTTCAGTTGTAAATACAATCTGACCACCATGTCGATTGTAGAGGATCACCCGAGCTCTGGCGCAAATGGCTGCACCTGTTACCAAATATGCATCTGAGAGTGAACAAGTGATTTGGACTCCTCGGGAATGTTGTGTGTTGAGATGGGAATGAATAACACACTTCTAGCCCCAAACCCCTTGGCTGCTTGAAGATAACTCGAAGGGTAGCTCGGGTCCACGGACCAATCGACATATTACCTGCGGCTAAATGTGCACACGGCCAGAAAAAACTTGTAAACCAAACTGCCATATTCGAGACTCGGTCAATACCAACAGCTCTCGGGGGGCGTCACTGCTATCGTTGGCAATCCTGCACGGCCCACACCCCTGGAATAAATTGATCGTCGAGCATCAACCAACTTCTTGACTATACTGGTTGTCGCGTGAGCTCCTGAGTTCCGGTAGCTATGAGAAAGGCATACCCGTAGCCCATTTAACCAAAGGGTGAGCCTGAGGTACACCATCTGGGTTCTCGCGGGCTCCAAAAGATCAAACCAAAGGATCTCAGCTACCTTGCAACTTCTCAAAAAACCCTGATTTTTAGTCCGTCGAAGGCATGAGCGGCGGACTCCGGGGTTCTCGATACCCCGCGGCTTCCTTGCCGTAGACTTCGAGGACCCGTCCAGTCAGTAGCCAGATCGCCCTCGACGGGAGGCACGCATAGAGTTCGGCGTTCAACAAAACCCCAAAGTTCACGTCAGAAACGGAGGCACTCGGAGCACCTTTTGTCCATTGAATGCACCTCCCGGGAGGCATTAAGACGTCAGCGCTCAACATTGGATGTCGGCCGCGGCCGGGGGAGGACCCCTGGTAAACTCACTCGAAGAAGAAGGTCCAGCCACGAAAGTGGGAGTGGGTCCTACCAGGAGGCTTGGAGTGGCGATTGTGCTCAATCGGAATGGATAAGCATTAGTGGTAAGTGTGGTTGAGTGTCATTGGGGTGGGATCCTCCAGGAAAAGATCAGTGCCCACGTTGCGTACCTACGATACAGTACCACTGATGCTCGCCGTCAGAACGTTATGTCAGTGAATGTTTTTCCACCTGAGTCACCTCCTGCACATAACTCTCCACCCATAAGTCGTCCTCATCCCTCATCAGCCTACTCAGGGCATCCACTCTCCTGGCAAGTTTCTCCAGCTCTCTCCCGTTGTAGTAGTTATGCCCACCTTTAGGGTAAATGGGAGGTGGTGCACCCTCAATGGGCGGGATATCGAAAGACCCGCATTCTTTCTCGCCGTCGGGTATTCTAAACAGTCGGTCATTGCGGAGGAACAGGGGGCTCGTGGTGTGATGGACATATCCGGTTTTCATGAGAGGTAACATGGGGATCCCTACAAGCAATGGGGAGTTGAAATTATGTCGGCGGACCGTGACTCTGGCCGACTTACCGTCGTTGTATGCGCGGATACTGTATTCTTGAAATGAGTCCTGACCATGACTGGATCGGTAATCATCCACCAGTTTCCTCCAGAACGCAGAGAAGGCTTGGTCCCCAATTCGGGGCGAACCAAAGGTGACAATTTTGATTCGCATCCCAGGAGGGAGTATCCCACCATCCGCCAATAGCCCCACCGCTAGGTAATACGAAAGAGCCGCTCCCATAGAATGTCCAGTGAGCTAAGACTCCAGTTAGATCAAGACGACTTGTCTGCGAGAGAGGATGGCTTACGACAAGCTCCTCGACCTCTTCCTCCTCGAGGCCCTTTCGGATCCCCTCGAGTGCAAGAGCTTCGAGACCGACATACATCGACATGAAGCCACTGTGTACGCGATAGGTTTGTCCCCCCTTGGTGTGACGCTGGAACAGGGAGTTCATATCGTACAGTACTTGCATCAATGTGTGAGTGCCGCATATGCCGACTACGAGCTGTTTGGTCGTCGGTCTGTATGCCACGAGACCCTTGACATTCGCAACCCTCCCTTCGAACGGAAGGACAAGCTTCGAGGATGCTACCGCCTCGTAGCCTTCGAGTGGGAAGTGCTCCTGCAATAATAGCGCCATGCGTTTGAACACCCATTCCAAAGCTATGAGGCTATACGAGACATCTGCAAACTCCCCGATGAGTTGAATCTCTCTATAGATCGCTTTCGAAATTATGTCCTCGATCTGAAGGGGGTGTGAAGATTTGGACGCGAGGAGAGTGTAGAGAAAACGGAAGTTGTTAAGCTTTTCAATTTTGTACATGTGTCGCTGGTAGCCATCGTAGGAGGGATGCGGGGGTGACGCGAGGGTGTGGTAGATAGATGAGGAGCGTAACAAACCCATGTGTGGTGACATATCGTTACGAGCGGGGTGCGCGTCATCGATCGGCAGGCCACGAAACAGAATTGAAGTGTAACTGAACGGTTTTAGGTGTAGGAGCGTGCGTAATCTGTGACGAGGTATAGTACAAAAGGTGGGTGTACAAGATCCACGATGTGAGGGGGAAGAATCGTGAGGTTACATCAAGACCGGCTAGATGCTGGGTAGTTACGGGATCATAAAATGCAGAACTCCACGTCAAAACCAACGCCGGGACCACACTGGGGAGGCCAGAGTTGGAATCATACCCCGTAATAGCTATTCCGCTGGGAGAAGGCGCATCTGGTTTGAGCGTCGATACGAGGAACAAGGGCAGAAGGGACGTACGGGGTTACTTTTGCTAGCGAATATCCAGAGGGTGGTGCTGAGGAAAGTAACGAGACAAAGTCCAAACTCGGTCCACCCAAGGGCCTCAACCGTCAAGGACTGGCGGCACCTGTGGGACTTCGTAGTCAGAAGTGCAACGGGGAAAGTGGAGGAACTTTGTCTTACCGAGAGATCGTGGGCCGCCCTGGGCAGCTTCCACCTGTTCGGGTGGTGTGCAGAACACCAGCCGCAGTGCCCTGGATGGCACTGTTAGCGAGGCACCTCAGATAGGGAATAAGGAAGGCAGTACCCATAGGACCGAGGTGAGAAGAAGCCAGATGAATGAGCTGGCCATGCTGGCGAGCAGATGGAGGTCGCCATTCACGATCCAGATCGTGTAAGCGGATCCAAAGATAACAGTCCAGACCTAGAAAGGGGGATAAATGGCACGTTCAGGGTCGACGGAGACGGGGCGGGGGCTGACCGAATTGAAGAGACACAAGATCAGGCTAGGACGCGTTGGTTAGCTGGAGAAAAACGAAGAGTCGTCGTGGCTACCAACAGGGAATGGTAATGAGTCCCTACGAATCCAATCTGATTGCCAACGTTAATGAGATAGGAGGTGAGGCCAAGCTCGGCCATGGCGCAGAGGGTGATGAGGAGGAAAAGATATGGGTGGTATCTCGCCTTGAGGGGAGCCATCTTAGAGGGGAGAGGGATGAAGTCTTGTCGGACGGCTTAGGCACGAAAAGTTTATGAGGACGTCTTACACGTGTAGTACATGCTAGACGACAGCGCCATTGACGGCAAGGATAATAGTATGAGGAAAATCAGGGTGGGATGATGGCGGCAGAGCTCCGACCGTCCCTCTCTTCAACAACACCGACGACCGTCCAGGACGACGACGACGACGACACGATGCCAACCGATGGCAAACCCGTATTGCCCCCCATAGACGTTGAGGGCCCCTTCATGTCCCCCACAACGACCCGCTCGCCGTCAAAACTGAGAAAGTCACTCTCCGTCGACTCGTTCGTTCGTCTCGGTCGCCCCGACGAACCTTCGACCACTTCCGCCCCCAGGACCACCGCCGCCCGCTCTACGACATCCCCTAATGACCGCCCCCCCTCTCCATCTAGGGTTCGAACGTATAGTGTCAGCACCGCTGATACTAGTTCTAGGGAGTCCTCCCTTCCCCGCACCCTCTCCGACCCCACCAATCCACCCAAGTCGTATAAAAGTAAAAACAGACCACGTCGCACCTCAGAGGAGCCTCTACCTTCGAACGTGCCTCCAACCAGACCCCGTCCGTCGCCTCTGAACGATCTCGCTCGAACGGGTCCCCTCCCCGGACCGTCTCAGTACAACCCCCTCAGAAAGTCTTCCACTTCGAGGAATCGAAGCGGTAGCATTGGCATGAACAATCCAACCAGCGGTGTAGCCATGGTCATCAACACTCAGCTCACTTCCGTACGTTCCTGCACCCCACTCCCGCGGCAGGTGGACACAAGCTCACTCACCCCTAGATGCCGGGTAAATCCCTGGTCACTGTCGCTGTTGTTGGCTGTTCTGGATGCGGGAAAAGTAGCATTATCAAGAAAGGTTGTAAGGCATACGCGATGTCCGAGTCCACAATCGGCATGCCTGTGACAGACGAAAAGGACCAATTTCGTTGTGGGTTTGGT
>Ga0307516_10006479_pt1 | contig 13710 bp, 10 predicted proteins | sample 19_EM_MG_FD_203310 | JGI IMG/M metagenome (GOLD analysis project Ga0307516, IMG submission 203310) | Populus trichocarpa ectomycorrhiza microbial communities from riparian zone in the Pacific Northwest, United States - 19_EM | ecosystem: Host-associated > Plants > Roots > Unclassified | place... | reverse complement strand
GGACGCGGCCCCGGACCCCCGCCCGGTCCGGGGCCGCCGCTGTGGGGTCAGCGCTGTGGTTTCAGCGCAGGGGAGCGGTCAGGACAGCGCCGCCGTCAGGGCCGGATACCAGCGGTCGGCGATCTTCCGGTTGCCGGCGTCGTTGGGGTGCACGCCGTCCGAGGTGTCGGTCGCGGTGGCGAAGCCGGTCCACTGGTCGACCACCGTGACCGGGGAGGCCGCCGTGCCGGTCGACGCCGCCCAGGCCGGGATCGCCGCGTTGAGGGCGGTCACCCGCTGGGCGCAGTCGGCGCAGTTGCTCGGGTTCATCGGCAGGATCTGCGCCACCAGGACCTTCATCGCCGGGTTCGAGGCGCGCATCTGGCCGACCAGCTTCGTGAACGCCGCGAGGATCGTGGCGGGGGAGCGGTTGTTCCAGACGTCGTTCGTGCCGAAGTGCATCATGACGACGTCCGGGTCGGTGGCCGAGAGCCAACCCGGCAGCTGGTTCTGGTCGGCGACGTTGGTGGCAAGGAAGCCGCCGTGGCCCTCGTTCTCCCCGTCGTAGGCGAAGCCGCAGCCCTGCGCCGGCAGCGTGCCGACGAAGTCCACCGCGGCGGCCTGCCCGGCCTGTTGCAGCTTCTGCCACAACAGCGCCCGCCAGCAGCCCGGCGATCCGGTGATCGAGTCGCCCAACGCCATCACCTTGACGACGCCACCAGCGGGCGGCGGCGTGGTCGTGGGTGGCGGCGTCGTAGGGGTGACCCCGCCGGTGCAGGCGACGCCGTTGAGGGTGAAGGCGGCCGGGACCGCGTTGCTGCCGGCCCAGGCGCCGTTGAAGCCGAACGACGTCGACGCGCCGGTGGCGATGGCGCCGTTGTAGCCGGCGTCGCGGACCGTGACGGCGGCGCCGGACTGGCTGACCACGCCGTTCCACAGCTGGGTGACGGTCTGCCCGGAGGGGAAGCTCCACCCCAGCGTCCAGCTGGTGACCGGGTCGCCGAGATTGGTCACGGCGACCGCGGCGCCGAAGCCGCCCTGCCATTGGCTGGTGACCGTGTAGGCCACCCGGCAGCCCGCGGCCGCGGCTGCCGCACCCACCCCGGTGGCGAGGCCGAGGGGGAGCAGGGCGGCCGCGGTCAGCGCTACCGCCAGTTTCTTGGGGGACATGACCGCATCATGACATGGGAGCGCTCCCAAATACAGGCTTGACGTGGGCGCCCCGCGGCGGCACCCTGGGAGCGCTTCCATTGACAGGCGTCACTGCGAGGGGATCCGCATGCGCACGATCACGAAGATCGCCGGCCTGAGTGTCGTGGCGCTCGGTGCCGCCCTGCTGACGGCCGTGCACGCGTCGGCCGAGACCTCGCCGGCGCCGTTGGCCGCCGCCGCGCGCCAGATGGAGCGCCTGGACCGCGGCCTGATCAGCGTCCGCTCCGGCAGCGGCAACCTGGTGAGCTGGCGCTGGCTCGCCGCCGACCCGGCCGACGTGGGCTTCAACGTCTACCGCGGCGCCACCAAGGTCAACGCCACCCCGGTCACCGCCTCGACCAACTACCTGGACGCGGGCGCCGCGGCCGGCGCGGCGTACACCGTGCGGGCCGTCGTCGGCGGCGTCGAGCAGGCCGCCTCGGGCGCCGCGCTGAACTTCGCGAACGGCTACCTCGACGTGCCGATCCAGAATCCGAGCAGCTCCGCGTACGCGGCCAATGACGCCAGCGTCGGCGACCTCGACGGCGACGGGCAACTCGAGATCGTGCTCAAGTGGGAGCCGCTCAACGCCAAGGACAACTCGCAGTCCGGGGTCACCGACCCGGTCTACGTCGACGCATACAAGCTCAACGGCACCCGGCTGTGGCGGATCAACCTGGGCCGCAACATCCGGGCGGGCGCGCACTACACCCAGTTCCAGGTCTACGACTACGACGGTGACGGCGACGCCGAGGTGGCGATGAAGACCGCCGACGCCACCGTCTCGGGCACCGGGCAGGTGATCGGCAGCTCCAGCGCGGACTACCGCAACTCCAGCGGCTACATCCTGACCGGGCCGGAATTCCTGACCATGTTCGACGGCCGCACCGGCGCCGCCCTGTCGACGGTGAACTACGAGCCGCCGCGCGGCACGGTCTCCTCCTGGGGCGACTCGTACGGCAACCGCGTCGACCGGTTCCTGGCCGGCACCGCCTACCTCGACGGCCAGCGGCCCAGCCTGATCATGGCCCGCGGCTACTACACCCGGACCGTGGTCGTCGCCTGGGACTTCCGCAACGGCGCGCTGACCCGGCGCTGGACCTTCGACAGCAACAGCTCCACCAACCCCGGCACCGCGGGCCAGGGCAACCACCAGTTGTCGATCGCGGACGTGGACGCCGACGGCCGGGACGAGATCGTCTACGGCTCGCTGGCCATCGACGACAACAGTGCGAGGCTCTGGAACACCGGCCTCGGCCACGGCGACACGCTGCACGTGGGCGACCTGGACCCGGCGCGGTCGGGCCTCGAGGTGTTCAAGGTCGACGAGGACTCCAGCAAGCCGTCGTCGTGGTTCGCCGACGCCCGTACCGGTCAGATCCTCTGGTCGACCCCGGCCAACGGCGACAACGGGCGGGGCGTCGCCGGCGACATCTGGTCCGGCAGCGCGGGCGCCGAGGCCTGGTCCAGCGCCGCCGACGGGGTGCGCGGACCGTCCGGCGCCGTGGTCGCCAGCCGCAAGCCCGGCTCGACGAACTTCCTGGCCTGGTGGGACGGCGACCCGGTCCGGGAGTTGCTGGACGGCACGCACATCGACAAGTACGGCACCTCGGGCGACACCCGGCTGTTGACCGCGGCGGACGTGCACTCCAACAACGGCACCAAGTCGACACCGTCGCTCTCCGGTGACCTGTTCGGCGACTGGCGGGAGGAGGTGATCTGGCCGACCGCGAACAACACCGCGCTGCGGATCTACGCGACGCCGACCGCGACGGACCGCCGGATCACCACCCTGCTCCAGGACGCGCAGTACCGGCTGGCGCTGGCCTGGCAGAACACCGCCTACAACCAGCCGCCGCACCCGAGCTTCTTCATCGGGGCGAACATGGCCACCCCGCCGCGGCCCAGCATCACCCAACCGTGAGGCTCAGGGTCGGGGTGACACGGTGTAACTGAACGCCACGATGAAGTCGATGACCAGCACGACGGACCAGGGTGCCATGACGGCCCACAGGGGAACGGTCCGGTCGAGGTCACCGACGATGAGGGTGAGGACGGCGAGCACGGCGGCGGCGACGGCATAGGCCAACAGATGCCGGAGCCACTGCCGACGCTCGCGGGCGGCGTGGGCCCGCCCGGTACGCGGTGGGCGTACCGGTGCGGGCCCACCCGCGAACCGGCCTACCTGGACGAGCTGGCCGCCGGCTGAAGCAGCGCCGCCACCGGCAGGCCGCGGATCGACGCGTCCAGGACCCGGGCCGTGTGCGCCAGCGCGATCTCACCGCCGCGCCGCTGCACCGCGGCCGCCACCTGCATCAGGCAGCCGGGATTCGCCGTGACCAGCAGCTTCGCCCCGGTGGCCAGCACGTCTGCGGCCTTGCGGTCGCCCAGCTCGGCGGCCGGGCCCGGGTTCAGCACGTTCCAGACGCCGGCCGAGCCGCAGCAGATCTCCGGATCGGCGATCTCGCGGACCTCGAGGCCGGGGATGCCGCCCAGCAGCGCGCGGGGCTGTGCCCGTACGCCCTGGGCGTGCGCCAGGTGGCAGGCGTCGTGGTAGGCCACCGTGACCGGCAGCGGGTGCCGCCGCGCCACCGGGCCCAGCTCGACCAGGATCTCGGACAGGTCGCGGACCTTCGCCGCGAACGCCGCCGCCCGCCCGGCGTACCGCGGGTCGTCGCGCAGCAGGTCCGCGTACTCCTTCATCGAGGAGCCGCAGCCCGCCGCGTTCACCACCACGTGTTCGACCCCGGCGCGGGCGAAGGTGTCGATGAGCCGGCGCGCGAAGCCCTGCGCCTCCGCCTCGCGGCCGTTGTGCACGCTCAGCGCCCCGCAGCAGCCCTGCGCCGGCGGCACGACCACGTCGCAGCCCTCGGCCGCCAGCACCCGGATCGTCGCCGCGTTCACGTCCGGGAAGAACGCGCTCTGCACGCAGCCGGTCAGCACGCCCACCACCGCGCGCCGCGTGCCCCGCGCTGGCACCCGGCGCGGCGGCCGCGGCACCCGGGTCAGCCGCGGCGCCAGCGATTCCAGGGTGGCCAGCGTGGGCGCCAGGCGGGGCAGCAGGCCGCTGCGGCCGACCAGGCGCTGCATTCCGCTCGCCTGGTACGCGCGCAGCGGGCCGCGCAGCAGGCGCAACCGCCGGGGGTACGGGAACAGCGCGAAGATCGCCGCCCGCAGCGCCCGCTGTCCCGCCGGCCGGGGATGCCGGCGCTCGACCTGCGCGCGGGTGTCCTCGATCAGCCGGTCGTAGCGCACCCCGGACGGGCACGCCGTCACGCAGGCCATGCAGCCGAGGCAGGCGTCCATGTGCCGCACCATGGTGGCGCTCATCGGCTCGCCGTCCAGCCCCTGCTTCATCAGGTAGATCCGTCCGCGCGGCGAGTCCATCTCCTCGCCCCACAGCACGTACGTCGGGCAGGTGGTCAGGCAGAAGCCGCAGTGCACGCAGTCGGCCACCAGGTCGCGCCGGGGCGGCCGGTGCCCGTCGAAGGCGGGCTCGCCGGCGACCGGCCCGAGCACGTCGCGCGGCGTCGGATCGCTGCCCCAGGTCGCGTCGACCATCAGATGCCTCCCACGAAGCGGCCCGGCGCGAACCGGTGGTCCGGGTCGAAGCGGTCCTTGACCCGGCGCATCAGCGCCAGCCCGGGCACCGGCCCCCACATGTCCACGGCCTCCCGCACCTCCGGCGGCGCGGTGAGCACCACCGCGTGCCCGCCGGCGCGGACGGCGGTGGCCCGCAGCCGTTCCACCACGGCCGGCGCGCCGGCCACCGGGACGTCGGCGTAGAGCACGCCGGTGCCGGCCGAGCCGCGCACGGCCGCCCCGAGCCCGAGCAGGTCCGGCACGCGCGACAGCGGAACGGTCAGCTTCATGCCCACCCGGCCCCACGGGTAGCGGCCCCACCAGCCGGGGACCTTCTCGGTCGTCTGGCCGCCCAGCACCTTCTCCAGCCGGGTGGCACGGTCGCGGACCCCGGCGGCGGTGCCCTCCACCAGCACGGCGAGCGTCACCGGGCCCTCGGCGACGGCGTCGATCTCCACCGCCGACGGCACGACCTGCTCGGCCCGGACGGCGGCCAGCAGGGCCCCGATCTCCGCCGCCGGGGCGGCGCGCTGCACGATCGCGGCGGCGGGTGGGCGCGGGTGCAGGCGGAACGCGCACTCGGTGATCAGCCCCAGGGTGCCGTACGCGCCGGTGTAGAGCTTGCCCAGGTCGTACCCCGCGACGTTCTTGACGACCTTGCCGCCCGCGTGGGTGACCCGGCCGTCGGGCAGCACCACCGTGATGCCGATCAGCAGGTCGCGGGCGGTGCCGTAGAGCATCCGCCGGGGCCCGCTGGTGCCGGCGGCGACCGTGCCGCCGATGGTGGCACCGGGCAGCGAGGTGTCCAGCGCGAGCTGCTGGCCGCCCAGGTCCAGGGCGGCCAGGGGAGTGCCGGCCCGGGCCACCATGATCAGGTCGCCGGCCGCGTGCTCGACCACGCCGGTCAGCCGGCCCGTGTCCACGATCAGATCCAGCCGGCGCGGCGGCACGCCCCAGTCCAGCTTGGTGCCGCCGCCGCGGACGACCACCGCCAGGTTTTCCCGCGCGGCCGCCGTCAGCACCGCCGCGGCCTCCTCGGTGCTCGCCGGGGCCGCGACGAACCGGGCCGGCACTCCGCCCACCGTGTCCGCTCCGGTGGCGGAGCTCCACATCAGAACAGCTCCGCTGCCGCTGGTTCGCCGGCCTTGTGCCGGCGGGGCACCTCGCCGCAGAGCCGCGGCGTCGGGAAGATCTTGCCGGGATTGGCCAGCCCGGCCGGGTCGAACGCGCAGCGCAGCAGGTGCATCGCCGCGAGGTCGTCGTCGGTGAACATCCGCGGCATGAACCTCGCCTTGTCCGTGCCCACCCCGTGCTCGCCGGTGATCGAGCCGCCGTGCGCGATGCACAGGTCGATGATCGCTCCGGAGACCTCCTCGGCGCGCTCGGCCTCGCCCGGCACGGCGTCGTCGAAGAGCACCAGCGGGTGCAGGTTGCCGTCGCCGGCGTGGAAGACGTTGGCGACCCGGACGCCGGCCGCCCGCGCCACCTCGCCGATGCGGTGCAGCATCTCGGGCAGGGCCGTCCGCGGGATCACGCCGTCCTGCACGATGTAGTCCGGGCTGATCCGGCCGACCGCGGCGAACGCCGACTTGCGGCCCTTCCAGAACAGCGCCCGCTCGGCCGGGTCGGCCGCGGCCCGCAGCTCGAACGCGCCGTTGGCCTCGCACAGCGCGGTCACCTGGTCGAACTGGGTGTCCACCTCGGCGGCCGGCCCGTCCAGCTCGACGATCAGCACCGCACCGGCGCCGGCCGGGTAACCGCAGGCCACGGCCGCCTCGGCGGCCTCGATGGCGAGCGCGTCCATCATCTCGACCGCCGCCGGGACGACCCCGGCGGCGATGATCGCCGAGGTGGCGGCGCCGGCCTGGTCGGTGTCGGCGAAGGCGGCGAGCAGGGTACGCACGGACTCCGGCAGCCGGGTCAGCCGGACGGTGACCCGGGTCGCGATGCCCAGGGTCCCCTCCGACCCGACGAACGCGCCGAGCAGGTCGTAGCCGGGGGTGTCCGGCGCGCGCCCGCCCAGTTCGACCAGCTCGCCGTCGGGCGTGACCACCTGGGCACCGGTCACGTGGTTGGTGGTGAAGCCGTACTTGAGGCAGTGCGCGCCGCCGGAATTCTCCGCCACGTTGCCGCCGATCGAGCAGATCTGCTGGCTCGACGGGTCCGGCGCGTAGTAGTAGCCGTGCGGCGTGGCCGCCTTGGTCACGTGCAGGTTGATGACGCCGGGCTCGACGACCGCGCGCTCGTCGCCCGGCGCGACCTCGACGATCGTGCGCATCTTCGACGTCACGATCAGCACGCCCTCGGCGTGCGGCAGGGCGCCGCCGGACAGCCCGGTGCCGGAGCCGCGGGCCACGAAGGGCACCCCGGCCTCGACGCAGGCGCGGACCGTCCGGGCGCACTCGTCGGCGTCCAGCGGCAGCACCACCAGCCCGGGGATGACCTTGTAGTGGGCCAGCCCGTCGCACTCGTAGGTCCGCAGCTGCTGCCGGTCGTTCACGATCCGGTCGGCGCCCAGCTCGGCGCCCAGCCGGGCGGCAAGCGCGTCAAGCATGGTCATCGGCGACCCCCTGCCGACAACGTAGCCTTCCCGCGGCGCGGCAGTCGAGAGTCGCCGTCATGGTTGAAACATTCCGTTCATCTATGAACGTCAATGCGAGCGTAGTGTCTCGATCGGCTGGAGAGATCCTCCAGGCCGATCCCAGGAGGCATGCGTGCGCTTACGCAGACGGTCCGCCCTTGCCGGAATCCTCGCCGCTACCACGATCATCGCCGCCGCGCCGCTGGGCGCCGCCGCGGCTCCCGCCGACCCGCAGCCGGCCGCGGCCACACCGCTGACCGGCGAGCAGCTCGAAGACGAGTACGACTTCGTCGACAACCGCGGCGGCAGCGCCGCACCCACCGCCGGCCAGCGCTCTCTGGTCCGCGACGACAACCTGGTCACCCGCTGGAACAAGCTCGGCACCCCGGCCTCGGTCACCCCGGCCAAGGGCGCGCTCGCCGCCGGGCTCAAGGGCGACCCCGAGGCCGTGGCGCGCGGCTATCTCGCCGACAGCGTGGGGCTGTTCGCCCTTCAGGCCGCCGCGGTGGACGACCTGGAGACGATCGCCCAGACCAAGGTCGGCGAGGGCACCGTCGTGCTGCTGCGCCAGCGTTACGGCGGCCTGCCCGCCGCCCACGACGGCCTGGTCGCGGTGGCGGTCAAGGGCGGCGACGTCCTGCGGGTCACCTCGTCGCTGAGCCCGCGGACCACCGCGCCGGAGCCCGCCACGCTCAAGCCCGACGCCGCGCTCACCGCGGCGCTGGCGGACGCCGGCATCGCCCGCGACCAGCTCGCCGATTCCCGGGTCCGCCAGGTCGCCGTGCCGATGCCCGGCGCCGGCCCGCGCGCGGCCTACGAGGTTGTCGTGCTGTCCAAGGACGCCGAGCACCCGCTCGGATACACCACCTATGTGGACGCCCGCGACGGTGCGATCCTGATCCGGGAGAACCTGGTCAACTTCGCCGAGGACGACCCGCACTGGAAGGTCTTCCCGGCCACGCCGGCAGCGGCCGGCACCGACACCCGGCAGACCTGGTGCGCGACGACCGCGACGGGCTGCGCCCGCCAGGTCCTGGACCCGGCCACCGGCAAGGCCTGGGACGTCGACCCCGCCACCGGTACGCCCACCTTCACCTCCAGCGGCAACTCCGCGGACTCGGTGCGCCTGTGGGGCAACGGCGCGCCCGCGGTGCCCGCCGCGAGCCGGCCCGACCGGGAGTACGTCTACCCGTTCACCAACCAGTGGAACACCAGCAAGTGCGACCCGAACTCGCTGACCTCGCCCGCGCAGGCCGACGCCGACGCGGCCACCGCGAACCTGTTCGCCATGCACAACCGCATGCACGACTGGTCGTACAAGCTGGGCTTCACCGAGGCGACCTGGAACCTGCAGAAGAGCAACACCCTGCCGTACGGGCTGGGCGCGGACGCGGAGCGGGGCAACGCCCAGCAGGGCGCGGCGACCGCGACCACGCGCAACAACGCCAACCAGTCGACCCCGCCGGACGGCATGCTGCCGGTCTCGAACATGTACATGTGGCAGCCGTTCGCCGGCAGCGCGTACCCGCCCTGCGTCGACGGCGACTACGACATGACGGTGATCGGGCACGAGTACACCCACGCGATCAGCAACCGGATGATCGCCGGCCCGGACGGCGGCATCACCTCCGGCCAGGGCGGCGCGATGGGGGAGAGCTGGTCCGACCTCATGGCGATGGAGTACCTGTACGAGAGCGGCTACACCCCGCGCGGCTCCACGCCGTACGTCACCGGCGCCTACGTGACCGGCGACCTGGGCACGGGCATCCGCAACTACGACATGAGCAACAGCCCGCTCAACTACTCGAACTACGGCTACGACCGGGGCGCGGCCGTGCACCCCGACGGTGAGATCTGGAGCGCCACGAACTTCGACGTCCGGCGCGCCTTCCTCGCCCGCTACGGCTCGGGCACCCGGGCCCTGCAGGAGAGCTGCGCGGCCGGCACCACGCCGGCGACCGCCTGCCCGGGCAACCGGCGCTGGGCGCAGCTGGTGTTCGACTCGTTCCTGCTCGCGGCGACCGGCTCGATCAGCATGCTGGACATGCGCGACAACATGATCACCGCCGACGCGCTGCGCTTGGACGGGGCCAACGCCGACCTGCTGTGGAACGCGTTCGCCGCCCGCGGCATGGGCGCCGGCGCGTCCAGCGGCCCCTCGGACACCGACCCGGTGCCGAGCTTCGCGTCGCCGTACGTGGAGGACGTCGAGGTCACCTTCAAGGCGCTGGGCGAGGCGTCGGGCAAGCCGGTCCGGCTCTACGTCGGCGACTACGACTACGGCACGGTCCCGGTGGCCGACACCGACCCGGCCACCGACCTGCCGGCCACCGTCACGCTGGCGCCGGGCACGTACAAGTTCCTGGCGATCGGCGCGGGCTACGGCCACAAGCGGTTCACCCAGACCGTCTACCCGGGTGTCACCGCGACGATCGGCGTGGTCATGCCGGCGAACCTGGCCTCGGCCGCGTCCGGCGCCACCATCACCGGTGACGGTACCAACCTGGGCCGGCTCACCGACGACGCCGAGGGCACGGTCTGGAACGCCACCGGCGGGGCGGCGGGCCGCCAGGTCACCGTCGACCTGCCGGCCGACGCCGCGAAGCTGGTCTCCCGGGTCCAGCTCAGCACCTTCCCGGGCGCGGGCGGCACGACCGCGTCGATGTACAGCACGGTGCGCCGGTTCGAGATCCTCACCTGCAACGCGACCGCGGGTGCGGACTGCGCGACCGACGCCGGCTACCGGGTGGCGTACACCAGCCCGGCGAACGCCTTCGACACCGCGCAGTTCCGGCCGAAGGTGCCGAACCTGCTGATGAAGTCGTTCCCGGTGCGCCCGACCCTGGCGACGCACGTGAAGCTGCGGGTGCTGACCAACCAGTGCACCGGCAACCCGCTGTACGCCGGCGAGCAGGAGAACGACCCGCGGGCGGCCACCGACTGCGCGACCGTGGCACCGGCCGCGGCCAATGTGGTGGCGGCGGAGTTCGAGGTCTTCAGCAGCTGACCGGCGCCGGGGAGGGGTGCGGTGCCGGCCGCGCACCTCCCCGGCTCGGCTCCGCGCCGGCGGTGTCGAGCCCTCGGCGTTGCGCCGGGCTCAGCCGATCCGGTCTTGCGCTGAGGGCGTACGTCCCAGGGCCGACGGCCCGCAGGGCGAGGGGATCGGCGATGGCCGGCCGGCGTTGGATTGTGTCCAGGGCCGCGGTGGCACGCTCCGGGGGCCAGCCGAGCGCGGCGGCCAGCGTGCCCAGGGCGAGCGGTCGGCCGGCGTGCACGAGGGCGGCGAGCACGGTCAGCGCGTCGTGCGCGGCCGTCTCGGCCAGGGCGCTGCCGCCCATCTGCTCGCTGAGCCGGGCGAAGAACTGGCCCATCCGTCCGAGCCGGGCGCCGGCGGTGGTCTCGGCGCCGAAGATCTCGATGCCCCGCTGCGCGGCGGTCGCGATCTCGCCGTGCGCGCCGGTGTCGGTCTGCCACGCCCGGAGCCAGACGTCGTCCTCGATGAGATACCGCTCGCGGCGCCGGCCGGGATCCGGTCGGCGCGCCACCAGGTCGATGGCCTCGAGGTGGCCGATGGACTTGGACACCGACGCCGGGCTGACCCGCAGCCGGCGCACCAGGTCGGCTGCCGTCAGGCCGCCGCTGTCGGCGGTGAGCAGGCAGACGAACACCCGGGCGGTCATCCGGGGCAGGCCGGTCGCGGCCAGCAGCGTCGCGAACTCGTCCACGAAGCCGCCCGCCGCCTCGGTCGGCTGCCCGTCGGCGGCCGGCTCGGCGGCCCGGGCCGGCTTGCGCCGGCGGGCGCGGCGGTCGGCGGCCTGCTGGGCGTGGTCCGGCAGGTAGTCGCCGGGTGCGCCGTCGCGGGCCACCTCGCGGCTGATCGTGGACGTGGGCCGGCCGAGCCGCCGGCCGATCTCGGCATAACCGAGCCCGTCGGCCAGCCACGCCGCGATCCGCCGGCGGTCGTCGTGGGTGAGCCTGCCTCCTGGCACCGGCGCACCTCCTCCCTTGCGTTCAGCCACAGTACATTGCAACGGCCCGGTTAAGGTAGTTGCATTCACTCACAATCCTGTTGCAACGATTGGCTTTGGCCTCGGATAATGCCTGGCCTTCGCGTTGACAGAGCCTGAAACGCAACGTAGCTTTTTCTCATCTGGAAAGGGAGGAAACAACGATGCAGGTGATGGCCGTGTCGACCGTCTCGGATGGCGGCAAGTTCTGGAGTGGCCTGAAGAACGCACACGCCCGGCTTCCCCGAGGTGCCAAGTGGAAGCTGGCGGTCGCGAGCACGGACGGGGCCAAGGCGGTGAATGTCATCTCCCATGACTCCGTCGACGGTGTCCGGGATTTCTTCGAGACGTATGCCGGCGCCTATGCCACGACGGAGTACTTCGAGGCGGACGCCGCGAACGCGGTCGGTCTCCCGCGATGACGATCGACGTGCCGCGGATTCAAGCCCGGGTCGCCGAGCTCCTGGCGGCGTACGGAGTGCCGAGTGCCGCGGTCGGCGTGCTGCACGAGGGCGACCTCACCGAGTTCGCCGTCGGCGTGAGGAACGTGGAGACCCGGGAACCCGCGACGACGGACACCGTCTACCAGTGCGGTTCCATGACCAAGACCTGGACCGCGCTGGCCTTCCTGCAGCTCGTCGACGAGGGGAAAGTCGATCTGGATGAGCCGGTGCGGACCTACCTGCCCGGTTTCACGGTGGCCGATCCCGAGACGAGCGCCAAGGTCACCCCTCGTCACCTGCTCTACCACACCAACGGGATCGAGGAGGCCTACGGCGATCCCGGCGAGGGCGACGACGCCTATGAGCGCATGGTCGAGAACATCGCGGACGCGCCCCAGGTCTTCCCGCTGGGACACACCCACGGCTACAGCGCGGCGCTCGGCTACGCCGTTCTCGCGCGGATCCTGGAGGTGCAGGACGGCAAGCCCTGGGACGACGTCATGCGGGAGCGGCTCTTCGACCCCATGGGACTGACCAGCACGAACAGCCGGCACGAGCAGGTGGACCAGACCCGGGCGGCGACCGGGCACCTGATTCTGTCCCTGGCGGAGGGACCCGTCGTCACGCCGGTCGACCATCTGCCGCGTGCCTTCGGCCCCGGCGGCAATCTCACCTCGACGACCCGTGAGGTGCTCGCGATGGCGCACGTGCTTCTCCACGAGGGCATGGCCCCGAACGGAAAGCGCATCGTCTCGGCCGACGGTGTGCTCGAGATGATGCGCTCGCGGGTGCCCGTACCGGATCCGTACCTGTTCGGCCCGGAGTGGGCGCTCGGCCTCATCGTGTGTGACTGGCACGGCGAGACCGTCTACGCGAGCGACGGCAGCACCATCGGCCAGAACGCCCGGCTGCGGATCCTGCCGGACTCCGGCACCGCCATCGCGATGCTGACGAACGGTGGACCGCGGGAAAGCCTCTACCGCGAGGTGTTCAACGAGATCCTGACCGGCCTCGGCGCGGTCACCATCCCGGACCTGCCCGCACCGGATGCCACGCTCACCCTCGACCTGTCCCGATACGAGGGCGTCTACGAGCGCCCCGGCACCCGGTACGAGGTGTCGGCCGAGGGCGGAAAGCCGTACCTGACCCTGGTCCTCGACCCGACGCAGGCGGAGATCCTGCAGAAACCGGATCGCCTCAGATACGAGCTGCTCCCGGTGAGCGAGACCCATTTCCTGATGCCGCCGGCGGACGCGTCGGAGGACACCCAGACGGTCGCGATCTACGACTTCACGAACGGCGCCGCCGGTTATCTGCACACCAACTGCCGGGTGCACCCACGCTCAGGGTGAGCGTGAGCTTCGATCCCTGCCCCGTACCCTGGTGCGGTGACCCCCGATCTCGTCCTGCTGTCGCGGGTGTCGTTCCGCGGCCGGGAGATCGCGGGTCCGCGACTGCGGAGCCTCATCGCCCTGCTCGCCGGTGACCTGCGCACCGGCTGCGGCGTCGGGCGGCTGGTCGAGGGGATCTGGCCGGAGGGGCAGCCGGAGAATCCGCCCAAGGCCCTGCAGATCCTCGTCTCCCGGGCCCGCTCCCAGCTCGGCGCCGACGTCATCGCCCGCACCCCGGCCGGCTATCGGCTGACGCTGGCCGAGGACCAGGTCGTCAGCGCGGCGGTGCTGATCCGGGCCGCGGCGACCGCCCGGTGCGCGCGGGCCGGCGACCAGGCCGCCGCGCTCGCGCACGCCGAAGCCGGCCTGGCCCTGTGGGACGGCGCCGGGCCCGGCCCGGCCGACGACGCCGGCGGCCCGGTGACCGCGCTACGGGCGGAGCGCGGGGCCACCCACCGCGCGCTGGTACGGGCCCGCGCGCTCGCCCTCGCCCGGCTCGACCGGCCGGCCGAGGCGGTGGACAGGCTGGCCGGGCT
>Ga0307516_10006478_pt1 | contig 13710 bp, 11 predicted proteins | sample 19_EM_MG_FD_203310 | JGI IMG/M metagenome (GOLD analysis project Ga0307516, IMG submission 203310) | Populus trichocarpa ectomycorrhiza microbial communities from riparian zone in the Pacific Northwest, United States - 19_EM | ecosystem: Host-associated > Plants > Roots > Unclassified | place... | reverse complement strand
GTAGGTAGCGAATACGCCGTAGCGCCCGGTCAAGGTGTAGCCTTCGAGCCAGCCCTGGAGGTTGTGCTCGCTCAGCACTTCCATCACGCGGCCTTCGGGCGAAACCTGGTCGTCGCCTGCGACAACGCTTGCGACGAGGCAGCGCTTTTCGGTGTCGAATACGGCGCCCAGGCGGTTGGAGTTGGTCTCGTCAGGGCAGAACAGCCTGAAGTTCTTGGGGTTGTCGCGGTACAGATCGCGCAGCAAGAGTCCCAGCTGCCGCGTCGACTCGTGCAGCTCTCGGCCGGGCTCTGGCACGGCGAGCGCGTAGTCGTCGAGCGCTGGCACGTGCAGCGCCACGCTGGTGTGGCCCGCGTTGGCGGCGACGTTGCTGCTCATGCGGCGCGCGCCCTGCGGCGCCAGAGCGGCGAGGGCAGGCAGCAACGCGCCCGTCTGATCGAACAGCTCCTCGGGGCGGTAGCTGCGCAGCCAAGCCTCCAAGATGGCCAAGTGCTCCGGATTGTTGCGCACGTCCGAGACCGGCACCTGATGCGAACGAAACGTGCCCTCGACCTGCTTGCCGTCGACTTGCTTCGGCCCGGTCCAGCCCTTCGGGGTGCGCAGCACGATGGCCGGCCAATGCGGCCGCCCGAGCACGCGACCCTCTTCGCGCGCGGCTTGCTGAATCCGCGCGATGCTGGCCAGGCACTCGTCGAGCACCGTAGACAGTCGCGCGTGCACCGCGAACGGCTCGTCGCCGACCACGAAGTGCGCGCGGTAGCCGTGACCTTCGAGCAGCTGGGCGATCTGCTCGTCGCTGGTGCGGCCGAGCACGGTCGGTCCCGCGATTTTGTAGCCGTTTAGATGCAGAATCGGCAGGACCGCGCCATCGTGAACGGGGTTCAGAAAGCTGATGCCCTTCCAGCTGCCTTCGAGCGGCCCGGTCTCGGCCTCGCCGTCACCCACGACCGCCGCGACGATCAGGTCCGGATTGTCGAATGCGGCGCCGAAGGCGTGCGTCAGCACGTAGCCAAGCTCACCGCCTTCGTGGATCGAGCCGGGCGTGGGCGGGCCGGCATGGCTGGGGATGCCGCCGGGCGTCGAAAATTGCCGAAACAGGCGGCGGATGCCGGCTTCGTCGCGCGAGATGTGCGGATAGATTTCCGAGTAGCTGCCCTCGAGGTACGCGTTGGCCACCACCGCGGGGCCACCGTGACCGGGGCCGGCCATGAAGAGCACGTTCAAGTCGTCACGCCGAATCACGCGGTTGAGATGCGCGCAAAGCAGGTTCAAGCCGGGCGAAGTTCCCCAGTGACCCAAAAGCCGCGGTTTGATGTGCTCGGGGCGCAGCGGCTCGCGCAAGAGCGCGTTGTCCTGCAAGTAAATTTGCCCGACGGTCAGGTAGTTGGCCGCTCGAATGTAGGCGTCGAGCTCGCGGTGCTCGGAGCTCATCGCACTACCTCGTTTGCGGCTGCAGGCGCGGCTGGCGGTGCTGCTGGGTCGTGCAGCGCGCGCAGCGCTGGGGTGCGCAGATCGTCGAACTGACCGCCGCGCGTGGCCCAGGTGAATGCCGCGACTGCCCCGAGTGAGAGCAGCAGGGTGATCGGGAGAATGACGAAGATGATGCTCATGACAGGTCTTTTCGTTCGAAGCTGCGAGCGCGGAGTGCCAACGTGACCACGGAAATGGAGCTGAGGGGCATCATGATGGCTGCGACGAGCGGGCTCAAGACGCCCGAGGCTGCAAGTCCGATGCCAAGCGCGTTGTAGCCGAGCGAGATGACGATCCCGCGACGAATCGCGCCGAGCGTGCGCCGAGCGCCCAGGGCGGCGTCGACAATTGCCGAAAGGCCGGCACGAGTGGTGAAAACATCGGCGGCGCCGAGCGCCGCTTCGGCGCCGCCGTGCACCGCGATTCCGACGGAGGCGGCGGCCATGGCGCCGGCGTCGTTCACGCCGTCGCCGACCATGAACACCCGCTCGCCCCGCTGACGCAACTTGGCGATGTGCTCGAGCTTGGCCTCCGGTGAGCGCCGGCCAAAAGCCGCGGCCGCGTCGATGCCCAGCTCGCGCGCGACGGCGTCGACCACGCGCTGATGGTCGCCAGACAGAATTTCGAAGCGAAATCCGAGCTTGGCGAGCGCCGCCAAGCTGGCTTTCGTGTCGGCGCGCAGCGCGTCACCGAAAGCCGCCGCGGCGACGACCACGCCGTCGGTGGCAATCAACACCGGCGTGCGGCTGGCCTCGGCCTGCTCGGCCACGAAGCGCTCGGCCCAGGCCGGCAGCGTGTCGAGCTCACGCGCCAAAAGCGCATGCGAGCCGACCAGCAGCGAGTGCCCGTCGACGCTTGCGCGGAGGCCGCCCTGGGTCAGCTCCGTCAGGTCTTCGACGCGCAGCTGATTGGCCGGAAACGCGCGTTGTACCGAGCGGGCCAGCGGGTGCGTCGACACGGCTTCGATCGCGCGCAGTGGCGCCTGCAGGGCTGAATCGCCGCTCCAAGCTAAAAGCTCGGGCTGGCCGGCGGTAAGCGTACCCGTCTTGTCGAACACCATCACACCCGGCCTGGCCAGAGCTTCGACGTACTCGCCGCCTTTGAACAAGATGCCGGCGTTAGCGGCGCGGCCGAGCGCGACGCTGACGGCGAGCGGCGTCGCCATGCCGAGCGCGCACGGACAAGTGACCACGAGCAGCGCGACCGTGTGGTCGATGGCATGCGAGGCGTCCAGCGACAGCCAGAGCAAGAGCGTCAGGCTCGCCAGGCCCAAGATCGCGACGACGAAGTGGCCGGCGACACGGTCCGCGAGCCGCACGATCGGCGAGCGCTCGCGCTGGGTGGTCTCGACGCTCGCCATCAAGCGGCCGAGCCGAGTGGCTGCACCGGCGCTTTCGGTGCGAATCCACAGCTCGCCGGTTTGGCAAGTCGTTCCGGCGTAAACGCGGTCCGCGATGTCGATCTCGACGGGTAGCGGTTCGCCGGTGAGCAGGCTGGTATCCACATTGCCGATGCCGCGCGCCACCACGCCGTCGACGGGAATGCGTTCCCCAGCCGACACGCGCACCAAATCCAGCGCCTCTACGGCCGCGGCCGGAACGTCGCGCTCGTTGTCGCCCACCACGAGCCGGGCCGTTTGGGGAGCCAGCGCCAACAGTAGCTCGCTTTGGCTGCGCGAACGGCGCTGGTGTGTTTGCTGCAAATAGCGGCCGACCAGCAGCAAGAAGATCAGCGTGCAGAGCGAATCGAAATAGATTTCGCCGTGTCCGCGCAACGTGTTGACGGCGCCTCCGGCATAGCCGGCCAGAATGCCCACGCTGACCGGCACGTCCATGTGGGGCGTGCGCGTGCGCAGCGCCGCCCAAGCGCCACGCAAGAATACGGCGCCGGCCCAGAACACGGTCGGCGTCGCAATGCCCAGGCTCGCCCAGCGAAACAGCGCTTGGTACTGGGCCTCCATGCCGCTGAAAGCGCCGCCGTACAGCGCGAACGCCATCAACATCACGTTGCCCGCCGCCGCTCCGGCGATGCCCAGACGGAGCAGCAGCTCGCGCTCGCTGGTAGTTGTCGCCGAAAGCGCACGCTGGCTGAGCGGGTGGGGCGCGTAGCCGAGCGAGTCGAGCCCGCGCCCGAGCGCGCTCAGCGAGGTCCGCTCGGGATCCCAACTCAGCGTCACGACGTTGCGCGAAAGGTCGAGCCGCGAGCTGCTCACGCCGGGCACGATGCGCCCTAGCCGCTCGACCAGCCACACGCACGCGGAGCAATGAACCCCTTCCAAAAGCAGCTCGGTCGATGCCTGCCCGCCCTCGCCGATGCTGCAATTGGCGGCCTGAAAAGCCGCATCGTCGAGCTCTTGGTACTTGCGCGAGACCGAGCGGGCCGGCACGGCGCGCGCGGCGCCGGGCTCGCGATACGCGTAGTAACCTTGGAGCCCAGACGCGTGGACGATGGCGTAGACCGAGCGACAGCCCGCGCAGCAGAACACCGGCCCGCTGCCGTTCGCGTTGTCGGCGGTGGCCGGGAGCCCACAGTGCGCGCAGCTGACCCTATCCCGTGCGGCCGGGAAAGTCGCGGCCGTGGTCGCGGCTAGGCTGCTCATGGCTGGTGCTTTCGATGGCACGGGCAGTCGGCGGCCATGGGCAGCACCAAGGGCTGCGAAGCGTTCGCGCGCGGTACGACGACACTGGCCAGCGCAAACGCCGCCAAATTGGTGCGCTGGTTGAGCGTGAAGACGCCGAGCCCGAACAGCGTGGCCGCGCTGAGCAAGGGCAGGTGACGGCGCACGCGCGAGAGCGCGCCGCTGAGCACGAAGCCGAAGCCGAGCAGCGCGGGCAGGTTGCCGAGCCACAGCGCCGCCATGACCAAAGCGCCGCGCACGACGCTGCCCGTGCCGGCTGCCGCCAACGCGAAGCCGTACAAGAAACCGCAAGGCAGCAGCGCCGAGGCGCTGCCGAGCAGCGCCGCTCGCAGCAGCGGAGGCCGCGCTTGCAAACCGCCGAGCCAGCTGAGCACGCTCTGCGGAAGCAGCCGAATTTGCGGCAAAAGGCGCCTGATGCCAGCTACTTCGAGCATCGAAAATAGGCCCCAAAGCAGCATCGTGGTGCCCGCGACGACCGCCGCCACCTTGCCGATGCCGGCGGCGCGGCCCGCGAGATCTAGCGCGCGCCCCAGGCTGCCGGCGACCACGCCTAGCACGAGGTAGCTCGCCAGCCGTCCGCTCTGATACACCAGCTGCACCCCGAGCCGCTGCCGAGTACCGGTCGAGCCCTCGCTGGCGACCGCGATCAGGCCGCCGCACATGCCGACGCAGTGCAGGCTACCGAGCGCGCCAGCCGTGACGACAGGGACGAGCCAGCTGACGCTCACGCCGCGCTCCGCTTCCTCACGTCGCTGCGCAGCGCTTGAACATAGTGAGCAGAGCCGACGCTCACCGCGCAGCGCAGCTCCCACAGCCCCGGTAGCCCGTGAGCCAGTCTGCCGCGGTAAACACCGGGCGCCGCCTCGCGCAGCACCAAATGTTCGACGTTGCCCGCAAAGGCGTTGGGAAAAGCGGCAACCTCCAGGCTGGCGCCCGAGATGCCGACGGCGCTGCGATCCTTCAATTGGAGCTCGACCTCGACGCCGCCTTGCGCCGAGAGCACGAGTGGCTGCCCTAAGCTCAACTGGTAGCCTAGCGTGTCGTTTTCGCGCAGCTGTGCCTGGGCTTGGTCCCAGTGCAGGGCTTTGGCGTAGTAGTCGGGCTCGAGCGCAAAGTTCGGGTCGCGCACGGCGATGACCGCCAGGCTGCCGATGCCGAAGAACATGCAGGTGAGTAGGCCGAGCGGCACCCACGCCCAAATCGCGCCAGCCCTCGACGGTACTTCTGGGGTCGTGCTCATGGTGCGGTGTTTCCTTCTGGGCCGAGCAGGGTGTAGTTAACGAGCTGGGGCGGTTCGTGCGAGACCGCGACTTTGAGCTGCACCGGCAGCCGGCCGTGAATGCTGCTGCTGGGGGCGACGATGAACAGGTTGGCCACGGCTTGTTCGCCGGCCGGGACCTTTAGCGGCAATTCGGGCGCGACTAGCTTCGAGCCGGGCACGCCGAGCAGCTCGAGCGTGAAGACTTGCGGCTGGTCGCTGCGATTTTGGACCTTGAGCCGCAGCTGATTGACGACATCTTGTCCGCTCTCACTGAAGGGCGCGCCGATGCCGCGCAAGATGGTGACCTCCGCCGCGCGGCGCACGCCGCCCATGAACAAGAGGCCGCACAGCATGGCAACCAGCAGCACCGCATAGATGGCGAGACGCGGCCGAAGCAGGCGCGTCGGGCTGCCGCTGGCGAGCGCTTGTTGCGACGAGTAACGAATCAGGCCCTGCGGCTTCTTGATGCGATCCATGATCGAATCGCAGGCGTCGGCGCATTGGCCGCACACGATGCATTCGAGCTGCAGGCCTTCGCGAATGTCGATGCCGGTTGGGCAAGCCGTGACGCACGCTCCGCAGTCGATGCAGTCGCCGTGACCGGTGAGCTTGGCTTTGCCTTTGCTGCGCGGTTCGCCGCGCTTGGCGTCGTAGCCAATGAGCAGCGACTTGGGATCGAGTAGCACCGATTGCAGGCGCGCGTAGGGGCAAATGACCGTGCACATTTGCTCGCGGAAATAGGCAAAGTCGAAGAACACCAGGCCGGTGGTCGCCATCACGACCGAGAAGCCGCCGGGGTGCTGGGCCGGCGCTTCGAATACCCACGTCCGGAGCGCATCGACGCCGACGAAATACGATAAAAAGACGTTGGCCAGCACGAACGCCAAGCCCAGATAAACGACGTTTTTAGCGATGCGCCGCGGGCTCCCGCCCTGGCGGTCGATACGCAACTGTGCTTCGCGGGGGCCTTCGAACAGCCGTTCGAGCGGCCGGAACAACAGCTCCATGTACACGGTCTGCGGACAGGCCCAGCCGCACCACGCTCGGCCGACCGTCGCCGTGATCAGCAGGATGCTCACGAAGATGCTCAGCATGAGCAGCATGAGCAGCACGCCGTCGGTCGCCAAGAACGTGCGCCCGAAGAAGACGAAGTGCCGGTGCACGACGTCGAGCAACATGGCCGGCTTTCCACCGACCTTCAGCCAAGGGAGGCCCACGAACAGCGCCATCAAGCCGAAGCCCACGCTGCGTCGCCCGCGATACAGCCGGCCCGGATAGAGCCGCGGTCGGATGCGGTTGCGCGTGCCGTCGGCGTTCAACGTCGGCAGCACGCGCTCGGGCGCAATCGGGAGGGCCATGGGCAGGCTTCCTTTCAGAGCGGGGTGGGGACGACGCCTTCCGGCGCCTTGCCCGGAATGGCTTTGCCGCGCTGCGTGCCGACGAAAGCGGCGACCTTGCGCACTTCGATCGGCGACAACTGCCGACCCCAGGCCGGCATGCCCTTGGCGGCGACGCCACCGTCGATTACCGCGTAAATGTCCGTCAAGGTGCCGCGGCCATGGATCCAGGCGTCGTCGGTCAAGTTGGGTCCGATCACGCCTTGGGCTTGAGCGCCGTGACAGGGCGAACAGCGCAGGCCGAACAGCGCCTTGGCGTCGTTCATCAGCGCCGGGTCGGCCATCAGCTTGCCCAGGGACTCTTCGGTGACCGGTGCGGACAACGTCTGCTTGGCTTGCGCTTCGCGCGCCTGTTGCATGTCCGCCTCGTACGCCGCTGCTACCGATTCACCGTTGCCGGAGATGTGGTACTGAAAAAAGTACGCGATGCTGAAGAAGAAGCTGCCCGCGAAGATCCACACCCACCAGCGCGGCAGCGGGTTGTCGAATTCGCGAATGCCGTCGTAAGCGTGGTCGAGTAACTTTTCTTCGGCGGGGGCGTCGCCGCTCGGCCCTGTCGAGGGTGTCTCGGGTTTGCCGGTCATCGCGGCTCGCCTCGACGGGGACGATGCTCGTCGTGCAGCGGCAGCGCGCTGTGCTCCGCGAAATTTTGCGGATTGCCCAGCAGGTAAACCGCGACACCGATGAACACGCCCAGGAACATCAGCAGGGGCAGCTCAGCGTAGATGGTCAGATGCATTCCGGAGACGACGTCACTCAGTTTCATGATCCCGATCCTTGTTTCTTGATGTCAGTGCCCAGGCGCTGCAGGTAGGCGACCAGCGCGACGATTTGCTTGCTTTCGAGGTGTTTGGGCCCGCCTTGCTCGGCGATGCGGCTCGCGATTTCTTCGCTTTGCCGGTGCGCCATGGCCTCGCCGTGCAGCACCGCGTCGCCGTAGGGCACGCCCAGCATGGCCATGGCGTCGACGCGCTTTTGGATGCTCGCAAAGTCGAGGTCTTTGGTCTGGAGCCAGGCGTAGGCGGGCATGATCGATTGCGGCGTGGTGGAGCGCGGATCCTGCATGTGGCGCACGTGCCACAGGTCGGGATACTTGCCGCCGATGCGATGTAGATCTGGACCGATGCGGCGCGAGCCCCACTGAAACGGCCGGTCGTAGATGAACTCACCGGGCTTGGAGTACTCGCCGTAGCGCTCGGTCTCGGAGCGAATCGGCCGAATCATCTGCGAGTGGCAGTTGTAGCAACCCTCGGAGACGTAAATGTCGCGCCCGATCAGCTCGAGCGGCGTGTACGGCTTGACTGAAGCGATGGTCGGCACGTTCGAGCGAATCAAGAACGTCGGCACCATTTCGAAGGCCGAGGCGATCAGCACGGCCGCCGCCGCCCACAGCGCGAACTTGAGCGGGTTACGCTCCCAGACGCGGTGCCACTCGGCCTTGACGAAGTAGACGAAGCGATGGCCGGTGTCGGTCATCTGGCTGTAGCGCGGAATGACGAGCCGGGGCGTGTAGCCCGTGAACGGGCCCAGGGCAGGAGCTTCGTCCGAAGATTCTTCGTATTTTTCGGGCCGCGTGCGCCAGGTCATCACCAAGTTGATGAGCAGCATGAACATGCCCGACACGAACAACAGGCCGCCCACCACGCGCACCCAGTACATCGGCATCAGGCGCACGACGGTTTCGATGAAGTCCGGGTAAGCCAGGCGCCCGGTCTGATCGAAGGCGCGCCACATCAGGCCCTGCGTGACGCCGGCCGCGTAGATGGCGACGATGTACAGCAAGATGCCCAGCGTACCGGCCCAGAAGTGAATCTCGGCCAGCTTCTTCGACCAGAGCTTGGTCTGAAAGATGCGCGGTGCGAGCCAGTACAGCATGCCGAACGACATGAAGCCGTTCCAGCCCAGGGCGCCGCTGTGCACGTGCGCGATGGTCCAGTCGGTGTAGTGCGAGAGCGCGTTCACGCTCTTGATCGAGAGCAGCGGTCCCTCGAACGTGGCCATGCCGTAAAAGGTGATGCCCACGACGAAGAACTTGAGCACCGGATCTTCGGCCACGCGGTTCCAGGCGCCGCGCAGCGTGAGCAGGCCGTTGATCATGCCGCCCCACGACGGCATCCACAGCATCAAGCTGAACAGCATGCCGAGCGTCGACGCCCACTCGGGCAAAGCCGTGTAGTGCAGGTGATGGGGGCCGGCCCAGATGTAGAGGAAGACCAGCGACCAAAAGTGCAGGATCGACAGCCGGTACGAATAGACAGGCCGATTCGCCGCTTTCGGCAAAAAGTAATACATCAGGCCCAAGAAGGGCGTGGTCAGAAAGAACGCGACGGCGTTGTGCCCGTACCACCACTGAATGAACGCATCCTGCACGCCCGCGTATAGCGAGTAGCTCTTGGTGGCCGATACCGGTAGGGCCAGGTTGTTGACCACGTGCAAGATGGCCACCGTGATGACCGTGGCCATGTAGAACCAGATCGCAACGTAGATGTGTCGCTCGCGCCGGCGCGCGATGGTGCCGAAGAAGTTGATGGCGAAGGCGATCCAAACCACCGCGATGGCGATGTCGATCGGCCACTCGAGCTCCGCATATTCTTTCGATTGCGTGATGCCGAACGGCAGCGTGAGGGCTGCCGCGACGATGATCAGCTGCCAGCCCCAGAAGTGAAAGTTGCTCAGCTTGTCGCTGAACATGCGCGCTTTGAGCAGGCGCTGGCTCGAGTAGTAGATGGCCGCGAATACGGCGTTACCCGCGAACGCGAAGATCGCCGCGTTGGTGTGCAGCGGTCGCAGGCGCCCGAAGGTAAGTTGAGGTAGGCCGAAGCTAAGCTCGGGCCTCACCAACATCAACGCGAGCCACAGCCCGACCAGCGTGGCGACGACTCCCCACACTGCGGTTGCGAACGCGAACTTGCGAACGACGGCGTCGTCGTAGCTGAACTTTTCGGTTTCGGTAGCCATGCTCGGCGGCCCTCATCGCAAGACACGTGCCGCAGGCTTTGCGCTGCTTTTTTCGCGCGCCCTCGGTGCACCCGCGCACGCTTTGCGCGCTCGCGAAAATTTGGCGCGCGGAATGCGCTTGGCGCAGCCCCCGGAGGGTCGAAGGGCCGCGAAAGCCGTCCAAGCGTACGTTTCGGGCACTCGGCGTGGGTTGGCCAGGAGCTTGCAGTGGTCGGGAGAACGCAATGTCCGCCTCCCCACAGGATCGCAAGCAGAGGGTGCTCTTGGTCGATAGCGACCACCGCACCAACAGTCGCTTGGCGGAGCTGCTGCGCGAAGACGGCTTCGAGGTCGACGTGGCCAGAGACGGCGCAGCGGCGATCGCGCTCTTGGCTCGTGCGCCGCTACCGGACGCGCTGGTGACCGAGCTCAAGGTGCGTCACGCCGACGGCGTCGCGGTCGCGCGCTATGCTCGGGCCCAGCGAGCAGACCTACCGGTGGTGGTGGTAACCGGGCACCCCCATCTGCTCCACCCGGGTGCCCTGGGCAGCGGTCCGGCTCCGGTCGTCCTCACCAAACCACTCGACTACTCGGCGCTGCTTTCGGCACTGACAGAGCCAGCTTCGCAACCCCTGCCGATGCGTGCGTCCGCGCATGCAGGGTCTTGACCCCAAAAGTGTTACAAGTCTGGCAGTCCCGCCCGCATGAGCACCGAAACCCGCTTCCAGGAGATCAAGCGTTACGTGCGGCTCGATGAGCGCGACGCCGAGCTCTTGCGTGCGTTCGGTGTGCTGGCGGCGCCCGAGCTTGGCCGCATCGCGCGCGAATTCTACGACCGCATCCGCGAGCACGAGGACGCCAACGCCGTGTTCACGGGTGAGGAGCAGATTCAGCGCTTGCAGCGCTCGCTGGTCGCCTGGCTAACCCGCGTTTGCAGCGGTGTGTACGACGAGGCCTATCACGAGCAGACGTCGATTATCGGCCGCGTGCACGTGCGTATTGGCCTGCCACAGCGCTACATGCTGACGGCAATGGCCTTGATACGTGTGTCGCTGCTGCGCATAGCCGACGACAAGCTGGGCGCCCGGGCCGCGTCGACGCGAGAAGCGATCGTGCGCATTTTGGATGTAGAGCTGGCGGTGATGCTCGAGGCTTACAAAGACTCGTACGTCGAACGGCTCGAACAGGCCGTGCGGACCGCTCCGGACTCACAGAACCCGGGCCCCGTGCCGGGTCGGCGGCGCTACGTCAACGCCGACGAGATCACGGGCGCCATGATCGTCGGCCTCGACCGCGAAGGTCGGATTTGCCTGTTCAATAGCGAAGCCGAGCGGGTCACCAGCTACGCGCGCGACGAGGTCCTGGGACTTTCCTTCTTGGGGGCGCTTGGTGTCGACGACGAGTCGCTGGCCCAAGCCGTCACAAGCGGCCTGGGCGGCGTCTCGAGCGGTCAGATCCTCGAGGCGTGCATTCGGACCCGTTCCGGCAAGCAGCGCGACGTCATCTGGAACCTCGCGGCGGCGATCGATGGCCAGGATCACGAAGTTGTCCTGGTGGCGGGTGGTCGCGACGTGACTGACGACAAAGCTCGCGACGAGCGTTCGCGCCAGAACGAAAAGCTCGCCGCAATTGGCACTTTGGCGGCCGGGCTTGCGCACGAAATTAGAAACCCGCTCAACGGCGCCCAGCTCCACGTGGCGTTCTTAGAGCGAGCCATCAAACGCAAGGGTGAGCCGCAAGAGATGCTGGAGGCCACGCGCGTCGTGGGCGACGAAATCAAGCGCCTCGCGCTCTTGGTCACGGAGTTCCTCGACTTTGCGCGGCCCAAGCCGCCCGAGCTCAAGCCGACTAGCTTGTTCAAATGCCTGGAGCACGCAGCGGGGCTGGTCGCAACCGATGCCCAGGCGGCGCGCGTCACGCTCGTGAGCGATCCGCCGAGCTCAGACGTAGAGTTCCCGGCCGACTTCGCCAAATTGACGCAGGTCTTGCTCAACCTGTTGAACAACGCCGTCGAGGCCACCGGCGCAGCCGGAGGCGGCACCGTCGTGCTGCGCGGCCGACGCGGGCCGCGCCAGCTGTTCATCGACGTGGAAGACGACGGGCCGGGTTTGCCCAGTCCGGAAGCGCCGATCTTCGACGCCTTCTATTCGACCAAAGAGGGAGGCACCGGTCTGGGGCTGGCGATCTCCCATCGTATCGTGACTGATCATCGTGGCACTATCGACGTCTCGAGTCGGCCTGGTAAGACCAGCTTTCGCATCACTTTGCCGCTCGAGCAGCGCACCGGAACAGCAACATGACCGCCAAGAAAGCCAAAATTTTAGTCGTTGACGATGAAGCCTCGGCCCGCAGCGGCCTTGGTAAACTGCTGGAGCAAGAGGGCTACAGCGTCGTGCAAGCCGCCGACGGGCGCGAGGCGCTGGACGCCGTGGCCGAAGAGGCCCCCGAGCTCATCATCACCGATCTCAAGATGCCGAACATGGACGGCATGGAGCTACTCGCCAAACTGCGCGAGCGCGGCGTCGAAACGCCGGCCGTCGTGGCCACGGCGTTTGGCGAGGTCTCGTCGGCGGTGGCCGCAATGCGCGCCGGCGCCGAAGACTACTTGACCAAGCCCATCGACTTCGACGCGCTGCTGCTCGTGGTCGAGCGCACGCTGGCTCGGTCAGAGCTGCGAGCCGAGGCCGAAAATCTACGCCGCCAGCTGCGGGCGCGCGACAAAGAAGGCCTCGAAGGCCTGCTCGGCGCGAGCCCCGCGATGCAGCGCGTCTATCACATGGTCAAGCAAGTAGCGCCGGCGCGCGCCACCGTGCTCATTACCGGCGAAAGCGGCACGGGCAAGGGCGAGGTAGCGCGCGCGCTGCACGCTTTGAGCCCGCGCGTATCGGCCCCGTTCGTGTCGCTGCATTGTGCGGCGTTGGCCGAGAGTCTGCTCGAGAGCGAGCTGTTCGGGCACGAAAAGGGCGCCTTCACCGGCGCCGACAAACGCCGCGTCGGTCGCATCGAGCAAGCCGACGGCGGTACGCTCTTTCTCGACGAAATTGGCGAAATTCCGCTGGCTACGCAGATTAAGCTGCTGCGCGTGCTGCAAGAGCGCAGCTTCGAGCGTGTCGGCGGCAACGACACGATCAAAGTCGACGTGCGCGTCGTCGCCGCGACCAACAAAGATTTGGCCGCAGAAGTGCGCGAGCGCCGCTTTCGCGAAGATCTGTATTACCGGCTGAACGTCGTGCACATCGACATGCCGCCGCTGCGCCAACGCGGCAACGACGTCGTGCTCTTGGCCGAGCACTTCTTGCGACGCTTCGCGCAAGAGAACAACCGGCGCATCGACGGCTTCGACGACGCGGCGCGCGCCAAGCTGGTCGCCCATCGCTGGCCCGGCAACGTGCGCGAGCTCGAGAACGCCATCGAGCGCGCCGTCGTGTTCACCGAAGGTGAGCTGGTCGAGGCCTCGGCGCTGCCGTTCGACGCGGCCCCTGCCACCATCGAAGGTGGTCCGCGCATTCCCGGCGCCACCATGGCCGAGCTCGAGAAGCACGCCATCTTGGCCACGCTCGAGGCCGTCAATGGCTCGACCAGCAAGGCCGCCGAGATGCTCGACATCAGCGCCCGCACCATTCAATACCGCCTGCACGAGTACGGCGCCGCCGCGGCCGGTCGCGGCAAGGGCTGAGGCGACTCCTGAAGCTGGTCGCCGCGTAGCGGTCAAGAGCGCGTCCCTGGTCTGAGAACGCCCGCGTGCCCGTAAACGTGCCCGTGCCCGTGCCCGACGATCCGTATGGAATCGTCGCCCGCTAGGGGTTGGTAGGCCGATGTTGGTGGCGCGGGCAGGGCCCGCGCGCGTCGCGGGTAGCTACCCGCGCAGGCAAGGCCTACCCAAAACGCGAAGCCTCGAGCGGCTTTTTCGGGCACGGGCACGGGCACGTTTACGGGGGGAGCGAGAATTCAATCCTCGCGGTCGGGCGGCACCAGCACGAGCGGGATGCGCGAGTGTTGCACCAGCT
>Ga0307516_10006477_pt1 | contig 13711 bp, 11 predicted proteins | sample 19_EM_MG_FD_203310 | JGI IMG/M metagenome (GOLD analysis project Ga0307516, IMG submission 203310) | Populus trichocarpa ectomycorrhiza microbial communities from riparian zone in the Pacific Northwest, United States - 19_EM | ecosystem: Host-associated > Plants > Roots > Unclassified | place... | reverse complement strand
CCGGCCTCGCTGTGGCCGATGGAGCTGTCGGTCAGGATCTTCGGCCTGAACTCGTGGGCGATCCTGGCCCCCGAGGTACTGATGGGCGTCGGCACGGTCGCCGTCGTATACGCCTCCGTGCGCCGCCGGTTCAGCCCCGCGGCCGGTCTGATCGCGGGCGTGGTGCTCGCGTTCACCCCCGTCGCGGCGCTGATGTTCCGGTTCAACAACCCGGACGCCATGCTCGCCCTGTTGATGGCCGTGGCCTGCTACATGGTGGCCCGCGCGCTGGAGGACGGCCGGACGAAGTGGCTGGTGTGGGCCGGGGTCGCGATCGGTTTCGCGTTCCTCGCCAAGACCCTCCAGGCCTTCCTGATCCTGCCGCCGCTGGCGATCGTGTACGCGGTGTGCGCGCCGGTGAGCCTGAAGAAGCGGTTCGGCCAGCTGGCCGTCGCCACCGGGGCGCTGCTTGTGTCCGGCGGCTGGTGGGTGGCGATCGTCGAGCTGTGGCCGGCTTCCTCCCGCCCGTACATCGGCGGCTCGCAGAACAACTCCTTCCTGGAGCTGACCTTCGGCTACAACGGCTTCGGACGGCTGAACGGCGAGGAGACCGGCAGCGTCGGCGGGGGCGGCGGTGGCGGAGGCAACACCGGGCAGTGGGGCGAGACCGGCTGGGACCGGATGTTCAACTCCGAGATCGGCGGCCAGATCTCCTGGCTGCTGCCGGCCGCGCTGATCCTGCTGGTCGGCGGCCTGGTCGCGACACGACAGCTGAAGCGGACCTCGACGACCCGCGGTCTGTTCCTGGTGTGGGGCGGCTCGCTGCTGATCACCATGGTCGTCTTCAGCTACATGGCGGGGATCTTCCACCAGTACTACACGATCGCCCTCGCCCCCTACGTCGCCGCCGTGGTCGGCATGGGCGCGGGGATCCTGTGGGAGAAGCGCTCCGAGATCTGGGCGTCGCTCACCCTGGCGGCGGCGGTGGTGGCGAGCGCCGCCTGGGGCTATGTCCTCCTCAACCGCACCCCCGACTACCTGCCCTGGCTCAAGTGGCTGGTCCTCGTCGGGGGGCTGGCCGCCGCGTTCGGCCTGATCTTCGTGGCAAGGCTCGGCCGGCAGCTCGCGCTCGCCGCGGTGGGCCTGGGCATCGCGGCCTCGCTGGCCGGACCGACGGCGTACACCCTCAGCACCCTGCAGGAGGGCCACACCGGCTCCATCGTCACGGCCGGTCCGGCGGGCGCGAGCATGATGGGCGGCGGCCCTGGCGGCGGCGGCCGGGGTGGCTTCGGCGGCGGCGGGATGCCGGGCCGGCAGAACGGCAACGGCAACACGCAGGGCCGGAACCAGCAGGGCAACGGCACCACCCAGAACGGCAACGGCTTCCCGGGCGGCGGCAACGGCGGCGGTATGCCGGGCCAGAACGGAAACAGCCAGAACCAGCAGAACGGCAACGGGAACGCCCAGGGCCAGGGCCAGGGCCAGGGCCAGAACCAGCAGGGCGGCCCGTCGATGGGCGACGGCGGCGGCATGGGCGGCGGTGGCGGTGCCGGCGGCCTGCTCAACGGCGCCTCCGTCACCTCCGAGGCCAAGAAGCTGCTGGAGGCCGGCTCCGAGGACTACACCTGGGCGGCGGCGGCCATCGGCGCCCAGAACGCCGCGAGCTACCAACTCGCCACGAGTGACGCGGTGATGGCGATCGGCGGCTTCAACGGCACCGACCCGTCCCCGACCCTGGCCCAGTTCAAGACGTACGTGGAGGACGGCAGGATCCACTACTTCATCTCCTCCGGCACCGGCGGCGGCATGGGCGGCAGCAGCGACGGCACGTCCTCGCAGATCACCACCTGGGTCGAGGCCAACTTCAAGAAGGTGACGGTCGGTTCGGCCACCTTCTACGACCTGACGCAGAGGGCCTAGCAGGCAGAAGGCCTACAGGCAGATGGCCTGGCAGCAGGCGTAAGCGTCCGGCTGGGACAACAACGGCGGTGGGGCGGGGGGGGCCCGCACCCCGGGCCCACCGCCCTTTCCGTACGCCGAGGAGGAGTGCCGTACGCCGCGTTGTACGCCGTATAGGAACTGCTCTACGGTGTACAGCATGACGACTTCCCCCCAGGAGCAGGCCCCCGCTCCTTCCCTGGCCGGCGGCCATCCCCAGCGTTGGTTGATCCTCGGGGTCGTCTGTCTCGCACAGCTCACCGTGCTGCTCGACAACACCGTCCTGAACGTGGCGATCCCCTCGCTCACCCGCGAGCTGGACGCGTCCACCTCCGACATCCAGTGGATGATCAACGCGTACTCGCTGGTGCAGTCGGGTCTGCTGCTCACCGCGGGCAGCTCCGCGGACCGGTACGGCCGCAAGAAGCTGCTGGTGGCGGGGCTGGCCCTGTTCGGTGTCGGCTCGCTCGTGGCGGGTCTCGCGACCACCAGCGGTCAACTGATCGCCGCGCGTGCCGGGATGGGCGTCGGCGGGGCGCTCCTGATGACCACCACGCTCGCCGTCGTGGTCCAGATCTTCGACGACAGCGAGCGGGTGAAGGCGATCGGACTGTGGTCCACCGTCAACTCGCTCGGGTTCGCCGTCGGCCCGCTGCTCGGCGGTGTGATGCTCGACCACTTCTGGTGGGGCGCGATCTTCCTCGTCAACATCCCGGTCGCGGCCATCGGCCTGGTCGCCGTGCTCGCCCTCGTCCCCGAGTCCAGGAACCCGCGGGGCGACCACCCCGACCTGCTCGGCGCGCTGCTGTCCACGATCGGTATGACGAGCATCGTCTACGCGATCATCTCCGGGCCCGACGACGGCTGGACCTCGGCGCCCACCCTCACCTCCGCCGCGATCGGCGTCGTCGTGATGGCCGGGTTCGTGGCGTGGGAGCTGCGCATCCCGTACCCGATGCTGGACATGCACTTCTTCCGGAACCAGAGGTTCACCGGCGCCGTCGCGGGCGCGATCCTCGTCGCCTTCGGGATGGCCGGCTCGCTCTTCCTGCTCACCCAGCACCTCCAGTTCGTGCTCGGATACGGCCCGTTGGAGGCCGGTCTGCACACGGCGCCGTTCGCGCTCACCATCGTCGCGCTCAACCTCACCGGGGTGAGCGCGATGCTTCTGCCGAGGCTGGGCACGCCGCTGACCATCGCGTCCGGGATGACGTGCCTGGCGGCGGGGCTCGCGTCGATCGCGCTGCTCGGCGGGGACGGTTACGGCGGCATGCTGCTCGGGCTGATCGTCATGGGCGTCGGTGTCGCCTTCGCCATGCCGGCCATGGCCAACGCCGTGATGAGCGCGATACCGCCCCAGAAGGCGGGCGTGGGCGCGGGCGTCAACGGGACGCTGGCGGAGTTCGGGCAGGGGCTGGGAGTGGCGGTGCTCGGCGCCGTGCTGAACGCGCGGTTCGCGGCGGCGGTCTCCGTGGCGGCGGTTTCGCTGCCGGCGGCGCTTGCCGAAGCGGGGTCGGCAAAGGAGCGGCGGCAGATCACGGACGCGTTCGCCTCCGGGCTGGAGACCAGCCAGCTGGTGGGGGCGGTGGCTGTGCTGTCCGGGGGGTTGGTCGCCGCCGCGTTGTTGCGTCGGGCTGAGCGGGCAGACTCCGCATAGGGCCTGTCCCAGGGCTCGGGTGACCTGGTCGGCCGGCGGCCTGGGCCTGTCTCTGTGGCTCGGGTGGCCGAGCCGGCCGGCGGCCGCGGGGCCGTCGGGTTTGATCGCGCCCACGCGGCGGAGGCCGCACACGGGTGCGGCCCCGCGCCCCTGTGCGGCGCCTAAGCTGGCCGGCGATCGAAAGTCGAGGAAGGTGCGCCATGGCGAAAGCGGCCCAGCGGCCGGCCCGGACCAGTGTGTGGCTGGAGGGCAAGGCGCGTCGCGGCGGGCGGGGTGGCGGGCAGCCGTCCGGGCTGGACCGGGAGCGGATCACCGAGGTCACCGTGCGGCTGCTGGACGCCGAGGGGCTGGCCGGGTTCTCCATGCGCCGGCTCGCCGCCGAGCTGAACGTCACCGCGATGTCCGTCTACTGGTACGTCGACACCAAGGACGACCTCCTCGAACTCGCCCTGGACGCCGTCTTCGGCGAGCTGGACCTGCCCGACCCCGACGCCGACGAGGACTGGCGCGACCAGCTGCGCACCCTGGCCCGGGTGTACCGGGCCCTGCTGGTCCGCCACCCCTGGCTGTCGCCGCTGGTCGGCACCTACCTCAACATCGGCCCCAACAACCTGGCCTTCGTCCGGGTCCTGCAGCGTGTCATCCGTAGGACCGCCCTGCCCGTGCACGGCGTCACCGGGGCCATCTCGGCGGTCTTCCAGTTCGTATACGGCTACGGCACCATCGAGGGTCACTTCTTCGCCCGTGTCGCGGACGCCGGTATGTCGCCGGACGAGTACTTCCAGCACTCCCTGAGCACGGTGACGCGGGCCCCGGACGCCGCCGGGATCATCCAGGAGTCCACGGAGATCATGGAGGCCCGCGGCGGCGACACGGTCGTGGACATGCTGGAGCGGGACTTCGAGTTCGCGCTGGAGCTGCTGCTGGCCGGGATCGAGGCGATGGTGGAGCGGGGCTAGGGGCCCAGGGGTGGGCTAGGGGGCGTCGTTCACCCCTGCTCGCCGGAGACCAGCCGGGCCGGGAAACCGCCGGTGGCCACCGGACCCCAGCGTTCCGGCGTGATCCGGATGATCGACTTGCCCTGTTTGAGCATGGCCGCCCGGTACTCGTCCCAGTCGGGGTGCTCGCCTGCGATGTTGCGGTAGTACTCCACGAGCGGCTCGATGGAGTCCGGCGAGTCGACGACCTCGGCGGTGCCGTCGACCTGGACCCACGGCCCGTTCCAGTCGTCGCTCAGCACGATCAGGCTGACCCGCGGATCCCGCTGGGCGTTGCGGGTCTTGGCGCGCTCGGGATAGGTGGACACGACGATCCGCCCGGAGTCGTCGACCCCGCAGGTCAGCGGCGACCCCTGGGGGCCACCGTCGGACCGGCGGGTCAGCAGGATCGCGTGGTGCCGGGGCCGTACGAAGTCCAGCAACTCGTCCAGCGATACGGAGGTGTTGGTCGCGATGTTCGGTGCCATGGCGTCAGCCTAGGACCCCGGCCCCCGCGGGCCGCCCAGGACACCCACGCGCGACACCCGTCCGGCACGCCAGTTCGAAGCATCCCTGTCCGGTACTCCAGCCGGGGCGCCCCGTCCGGCGCGACGCCCGAACGCCCGCCCCGGACCACGCCCCCTACTCCTCCAGCGCCTCGTGCAGGTTGTCGAACACCGGGACGTCCCGCCGCGCCCCCGTCAGCTCCAGGACCCGGCTGGGCGCCCCGGCGGGCAGCGCCACCACCCGCACCCGCACCCGGGGCCGGAGACGCAGGCGGACCTCGTTGATGAGGCGGACGCCCTGGGAGTCCATGAAATGGGTCGAGGTGAGGTCCAGTACCAGGACCCGCAGCCGGTCGGCCCGGGTGTCCACGGCGGACATGACCCGGCGCAGCAGGCCCGCGGCGTTGGAGAGGTCTATCTCGGGCGGGAGAACGAGCAGCGTTGTGGAGCCGGGCAGATCACGTTGATCACGCAGCTCGCACCGATTCGGGATGAAGGTCACAGTGCTCACCTGGCAGACGTTCGTCCGTATTCCGGGGGAGGCCACTTCCTGACCTTGTCGTCCCCCCATTCCACCACGCCGGCCATCGCGTCCGAAAGTGGCCGCGGCCTCCGTCGGCTGAACGTCACTTCGACGCAACCAAGCAGCTAAAGTGCTATCTATCCTGTGCTCGCAGTCAGGAATGTGCTGCGGAGCTCTCCTGCGCACGTCCTTTGGGCCGTGCATGCCGAAGAGGTTCGTGGTGGCTGCGTCCGAGTTTCCTGATTCGCCCCTTTTTGCTGCCGATTTCGAGCTGGCAGAGGCCCTGACGGTGGCAGCTCAGCAACTGCACGACACGGTGACCCCGCACACCACCATGCGCACCGCGGTCCGGCTGGCCGTGCACCTGCTGCCCGGCGCCGACCACGCCGGCATCTCCGTGATCGAGCGCACCCAGCACCGCCGTACGGTCGCCTGGACCGACGAGGTGGTGCGCTCCGCCGAGGCCGGGCACACCGGACGCGAGCAGGCGCCGTACTGGGAGAACCTGTGGACCGCGCCGGTCGTACAGATGGAGGACAGCGAGGCCGAGGACAGCGGGGCCGTCCTGTCCGAGCTGGGCCTGCGCTCGGCGCTGTCGCTGCGGCTGCGCGCCGACCGCCGCCGGCTGACCGTCCTCACGGCCTACTCCCGCAAGCCGCGCGCCTTCGACGAGGCCGCCACCCGGATCGGCCGGCTGTTCACCGCGCACGTCAGTCTCGCCCTCGACTCGGCCACCGTACGTGAGCAGTTGACGGAGGCCATGCGCACCCGGGATCTGATCGGGCAGGCCACCGGCATCCTCATGGAACGGATGGACATGGACGCGGCGGAGGCGTTCGATTCCCTGGTCAAGGCCTCGCAGCGGGAGAACATCAAGCTGCGCGACCTGGCCCGGCGCATCGTGGATGCGAAGAACGCCACATGACGGGCCTGGCGACCGCGGGGCGTTAACGGGCATCGACGGGATATCCGTACGTACATGAGCCCCGAGACGTCCGACACGCTGGAAATGGCCATCGTGCGCAGCAGTGGTCTCGACACGCTGTTGCGTGACCTGACCGATCGCGCCGTGGAGGCGGTGCCCGGTGCGGCCGCGTGCAGCATCACGGTGCGCCGTGCCGACCGGCTGCTGACCCTGGCCGGCAGCCATGGCCTGCCCAGTGGCCTCGACCAGCGCCAGTACGAGAACGGCTCGGGGCCCTGCGTGCGGGCCGCCGAGACGAGCGGCGAGCAGTACGCCCCCGACCTGGAGGCGGAGACCCGCTGGCCCGGGTACACGTCGTACGCGCTCTCCGTCGGCGTGCGCTGTGTGCTGGCGATTCCGATCGCGGTGGACGGCGAGAGAGACGCCGCCCTCAACCTCTACGGCGTCGAAACCGGGTCGCTGGGCCCGGGACGGGACGCGGCCAGGGCCTTCGCCGCCCGGGTGGGCGACGCGATCAACGTCGCCCTGCGGGTCGAGCGCCGCCAGGAGTCGGCCACCGATGTGCGCGCCGCGCTGCTCTCCCGCAGCGTCATCGACCAGGCCATCGGCATCCTCATGGCGCGGGAGCGGATCGACGCCCGGATCGCCCTGGATCGCCTGCGCCGGGTCTCGCAGAACCACAACGTCAAACTCCGGGACCTGTGCACCGACCTGGTGGCACGGGCGAGCAGCGGCGACGGGCGCGGGCCCGGCCGGAACTGAGTTCCCCGAAACGGGACTTGGGGACGTGCCCCGATCGCGGCCGAGCAGCGTCCGGTTCGTATTCGTACGGACGGCTGCGGGGCCGGGTCCGCAGCGCCTACCGTGGCCCGCATGAGCGCGGAAGACCTCAGCCCCGAGGACCAGTGGCCGCTGCCGCCCGCCTGGATGTGGGACTGCGCCGAGTGCGTCCGCCGCTACGAGGCGATGAAGCACGTGCAGGCCGTCATCACCGGGCTCACCGCGGAGGATCCCGGCGTCGACTGGGACGTCACCGACAGCATCGTCGGCACGCAGGTCAGCCTGAGCCGTCATCTGGCCGAGGCGCACCGCGCGTCACTGCCCGACTGGGATCCCTCCTGCACGACCTGCGCCGGCCACCGCGACTCCCTCGCCGGGGCGGCGGAGTCCCCCGAACTGCTCCCGGGCGCGGTCATGGTGGCCGAGGAACACCGCGCCCGCCATCTGTTCGCCCCGCCGCGAGTGGCCGGGCTGATGTAGACCGTGCCGGGCACGACGGCCGCCGCGACCCGTGCCTGAGCCGCGCCTCAAAACTCGGCCCGTGACCCGTGCCTGAGCCGCGGTTCGATACTCAGCCCCCGTCCCGTGCCTGAGCCCGCACCTCAAGAAGGCTCAGCCACGCCTCAAAGCTCAGCCCACGCCTCAAAGTCCAACCTGCGCCTCAAAGCCCAGTCCACGCCTCAAAGCCCAACCCGCCGCGCCTCAGCCCTGCGGCAGCGAGTCCCCCTGGACCGCCTGTACGTCGAGCTCCACCTTCAGCGTCGTGCCGATGGCGGCGATGCCCGCCTGGACGACCTGGTTGTAGTTCATGGCGAAGTCCTCGCGACGCAGTTCCGTCGTCGCCCGGAACGCCGCCCGGGTGCCGCCCCAGGGATCGGATCCGGTGCCGAGGTAGGCGAGGTCCAGGTCGACCGGTCGGGCGACGCCGTGCAGGGTCAGCTCCCCGTGCACGGTCCAGCGGTCCGGACCGGCCACCGTCAGTCCGGTCGAGTGGTACGTGATCTCCGGGAACCGCTCGACGTCCAGGAAGTCCGCCGACCTCAGGTGGGTGTCGCGCATACCGTTGCCGGTGTCGATGGACGCCGCCCGGATGACCGCCTCCACACGGGACTTGGCCACGTGGTCCGGGGCGACCTCGATCGAGGCCGTGAACTCCGTGAACCGTCCGTGCACGCTGGAGATCCCCAGGTGCTGGGCGACGGCGGCCACACCGGAGTGCGCCGGGTCGACGGTCCACGGCCCCGGCGGCGGCAGCTCGGTCCCGCCCTGCCGGGCCAGCGTCACCGTGCCGACCTCGGCCCGGCCGCTCGCCGTGACCAGGGCGCTCGCGGCGGCGGGCGCGTACCCGACGGCCGTGACGATGACGGTGTACGCGCCCGGCGCCAGCGCGGTCGTGTCCCGTACGGCGCCCTCGGCGTCGGCCTCGGCACGCAGCATCTGCGAGCCGGCCATGTCGGTCACCGTGACGACCGCGTGCGACACGGCCCATCCGTCCCTCGTACGGATCCTCGCGGTCAGTCCCATCCCGGTTCTCCCTGAAAAAGCACTACAAACTGGTCATGAACGAGACCGGCCCGCGCCGGGCACGCTCCGAGCGGAGGCGTGCCCGACCCGGGCCGGGTGCGAACTACTCGCCGGGGTGGGCGAGTTCGATGTCGTGGCCGTCGACGCCCTGGCCGTGGACGGTCAGCGCGGTCGCGACCGGGGCGTAGCCGGTCGCGATCACCGTGTACTCGCCCCCGTCCAGATCGGTGAACGCGTACGCCCCGTCGATGCCGGTGGTGGCGGTGGCGACGACGTTGCCTGCCGCGTCGACCAGCGTCACCCGGGCATCCGCCAGCGGACCGTGCGGCGCCCGCACCACACCCTGCAGCTGCGCCCCCGCGTCCAGATCCACCTCGACCCGGGTCACCCCGGTGCCGCCGACCTCGACCGGCAGGGCACGCGGCCGGTATCCGGCGGCGTTCACGGCCACCGTCACGGCGCCGGGCACCAGTTCCGCGAACGAGAACTCACCCTGCTCACCGCTGACGGCGGTGGCCAGCAGGTCCCCGCGGACGTCGGTGACGATGACCATCGCGTCCTTGACCGGGCCGCCGGTGTGGGCGGCCCGCACCAGCCCGCTCAGGCCACTGGTACCGCTCAGCAGAATGTCGTAGGCCACCGGCTCGCCGCCCACCACGACGGTGGACGCCTGCGGCTGGAAGCCGTCCGCGGAGGCGATCAGCACATACGAGCCCGTGCCCGGAGCGTCCAGCCCGTAGGAGCCGTCCGGCTGCGCGACCGCGCGGCCCAGCTGCCGGCCCGCCAGCGAGATCAGCGTCACCGCCGCACCCGCCACCGGGACACCCTCCGCGCCCCGCACGAAACCACCGACCGGCACCCCGGCCGAACCCTCGGGACGGGCGATCGTGGCCACCGCCGCGAGCCGCCGCGTACCCTCGTGACCGGTCTCGGTCTCGGTATCGGTCTCGGTCGTGGAGTCGGCGACGGCCCAGCTCGGGACGTGCGCCCCGGCGGAATCCCCGGCCTCGGCCGGCGTCTGCACCCCGGCGGAAGCGGCGGGAGCCGCAGCGGCCTGGGCCGCCTGGGCCGGGGTCTCCTCCGAGGCCGTCTGCTCGAGTGCGCCCTTCGTCCGCAACGGGACCTCCTTGATGAACAGCGTGATGAGGAAGGCGAGCAGGCCCAGGGCCGACGCGATCAGGAAGACGTCGGCGATCCCGTGGCCGTACGCGCTCTCCATGACCGTGCGCAGCGGCGCGGGCAGCTTGTCCATGTCGGGGATGGCGCCGCTGGAGCTCGAACCGGACGCCAGGGAGGCGTACTTGGGGCCGAGGCCGGCGATGCCGTCCTGGGCGTAGCCGGTGATGCGGTGGGCCATGACGGCGCCCAGCGCGGAGACGCCGACCGCGCCGCCGAGGGAACGGAAGAACGTGACCGTGGAGCTGGCCGAGCCGAGGTCGGCGGGGGCCACCTGGTTCTGCGTGGACAGCACCAGGTTCTGCATCATCATGCCGATGCCGAGGCCCAGCAGGGCCATGAAGATCGCCATCTTCCAGTAGTCCGTGTCGTACCGGACGGTGCCCAGCAGACCCAGACCCGCCGTCAGCAGCACGCCACCGCCGACCAGCCAGACCTTCCACCTGCCGGTCCGGGTGATGAACTGCCCGGAGACGGTCGAGGAGATGAACAGACCGCCGATCATCGGGATCGTCATGACACCCGACATGGTCGGCGACTTGTCCCGGGCCAGCTGGAAGAACTGGCTGAAGAAGACGGTGCCGGTGAACATCGCGACGCCCACGAAGAGCGAGGCCAGTGAGGACAGGGTGATGGTGCGGTTGCGGAACAGCCGCAGCGGGATGATCGGCTCGCTCGCCTTGGACTCCACGAGCACGAACAGCAGGCCGAGCACGATCGAGCCGCCGACCATCGCGTACGTCTGCCACGAGATCCAGTCGTACTTGTCACCGGCGAAGGTGACCCACAGCAGCAGCACGGAGACCGCGGCGGAGATGAAGAACGCGCCGCCCCAGTCGACCTTCACGTCCCGCTTCACGACGGGCAGGTGCAGGGTCTTCTGCAGCACGATCAGCGCGATGACCGCGAACGGCACACCGACGTAGAAGCACCAGCGCCAGCCGAGCCACGACGTGTCGGTGATGACACCGCCGAGCAGCGGACCGCCGACGGTGGCGATGGCGAAGGTCGCGCCGAGGTAGCCGGAGTAGCGCCCGCGCTCACGCGGGGAGATCATCGCGGCCATCACGATCTGCGCGAGGGCGGAGAGACCGCCGACGCCGATGCCCTGGGCGACACGACAGGCGATGAGCATCCCCGGGTTCTGCGACAGACCGGCGGCCGCGGATCCCAACACGTAGATGACGAGCGCTATCTGGACGAGCGCCTTCTTGCTGTACAGGTCGGAGAGCTTGCCCCACAGCGGCGTGGTCGCCGTCATGGCGAGCAGGGAGGCGGTGACGACCCAGGTGTAGGCGGACTGGCCGCCGCCGAGGTCGCCGATGATCTCGGGAAGCGCGTTGGTGACGATCGTGGACGACAGGATCGCCACGAACATCCCGAGCAGCAGCCCGGAGAGCGCCTCCATGATCTGCCGGTGCGTCATCGGAGCGCCGTGGGAGGCCCCTCCTCCGTTGTCGGCGTGGGCCCGCACACCGGCTGGTGTGGTCGTTGCCATGAGCTTCCTTCTCTTACGTGGTGATCGCGGGTGTACGGGGGGACCGGTCCGTGGACCGTTCGAGCACGGGCGCGGTGGGCGGCCGGGGTTCCGGGTGCGCCATACGGCAGTCGTCGAAACTCGACCTGAGCCGCGCCATGAGATGGGTGAGCTGTCCGACCTCGTCGTCACTCCAGTCGCTCAGCCGTTCGGCGAGCAGCCGGCAGCTCCGTCGTGACAACTCGTCCAGCAGGTCCCGGCCCGTGGGTGTGAGGCGCAGGATGCGTGAGCGCTTGTCCGCCGGATCGGGGGAGCGCACGATCCAGCCCCGGTCGGCGACATGGGCCACATGCCGGCTGGTCACCGACATGTCCACGGCCAACAACTCGGCGAGCTTGCTTATGCGCATGTCCCCGTGGCGGCCGAGGAGAGTCAGCACGGCGGCGGAGCCGCTGGGACAGTCGGACGGCAGGATGCGTCCCAACTCCCTGCGTACGGCGCCGAAGGCACTGAACTGACGGATCAGCTCCTCGTACTGCGCCTGCCCGGCCATCACACCTCCCATGTTCGTTGCTTAGGGCAACCATAGAAGCTGTTGGTTGCTACAGGCAAATAGAGTGCGGGGCCCGGCATCCAAAAACTTGGCAAAGACATGTATTGCGAACGTAAACGTGCAGGTAAGGGGGTGTTGTGAGGGCTCACGGTCTCCACTTGGGCCTCACCCCCCGGATTCGCTAGGGTCTCGGGGCATGGCTAACACCCAGGGCCCCCAGGGCAACAACGACCCGGCCGGCAACACCCAGATGTTCCGCGCGTTCGTCGACGAGGCCCCTCAGGGGCACCGGCCGCAGGCCGCCGCCTCCAGCGGTCCCCGCCTCGGCCTGATCATCGGTGTGATCGTCGCGGTGGCGGTCGTCGCCGCCGTGGCCTGGCTCGCGCTGAAGTAACCACGTCCACCGTTCGGTCGCGTCGCGCACCGCGATCGGTGCGGGCGGTTCCGCCGCGGACTCGACGTCGCCCAGTCGACACCGAGTGCGCCGATGACCTCTGCGCCGAAGGCCACGGTTCCCGAACGCACCGCGGACCCACGGGTGTTGTGGAAGGAGAGCGTGACGGGGGTTCCTGAGCGCTCCCCGAAGTGCCGCTCCCGGCGGGTGCGTTGTGCGTGTCCCCGGCGGTACTCGGAGCCGTACTCGCGGACGGCGGCTCGTCGAGCGGCACCAGCCGCACTCCCCTCGTCGGCGACACCGCCGTACCCGAGGGCCGGGCCGTCCGCCGCGCCTGTCGCCAGGTAACCGGCACCGCCTCCGTCGCCTTCGCCTCCGCGCGGCCAGGATCCGCCGAGACGGACGACGGCCGCCGAAGCGCCGGTCAAGGCGCCCCGACGGCCATACGTCCACGTCGCTCGAAGCATCGCGCCCTGGTGGCTGGCGCTCCGCCAAACAGGAACCCCGGGGCTCCGTCGGCCCGCTCGGGCCGGCTCCTGCTCCGGGGGTACCTGTCTCTTCTTCTGTCTCCTGGGGAGCCTCAGTCCGAGATGAGGCCTTCCCGCAGCTGCGAGAGGGTCCGCGTCAGCAGCCGGGAGACGTGCATCTGGGAGATGCCGACCTCCTCGCCGATCTGCGACTGGGTCATGTTCGCGAAGAAACGCAGCATGATGATCTGCCGCTCGCGAGGCGGGAGCTTGGCCAGCAGGGGCTTCAGGGACTCGCGGTACTCCACGCCCTCCAGTGCGGTGTCCTCGTAGCCGAGGCGGTCCGCGAGGGAGCCCTCGCCGCCGTCGTCCTCCGGGGCCGGGGAGTCCAGCGAGGAGGCGGTGTACGCGTTGCCGACCGCGAGGCCGTCGACGACGTCCTCCTCCGACACCCCGAGCACCGCGGCGAGTTCGGCCACCGTGGGCGAACGGTCCAGCTTCTGGGAGAGCTCGTCGCTGGCCTTGGTGAGGGCGAGCCGCAGTTCCTGGAGCCGGCGCGGGACCCGGACCGACCAGGACGTGTCCCGGAAGAACCGCTTGATCTCGCCGACCACGGTCGGCATCGCGAAGGTCGGGAACTCCACGCCCCGTTCGCAGTCGAAACGGTCGATCGCCTTGATCAGGCCGATGGTGCCGACCTGGACGATGTCCTCCATCGGCTCGTTGCGCGAGCGGAAGCGCGCGGCCGCGTAGCGGACCAGCGGGAGGTTGAGCTCGATGAGAGTGTCCCGGACGTACGCGCGCTCGGGGCTGTTCTCGTCCAGTGCGGCGAGCC
>Ga0307516_10006476_pt1 | contig 13712 bp, 14 predicted proteins | sample 19_EM_MG_FD_203310 | JGI IMG/M metagenome (GOLD analysis project Ga0307516, IMG submission 203310) | Populus trichocarpa ectomycorrhiza microbial communities from riparian zone in the Pacific Northwest, United States - 19_EM | ecosystem: Host-associated > Plants > Roots > Unclassified | place... | reverse complement strand
AATGGGTCCCGGCTCTGCGGAGCAGCGCGAAGGGCGCTGCACCGCGTCCGGGACACGAAAGCGTTCGATTCCCCTTGACGCCCTAAACCGCGGTGGTGAACTGATCTTGCTGCTCTGTGGCGGAGACAAGGGCAGTCAGCAGCGCGATATCGAGGCTGCGAAGAAGTTGGCGCGAGAGGAAGATTGAGCCATGCCAAAGACCAGGGTATTTGACGCCGCGGAATATCTCGACAGTCCGGAGATGGTCGCCGAGTACCTGACCGAAGCTCTCGAAACCGACGATGAGGTGTTTATCGCGAAGGCGATCGGCACCATCGCGCATGCGCGAGGAATGGGCGCCGTCGCAGACAGCGCCGGCGTCTCACGGGAAAATCTCTATCGCGCCCTCAGTGGCAACACCCGGCCGGAATTCGAGACAATCCGCAAGGTGTTGGGAGCGCTCGGCGTGCAACTGGTGGCGAAGCCGCGAGCGGCCTGATGCGCAAGCCCATCGCCTTTGTGGCGATACGGCTGAACCTCGCTCCAGCTCGTAGGATGGGTTGAGCCCTTGCGAAACCCATCGCATGTCGCGATTGCTTCGATGGGTTTCGCTTTCCCCTTCCGCCTTCGCCCTCTAGGCTACGGCGGACGGGTCGCCAGGTCGAGCCTCGGCGGACGCTGTCGCTCAACCCATCCTACGACCTACCGCGTCGCCTCGCGCGCAAACGGAATCTTGCGATTCGGGTGCGACAAAACAACCCGACGGGCAAATCACTTCTTTTTTTCGGAAATCACGTCAAGCCCAAGAATTAAAAATATTTCGCTTTTCCCGAAGGACAAATCAGGGCATATCTATCGCCATCCCGTCCCGACAAGAGGGGCGTGTCATGATCGTTCGCGAACGTGGGACGGGTTGCGGTGGACGCTGGTAGTGCTGAAAACGAACGGTACGAGAGCGTACGGTGAAGTCGTGTGGTCCTGACGCCCCGGTGCTGGCGTCAAGTTCTTGAGAAGCAAGCTTCTCAGGGATGATGGTGGCAAGAAAGCCGGTCACCAGGGAGAGCTCGTTATAAGCCGTAAAGCCATTGCGCAGGGAATGTCGGATGTTCTCCGCTGCCCTGTATGCTCATGCGCGCACTTTTCGTGCACACTTGCGCATGAGACCTCGGGTGCAGCGCGCATCCGGCATTCCCTGCGCCCTCTGACTTCTGAGGGCGTGAAGTTTCCAGCAAAGCTCGGGCGCATCGCGTCGCGAGATCGCGAAAGCATGTTTGCCGTTATTGCGACCCGTTGGCTTGCAATGACGGTTTTGGATGCTCGGGCGACCCAGTATTCCAGAGTCGTCAGTGATAGAACCGAAAAAGCTGCGGCGTACTGGATCCCCGCATGCGCTGAGTGGATGGAACTGACGCTGCATTTTTTGCAGTGCAACAAAATCAGAAAAACAGCCCCTGCTAACGGGCAATGGCGTTTCGGCCGGCTTCTCTGTAATGGTGCGGCCGGCATACAAGCTTCGGGACCGAACTGTTCGGTTCCCAAGAAAAATACGCGGGAGGAAACATGCATAGATTGATTTTGGCTGTGGCTTCGATCGCAGCTCTGACGCTGGCCGGTCCGGCCGCGGCGCAGGCGCCGATCGTCATCAAGTTCAGCCATGTGGTTGCTTCCGACACGCCGAAGGGCAAGGCGGCCGACAAGTTCAAGGAGCTGGCCGAGAAATACACCGCAGGCAAGGTCAAGGTCGAAATCTATCCGAACTCGACGCTCTACAAAGACAAGGAAGAGCTCGAAGCGCTGCAGCTCGGCGCGGTGCAGATGCTGGCGCCGTCGAATTCCAAGTTCGGGCCGATCGGCGTCAAAGAGTTCGAGGTGTTCGATCTCCCCTACATCCTCCCCGACCTGAAAACGCTGCGCAAGGTCACCGACGGCCCGCTGGGCGCCCGGCTGCTCAAGCTGCTCGATTCCAAGGGCATGAGCGGTCTGGCCTACTGGGACAACGGCTTCAAGCAGATGACGGCCAACAAGAAGCTGCTCGGGCCTGCCGATTACAAGGGCGTCAAGTTCCGTATCCAGTCCTCGAAGGTACTTGAAGCGCAGTTCCGTGCGCTCGGCTCGATCCCGCAGGTGATGGCGTTCGGCGAAGTCTACCAGGCGCTACAGACCGGCGTAGTCGACGGCCAGGAGAACACCTGGTCCAACATCTACACCCAGAAAATGAACGAGGTGCAGAAATTCGCCACCGTCACCAACCATGGCTACATCGGCTACGTCGTGGTCGTGAACAAGAAGTTCTGGGACGGTCTGCCGGCCGATATCAGAGGTGAACTCGACAAGGCGATGAAGGAAGCCACCGCTTTCGGCAACGGCCAGTCGGCCAAGGAAAACGAGGACGCGCTCGCCGATATCAAGAAGGCCGGCAAGACCGAAATCATCACGCTGACGCCGGAGCAGGACGCCGCGATGCGCAAGGCGGTGGAGCCGGTTTACAAGGACGTCGCGGGCCGCGTCGGTCAGCCCTTGATCGACGAATTCCTCAAGGAGACCGGAGCGGCGGGCCACTAACACGACGTCATTCTCCGTCATGGCCGGGCTTGTCCCGGCCATCCACGTCCTTCTTGCTATGGGGTAGTGAAGAACGTGGATGCCCGGCACCGCAGACAAGTTTACGCAGTCTGCGACTGCTATGGCCGGGCATGACGCACTTCGATATTGGGGGAAAGTCATTGCTACGTATCCTTGATCGGCTCGAGGAAATCCTGATCAGCTCGCTGATGGGGGCCGCGACGCTGCTGATTTTCGTTTCCGTCGTGCACCGCTTCGGCACCGGCGTGTCGTTTCTCTACCCCTATTTCATCCAGATCCACATCGCCTGGGCCCAGGAGCTGTGCATCTACATGTTCATCTGGATGGCGAAGTTCGGCGCCGCCTATGGCGTACGCGTCGGCATCCATGTCGGTGTCGACGTGCTGATCAATCGCCTCAACGACCGCTGGCGGAAGGCAACGATCTTGTTCGGCCTGCTCGGCGGCGCGGCGTTCACAGCCATCGTCGGCACCATGGGCGCGAAATTCGTCATCGAATTGATGTCGACCGACCAGACCTCGCCCGATCTCGAAATTCCGAGCTGGATCGTCTACGCCTGCATTCCGCTCGGCTCCTATCTGATGTCGTTCCGCTTCCTCCAGGTGGTGTGGACCTATTGGCGGACCGATGAACTGCCGCATCATGATGCGACGCATGTCGATGGCGTCGTCGTCGACCCGAAAGCGCCGATCGCGCTGGGAGAAGCATGATGAGCGCGGCCCTTATCTTCGGACTGCTGTTCGCCCTGATGCTGACGGGCATGCCGATCTCGATTTCGCTCGGCCTCACCGTGCTGACCTTCCTGTTCACGATGACGGAAGTGCCGATCGAAAGCGTCGGCCTGAAACTGTTTTCCGGTCTCGATAATTTCGGGATCATGGCGATCCCGTTCTTCATCCTGGCCGGCACCTTCCTCACCCGCGGCGGCGTGGCGCGGCGGATGATCGCGTTCACGACCTCGCTGGTCGGTCATTTGCCGGGTGGACTCGGCCTCGCCGGTGTCGCGGCGTGCGCGATGTTCGCGGCGATTTCGGGGTCGAGCGTCGCGACCGTGGTCGCGATCGGTTCGATCATGATGCCGGCGATGGTCGAGCACGGTTATCCGCGCCGCTTCGGTGTCGGCGTGATTTCGACCTCGGGCGCGCTCGGCATCCTGGTGCCGCCTTCGATCATCCTGGTGCTGTACGGCGTATCTACCAACACCTCGATCGGCGCGCTGTTCATGGCCGGCATCGTGCCGGGCATTATCCTGGCGCTGATGCTGGCGGCGGTGACGTTCGTCGTCGCCTTGCGCAACGGCTATCCGAAGATGCAGAAGGCCACGCTGTTCCAGCAATGGACCGCGTTCCGCGAAAGCCTGTGGGGCCTGTTGCTGATCGGTATCGTGCTCGGCGGCATCTATGGCGGCATCTTCACGCCGACCGAAGCCGCTGCGGTGGCCGCGGTGTATGCCTTCTTCATCACGGTGTTCGTCTACAAGGAACTCAAGCTCACCGAAGTGCCGAAGGTGCTGCTACAGGCGGCGAGCATGAGTTCGATGCTGCTATACATCATCACCAACGCGGTGCTGTTCTCGTTCCTGATGACACATGAGCAGATTCCGCAGGAGATGGCGGCCTGGATCATCGACAAGAATTTCTCGATCTGGATGTTCCTGCTGGTGGTCAACATCATCCTGCTGCTCGCCGGCAATGTGATGGATCCGTCGTCGATTCTCTTGATCATGGCGCCGATCCTGTTTCCGCTGGCGACCAAGCTCGGCGTGCATCCGGTTCATCTCGGCGTGCTGATGATCGTGAACACCGAAGTAGGCTTGTGCCATCCGCCGGTCGGGCTCAACCTCTACATCGCCTCCAGCATCGCCAAGATGGGAATCAGCGAGATCACCATTGCGGTGCTGCCGTGGTTGTGCGCGATGCTGGTGTTCCTCGGGCTGATCACCTACGTGCCGGAAATATCGCTGTGGCTGCCGCGCCTGCTCGGCATGATCTCATGAACAGGTGTGCATTGCGGTGGATCAAATCCGGTCACATTACATCTTGGTAAGAGAGGGTACTCTTTCCTATCGTTAAGTTGATTGCCGGCGAAGCTAAGCCCATCTTCAGGCAACCTTTATTGGAGGCTAGCCATGAGAAAGTTCACCATCGCCGCCGTTGCGGTGCTTGCGATCGCCGGTTCGACCGCGGTCTATGCCCAGCACCGCCATTGGTCCTTCAACCACATGCGGATGAACCCGGAAGACCGCGCGGCGTTCGCCGATGCTCGGATCGCCGCGGTCCATGCCGGCCTCAAGCTCTCTGTCGACCAGGAAAAGCTGTGGCCGCCGGTCGAAGCCGCGGTGCGGGAATTTGCAAAACTGCGGATCGATCGCGCCAATGCGCGGATGAACGCGGCCCCGGGCGATGCCAGCCAGCAGCAGCCGGACGATCCGGTGGCGCGCTTGCGTGAGCGTGCTGACAACATGGCGACCTCGGCAGCCGCCATGAAGAAGATCGCCGATGCGGCCGATCCGCTCTACAAGACGCTCGATGACGGCCAGAAGCGCCGCCTGGCAGTGCTGACCCACATGGAGCACCGGTTCGGCAGCGGCGAGGGCTGGCGGCACCGCGGCGGCATGGGTGGCATGGGCATGGGCGGCATGGACCGCGATCGGGACGGTGGTGGCCGGGATCGCAGCTTCGACCGCAACCGCTATGACCGCGACGGCGGGCCGGACCATGGGGGTCCTGAGCGGCTCTGAGCACCCATTCTCCGGGACTTTCCCAAACTTCGGCAGAAGCCGCTGGAATCCGGCGGCTTTTTGCCCTTCCGGAGCTGCGCCAAAGGCCGGGAAAACTCCCCCCTGTTTGCTGGACATCGCCGAATCGCTTTGCTAAACGACGCCCTCTTGCGAAGGGCTTTTCCGGACCCAGTTCCGGGCGCATAGCTCAGTTGGTAGAGCAGATGACTCTTAATCATCGGGTCCCAGGTTCGAGCCCTGGTGCGCCCACCAGTCCTTTCAAGAACTTACGGACAATTCGGGACTAGGTGATTTTCGCTGTGGCACCGATTTGGCACCGCCAAAAATTATCCCGCTTTTCTTCGACCTGTTGACCGTTCAGGTTTGGCCGCTTTCTTGGCTGCGGGCTTCTTTCCTTCGATCGGCAGCAGCATCTCCTTCTGACCGGCAGAGGCCTTCCTGGGCTTCTTGCCCGTCGTTGCGGCCTCGCCAGCGATACTCTTTTTCAATGCGTCCATGAGGTCCACAACGTTCTCGCCGCGGGGTCTGGGCTTCGGTCCGACCGTTTTGCCGTTGCGCTTGGCATTGATGAGTTCGGCCAAAGCCGCTTCGTAGTGATCCTCAAACTTCTCCGGATCGAACGTAGAGGCCTTTTGGGTGACGATGTGCTTCGCCAGATCGAGCATGTCCTTCGTAACTTTCATGTCCTGGATCTCGTCGAAGTATTCCTTCTCGTCCCGGACTTCGTAGGGGTAGCGTAGGAGCGTGCCCATCAGACCCTTCTCCAAGGGCTCTAAGGCGATGATGTGCTCCCGGTTGGTAAGGACCACGCGGCCGATCGCGACCATATCCATACTGCGGATGGTCTCGCGGATGACCGCGTAAGCGTCGTGCCCAACTTTCCCGTCAGGCGTCAGATAGTAGGGGCGGATGAGGTAGCGGGGATCTATATCACTCTTCGGCACAAATTCGTCGATGTCGATCGTGCGTGTGGATTCCAGGGCGACGTTCTCCAGCTCGTCCTTCGACACTTCGATGTAGGTGTCGGTATCGACCTTGTAGCCCTTCATGATGTCTTCGTTAGAAACTTCCTCGCCCGTGTCCGCGTCCACCTTCGCATACTTGATGCGGTGGCCGGTCTTACGGTTGATCTGGTTGAAGCTGATCTTCTCGGAATCGGAAGTGGCCGGATACAAAGCGACCGGGCAGGTAACAAGCGAAAGGCGCAAAAAGCCTTTCCAGTTGGCGCGGGGGGCCATGAAATACTCCAAACTCAACAAGGAAACTTCGGATTCAAGACGAACGAGCACCGTTGGTTCCGACAATCAGTTGCGTGTTTTTTTGCTGGCGGCACACCATTCCTAGCGGCTTGCCAAAGAGAACGTTTAGTGAACAAATGCCCGGACAATGCTGGGGTTTAGGATGGAACTGGACCATATCCGATCGGAAATTGAGCACATGCGGACCCAAGTTGGCCGCCAACGCGGTGAAATCCGCCAGCTCCATCGTGCAGGGATATCTACAGCTTCGGCCGAAGCCCTCCTGGAGCGCATGCAAAACAAGATCGATGAACTGTGCATCGAACGGGACAAGCTGAAGCGCAATCTGCCAGCGGCTTCTAAGGGGAAAGTTTTGGGCGGGCGCCAATGGTGAATGAACCGTTCAAGTATTTCCAAGACGACACCAACCCTCCACCATGGATCAAGTCGTTGGCGGAAGTCCGGCGCTTAGCGGCGCGGGAAGGCTGGTGCTACCAACACGTCCAGGCAATCATTGTCTCGATCGACCAGTACGCGGAAAAGGCTCTCGGCAATCGCGACTATTTCCTGAACAAGCCGTACAGCATCGGTGGCCGGAAGGATTCGATACCCTGATCCGCATTCACTTGCCGCAAACTCACTAGGCGGCTTGTGCGGGGTCTTCCTTTAAGTCGCCCCGCGCGACGATTTTCAACGCGTCGTCTGGCAACGGCCGCTGAAGAGCTTTCGCCTCGTCCCACGGTGCGCGCATCCAAACGTCGCGATCTTCCTCGGTCGTCAGGATCACCGGCATTGCTTTCGGGTGGATTGGTTCGACGACTGCGTTTGGCGTTGTTGTCAGGAAGCCATAGACATCATGGGGACCGGGAATGGGCTTCGATTTCGTCCCGCGGTCACCTCTGTATTCGGTCCAGATGCCGGCGAAAACAAAGAGCGGCCGGTCATCATTGAGCGCGAACCAAACAATGTCTTTCTTGCCCGTCGCGGGATTCTTCTCCGGCGCATATTCTGCAAAGCTGTTTGCCGGGACCAAGCAGCGGGCTTCCGGTTTGAGGGAAGCGCGCCAGTGCGGGGAAGAGGTATTCCGAATGTTAGTCACCGGGGGACCGCCAAACTTGGGCGGCGGAGGCATGCCCCAGCGCATCATGGTCAACTCGCGTTCGGCGCCTGCGTTGCGTACCACGGGAGCCGGGTAGTCCGGGAAAACTCCTGGCATTGGCGGCAGGTTGCCGACGTACCGGTTTATCACGCGAAAGAGGGCGATGATGGCGGCTTGGTTCGTGGTGATTGAATAGAGATTGCACATGGTTCAATTGGCCAACCGGCTAGAGACCTTGAGGCAAGTAGGCGGAAATTGTTCCGTCGGAAGGACCAAATTTCCAGAAGGCAGCGGCGCGATGGTACCCATCGATCAGGACACGATGTTGGTAAGAGCGGCCGATCGTTATTGGATCGATCGGCAATTTATAATCCGCAGGATCAATGTTGACTGTGCGCGCATCTCCCACTTCATTCGTCGTGGTCGCGATGTAGTGCTCAAAGGGATGGAAGCTCCCTTGGCTGTCCTTCCAAACGTTTGGAGGTACAAAAAGTTTGCCTAGCTCGGTACGATCAAGTTCGATTAAGCCGAGCCCTTCAACTCCGGCGAGATAGGGCAACAAATTCACACGCACCAGAGAGGATTGAAACGCAAGGCTGTACTTATCGCTCTTCGTCAGATTTTCGAAAGGCACTCCATTGCGCCTTTTTTCACGAAGGGATGCTGTGTCGTGGCCGTTGTCATACGCATAGGAAAACGTGCCATCAAGGATTTCGCTGTAACCCCAGCGCGCTTGGACCTCCGCAATTGACGCTAAAATAGTCAAAAAAATCTCCTAAGCAAATAATGCAGCCTTAATTAGCTGATCGCCAAATCTCGTAAATCGTCTTGCGTCGCTCAAACGCCTCCACGCCCCCTTCCATAATGCTAACAATTTTCGCCTGGCATTCTTTTGTATCAATACTCCCAGAAGCAACGTTAATGGCATTGTCCGTAATAGAGCAGGCCGATACGGATTCAGCATCTCCAAGTACCGGAAAATTAGCGTTATGGGTTGCGAAGATAAACTGTCGTCCCGATTTTAACTTGCGCAGCAGTTTTACCACTTCCTCGTAGATCGTTTGACTATCAAGGTCGTCTTCGGGTTGGTCTATCATCAGAAGGTCGCTATCATCCTGGCTCAGCAAGAACAGCATCATCGCGGATGCGCGCTGACCGAGAGAGTGCGATTTAAGGGGCTTCCCGTGATAAGTTACATCATAGCTGTTAGGAACCTGGAAGCCGAGCAAATCAAAAAGATTTTCGGAGAAGCGCTCACGAAATATATCACCCTTACCCTTGGTGACTTTTGCCGCTTCTTCAAGGTCCCTAAAGATCGCAGCAAAATCTGTGTATTGTTCGGAGAGCGCTTTATAGCTCTCCTTCCTTATCCCCGTGCCCTGAAAGACCTCCTCCATTTTCTGTAGGAGCTTTGCTTTGTCTCCCTTGAAGGCTGGCTCAATCTTCAATGCGCCCTGGGCTGAATTTATTTTGTTGAGCGTAATTCCGATCTGCTTGAATTCGTCGCGCCATGCATCGTCGAGAGACGTCAGCGCTTTCAAAACTGCATCTCTCCGTGCGGAGCCTTTTGACACCTTCTTTCGAAGGTCTGTTATGGCTGCGGCTAAAGATGCTTTCCTTTCGGTAAGCTTCACATAGGTATCAGGCTGAATCGAACTTGCACCTTTTTCGGTAAGCGTCTTTGCTAGCTCGCGCTCTGTCTTTGCAAATTCCTCGGCAAGGCCGGCCGCTTTCTTGGTGAGTTCTGCGTGAAGTTTAAGGAGGTCTTTTTGTGCCTTCTCGACTGATTTCAGAAGTGCTTTCCCGTCCGTCAGAGTTTTGCGGAGAGCTTCTAACTTCAAGCCATATTTTTTGAAGAAGTCGGCGTTGGATTTCGAATCCGGAACGACGAGTTCGCCGACGGCTTCTTCCGCGTCGGCAATTGATCCTTCAAGTGCGTCGTACCACTCCTGAACGGTGTCGTCGACCTTCTCGCAAAAAGCGGCGTCTCGCTTAAACTCAACCTGCTTCTCAAGCGTGTCTTTCACCCCATACTTGTCAAATTGTTCAAGCCGGAAGTTGATGTCGTTGAGCTGCTCCTGTCGCTCTTGGAGAAGGTCAGCGTCATTCTGAATCGAAATTAAAGCGTTGGTCGTTGTCTGAAGCTCGCCAACAACGTTAGAAATTCTTTGGCGCACTGATTTCAGCGTATCGCCAACCAGCTTTTCCACCAAATCATGACCAAAGTCTTTGCCGGCAGCTGAAAGATCCTTTTGGCCGAAGTACAGCGGCTTACAAACGATAGTCTCTCGTATGGAAATTCCCGGCTTGGCGGCACCATTTACGAACACGTTGGGGGAATGATTCAAAATACGATGAACCTCATATTGTTCACCGTGTTTATCAGTCGCCTCAACAACAACTTTGCCGCCGCTCTTCAAAACGTACGGAAGGAGGGCTTCTTTGTAGTCTCTATCCTGGGACTTTTCCCCGAACGGAACACCAAGTGCATACCGGATGCATTCGAGGATCGACGATTTGCCACTGCCTTGGATGCCAATGAGGCAGTTCATGTGTGGAGAGAAGGGAACACGAGTTCCGTCGAGCAACCCGCCATCGAAGCGAATGGCATTTATGTGTGAATGCTTAGCTTTCTCCGGAGATTTCGCTATTCGATATGGAAAATCCTTTAGTGCAAATTTGAGCGCATCAAAGCCGAAGTCTCCGATCTTTACGAAAGAGGACTCGCCCCGGCCGATCTCGTCTAGGTTCTTCGGATCGCTGCCCTCAACTTCAGCAGGGTAGAGCGGCCACCACATTTTTACTTTGGTGCGACACTTGGCGTTCGGTTTGTCGTGAGTGCGAACTTTTTGGAACGCAAGACAGTATTTTTGTATGAGGGGCTGCGCTGCTAACTCCTGCAGGCGTCCGCCATCAAGTTCATTCCACAATCCGCTAGCCGCTTCTACGTGAGCAAAAATGACGAAGAAGTCCCGGTTATACGTTTCGAGCATTTGCAGTGTTTGCAGGAGATTATCGTTCGTCCTTCCGTTCTCCTGCTCGAATTGCGCTTTCGCCCTTCCCGTGAAGGCATTTGTGAGAAACTGATTGATGTAATCCTGTCCGTCTCGAATCCAATCTTCGGAGAAGACAACCAACGTGTGAACACCATTGGCACCATCGTTGACGGACAACTCCACACCAGGGAAGAGCCCAATTTCTGCTTTCGATGCCTTCTTGCGCAGTGCTTTGAATTCGTCGAGGTTAAACTTATTGTGGTTCGTGATGACGCCGGCTCCTATGCCGGCTCGCTGCAGACGATCGACATAGGCAGAGACGAAATCGTTATCGGCGCCAGTATATGCAAATTCTTTATCCGCGCGTGTGTGCAGATGGAAATCAACCCGCACCCAAGCGCTGCCGTAGAGAAATGGATTTGATTGATCGGTGTTCATGCGGGTTAGTTTGAAGTGACGAAATGGGGCGACGGCAGGTTTCCCGACCCGAGGCAGTAGTCGAGGATTTGACTCTCCTAGTCGGTATCTTGAATATGTTCATATTTTGTTCTACTGTCAACCTGCGCGGGGGCTTAAGGCACGCTGCTCGTATGGCGCGCGGCAATGGGAAGGGAGGCGCCGTATGAACGACGAGTGGTTGCCCGAAACTGTACCACCCCGGAAAATGCAGATGGTTACTGTAGTTTACTGGCCGTTCTCAGAGCGATCCAAGTTAAGTGACCGTGGCTTGGTGGATTTCCGGCGGGTCTGTGAGCAGACCGGCATCCTTAATCGCGAGACCGACACGATACGATCACTGCCTAGGAAAAACTGACAATGTGGGTATTTTTAATCGCTTAGAACCGGTCGAGAGACACCCGCATGGCTCAAGAAATTCAATTCGATCTATTCGCAAGCGTCAGCCCTATTGGAAAGGACTTGGTGTCCCTCTGGCATCAGCGGGCGAGGTCCGCGGGGAGTGCGCGACATCCCGATTCGTTCGACGCGTTTACTCGACTGTGGACTGGCTTCAATAACTGGGGGATGAGGGTAACCGAAGCCGATTTCGATGCGGATATGATACGGCAGCTGGCAGACAGTCCCGCGCTAAACGCGGCCTTCGCTGAACTGTTGGCTGCCGACAATCAGGGTGTTTCGTACGCCAGAGTGTTTGCGAAATTCTGGCCCATTTTCAACGTGAAGGATCTTCGCAAGAAGGGGCTACGACATCAATTCCATGAGCTGGAACGTCCGGAATACGTGCGGAAGATGCTAGATGCGAATGTGCAGCGCGCGCCGCAGGGCAATTTCGATCGAGACAAACCAACCTGGCATGACAGCATTCGGGCGATTTATCAGGTCCGGTGCAACTTGATACACGGCGAAAAAGGGGATTCTTCAGAAGACAATCATATCGTCGAAGGTGCATACCGCGTCCTTCTCTCCTTTATCGACGGCGTTGATCTGTATAGTTGGCCGACTGCCGGGCAGGCCCAGCGGTACCTGTAGACTTCAAGCAAGAACAAACCGAATCTACGAGATGGTTGAGACTAAAATGTGCGACACCGGGGTATAGCAGCGTAACCGATATGAAGAGCCCGCCCGAGCCAGATGAGATTGAGCAGCAGATTATTGCTACGGTCTCCTCCGTCCTGCAAGAGGAGGCACTGTGGGCCGACAACCGATCCTATCTTGCTCGTGTTATAGGGAAGGGGAAATCCGGATCTGACGATTATGCAATAAATGAAGAGCTGTGGACGAAAACAATCGTGGCCCGGCTTGCGGCGCTTGGCCAACGTCTCCGGTTTACCGTGGACGGTCGCCAAAGGGATTGGATGTATGACGTACTGTGGCGTGACACATACGGGGAATGGGGAGTGACCACGAGTGTCCCGCTTGTCCTTTGTTGTGACTGGTACGTAAGCGCTATCGACTTTCCCCTAATCGAATCTTTGGGCAAGCTCTTGGTCGCGAGAGCTGAACACCGAGTGCTAATCTGCCAACATAGATACGCCGGAAACGTATTTGATCGCTCCATCTCTTTTATCAGACAATGTGAATTCACAAAGAAAGGGGACCGCTATTTGTTTCTTTGCTATCAGACACAGACTAAGAAGTTTTTTTCTCGCGTCTTCGTCGCCTAAAAACTGGCCAGATTGATATTATCCAGGTGCAATTGACCGATGCTTTTTGGAGAGCGTGAAAGGACACGACAGGAGCCGCTGCGGCGCGGAGAAGACCTATTCGGCTTTTACGATAGTTGTGTGCTTAACGGGTACGATCAACTGAGATCGCTGATAAATGGCTGGATATCCCAGATACCCGGCGAGCATCGCACAGATCTAATTTCGCGAATGAGTTACGGCGGGAGTGGAGCATTCGGATCAGCATTATGTGAGCTAATCGTCGCGACGTATCTTAGTAAGTTGAATCTCAAGATTGTTTTTCATCCGGATGTACCGGGCTCGTCGAATCATCCGGACTTCGCCGTAGTCGATGACGCGGGGAAGGTCCTTTGCTACGTGGAAGTCACAACGGTCAATCGCGCAAACGAACGGGAAAAAGAAGAGAACCGCGAAGCCGTCCTTTATAATGCGATAGATGCGGTCAAACTCCCGGCCGGGTGCGCGCTTGGCTACAACCTGGTCCGCGCGGGGCCTGAGAGTCCTGCTACCAAGCCTCTAAAGGCTTCGATCGAGAAAAGGGCGAGCGAGAACGCGGAGCAAGCGCTTACCATCGAAGTGAGCGCGCGGTTTCCCGCCGGTGATTGGATAGTTGAATTAGACCTATATGCCGGCGGCGAGACGCAGTCGACAGCTCACGCGATAGCCGTCGCGTCTATGCGCGGTGGACTCATTACGGCTCGCAAAGACATAAGAGCTGCGTTGGTAAGAAAATCACGCCGTTATGGTGCAATGAATTCGCCGTATCTAATCGTCGTCGCCGACGCGAAGGAACAACTGTTTAGCGCTGAAACAGTGAGGAGCGCGCTTACCGAAGCAGTGTTCGGAGACGAAATCGCGGTAATGAGCGGCGGCAAGCTTAGGTTGGATTACGCAAAGAATGGCTTTTGGAACGGACCAGCCGGGCCGCAAAAC
>Ga0307516_10006475_pt1 | contig 13712 bp, 8 predicted proteins | sample 19_EM_MG_FD_203310 | JGI IMG/M metagenome (GOLD analysis project Ga0307516, IMG submission 203310) | Populus trichocarpa ectomycorrhiza microbial communities from riparian zone in the Pacific Northwest, United States - 19_EM | ecosystem: Host-associated > Plants > Roots > Unclassified | place... | reverse complement strand
GTCCAAAAGTTAAAAAGGGACTGGCCACAGAATCACAAATCCAATTCCACGAAATCTAATACTTCTGAATTCATTGAATTACCATACAGGACAACGAGGACATGGAGGAGGGTATGTAAGTTGTACATTTCATCTATTTACTAGAATAGCTCCTCCGTCTACTGTAGCATAAATGCTATTCATTATTTCATAGATCGGAGCGGTGATTTTTAAAAAAATTTAATTTGACCATCAAACTTTTATTTTGTATAATTTAGTTCTTTTAAATCTAAATTAGTACTCAATTGCATATTTTTTTTAGGAGGGAGAGTTGAATTAAAGACAAATAACTAAAGTGAAAAAAAAAGGGTGAAAAAGATAGCGACTTTAAAATTTATCTTAAAAATTCATTTTTACTCCTCATCTTTTTTGGATTTTTGGTGATCGGTCTCTTAATTTTTTAAAAAATTAATTTTGGTACAAAACTTCATTTTTCTCATTTTCCAATTCTTTTCGGTGGGAGGAGAAAGAAAGACTCATTGGATTCCAGCGAAGAGAGAGAAAGTTGTCATTGACAACGTTTCTATCACTAAAACGATCGATTTTTGTGTCAAATGGTTTTTACTTTTTAAGGTGTTTTCTAGGAGTTTTAGGTCAAAATGGGTTCAAAATGGATTTTCGGGTGAAAAAAAAAAATGAATCATGTTTAACCAAACAACACAATTGGGGTGAAAACGAGAACCCAAACTTACAAGGTCAGGCCCAAGCGCGCATGACCTTTTATTTTTATTTTTAAGCCATGTCATCTACTCCAATTTCTTTTGTGAAAAAAATAGACAGGTAAAAATGGGTTGAAATCTAGGAATCTAGACGACACCTTGTCTATTTTTTTTCCAAACTAAATTGGAGCGGATCCGCTCCATTAACTTAAAAAATAAAATAAAAGGCCTGCATGCTTGGGCCTGCCTTGCAAGTCTGCGTGCGAGCCATTTCTTAATGGGCTTGGTGCTTGGCCTAGCTTACTAGGCCCAACAACATTTGGCCTTATTCTTTTCTTTTTTAAAAAAAATTGATTTTTTAATTAATACCTTTTTATATGTCTTTTTACATGATTCTTAAGTTTATATTTTAATTAATGCCCTTTCTCTATGATTTTTTTGGCTTATTTAGCATTTTTTTAAATGGCGTTAATTTTTTAATTATATTGGGTGTATTTAATTTTTTAGGAGTGTATGATTCATTTTTATTTTTTATATTTATATAGATTAAATTTATTTTTAAAAATTAAAAATGTTTTATTTGTTTATAATATTTTTAATATGTGCATGCAGCCTTGCATAATATTTTTTTCTTTATTTTATTCAATAAATTTTATGTGTGTTTTATGTTATAAATTGATTTTAATAAACAAATTCATTAAATACAACCGGGTAAATGATTTGTGTTGCAATATTAAATATCTTGATCTATATTTTGTCTCTAATTTTTCCAGTTTCGTTTTTATTTATCATCAATTTCTTTTTCTATTGAATTATCCCGACTTTATGACCTAAGACATATGATAGATATGTAATTTGGACATGTCTCATGTCCAGATCACGGGTTTCACATGTTAGCCAAACTTTGCTCGTGGCAATATTTTTTTAATTTGTTGTTGTTACCTTATTTTTTTTATCGTATTATTAAATTAATCAAGATTTAACATGGTTATCGAATTTTTCTTGCTTTTTTAAAAACATAATCGTCTCCTAAATTTGTTCTTAGGTTAAAGTTTTATTTTGATTTGGTCTACAGCATCGCATGGGCCACCAATCTGGTGTATTATCATAGTAGAAATAGCCCTAAACTCTTAAACCAATTTAGAAGTAGAATTATATATATAAAAAACTAGTATAATCAATCATGCAAAAGAACCCACAAAATTCCTTGATTTCGTAGTTTAGGTCTATGCCATGGGTGAGATAATAAGAGAAATTCACTAAGAAAAAATAAAAGATTACAAGGTGTCACATAAAATTGCTCTCCTACCTAAAATTTCAAAGTAACCCAAAACTTACATTTTCTCTCATCTCTCTGACCATCAAAGTGTAGAGAATATAAGCAATCATAAATAAGCTTTATTATATAATATAACAATTTTAGGCTCTTATATGGACTAAGTACATGAGTATTTCTTTTCTCACTTGGATCTATAATTTAAGACAAACCCAACAAATTTTCACATTAGCTTAAATTGAGCCAACTTAAAAAACTTGAACTCTTTTTTAGTTGCCTCCACCATGCACATCTCAAGTATTACATAAATCAATCAAGTTCAAGCAATGCTTGAACTTGACTGCAAAGATGGGTTTCGTCAACATGCTACAAGGTTCTCAGTTATAGCAATCTTCTTTACTGATGCAACTCTCTATGATATAATATTTAGAATTAAGTTATACTTGACATTAATATGTCTGCTCTTTTCATAGTACATCTGGTTCTTGGCTAGATGAATATAACTTCAGCTATCACAATGTATAATAGTAAACTTATGTGACAAAGTAAGATTACTAACCAAACTTCTAAGCCATAAAGATTCTTTCACTACTTCTACAAATGCCATATACTTAGCCTCTATTGTAGACAAGGCAATAGTTGATTGTAAATGTACTTTTCAATTAATGAAACTGATATCATCCAAGCAAGGTTAGATTTGGATTTTGGCATAAAATTTCTTTTTGTCCAATTTTACGCTATCGAGCATAACTTTCAACTCAACCATTGAATTAAATTGAAATTTTTATAGGCATTTCTTGACATGTTTTTCTACATTAGGTGAAATGTTCAGATCAATGAGAGTCTAGGAAGGTATTATTTTAGAGGGTCAAAGTTACTAGAGGAATCTTGTCAGATCTATCTATTTGGACCTTCATCTAATGTTTGGACTATATCTTAAGCTACAAAACGAATTCTGATGAGATTCTAATTGTTTTAGAAAGTATACGTCCATACCTTTTGTAAATATATAGTAGGCTTGCTAATTCATCTAGATGAGAGAGAACAACATGTTTGAAATCAAGACTGAAATCTTCTAGAAATGTGTGAAAAAAAACATTGTTTCCTTGTGTATTATGAATTCCAATCAATACAAGGATTCCTTAATGCTCTTGGAAATATATGTATTAGCTATTGGCTTACCTATTCTACATGTAAACAATGAGATATTTATAGAAACAACTATTATTCATAGTTTACAAGGATTCTATATCCATTATGGAATGTATGTGGTGGCAAAGAGACTTGAGATATTTTTTGTTATTCTTTTCATTATTTTATAGGATTTCTTAGAACATCAAGGAGGCTAAGGGGAGGAAATTTAAGAGGATAATTCCATCAATTAAAAACAAAGTTTCCTAGCTAATTCTGAGCATAAAGTTTTGACAAAGCCTCCAAGTAAAGCAAAGGGGGAGTTTTAACCATGCATAGAGATTTCAAACAAGAGGACTTTGTTTTATGATTTTTTTTTTATTTTAGTGTTGAATATTATTAGCTTTGGACTTTATTCTTGTTTTAAGGTTTGTTTCAGTATTAAACTTGTATTAGTTGATTACTAGTTAGAGCCTATTGGTTTGGAACCCAAAAGAAGTCTATTAGGGTTATTTAGATGGGACTATATATTACTTTTATGGCTGCAAGTTTCGACAGCGATGATGATTTGAATAAATAGGACATTTTCCTTGTTTTGCATTTTGCAAAAAACCTTTCTTTACAGGGACAAAGATCGTACATTGATTTATCAAAAGTTAACTGATTTCATGGTGTTATGCGCATTCTGGTTCTTTGGTACAAGGTTTTCTTTAGGTCAAAGTTTTTTTTCCAATACCTTTGGTTCTTAGATATAAGGTTACTTTTAGGTCGGGGTTTCAAACCTCATATTTAGCTTTCTTAGGTTGGTTTTTAATTTTCTTGTAGGTTGTGTGAACATATGATCACAAGATTTGCATCAGTTGGTATCGGAGCATGACCTAAAAAAGTAGGTCATATCCTTTATTTTTTTTTCTTGTTATTTTTAGATTTCTTAGCTTTTGCTGTCTTTGATTCAGTTTTCAATTATTTCATGTCTAGAGTTTAGTAGTTTGTGTCTAGGGTTGTTTGATAAAAAAAATAAAAAAATTGTGTTAATTGTTCTACCCAAAAGCATCCAGATCACAAATTCAGGTTAAGAGTTAATTTGTTTTTTCTGGTTTTCTTTAAAAATCATAGGTTCGGGTCAATTCTTTTTGAGTTTTTAGTTTTGATTCATTTCATTTCATTTTTTAGTTCAAGTAAGTTTAGTTTTATAATTTTTCAGTTTATATTCGAGTCAAATCTTTGTCTTTCCATGTCATATATTTAATTCTTTTTGCGTCTTTGTCTTGTCATGTTATTATCTTCGTGATTCGCCATAAGAAATTTGTGTGAAACATGAGAGTAGTATAAACACGTGAGGGAGTGAGTGAGGAATCATATTTTCTTTATCATGAACCAATTTTTTAGATTTAAAGAAGTCTAAGTCAATCAATATGGCACCACCAACATCAGGTAATGACATTACTTTTTAATTACGAGTCGTTGCTCAATTGTTGATAAAGTTCACTTTGGTGATGGGTGATATGCAAAATAGAATGGAAAGATTGGAGGGGCATGCTAATGAAAATGGTAGGGTTCGACATAAGGCTGATTAGAGGGAATTCAATATGAGTAAGGTAGAGAAACCGAGGTTACAAGTTTTAAATATTATGATCATAATGCTTTTATGGTTTTAGATTTAAAAAAAAGTGTAATGATAAATGTAACTCCTAAAAAAAATTCACAAAACTAAGAAGAGGAATACTGTGTTAAAAGTATAAAGTGAATATTTAAATTATGGGAATGATGATGTACTAAGGAAGTTGAAATAAAATGTCTATGTTAATTTAAAAAAAATATGAAGAATGATGGAGAAATAAAAGACAAAGAAAAGCAAATAAAAACCAAATGAAAGAGATAAAAAAAAGAAGAAGGAAAGCATTGTTTTGGGATATAATGTAATGAAATTCAAAGTAGTTAGTTTAACCTCGTTATTAAAATGCTTCTAGGCTTCAAAAATGTTATCTAGCAAACATAAAGATACAATGTAAACCCATAACCTAAAAATTGATAAACTAGTGCTAAATAGAAAGAATATTTCCAAATCTAGGGTGAACATATTTAGAAAAGTACTTTATAATTTTCAAATAAATTAATGTATGGTTTTATGCGTGAACGACCGTCACCGCCGATATAAGCCTTGCGTATAAAATTTGGATTTAAGCAAGAAAATATAACACAAATTTGAATTTTGGTGTAAAAATTACCTGATATCAAGTTTTACTCTACCAAGCATAACTCTCAATCCGACTATTGGATTGGACTAAAATATTTCTAGGAGTCTCCTGAAAAGTTGTGTTATATTGGGTGAAACTATCAAGTCAATCATATTTCGGGAAGATCTTGTGATAGCATTGACAGCCGGGTAGAAGAATATTAAAAATAGTACATGGACAATAAATAAGGGAAAAATGTTAAACAAGTAAAAAATTCCTTATTTTCCCTTTTAAGAGGCTGACATTCAATTGGTTAGAAGGAAAAAAAGAGTGAAACGTCCATTATTCTTCCTTCTCTTTGTTTTTGTTTTTCATGAAAAAAAAATTGGTTAGAAAAATAAGAAATGAATGAAATTTAAAGGGGAAACTTATACTTGGAAGCTAAAAACTCTTTGGGAGAGGAAAGAGAGAGAGAAATGGCTAGAAAGAGAGAGAGTGATGCTATGGGATTTTGAGGAAGAAGAACGATTGGAAAAATTTTGACTGGTTGCATTTCAAAGCTTAAATAATTACCAAGTAAGGTGCTTATAATTCATTTATATAAGTTTGAGTAGAATTGAAGTGATGTTTTTAGCAATTTGAGGAATTTTAAGTTAGGGTTCCTATGTAAAAATTAGAGGAAATGCAAAATTAGTTATAATTTGGTAAATTTAAATGAAAAGAATGTTAGTACGGTAAAAATTATGTAAATTATTGAATTAAATCATGGGGTAAAAGAAACATTTAGGGCCGGCCACTTGAAAGACAATAGGAATTAGTTTAATTTGGCTTAATTGTTATAAATTATGTCTAATTGATATATATTAATGTGTGTATGGTGATGTCTGATGAAATAAATTATTGCATGTAATTATATTGAATTGTTAGTGTGCTTTGAATTAGGTTCTTAAACAATAATTAGGGGAAATCATGAATTTGATTGACAAATGGTATATTGGTATATAATAGATGGTTAGAGTGTGAAATTTTGGTGGAATGGAGAATAAATCATGGTATCATGGGGAGTGGTTTGGCTAGCCAAGATGGTGTTTAAGGGAAATAAATTAATTTGATTTAAATGCTTATGAATTATATTTAATTGATGAGTTGTGTTATAGAAACATTGGTTGGAGGTGAATTGAATTACTTATTTTGAAGTAATGGAATTGTTGACATACTTATTAAAATTGAAATGGGGCTTTTAGCTCAAATTAGGGAGAAATGTAAATTAGATCTTGAATAAAATAGTTTATATGTTGTAAGAGATAATTTGTGAGGAATATAGATGAAATCAAAATTGAAACATAAAGTTAAGAAAGGACATATAGTCAACCATAGGTGGGTTTATGGGGAATGAAATAAATTGATTGATGAGTTCTTATGAATTGTGATTTAATTGTATGTATTATTAATGAAGTGATGTGTGTGAGAGAGAAATGAATGTTATTTTGCATGAGTTGGATTTGTTACTGTACTTGTAAGCAAGGTAATTTTTTTTTTTTGAAAATAATAGACAAGTGATGATAGATGATTTGAATCAATATGTGGATGATACTTTGTGATGAATGTAATTATTGAATTTACTTGTATTAGATTTATTATTATACTTTAATCTAGAGATATTGGGATTTAAATAGAGAAAATGCATAACTATTTGTGCTTTTGGTTGATAATTATAGGGTTAATGATTTTTGTTCCAAATCATGGATAGAGTTAAAGAAAACCATGGAACATGAGAGACACATAATTTAGTAGATTTTTATGCTATCTTAATGTTAGCAAATGATTTAGTAGATTTTTATTCTAGTAAATTTCGTGTTATCTTAATGTATATGTGATTAACAAGACACATAATTGCCTTAGAAAATATTTACTACCATAATTGTGTTTCCTTTTTGGTCATTAAATAATCTCAGTTTTAGGATTTATCAATGTCTCTTTTATTATTACAACCCAACAAAACCCCCCCTTTTGATTATCGATATCAAATATTTATAATACCATTGAACATGAGAGATGGTAATTTATCCATCCTAAACAAGTATATTCATCATTATCGTAAATCTCCATTCCTCAAATGACAACTTAGTTTATGCTGATATCAGTACCTATGATATTATTAATTACCCCACATGGTAATTAATTCATGTTGACAATGATTTTTATCATTATTATTAGTCATATTTTATCAAGCTTCCTTTCAGTTTTGCTTTCCTCTCTCTCGACACCAAGTTTTCTCTTCCAAGTCTTTAAACCCTATAAAATTACTCACTTTCCCTATCGAATTACTTTCTAGCCTTTTTAATTTCCTAAAACCACTATGTTTTAAAGGATTTATCAAGAAACATGAAGAAAAATTTTAAAACCCCATTTCCCTTTCTCCATTATATTGTCGACCTCAAATAGAGAAGAAAAAGGGTATTTATACTCCTTATTTTTTCTATTTACAAATAGACCCCTCTGGATTTTAATGTCTTTTAATTTTTCCCTTCATTCTTTTAACAATTTTTAATGTTTCACAGAACTTTTAATAAATATCAACAGATATTGTGCTTACATTTTGACATAACAAAATAAGTATCATAAATGTCATAATAAACATAATACACAATGGATGTTGATAGAGAGCTGGTTAAGAGTTCACAAACATATGTTTACCTTGAATAGTGCCATTTGAGGGTTAAATATGGGAAACACAAACCTTGTAGCTAGAATGAGAAGAGTTTTCTTAGGTCTCTTGGTATTCCTAATTTGGGAGGAAAGGAACAAGCGAATATTTGAAAACACATACAAAAGGATTGAACTTATTTTCCACAAGTTCCAAGTCCTTTTTTACACAGTCCTGCACTTTCATGAAAAAAAATCATCTCATTTTCAATGCTGGCTGATGGTGCTAGTCTATGTCTGGCTGTTTCCTTATGGTTGGGTTGGCATTTTTTTTTTCAAACGAATAACTTGGGCAGTAATCAGTGTTGTTGGAATTTATCTCCAGCTTTTGTCTTCCTTCCTTTGTCTATTTTACTGCTTTATGTTCTGCTTAGCAACTATGTCTCTTCCTCTGTGCTGCGGTGCTAATTCATGGCCCTCTGTTGTAGTGGGGCTTGCATGCCACTACCCTCTAAATGCTGGGGTTGTATTGCCTATTGTCTGGGACTGCTCAAAATAGCATGGAACCTTGCTTATTGAAATGCATCTCATCTGCTGTTGTTTTGTCTTGGCCTATGTTTTTTTTTACTATTTTGGTTCAACTAGGAGTTTTTCTACTAGATGTCTGGGGATGGGGCTCCTGATTCTTCTTGATTGGTTGCTATGATGATACATGTCTTCAAGATACTGCTGCTCTCTTCATTCTTGTGGTTGTTCTACTCCTGTTGTCCTCAAGCTCAGGTTTAGCAACTGTTATCACTCAAGGCTTTGCTGCTCTCTTATGTGGACTAGATGGCGATAATTTATTTCTAATATGGTGTGTTGATGTCTCTGATCTGCTGCTCATCCCAATGCATTGTTTATAAGTGCTTAATGAGCTTCGATCTTATTGAGATTTTGGTAATATTAGGAGCTATGCTTCTAGCTGTCTTGGAGATGATGCTCATGCTTCTTCATCTCACTGTTCTTTTTTGTGATGCTGTTAGGGTTAGTTTAGACACCACCATTTATGGATTGGTTTCTTCTCTAACCGTTGCTATATACTTGTTCTCCCGGCCTTGCATGTCCAATTTTGATTAGGAGTCTATGCCCACCCCACCTTTTATTATGTGTATATGTCACTTCTTTTGCTTTCCTGGTCAGTTAACGCAATTAAATGGTTCGGTTGTATCCAGTTTGATTTCATAGGGAGTTTGTTCCCTTTTCTGTCTTCTCTTCATTTCTGTACATATATATGGACTTGCTGGTTTCCAGCATGGTTACTTTTGATCTTAATACATACTTACATTATAATAATAATAATAAAAAAACATAATCCACAGTACCTTTGATACGATTGTCATAACCTAATTTTAGGTTTCCTCCAAAATCATCTTTTTCCTTTTAAATAAAAAAAAATAGAAAAATGAAAAAAAAGGACTGGCAACTTGATTGGCAAAGATAGGCTGAAGAGGGATTTAATGCAAAATTAGAAGCATAGTTGCACCCTTGAAGTACCCAAATATAAAGAAAAATACAGATTCAAGGTTAACTTGAGTGAATATCAAATGAATTTGTATAAAAATTAAGTCTGAAGACTTATTAGTTGGACTTTTAATAGGTCAATTTGATTTAATCATAAGTCCAATTAAAGATCTAATTGAGTTTAAGAATTAATTTAGTTAAAAATTAGAAGTCTTGATTAAATGCAAGGACTTAACTAGACTTTTAATAGGTCTAATTAATTTTATTAAAGACTTAATTGGTGAAAAATTAAATTTGAAAGCCTAATTTGAGCTTAATTGAGAATATTGAAAATTTAGAGGACTAGATTTGATTTTTACAAACTCAATCAGACGAAATCAAGGGCAAAATTGTAAGAAAAATCAAAGTTTGAGGGTTAATTTAGGGTTAGATTGAAGAAATTCAAGACCAAAGATTTTATTGTAAAAGGCATGTGAATTCGGGGATCAAACTCAGTTGACAATAGGGGTGAAATTGAAGAAATTAGAAGTTTGAAGGTCAATTAAGGATGAAATTGAAAATATTCAAGATCGAGGACTATATTGTAAATGGCACCTAAAGTTAAGGGTCAAAATTGATGTGATTAGGGGCGTAATTGAAAAACATCCTAAGAAATCAACCAAAAATGGTTGAACTTAATGAAATTAAAAGATTAGGGACTACTTTGAAAAGAAAAATAAAAAGAATTATTTAAAAGGAGAAAATGGTATTGTTCAGTACTACTATTCATCTTCTTCTTTCTTTCCCCCCAAAGGAGCTGACGGGGAGCCCTTTTGCAAAGCCATTAAATGCCCTCCCATGCCTCAATTAGGATAAAAAGGGATGCTCCTCCAATAGACTTGATGTCGTACTAAGTCTCCAGCATGTTCCTGTTGAATTGTCATTTGAAAGCTACTATAATGAACATCTAAAACCCCTGACTCAATCAACCTTTGACAACCTGATGAGAGGGTACGTGTTTGTTGGTTTGTTATGAAAGGCAAGGATTGATTTGAAAGGGGCTGAATGGTTTAAGCACAGAAGAAAACTGATACCCCTTTAGAGATCCACCTATAAATAAGAGCTTGTTAGCTCAAGAGAGGGGTGAAAAAAAAACAAAGGAAAAGGAGAGAGGAAACTAGAGAGAAAAAGAAATAATAAGAAAAGAAACAAGTCTCCACCCCTTTACACATTCCTACCAAACCAAAACCCTAACACCAACACACATTGTCACCTCTCCTCTACACCCTTCCCTTGTATACATTATCAGCCCCACCATTGCTTTCTTTTCCTTCTCGATAGCTTCTTAACCTCAACACTAGCACCAACAGCCTTCATCGTGGACCACCACACTACGACAGCAGCCCCACCAGCTAGAAAACACCTTCCCCTAGCTAGGTAAACTTCTTCTCCTATCACCTTCTCACGTAAATCCTGCATGGATATTACTTAGGATTCTTCTTTTTTTGCTAGAAAAGAAGAGTTATGGGTTAGGTTATTTTAGTTGGAGGCTCGACCGTGGCTGGACTGGGACTGAGTTTTGAAAAAAAAAAAAAGCCTTTGGGCCACCTGCTTGCCCAACAAAAATTAGACTGGGTTGAGCCTGAGCCCAACCCATACATGGGCTTGGACCTCATACCTAACATCCTCAGCTCATGTGGCTGGCTAAGCCCAACCCAGACTTAAGGACGTGTTTGGCGCACCTTATTTTTGCCAAAGAAAAATTTATTTTTTATGTCCTTAAGGCATCTTTTGCCAACACACAACCTCAAGGCATTTTCCATGCCTCTGGATTTTGGATAAGAGTGTGTTTGGCAAACACGCTCTACTGCCCTTTTTTAACCTTAATTTGTCATTTGTTTTAGACTCTAGCCACACAAGCCTTAAATAATTCAAAATTTCTGAAAAAATTCAAAGACTATTTTAAAATTATTTGTGAGTTTCTCGTGTGTTTTTTTTAGCAATTTCATTTAATATTGAGCTATAGACTTACATTGTAAAATACTGACTTGATATTAAAAATACCTGGTTTATCTCTGAAATTTCAAAAACTTCTTTAAAAAACCCTCATTTCAAAATATAAAAAATATGTTTTTATTTGCATGTATATGACCAAATTTTAAAAGTTTTCATACATATCTTTATAAAAATCGAGAAATGCATTTTTATCGTGTTTTAAAAAAAATACAAAATAGGTATCGTAACTAGTTTATAATTATCCATTAGGATTTGGCTGAAATTTCAAAAATATATAAAAAAAATTAATTAATTTAATTAATATTCAGGGTATGAACTTTATAATATAATACATACTCCCAGTATTAAACTAGATGAATCAATAGCAATAAATATTAGAAATTAGTTGTAGACTTTATTACTTAAGGGTGTGAAATTATGTTGCAAGGTATATCCTCAGATATTAAAGATACAAAGTAGAAAATAAATACGATGCTAAACTTTAGGCCCTAAAACAGTTAGAATTTAACCCGATAAGGTAGATACTTCCCCACAAAGAGAGATGTCTTGAACCTTATATAAGACCAACGAATAGAAACATCGCCTAGTAAAACAACCAATCAACAATGCAGTTTACCATAGGTAGGGTGTATTGGCGGTGATGTGTCTTTACCTTGCACAAGTAGTCCCCTTACCCAGACTCTTGTAGACCATTAGGTTTTCTAATGACCATGATAATAGGTGGCGATTCCTTCAAAATCATAATTAAATCTAAACCCCTTTAATCTAGAGGAAAACTCGCCATTCAACATTGTGCATGCCACAAAAAATGATGAATAGTTGTATTAAGTTTTACCCTACACTGTTTCTCATAAACATAGTGCTTATATAAATCCAATTTACCTATTTTCTAACCATACAACAAATCTCATTTGCTTAACTCTATTATCCACCTCTTGCTCATATGTCTCAGCAATATATGCCATCATACATCCTAATTTGAATTTTATTCATACTAATAATAAAAAGTCGTTTATTGTCTTTTAATAAAACAATATTATTGATAACTTTATAAGAGTTAAACCATCTTATATTAGAATAAATATAAAATATAGAACCCGAATAAAGAATCCACTCATGACTAAATTTTTTTCAGATACAACCAAAATACTTTCAACGTCATAAAATTTTTTCTTCTCACTAGCAATATTTGCAGCACCAGAGGTTTCCTCCTTCTTTCCCTTATCTTTTTGCTTAGAACAGTTTTTTCTAAAGTGTCGAATTCCATGACATTCAAAGCATTTAATGTTATTAGACTTGTATTTTGATCTATATCTGCCTTTACTATTCGAACTCTTATTATTTGTTCTACCCCTCACAATCAAGTCCTTTATATGATTATCATTATGAATCTTTAACACTTGCTTTTCAACTCTCTAGAGTTTAAGAAAACTTGAACATCTTTTGAACTAATATTATCCCTTCCATATAGCAAAGTATCAATAAAATGATCATAAGATAAAAGTAATGAACACAATAAAATCAAAGTTTGATCCTTATATTTAACAAGCACACCTTTTTTATCTAGAGAGTATACAACTTATGCTTCAGATATAATCGGTTCGTCAAGGATTCGATCATGTAAAGAGTTTCCAACTTTGTCCATAATTCAACAGCTATAGTCTCCTCGACAACCTCTTTTAGAACCTCATCATACAAATAAATCTAAATAACATTATGTGTCCATTCCATGAGATCTTCTTTCTCCTACTCATCCACCCCCTTAGACAAATTGTCTACATCTTTAAGTGCCTTATATAAACCTTGCTCAATTAACAAGACACATCTTATTATGTCACATATTGAAATTGTTCCTACCATTAAATTTATCTACATCAAACTTCATTCTTGATGTTACTTTTGTCGCCATCATGAAAGTCAACTAATAACCAGACAAGCTTTGATACCAGTTTATAGTGAAAATAACCATAGAGTTTTAAATCAATTGGCAAATATAAAAATATAAAAAAGACAAATATAATTAAAGACCAACTCCATAAGTGAGATTATAAGAGAAATTTAATATGAAAAATTAAGAGATTACAAGGTGTAATATAAAATTGCTTCTCTCTCACCTAAAAATCTCAAAGTAACTAAAAACTCACATTTCTCTCTTATTTTTAGCCACCAAAATATAAAGAATAGGAACACATATAAATAAATTTTACTTGAAAAAATGATAACTATAGTGTGTCTATATATATATATATATATATATATTCTCATTGAGGTACATAATTTGAAACA